>VYME01000028.1_pt1 | contig 178987 bp, 151 predicted proteins | sample 5115281 | NCBI WGS metagenome assembly VYME01 (sample SAMN12291780, study PRJNA351875) | freshwater metagenome | isolation source: freshwater lake | place: USA: Michigan, Wintergreen Lake | collected 2013-08-08
CACCAAAGCCGCCGCCACCGCCGCCAAAGCCGGCGCCGCCACCCATACCGCCGCTAACCAGCGTGCTGTTTTCGGGTTGGGCACTGGCCAAGTTCGGCAGACTGTCGGCGCCCAGAAGGACGGCCAGCAGGGCCGGGTCAATGCTGTTGAGCGGAATGCGCGCCCAGGTCGTGCCGCTGGCTTGCGGTACGTCCGGCACGTCCGGCAGACCGGGAAGAGCTTCATCGCGCTTCGGCGTGATGTAGTAAATCCCACCTTCTCGGCGCCACGTCGCATTCACCTGGTCCAGGATGGCGCGCAGAACCGTCTCGAATGGACGATCCTTCACGCTCAGCTGGATCAGGCCTTGCACGGCCGGGTCAATGCTGTAGTCAGCGCCAACCATTCGGAACAGAACCCGAATTGCTTCGCGGACATCCGCATCTTGAAGTTCGAGGCTCGAGACATTCTTGTTCGCCATATCATCTTGGCGAGCATGAGCCAGACCCGGTGCGGACACCAACGCCAAGCTCAGTGACATCACGAGCATGCTGCTTACGATTCGCTTCATGTTCTTGTTCCCTTTTCGATAGTCAGAAACTTTCGCTTCTTTGTTTATAACGCCTACGTTACCCGACGAGTTACGCATTATTCCTGCCCCTGCAAGCTACCGGCACCACTCGAAGTGCCAGCGCCGCGTCCACCACCAGCTGCACCCGCACCGGGTCGGCCACCGCCGCCGCCTTGGGCACCACCGCCGCCGCCACGGTTGAATCCATCACCTAGCGAAATCACTTCTACTTGGTCGGACCCCACGCGTTGCACGGTCACTTCGGTTTCCGTAAACCGGATCACTTGCCACGTTTCTTCTCCAATCTGGAACGTGGTGCCCGGGCGCAGGTCAACGAAGACCGGTCCGCGAGCCGTGTTGATCTCGGCCAGAGCCACGACCCCGTTCTGAGCCAGAAGGATTCCGGCGAGGCGCCATTGCGGCACCGGCACACGGGCCGGGGGCGGCGCTTCGGATTCTTCTTCCGGCAGTTCGAAGTATTGGCCAAATCCGCCTCCTTCGCTTAGAAGCCGCTCAACCATTTGATCGCGGTCAAACGTGCGTTCCGAGGCCAACAAGGCGAAAACGTCAGATCGGTTCGGATAGTACTTGGTGAGGCTGTCTTCCTTCACCTTTGCGGCCGTTTCCGGACCGGGGTTGGTCACCGGGAGGCCAGCACCCGCCACGATGGCAGGCTTCTCCGGTTCCGCCGGGGTTCGCGGGATCACCGCTTCTTCCATCGGAATCGGGGCACAACCGGCCATCGCCAAGGCGACACCAAGGGCCAGAAGAGCAAAGGGTTGGTTCCGTTTCATCGTCTTCACTTATCCACTCACCGAGCTAATACCAGGTCGTTGGCGAGGAGCACCCGCTCCACCCGGAGCGGCACCACCTGCCGGAGCCGCACCGCCGCCCGGAACCAGTCCACCAGCACCCGCCGCCGGCTGGGCACCGCTCTGCACCGGCACGCCAATGTTGCCTTCCGGCACCACCGGGGCCACTTCCGAGCCTCGGATGTAGCCGACGACCACCAGGTTGTACGTCGCCGTCAGGTTCGGCGAGGTGCCGCTGATCGTCAGGCCGTCCGTCGTCGCCAGGTAGTTGCGCATGGTGGACCAACTGCGAATGTTTTCGCGAATCTGGTTCATGTTGCCGCGCACCGTCACCGGGCCCATTTCGTAAATCACCACCGGGAACTTGATCGCCGGGTAGTTAAAGTAGTCCGAGAGGATCGCATTGGCATCCATCGGCGGCTCCGAAATCTTCGGACCCGTGATGACGGTCACGCCGCCACGCTTCACTTGCTGGTTCACCTGGCTTTGCAGGCGGTTGGCAAAGATCGGCGCGTGCACGGTCAGCGTCCAGCGGTTTACGGCCAGGCTAATGCCTCCGTCGTCCAAGTTACCCGGAGGGGTCTTGGTTTCCACCACGGACTGCCACTCGTTGCCGATGCGCTTAACTTCGTCAATCGCCGCTTGGCGTCGCTCCGCCGCGCGGTTCATCTTGTTCGCTTCGGCTTGCAACGCGTCACCGTAGGCCACCCAGTTACGGGCGGACTGCATCTTCGGTTGAAATTCCTTAAAGAAGGCAAAGCTCAATGCGGCGATCGCTACGGCGAGCCCCACAATCGGCCAAACCCATGCGCTTAGTTTCATGCGTTTCTAATCCTCCTTAGAGGTCCCCCGGGTTGTCAGCAATCTGTCCGCTAGCTCCCTGCGGCGTACCCGGACCACCAATCGGTGTTCCCGGCCCACCCACCGGCGGGGCACCCGGCCCCGGAGCCACACCACGTCCGCCCGGCGCAGGAGCAGCACCACCCGGCGCGGCCGCAGCCGGCGCCTGACCACCGGCCACCAGGGTGGCACGGGCATCGGGAGCCTGCATGTTGCGAGCAATCGTGATCGTAAACGTCGTCAGAGACCAGTCCGGCATGGCACCGCGCGGATCATCCGTTCCGGAACCGAAGCCACCCACGTTTTGGAAGCCAGTTCGTCGTTCATCCTGCGCTTCTTGCAGGTGAGCTTGGAAGTGCTCCCACGGATCGCTGGGGTGGGTTTCCTCACCTGGCAAAAGCCGAGTCCCCACTTGGTCAATTTCGGTCAGAGCCGGCACGATCTTATCGACGCTCACATAGCCCGACCGGGTTACATTGATCGCATCGGGGATGCGAAGGAGCGCCATCGGCATCATGCTGTATTCGCTCTTGGAGCGCAGCACACCCGTGAGCGTGACCACCGAAGTCGTTTCGTTTACCGCCGCTGCCGTGTAGTTCGTTACACGGAAGAAGTTCGGCACGTAAGACAGCACTTCGTCAGCCAGCCGCACATGCTTGGGGTTGTGTTCCAGCATGGCGTTGGCCAGCTTGAGATTCCGGTCAATGTCCGTGGCACTTTCAATAACCGTGTCCGCCTCATTCGAAATCGCCACCGCCTTTTGGTAGGGCGCTTCCAGCGCAAGGGCGCGTTCTTGCGCCTTGGCCAGCTGCCCACGGGCGTGGGAGATCATGAGGACGGATGCGGCAATGGCCCCCAGGGCGATCACAGCACCCATTGCGATGAGCAACGGGCGTAGATTCCCTCGAGAAGCCTCGGCCGGAAGCAAATTCAGTTTCATTCGTCTGTCCTGTACCTATTAGAAGAAGATGTGGAGGGCGTTCCCGACCGCCACCGAAAAGTCAGCTTGCATGGATTCGGCCATGTTGCCGTCCATCGTCTTGGCCTGGACGTTGATGCCGCGCAGGCTTTCCAGCATCTGCACGTTCAACCCCATCGCCGAGCCCAAGAACGGAGCGAGGCCACGAAGCTTGGAGCCACCACCCGTGAGGAACAGGCGATCCACATCGCCGCCCTTACCTCGGTGGTAGTCCACGGATCGTCGAATTTCTGCCACCAGTTCGTCCAGGGCCGGGGCCATGGCTTGGTAGACCCGCATGTCGCCGCCGCCCGTGCTGGCGGCCGGTACCGGGGCCACTTCTTCCGTCGGTTCCGGCGCGGCCGGGGCCGCATCTTCGGCGAACGGGTTGTAGGCCGCCATCGTGGCGCCCGCATCGAACGGATTGTAGGCCGGGGCCGCCGGACCGCTCGGGATTTCTCCCTGCTCGATCTTCAGGCGTTCGGCTTCGTCCATCGAAACCCCGAGTCGCTCGGAGATTTCGCGCGTAAACATCTCGCCGCCCATGGGTACTTGGCGCGGCATCATCAGTTGGCCGTCCTTGTAAATGTTGATGGCCGTGGTGCGGTGGCCGATCTCGACCACACAAATGCTTTGTCCGTTGATGTCGCCGGCGTAGGCCGTGCTGAGCACGCGCGCAATGGCGAGCGGCTCCACATCGAGGGCCACCGGCTTCTTGCCGGCCTTCTTGATCACACCCACGGCGTTCTCAATGGCGGAGCGCGGGCTGATCGCCATCACCACGTCCAGGTTCTGAGAGGCGGCATCGGTGGCCGGGTAGGCCTTGAAATCTTGCTCCACGTCGCTTTCGCTAAACGGGATGTTGCGCTGCACTTCCCAATCCATGTGCTGGCGGAGTTCAGTTTCGTTCATCCGGGGCACTTCGAGCGTGCGCACCAGGATGCTTTGCTGGCCAGCCAGGCTCAGGATGGATTCGGCAATGCCCACACCGCTTTCGGCACAAGCTTGGCGCACCGCCGCGCCGACATTTTCGGGGTCGAGAATTCCGGTCTGGTCCACCGTATTCATCGGAGTGGGAATGATGCCGAGAGCCGTGATCGCCGGTCGACCACCCTGAGATCGGATCTCCGCCACTTTTATGGTGTGGCTGCCCACGTCGATTCCTACGACGCTTGAGTAACGTTTCGCCATGAGACTTTCGTTCGCCCGCTCTTGCGCGACATTGAATCTTGGCACAGCCATTCTGCTAGTGTCAACTGAACTTGACCGGAATGTCTGACACCCGCGTTTTTGCTAGGTCCAAAATAAAGGTGCTGAGAGCATCGCTCTCAGCGCCTTTGATGCGGATTCGACCCGTTTAGTTACCCGGAACTAAGGGGGCGTACCGCGGACCGTACGTTTGGATGTAAATGTCCGGAGTTCCGGCTCGGGTGCTGGCCCACGCCATCCAGATCAGGTTCGGACGCCCTTGACCGGCCACCCCGAAGTTATCGAGGCCGAGCGAAAGCGCACTTTCACCCAAGGCTTGGTCAATCGGCACCGCCGTTTCATCCATTTCCAGCAGCGGTTCCACCACCAGGTCCACCGTGATGTTGGCCGCCAGCACGTTGCCGGTAGCGTCCACGCCTCGGTAGGTCACCTGCACGGTTTGGCCTTCGGCGCCACCCATCATGTAGATATTTCCGGCGGAAGGATCGAGCTGATGGAATCGCTCACCGAACGGCACCGCACCCGGGAAGTTGACCTGCACGAACAGCGGCGTGCCATCCGGCGCGGTCGCAATGTCCGTGGGCAGCTTCACACCCGGTCGCAGGGTGAAGGTGTACGGTCGGGTTGTGCCCGTGCCGTCGTTGCTGGTGCGGGTCACGCCCAGGGTGGTGCGGTCCATGCGCAGGGCATCCCCCGGCACGGCTTGGGTTCCACCCGGCTGTCGCCAGTAGGTCAGTTCCGCCGTGCGGTTGCGCTGCGGGTTAAGCGGGAACACCTGATAGGACGGCGAACGAGAGTCGTGCACCGAAGCCACCGAGCGGTAGTTCGCGCCGTTGATCGCATTCACACGCACCAGGGTCGGGCGGTACTGAACGAACAGAGCCATGTTGCTCGGGATCGTCGCACCGCTGAAGGTGACGCTGCCCGCACGGGTGTCGATCAGGACTTCCCCGCCCAGGACGGTGTCCGCCTTCACCAGGCCGGTTTCCCGGTCGCCCGTGTAGTCGCCCGCCGGATCCAGGATGGATACGAACGCGCCGGTGTTATCGCGGCGGAAGATGTCAATCCGTCCGCCATTCGTCGGCGTGATCGCGCCTCGGTCCAGGCTCCAAAGGATGCCCGGCGCCCAGAACTTGCCGCTGTTGCGGTCCAGCGTGATGCGCTCAACACGAGTGCTGAACGGTCGGAAGCCGCCTCGGAAGTCGGGCAGGCCGCCGCCACGGGTGGCAATCTGGCCGAAGTACACGTCCGAGTTCTGGCGACCACGCACCACGCCCGTCACCGCCACTTCGTGCCGCAAGGCGCCTTGCACCACTCGGGTGGTCACCGCAGGTGCCCCGATCTGGCTGAAGACGTCTTGCAACTCGACGCGCGACGGCGGCGTCATCACCGCCCCATTGAGGACGGAGAAGTTCAGCGCCGCGCCGTTGTTGCTGGAGGTCATGTAATAGACCACCGTGGTGCCAGCGGCAATGACGATGCTGGGCCGCGACTTGTCGGTCTGCGGATCATCCGGCACCGTCGCCGAGTTCACCGTGCTTAGGCCCGTGCCGTTGCGTTCCATCGTATCCACGACAATCCAGCTGCCGTTGCGGGTGTTGCCCGCCCCGTCCGTGAACTGACCGCGACCTCGGTAGGCCAGCGGGATGCGGTTCGTAATCGTGCCCGAAGACGGGAACGCCGCCGCATCAAACGTGGCCGTCGGTACGTTGAGCGTGAAGCCCGTCGGCACCGGCAACACCGTGGTGACCGGAGCCACCGGGATCGCCACACCCGTGCTGTCTTGCATGAACGAAGGCACCGCCAGGAAGTCCATGAAGTCGCGCATCGGCGATTCCGTGTAGCCCGGATAGTTCGTCGCGCCCGGCGTGGTGTTGGCCACATAGATGCGAGAGGTATCCGCCACCGTGAGGTTGGCCGGGTTCACCGGACCCGGCGTGTAGGCCGGGTTGTTGCCCACGTCCTTGCGGTTCGACGCCCACGCCAGGAACACCGATCCATCGAGGAATCGAGTGACCGACGGGTGGCTGTTGGTCCACTGGAAGTTCGGCGCCGTGTTGAACAAGCGCTCCACAATCGTCGAGCCCTTGGTCGTGGCCGTGTTCGTCACCCGAGCTTCGCGCACCGTAAAGGAGAACGTAAAGCCCGGTTGGGAGAAGACTTCCGTGGACGCCATCACCGGCAGCGTGAGACCGCTGACCGGGTCAGCGATGTTGTTGGTCACGTCGTCTTCGAACACGTACATCTTGCGCGTGTATTGACCCGAAGGTGCCCCAAACGGCACGGCGGTGGAGACCTGAGCATCAATGCTCGGAATCGTCGCCGGGTTATAGAGCACGCCTTGCGTGGCCCGCAGGAACGGGTTGGCCCGGCGGATCGGGTTCATGCTCAGGCGCGTCGGCCCCGGATCACCCGGGCGCGGCTTTTGCAGGATGACGCGGCCGAGGGTATCCGAGCCTGCATCCGTCACCGGGATGAGCCGCGAGGGCGCATACCGAGGATCGAGCGTGCTGATGACCATGGTCGCGGCATCGAACCAGCCCATGTCTTGCAGGTTGGTGCCGAACATTTCCACCGGGCGCGGACCTGCCGCATCGGTGAACATCTTGGCCACGCGCAGGTTCAGCAAGTTGACGTTGCCTTCGTTGACCACGCCCACGGCTTCGTACTGGTCGTGCGAGGCAAAGCCACCCAGCGGCGCCAACGGGTTCTGGTTGAACTCGTTGTTCCACGGCGTGAAGCCGGTGCCGACCGCCCACGGGTAGTTGTTCGCCGCCACGGCTCCATTCTTGAAGCCCGAGCCGGTCGGAATCGCGCCGAGGTCCACCGTCGGGGTCGCCATCGCCACGCGTTGGTCCACCGCCACGTTCAACTGCAAGAAGAAGTTGCGGAAGGACTGGGCCGTCGGAGAGAAGCCCGTGCGGTTGCCGTTATCCACGAAGACTACGTGGTCGCCCCGGTAACCAACCGCCGCCGGCGGCTGGTAGTTGGGGACATCCAAGAACAGGTCGAACTCAGTCGGCGCTAGGGTGCGCGTTAGGGTCGTGTTGGTGTTGTAGTCGGTGGACCGGTAGGCCGTGAAGTTCGGTGCCGTGTAAGCAGGCGGACTCAACGTCACACCGTTGCCAAACAGCGGGTTTTCGGTCTCCCCGTTGATCTCCTTCGCTGCGGCCAGGTTGTCCCGGCGGATATCCGGGTAGTCCAGGCTTCGGTTCGGGTTCGAGACCGGGTAGTCCTCCATATTGAGGTAGTTGACACCGGCGTTGGCCGTCAGCGGGCGGAAAACGCCACCCGTGGGCGAGCCATCGTTGCGCCAGCGCGTATCGTCCGGCGCCATCTTGACGCCGCCGAGGCCGCGCGTGGGGCCGAACAGCAAGGTCAAGAGGCTGCGGTCCGTGGCGATGAGCTCACCCAGGCCCCGCGTCCCGTGCCCAACCACGTCGCCCTTGGCATTCTTGGCCGGGCCGACCGCGCCAAGCGGCGCGAGCGGCTGGAGGTCAGACGCCGTACCGGTCGGGAACTGGTCAGTACCGCGCGTACCGTTGCGGGTCACGAGCGGTTGGGTCACGTCGGTGCTGAGACCCGCGCTGAACTGCACGCCGAACGCATTGTTCAACGTGGCAATCGCCAGCGGGTTTGCCACGATGTAATCGTAGGTCGGGTCGACCGGCAAGGGTGCCAGCTTCGGTAGCGCGACTTCCGGACCGGAGCCCGCCGAGTTGCCCGTAAACACCGCCCGCGCTCGCAAGAAGTTCTTGCCCGAGACCACGCTTAGGCCCCCTGTGGGCAGGAGCGGAATTTGCTCCAGCACGATCCGGTCGGTCCCGGCGTTATAGACGCCCGGCACGATCTGGCGAATGGCCAGGCCCCGTTGGTTATTGACGTTGGCATTGCCCTGGTGGCGCAGTTGCACCGTGTAGGGTTGGCCACCCAGCACCGGGAGCTGGTCAATCATGACGTGCAGGGTTTCCCCGAACTCGAACGTGCGGCGCGTGACGTTCGCCTTGACCGCGTCCACTTGCGCTTGCGTTAGAGTGCCGGCTTCGTAAGCCTGCTGCAGAGTTTCAAAGTCTTGCGGCGTAATCAGGTTGAAGTTGCCGGGCTGAATCGCATCGCGCAGATTCTCGAAGTCCGGGTCATTCTCACTGATGTCCTGGTTCGCCGGGGGAATCCCGCCGCGCAGGCCGAAGATGTTGAAGTCATCGATCGAGTTGAACGCATAAAGGAAGCCCGATTCGTCGTTGGCGTACATCCACGACTGCGGGTCGCCGGTCTGCCAGCCCCCCGCCGCTAGGCCCGCATTCATCGTGCCCGTGAGCGTGGTGGAGGTCACCGAACGGTTGCCTTGGCGGTTGACGCTGCCATCGCACAGCAGGCCGACAATCCGGCCCGTGCTCAGCGGCACCATCACCATGGGCACGTCGTTTTGCAGCGAACCCAGGTTGTTGAAGACCGTGCCGTAGAGGAACGTCATGTTCCCGCCTCCGGCGGCCGCCAGTTCGAACGTGCGGAACAACGTGTTGCCCGTGGCCGGATCAAGGGCCGCGAACTGACCAGACTGGTCCATCACGTACAAGACGTCTTGGCCGACAAATGCGCCGCCCGGACCCGTGATCTGCGAACCCGGCACAAAGAGCGGGCTCACCTTGCCGAAGGCACCGAAGTCCACGGTGGTGCCGACAGTGGTGTTGGTCACCGACCACAGCTCCGCCCCCGTGTTCATATCCAGGGCCGTCACGCGACCGAAGGCCAGATCACCGGCTCCCTGGCCTCGGGCCGAGGTCACGTAGATGCGGCCGTTGGCCAGATCCACGACTGGCGCCGATTCGATCGGACCATAGGGCGTAGCGGCCAGAGCCGGTTGCCTCCAAATGGCCGTGGTCGTGCGAGTAAGGGTGTCTCCGTCTGCATCCAGCGCGTAAATGCGACCTTCCGGTGTCGGGACAATGACGAGGTCACCGATGCCGGCGTTGGCAATGGCCACGGAACCGAATTGCTGACCCGGAGCCACCGGGAGGCCCGGTTGATGGTTTAGCGTCGGGTTCGTCGGGTCGTAGTCATTTGGCCACGTCCAGCGGCGCGTGGTGGAGCCATCGCCCCGCCCCGCCATATCCAGCGAATAGACCTTACCGTTGCGCGCCGTGATGTAGAGCACATCTTCTCCTGCGATGTTGGCCACGGCCGGCGAACTCGCATCAAAGCCCACCGGGGCTTCGGCAATGCGGTCCGGACCATCTTGGGTCACGTTATCGTTGGGGTCACCCGCCGGGATTTCGCGCGGGTACGTCCAGTAGGTCTGCGGCGCGTTGCCGGTGTTGACTTCCCCGTGCGCGTCAATCGCGGCAATGGTGCCGTTTTCGCGCGCCACGATCAGCACGTCGCGGTTCACCAGGCCCGGAGCCCGGACTTGCGTGAAGCGAGCCAGCGAAGTGCTGGTGATGCTGAGGTCGGACTGCGTGACGAAGCGCACCGCGTCGGCCACCACAAAGCGGCCCACGTCGCCTGTCGACGAGTTCATGATCTGCACGTTCAGCGGCTGCGTGAGTTGGCTGTCGTAGCCCAGCGCCCCCGGCGAAGGCAGGCGCACCCACCCCGAGGCGGCGGTCTGGTCGATCTGAACCGTATCAATGAGGGTTGCGCCTCGATAGATCTCGATGTTTACGTTGCGCGCGAGAGGGCTCAGCGACACCGGCGGGATGAAGATATCCACCTGGTAAGTCGCAGGGCGCAGGGTCGGGAAGTAAGCCACGCGGCCCAGGGTGCCCGGACCGGTCGCCACCGGAGAAATCTGCGCGTTGACGCCGTAGAAGCCCGTCAGCACGCCCGGACCCGCCGGCGCGAACTGCGGCGAAGCCGTGGCTCCCCCGTTCAGGTCATCCACGACCACTCGCTGGTCGCCGCGCCGAATACCGACGTTCGCCGGAATCGGGCCGCTCGCATAAGCGCTGAGGTCATTGGCGTAGCGCTGCCGTTCCGTGGTGCTCGAATCGGCAGGGCGCTGCACCGGCCACGACCAAGCAATGCTGGGTTCGCCGAAGTTGCCCAGCAGGTCCACGCGCTCGCTGTCGTAGGTGTAGCTCGTCACCACGCCCATGTTGTAGGTTCGGTTGAGCGCGCCAAGGAAGGATTCTTCGATGCGGCTGGCAAAGACGCGTCGCGGGTATTGCACAGCGCCACCCAGCGGGTTCGCTTGAACTTCGTGCACCACCGGTTGGGCGACGTAGCGCCCGGCCAGAGGACCAGCTCCGCTCAGCGAAGCCTCGTCGGCGTAAACCAGCTGTTGGCCCGGCTGCGCATTCGGATCGCGGAATCCGCCATCCGGTCGGCGCGGGGTGGTGTTGTAAAGCGTGAGAGTGAGCGTGGTTCCGGTGGGAACAAACACCACACTGGTGTCGGCCCCGCCATTCCCCAGGCGCACCGAACCGTTGAAGAGGTCGGCGTCCACCACATCGGTGACGGCGCCACCCACGGCCCCGGTCACCCGGTAGACGTAATACTTTTGCGGGAACCACAGGTTCAGCGGCGCGCCGCCGCCCAGGTCGGTCGGACCGACGGGCAGGTTTACGCGGAGTTCGTACTCTTGGCCAGCGGTGAGGCCGGTGAAGTTCCAGGTGTAAGTCGAGGTCGCCCCGGCGGTCGGGTCGGTGGTGCTCGTCGCGGCCTGCGTGGTGGCGTAACGATACGCCGGACCAGTGCCAATGACGGCGAAGCTCGCGCGCACCAGGGTGGTGGGCAACGGTTGGTTCCAGTTCGCCAGCGGCACCCCGGCCGCGCCCGCTTCATCGTTATCGATGGAGATGCGGCTGAGGTCAGCCGGATCCCACCAACGGAGGAAGCCGCGGCCGAAGTCATTGTAAACCTGGCTCGAAGTGGCCCCCGGCGTGCTGGGAGCCAAGCTCGGCAACCCTGAGCGACCCGACGTGCTCATCAGGCCTTGATAGTCCTGAGGCACGGCAAGGCCCGTCAGGGCGAGAAGGGCCAATCCGGCCCCCCAACGCGTCCACTTCTTCTTCCAATCGTTCATCGAGAACTCACTTTTTGATGCCATCAGTCGGTCTCCGCGAACACGGGGTTCGAGATGCCGCGAATGCCCTGCACCGGGGGCAGTTCGAACTTGACGCTCAGCGAACTGAAGCCAAGGTTATAACGAGCCAGGCTGAAGCCCGGAGTGTTCGGCGCGGAGGCAAAGGTGCCATCCACCACCACGACTTCGCCGTTGTAGAGGGCGCCCGTGCGGCTGCTACCGGCATAGCCGTTCACAATCAGCACGTCGCCACTATCCATGCGGCGGGCGTACATCGGTCGGAACTGCTGCGGGTTGCTGCCCAGTTGGCCGGTGTTGACGTTGCCAATCACGGCTGGCTTTTCCGCCCCATCACGCGGCCGACGCATGCCAATAAAGGCATCGTTCGGCAGCATCCAGCGCACCGCCCAGTTGTCCGGCGTGCCCACCGGGTCCGGTTGGGCAATTTCGTAAACGCCCGTGGCGTCGGTCAGCATCACGGCCAGTTGGTCGTTGCCGCCGACCGTAACATAGCGCAGGGTGACGGACGTGAGGCCCGCCATCTTCTTGCGGCCCGCCGGGATCGGTGCCGGAGGCGTGTTGAAGTTCCACGTATTCGGGGCGCCCGTGGGGCCGAGGTACGTGTTGGCTTCAATCTGCGGCATCGCGAAGTCACTGATGACCACTGTGTTGGTGCCGTCATAGACCACCACGCCGCCGTTGCCACTGTTGGTATCCGTGGCTTGGAACGTCGCATCGAGACCGAAGCCCGCGCGGCCGGGTTCCACCAGGCCGAAGCCCAGCGCCACCACGACGCGCCGGTTCACCCCGGTGCCCCGGGTCACCCGGCCAATCGAGTTATAGGCAAAGCGCTTGCTGCTCAGCTCTTCCGGCGTGTGCCAGTAGAGCACACCGAGGGCGCGCTGCACGCCTTCCGGCGAGTTGTACTGCACCACCTCGCCAATGCGACCCGTGACCGGATCCTGAGCGTAGCGGTCCACCAGTTCGACGGCGCGGTTGTTGCCCGTGTCGGCGATCAGGTAGTGCACCCAGCGCTCGCGCGGCTGCGGATTGCTGAACGGGTTGTTCGCCGCATCCACCGATTGCTCAAAGGTCACCACGTCGCGCGGCGTGCGCAGGTCCACGGTTTGCGTGGCCACGTAGCCGTCCGGAATGTAGTTCTGGTCCACCAACATGCGGCGGATGGTGCGGACTTCGCGGCCCGAGGCGTCCATGCGGACGACGCGGTTGTTGCCGGAGTCGGCCACCAACGTCGAGCCGTCACCAAGCGGGTAGGCGCGCCACGGATCGCTCAGCGGCACTTCGCGGCCCGCATTGCCAATCGGTTGCTGCGAACCCGTGTTCAGGGTCGTCAGGGTCGCCCACAGCGGGTTGCCCACGCCGTCAAAGCGGCCCACGCGGCCTCGGTCCGCCACCGTAAAGTCGGCGCGGCGGAAGGCGAAGAGCCCGTTGGTCGAGGTCACGCCCAGCGTGCCGTTGCCAGCCGACAAGCCCACCACGTTGGTGTCGGGCAGGGCGGCTTGGAGCAGGCGCACGCGCAGGTCATCAAAGCTTTGGATGCCTTGCGTTTGCGGCCAGCGGATGGCTTCGGCTTGTTCCAGCGCCCCCGTGGGGTTCAGCGCCGAAAGCTGAGTCATCCACGGCTTGCGCGGATAGGTCGCCGGGAAAGAAGAGTCTTCCGCCGAGCGGAGGAAGCGGTCGTTACTGGCCACCGCGCCATCAAAGGCGAAGAGGAGGCCATTTTCCACCAGCGGGAAGCTGAATCCCGCCGTGAGCAGGCCCGGCAGAACGCTCGCGCCGCCCACGTAGACGGTTTGACCCGCCAGGACCGGACCGGTTTCCGCACGCAGACCGTTCATCACCGAGTACCAGCGGAGCGGGCTAAAGCGACCCGCCGCCAGACCGGTGACGTAACCCGCCGCCGAATCATCGCCCAAAGCTTCCGGCTCAATCACCGTTTCTTGGCTACCGTTGACCACCAGGGTCACCGGCAGGCTCGAAGAGATCGAATCCAGGATGCGTCCGGCGCGCACATTCATCGCCGATTCCAGCGTGATGCGCGTCGTGCCATCACTTTGGCGTTGCGACGTGAACTGCCCTCCGGCAATCACGCTCGAAACTTCGGGGATCGCCTTGTTGGTGCTGCGCGAAATGTCTTGCTGGCGCAGGGTGAGCTGCGCGTTTTGGGGCAAGGCACTCGTGATCGTGAACTCCAGCGGACCCGGATCGGCTTCCAGCGCCACCAAGATAGTGCAGGCCGCATCGGAGCCCGGGCCGAAGATCGTCTTCGTTCCGCGCGCGGTGATAAACACCGTGTCGCCCTTCACCACCGGGTTCCCTACCAGGTTCATGCGCCGCATGGGCCGCTGGAGGAACGGGATGATGTTAAGGAGCCCTTCGTAGTCCACAAACGTGGCCGGGAAGTTGACCGTCGTGCCGCCATTGACCGTGTACGAGTGGAAGTCGTACATATCCCAGCGGTAGACGAGGCGGAAATCACCGCGACCGACTTCCTTCAGGTTGAAGAAAGTGCCGCCGGTGGTTCCGGCCGCCGCCGAGGTGTTCACCAGGACGTTACCGGCCGCCGTAAGCACCGGGGCACCCAGCACGCGTCGCGTGTTGGAGGCATCGTCCGGGAATTCGAGGTTGCCGCGCACGAAGCTGTCGGCCGGGACGCCCCCAAAGGCACCCGCCTGACCCCAGTCCACGGTGTAGTCAATGCGCCAACCGATGTCGTCCGCCGGGTTGCCCGGGGTGGACGTACCATCGAGGTCCAGTGCAAACGGGTTGAGACCCGTGAGACCGACTCGCAGTTCACCATTTGCGCCCTGGGTGACCGTCCCGTTCAGATACTGGGCCATGCCCGCATCCGAGAACGTGGAGCCATCCGGGAACAGCATGGTGACCTTGAGGCCGAGTTCCGAAGCCGGAAGGGCTGAAGATCGGATGACCACCGGCAGCCCTTGCAGGCTGGCGCGGGTGGAGAGGCTGATGAACGGCCCCAGCACGCGGCGCTGTACCGGCGGTTCGCTGCGGGCACCCAGCCAGATGCTGGTCATGCCCGCCGGCGTCGGCACACCGAAGTTGTTCGGCTTGGTACTGACATAAACCACCCGGTCCAAGCCCCCCGAGGAGTCTTGAATCGGGATGTAGCCCAGCGTCGGGCTCGCACCCGGCTGCTTCAGGCGCGGCGCGGCCGTGATCTGCCACGGGTTGCCGATGTTGATGCCGGTGGCCGTGTTCAGGTCAATCAGCCACACGCGGCCGGTTTGGTCGCTGGCGCGGGTGTCGGCCACCGCCACGAGGTTCTCGTGCACGGTCGGCGCGTAAGGCCCGTCCGGGTCGGCCAGGCTGGGCGTGGGCGGAGCCACGTTCGCCAGCAGGTCACCGGTGGTGAGGTCGTAAACCCGGACTTGACCATTGGCCAGAGTCACCCATACTTGCCAACTCGCCACGTTGCCGAGGCTGTTGATCAGGGTGGTGGCCCCGTTTTCGATGATCGTAGCCGGGGAGGTTTGCCCCAGACCCACCACTTCCCACACCAGGTCGCCCTGGGCGTTCAGCGGATCTTCGATGCCATCGTCATCGTTCCCGTCGCGATTGAGGTCGCGGCCGGTCTGCGAGTCGAAAACTTGGAGGCCGCCATTGTTGGTGGTCACCATGTAGCCCCCCGCAATCGAAGGCGGGTTGGCATTGGTGAAGCCGCCCGGGAACGGTTCCGTAAACTTGCGAAGGAGCGGCGCACTGATATTCACCGCGCTGGCCCCCGTGTTGCGGCTGCCGCCCCGGCTGCCGTTAAAGTCGCTATTCAGCGCCACCACGTTCAGCGCGAACTTGATCGCACCTCGGTAGCCCGCATCTTGCACCGCGCCAAAGCTGTTGTAGCGCCAGTTATTGAAGTCCACGGCCCCCGTGGCTGGATTGCGGCCCCGGTTGAGGGTCGCCGTGATGCTTCCGGTCGTGACGACCATGGCGCCTTGGCCCAGGCGGGCCACTGAGATCGTGGAACCGTTATTGAAGCCTGCCACCGCCAAGAAGCGCGCGCTATTGGCGACGTGACCGGCGTAGAGCAAGTCTTGTAGAGCGATCGGCGCCACCGGCGTTGAAGCCAGCAGGGTCGAGCTCGTCATCGCCGCGAGATCCGTATTGTTTAGGCGATTCGGCGAGCTGAGGAGCGGGTGGTTGAAGTCCGCCCCGAACGGCCCGACGGACGGGTTCAGTTCGAAGCCGTAGGGATAGCCGCTCACCGGGTCCGGCTGGCTGCCATCGAAGTTGTCGATCCAGAGGGTGCCCCCTTGGTCAATGTAGTTGCGCAGGCGCTCGCGCTCGCGGCCCGAAACCGCGTAGCCTTGGCGCGGGCTCATCACCAGAATGTCGAACTGGCTGAGCGCCTCGTCCGAGACGCTGGAGAGCGGCACTTCCCAGTAAGGCGCGTTGTTCTTGGCCATCTGGGTGCCCGCCGCCGGCGTCGCCGGGTCAATCAGCGACCAGCGCGCGGCATCCGAAGCGGAAAGCGTGGTGCGGCCCAGCGGATTGACAAAGCTCCAGCCCGCCGGCTTGGTGCTGGCATCGTTGTCTAGAATCCAGAACAGGTTCGGCGAACCGTGATAGACCGGTCCCCCCAGCCCGCCCAGGCGGTGGTTGTCAATGAGCAACGTCCCCGCACGAATGGGCGTGGTCCGCCGGTCGTAACTGACCGGCTGACCGAACGCTACCAGGCTGACGGCCAGGATGGCCGTGCTAGACACCAATCGATTCCATTGCATTAGGGGTTCACCTCACCGAAGTACATGAGAGTTGGACTGACCGGCAGGCGCGGCATCGGCGGCAACGGTTGTCCGTTTTCGTTGACCCGCAAGGGGGCCCCCGCCACTTGGCCACGGCCCAAGACCGGGTCGTAATTCACTGAGAAGTTGGGGACGGTCAGCCAGCCCGGTTGCGCACCGGATTCGTTGACCCACGCCGCCGGGATCTGCAGACCGCTCGAGCCGATTTGGCCCGGGATCCAGCCCCACTTGGCCTTCCACTTGATCTGGTCGCTCATCGGCGCCGGCATGTTCTCGCTCAGGCTGCCGCGAATGCTGACCCGCACGGCCACCGGCTCGCCGTAGAACGGCGTGGTCGGATCGACCCCGAAGGTGCGCCAGCGGTTCTCGTTGCGCTCGTCGTTGGTGGCGCCCAGCGTCTGCCAGTTGGCAAACGTATCGGCGGAGTTGCCATTGAACGAATCGCCCGGAATGACATAGAACGAACCTTCTTCGGCGTAGAGCGCCGCTTCGATGCGGATGTCATGCGGGGTGATGACCGTGCGGCCGTTCACCAGATTCTTGTTGGGCGTACCGCCCGGGCCGTTCAAGCGGAATCGCAGGAACGTCGGGTCGTTGACGGCCAGTTGCAGGTCGCCACCGGGGTTCCCCGCGGTGCTTTCCAGCAGGCGCGTGGCCAGGTTGTAGCCCGCCCAGGAGCCGCCCGGCTGGTACAGCGGGGTGCGCAGCACTTCGTAGCGCGGGAAGGCGTTACGGGCCGGGTCCGTGTGACCGTGCATCGGGATGTTCGCCGCCGGGGCAAAGAACGGGGTCGCGCCGTTGTGCGTGAACACGTTCGGGCCAAACGTCAGCGTGGTCGGGAAGAGCATGCTACGCCAGCTACCACCGGCAGTCGAAGCGAACGGCTGGGCCGCGAAGTCCATGGCGAAGAAGGCCGGACCGTTGTCATCCGCCGCCGTCGGCGTCAGAAGCCAGTTGCCGTAGTTGGTGCCGGAACCCGCATCCGCGTAAGTTTCGGCGTAGGTGCGCCAGGTCGCCGGGTTGTTTGGGTTCGCGCTGGGGTCCAGCAGGAACTCGGATTCCATCGTCGCCGTTTCGTTGGCACCCACCACGAGTTCGTAGGGGTTCGGGGTTTCCGGAAGCGGGCTCGCGCTCTTGGCGGACACCGTTTCACCCGGGGCCGGGCCAAAGAACATCGTCGTGTTCACGGCAATGTGGTCGCGGGCCATCAAGGCAATCGCCGAGCGGCTCGGACGCTGCAGGGTCGTGCCGTTTTCTTGCACCACACCCTTGGTCACGCTGCCTTCAATGTAGATGGTGCCATCGGCCACCACGGAGAGCTGATGATCCGTGGGAATGACGCCCCGCACCCGCACGTCGCCTTCAAAGAAGAGGACGCCATCAAACGGCTGGCCGTTGTTGCGGAAGTCCGTATCGGAGAGCGAAGCGGCCGGCAGGGACACCAGCGCGGCGTGCTGAATGCTGTTCAGGATGAACGGACGGAAGACGCCACTGCCCACCGGGTACTCCACGGACCGAACGCGGAAGCGCGCGATCGAGGAACCCGTGCTACCACCGTTGGCGTTTCGCCACACCGGGCTGGCACTGCGGTTGTCCCGGATGATTTCAAAGCCATCTGGGCGCAAGCGCAGGTACGGAGCGATGGGCACGTAGAACGGCCCCATCCAACCCTTGCTTTCCGCTCGGTTGGGGTTCAGCCAGTCGCTGGGCAGGTTGCGCACCGCACCGAAGTCGGAGCGATTGTCATCCGAGATGTTGCCGCGTTCCGGCGAATCGACATAGATGTTGCGGCCAAGACCGAAGCGACCGATGTTGCGCCCGTTGACGAACGCCCCGCTGCTGCGGGTCATGGTCACGTAGCGGGTTTGGCCCGTTTGCGGGTCCACGCGCAGCGTGGTCGGGGGTTCCTTACGGCCAATGGCGCGCGGGAAGCCTTCGCTGTCCGGGGTCGTGAACGCGTCACGAACAATCGAACCGACCGTCGAGAAGTTGATCGACCGGCTATCCAGCTGGTTCGCACCGATGGCCACCGGGGTCGCGGCCGTGTTCACGGCATTCCAGGTCGGCGTCCACTGGTCGCCACCGCGATCGTAGCTGTAGCGCGTAACCAGGAATGAAGCTAGGCTATTGGCGGGGCGAATCTCGCCCGCCACGGCCCAGCGCTCACCGAGGCCCGAGTTGAGAATGAGTCGGTTCTGGCCAAAGATGGTCAGGTCCGCGTTGCTCCACAGGGAGCCACCACCCGGCACGTTCGCCCAGCCGGAGCTGGCACCCGGCACTGCACCGGGAGCGCCCACGCCGTAGGTGCTGAAGTTGGTTTGCGGGTTGCCACCGCCGTCGTAACCGACGAGCTGCCCACCGTACTCGACGTTGAGGCCCACTTGGTCTATGACCGGCGCGGCCCCGTTGTTGCTGGCGAGGGGGAAGCCGATTTCGGCGGCCCGGCTCACGTTAAACTTGTTGGTGATGTAGCGCGCGTGTTCCAGCAGGCCGATGCTCGCAAAAGCCATCAGCTTCTTGGTGTCGGCAAAGCCCACATCAATCGCCTTCAGGCGACCAAGCGCGGCATCGCGGGCGGCCACGGAGGCGTAGTTTTGAATCTGGATCGACTCGCTCAGCGCGCGGCTGGGGTCAATGCGTCCGTTCGTCGTGATGCTGCCGGGGCGACCCACGGTTTCGATCACAATCATGTTTTGCGCCAGGCCCGGTTCGCGCAGCAGACCCGTCGGATTGCCCACCGCACCGAAGTCACCCGGAGCGTAACGCACACGGACGAGCACACGGCCCTTTTCGTAAAACACGCGGCTATAGGCACCCAGGCCATCGGGGCCACCGTTGTCGGCCATCGTGGCGCTCCAGGGGATCGCCGTGGCCGGGCGCAGGTAGAGCGCGTCGGGGTCGCGGGTGTCATCCCCCGTCACGCTCGGCGGGGTCAGGGCCGGACGCCAGTCGGCGCCCAGTTCGCTGTTCAGCAGTTGCGTGTGCGCCAGGCGCGCCCCGGCTTCCGCCAGGTCCGTACCGACGGTGCGCTGCGCGGCGCGACCCGCTTCGGTGATATTCCGCGAAACGATTCCCGCGAAGGCGGTCCCCAGGATCAAAAGAATCCCGAGAATGATCACCGCAATGACAAGGGTCTGCCCTTGTTCGCGGCTCGGATGGATTGTCCGTTTGGAGTTCATGTCCCTTGTTCGTCTCACCGGATGAAGTTGCGCACGTCCGACGTGCCCTTGAGCGTAATGCTTTGCGGTTCGGGGTTATTCGACTGCGGGTAGTTGCGGATCGTCAAAACGAATTCCATCACTTCCGAGCTGTCGTAATCCACGGCCACGATGTCGTTAGGCTCCGTAAATTGGAAGCGGTAGCTGACCGAGATGTTCCCGGCGGGGATCGGCTCGTTCTTGTTCGAGTTCAACTCGAGGTAGCCCGCGCGGTAGGCCGCTTGGAGGAGGACCTGACGGACATCCGTAGCGACGTAGTTACTCGGGTTGTAGAACGTGGCGGCTTCGGCGGGCGTGATCACACCCAGGGCCACCCAATCCGGCTCACGCTGGTGAACGTAGTTGATGATGTACTGGTTCGGACCCACGGGACGCTGAGTCACGCGGGTGTAGCGCACCGGCCGACCGTAGGTCGTGCCCGGGCGTTGGTCCGGACCAATCACGATTTCGCTACCCGGCACGATCGCCGCGCGGCCAAAGCCGAGCGTCGGGTGCAGCGGGCCGACCGTGCCGTCCAGCATGGTGGCTAGACGAAGGTCGAGGAAGCGCTTCGCATAGTCTTCACGGGGCAGGCCGGGGAGGCCCAGCGTGTTCCACTGGTTCCACAGCACGTTAAAGCGCGTGTTGATTTGGCCGCCGGTGGCGTTCCAAGTGCCGCCGAACACTTCCGTATCCGGGGTGAGGGCCGCGCCCGTGGGGCCGAACGGCATGTTGCTGTTAAACGGCGTCGGCACACCGGCGGTGATGTCGCCCATTTCGCGCACGTCGAAGCTTGCGGTCACTCGGCCGCCGCGCGGATCTGGGGCTACCGGAATGAAGTCGCGCACGATGGCGGCATTACCGAGCCAACCACTGCGGCCATTGGCGGCCGCCACGGCTCGGCTGAAGGCGTAAGGCACGCCGCTGCCAGCATCACGCAGGTACTGCGTCACGTCGAAGACTTCGACGCCGCCCGCTTCGTTGGTCACAGTGGGGTCAATCCAGTACATGCTGGTGTTATCACCCACGCGCGGCCGACCGATCAGGTACGGCTGGTTCGCGCCGAGGCCACTGCTGGCCCAACCGTTCTTCACATCACCCGCCAGGCGTTGGCCGGGGCCGCGCCCGTAGGCGGCGGGTTCCAGGCTCGGCAGGATGCGGAGGAACAGGTTGCTCCAGGCGCCGTAATCAGTGCGGAACACGTCCGGGCCCACCTTGTCGGCGTTAAAGGTTTCTTCACCCGTACGCACAGCCAGTTGGCCCGCGGCGGGTTCGTTGCTGATGCGCGTCGGTTGGAACCGAACCAGCGGCACGAGTTGCGGCACGTTGCCGTTGTAGGCCACCGTGCGTCGAGCCCGGTCGTACACCGGCATGATCATGTCGAAGCGGCTGACTTCCGTCACCACTTGGGCGCGGCTCAGCCAGTTGCGCACCATCTGGTCCTTGTTCGGCACGCCGGGGGAATCCCAACCCGGGACCGGACCACCATAGGTGCCCGGCAGGGTGCCATCGGGCACAAAGAAATTCAGGTCATCCAGCAGCGGGCCGCGCGTGGTGGGGTCCGTGTCGTTGTCCTGGTCAAAGAAGAGGTCGGCGTCCACCACATAGCGCGTGGTGGCGGCATCCCATTCGTACACCGGCACTTCGGCGCGGAGGAGCACGAACAGGTTGTCGCGGCCACCGGCTCGCTGCATCAGCAGGCCGTCGTAGGGGTTGTTGTACGTCGCAAACGGATCGCGCAGACCCACGAAGTAGCGCACCAGGGTCTGGCCGCCCGCCGCCGGGAAGTTGGGGTCACCCTTGGGGGCGCGTAGCGTGGGGTCCGCCTTGCCCGTGTCGGGGTCAATGTAGGCTCGGTTGCCACCGGGGCCGGTCACAAACGCAGCGGGGTCGCCCTCGGCCGGCTTGTAGAAATCGAGCTTGACGCCTTCCAGGCGCACCAGTTCGGGAGCCCCGTTTTGGCCCGGCACCACCACGTTCAGAGCCCCGCCGTCGCCATTGTTGTCCCGCACGTCAGTGGCGTTGCCCACTTCGCGTTCGAGACGCGCAATCAGCGTTCGCGCCCGGCTCTGACCGTCGGTGAAGGCCTGGGCCGCCCGCGTGAACTGGAAGCCCTGGATAACCGGAACGAAGATGATGGTGAGAAGGATGGCCGTGATGGCCATCACCGTGATCAGCTCAATGAGCGTAAAGGCTTTCTTTCGATTCATGCGAATCATCGTTCCGTCCCTCGCACCGCAAAGCTCTGGGTTTCCGTGCGGCGGTAAGACCGCTGCCATTCCTCGAGCCGTGCGTAGTTTGTCGGTCCATCAGAGACGAGGCGGAAGAACGTCGGGTTCCACAGCACGCGGACCTTCATCGAGGCCCCGCGAATGCCGCGCACCGCATAGCCTTGGCTGAAGTCGAACACGCTTCCGGCCGGGGCCTTGTCGCGGATATCAGCGTAGGCCAGGTTCAGGCCCGGCTCGATCGCGGTGATCTGGAACTCTTGTCCCTTCAGCACCTGCGCGCCCGTTCCGGTGTTGAACCACACTTCGTCAATGATCACTTGCTGCCCCAGGTCGGAGGGCGGGAAGTAGATGCGGAAATTGTTGCCGACGCCGTTGGTGCCGCCGATGAAGGCTTCACCCGGTGCGAGGCCGTTGGCGTTGAATCCGTAAACCGGTCGGTAGTAGGCCGCCGCCTTGAAGGGCTGCACGCTCCACGCGCCTTGGCCACGGTACAGAGCCCGCACGTTGCGGCCGCTGATGTCACCCACCAGCACCGGGGCGGTCCACGGCGTGGCGTTGTTGCCCGTCGGGTAGCAGATGTAGGCGCTCAGGTCCGGGTTCGTGTTGTCCACGTCACGGAACTCGATGTAGCCGTTGGTCTTGTCCACCGAGTAGGCGCTGTCCGGTGACTGCGGGAAGCCCGGGGCGTTCGGATTGTTACTCTCGTTGCCCAGGATCACGCCACCCGTTTCGACATCGAACAGGATGAAGTCTTGCGAGCCCACCGTGCCCGTCACGTCCGGCGTGCTCAGGCCCAAGCCGGCGAAGTTGCGGCCATCCGGCTCTGTGCCGCTGCGCGGCATGATGCCGTTGATGACCAGCTTTCGGGCCACCGAACCTTGCGTCGGCACGCGGAATTCGTCGCGGATGAGACGCCAGTCGTACACCGTGTAGTCGGTGCGGGCGAACAGCGGGGCTCGTCCGGCGCGGCTCGGCACCGTGGTCGAGGCCGCCTGCGGGTTGATGAGGATCTGACCCGTGCTCGGGCTGAGAACCTTGAACTGGTACGGATCGCCGCTGAACGGAGTCGCCACGTTCAGGCGCTCGAACTGGCGCTGCACACGCACGCTCCACCAGTCGGTGTCGCGGTAGTTGGCGGGCACGTAGTTCGTGTTGCCGTTGATGTCGGGCTGACCCACCAGTTGCGGCAGGCTGATCACCCAGTAGTTGGTGGCCGTGGCTTCGTCCGTGCCGATGCGAGCGAACGGGGGCGGCGCCAGCGGGTCCAGCGTGATCGGGATGATCACTTCGTACTGGCCGGTTTGCACACCGTCGTCGTAGTTGAACGAGAACGTGACGCGGTAGCTGACTCGCTGGGCCGGGGAGATCCAAATCTGGTCTTCGCCGACAAAGTTTTCGTCGTCCGTGTTGTTCGCGTCCACAAAGTAGAACTCGTAGTCGCGGGTGCGGCCCGGGCTCGGGAAACCGCGGCTGCGGTCGCCCCAGTTGCGCTGGTAGTCGTTGCCGTACACCGTGAACACGCCCGCGCTGCCGTCATCGTAGATCGGCGCGAACCGCAGCGTCATCAGGCTGCCAAAGTCCAGCCCCGGCACGCCATTGTTGAGTCGTCGCGGACCCGGTACCGGCTGCCCCTCGCCGATGACCCGGTTGTAGAGGTTCGACCCACTGACCAGTGCCCAGTTCCCAATCGGATTCCCATCGATGAGCACGTTGCCGTTCGCATCAATGTCGCCGCCCGCCAAGCCTTGGTCCGGCATGAGGTTGGTCGTCAATCGGTTGGGATTGACCGTGATGACCACGCCGCCGACCGTGTAGTTGTAGGTCACGGGGACGATCATCTCGGGCAAGTAACCCGATTGGCCTTGGATGCGCTCAAGTTCGGCGCGCGCCAAGTTTTCCGCCTGGGTAATGGCCCGCGTGCGCTGAATGACATTCAAGCCAAGCGGGAAAATCTGGACCATCGCCAGGACGCCAATCAAGAAGATGACGATGACCACAAGCAGCTCAATCAAAGAGGAGCCTTTGCGGTGGCGGATGGGTTGGGTGCTCTTTAATAGGGGCATAGCAATCCGAAGTCGGTAAAGAGAGGAGAGGGCCAGGGGCGCGGGATGCCGATTTACGGCATCACGCGCCAGGAGCGCTCATGAAGGAGTTTGGAGTCGTAGGGTCGCGCCGAGCCGCCCAGGAACAAGACGATGTCTTGCTTGCCAGCGGCCGGGTTGCCCCCGGTGTATTCGCGGTAGCCCGTGTTCCAGGTGATCACGGTGCTTTCCGGCGGTTCGGCGTAGCCAAGCTGGCGCGGATCGTCGTCCGGGCTGCCCGAGGCGAGGCCAAACTGCGACCAGAACAGCGTGTAGCGGAGCTCGGTGCGCGTCGCGCCACCCGCTCGGATTTCGCTCACGTCGTAGCCGCTAATGCGATAGAAGTTGGCGACGCCCACGGCGCACGGGGCGATGCCCCCACCGATGCAGACGTTGCCATCCGCCGGGCCGTAGGCTTGGCGCGCACCGGCCACGTCATCCAGACCCGAGATCACACCGTCACCGTTGTTGTCGGTGAGAGCGGCCGTGCCTACGGGTCGCGGGTCGCGCGGCGGGTAGCTCGCTTGCGTGGTCGCGGTCGGAGCGTTGCGGTTCCAGCTCGGAACGAACGTATCCAGCGACCCCACGCGCTTGGAATAAAGGAAACTCTTGAGTTCATTGGCCGGAATCACGTTGCCGGCATTCGGGCCGCTGGTGTAGAGCGTCACGTAGCCCAGCAGTTGGGGCGGGTAGGCCCCTTGGTCCACGCGATAAAGTTGCAACGCGCTCCGGAGCGAATTCATATCGCTAAAGTCTCCATTGCGAGCGGCAGCTGCCTTTGACCGGGCGAAGACCGGAAAGATAATGGCCGACAGCAAAGCAATGATCGCAATAACGGTCAGCAGTTCAATCAGCGTAAAGCCGCGACGAGTTTTCATGTACATGTCCTCCCGGGACAGGCGTATGACGTCAGGAGCCCGACCCGGGTTCCGTCAGCCTTTCGTCACTGATCGTAAATAGCCCAGGATCAGCGCTTCTAGCGTCGGCCAGAAGAGCATGGCGCCCAGAGCTCCTACGGCCAAATGAGGACCGAACGGAATCATCGTCAATTCTACTTGGTTCTCCTCCTCATCCACCGCTTCAATCGCATATGGATTTTCCTTGAACCACCATTCGTAGACCTTCGGCCAGATCAGACCCACGATGTCCATCAGCAAAACGTAGCCGATGCCGCACTGAATGAGCGACCCGATGCTCTCGGGCTCGTAATCTTCTTCCTCCTCTTCGGGGGCTTCCTCAGCGGCAGGCTTGCGCTTCTCCATCATCACGCGCAGCCACAGCGCCAGGATGCCAATCACAGCCCCGGAGATCACCGCGAGGCCAAAACTGGTCATCGCCATCATGGGGAACAGCACCGCCCCGATTCCCCGCGCCATCTTGATATCCCCGTGGCCCATGGCGTCTTTGCGGAATAGAATCCGGCCGAGGAACGCAATGCCCCACAGGACGCCAATGCCCGTGAGGGCACCGGCCACAGCGCTGGGGATGCCCCACGTCCAGGCTTCGGGCCGGTTTTGGGCGATGAGCGCCCCGTTGTAGCCAATGCCGATGACGAACATCGCTGCATTGACTTCATCCGGGATGATGTAGTGGGCGATGTCAGTGAAAATGGCCGCCACCAGGGCCGCCGAAAACAGGGCGTACGCCACGAACTTGGTGGGGTCTTCGCCGATGCAGAGGTTTTGGTACCACAGCGCCCCCCACAGGGTGCCGGTGACCAGCTCGACAAACATGTAGCGCGGGGCAATGGGCGCGCGGCAGTGGCGGCATTTGCCACCCTGGAACGCCCAGCTAAAAATAGGAATCAGGTCCGCCGGGCCGAGTTGGTGCTTGCACCGAGGGCAGAAGCTGTGCTTGGGTTCGGCGATGCTGAGGCCCCGGGGGAGCCGGTACACCACCACATTGAGAAAGCTGCCGATGGCGGCCCCAATAAAGAATCCGACAATGGTCGTCCAGACCGGAAAGAGCCCCTTATCCATGGGTATCGCCCGGGAGAATACCGAATCAAAGCAAACGGGGCGACTCCGCAATTGGAATCGCCCCGCAAGGATCGGCCGAAGGCCGTTCTTAGGTTTCGCCGGCCCCCGAGCTTAGGGATTCGATAACCTTAACCATCGGCATCATCATCGCGATGACGATGAAGCCTACGACGAAGCCGAGGAAGACGATGAGAATCGGTTCCAACGCAGCCGTCAGGGAGGCCAGGGTGGCTTCCACTTCCGCTTCGTAGAAGTCGGCGATCTTTTGGAGCATGAAGTCCAGCGAACCGGATTCTTCTCCGACCCCAATCATGTGCACGACCATCGGCGGGAAGAGGCGCGAATCTTCGAGGGGCTCACCAATACGTTCCCCTTCACGGATCTTCGCACGGGCATCCAGCACCGCGTCGGCCATCACCGAGTTGCCCACAACCCCGGAGACCGTTTCCATCGCTTGCAGGATGGGAACGCCCGAGGTGAGCAGGGTGCCCATGGTGCGGCTAAAGCGCGCCATGCAGACCTTGTGGTGGAGCGGGCCAAAGACCGGAATCAAGAGCTTCATGCGGTCGGCCGCCCGGCGCCCAAAGCGGGTGCTGGTGAACAGCTTCCACGCAATCCACACCGTGACCACCGTGATGATCATGATGTGCCAGTTCTTTTGGAAGTTGGCCGAGAGGTCGATGAGGAACTTGGTGGCCGCGGGGAAGTCTTCGTCCTTCAGGCCGATGTCTTTAAACAGAGCGGCAAACTGCGGGACAACCCAAACGACGAGGAAGATCACGATGCCGATGGCGGCGATCATAACCAGGACCGGATAGGTCATGGCCGACTTCACCTTTCGGCGCAGGGCCACGTCGGCTTCCAAGAAGGCGGCGAGACGCTGCAGGGATTCTTCCAAAACCCCACCAATTTCCCCGGCGCGGATCAAACCGATAAACAGGTTATCAAACGTGCGCGGGTGGCGCTTCATGGAGTTCGAAAGGCTTTCGCCGGACTCTACGCGCTCGCCGAGGTCCAACAGGATCTTCTTGAGCTTGGGGTCCTTGGTTTGCCGCGAAAGCACGTCCAGACAACGCACCAGGGACACACCAGCGTCCACCATCGTGGAGAACTGGCGGCAGAACACGGCGAGCAGACCGCGTTTGACCTTACCGAAGTTCTTTTTCTTCGATTTGCCGGCCTTCTTGATCATCGTGACTTCGATGACTTCGAGGCCTTGCTCGGCAAACCGCTGCCTTAGACTCTGTTCGTCCTCGGCTTCGGCCGTACCCTTTTGCACGCCCCCATTGGGGTCGCGGAAGGAGTAGCTGTAGACAGGCATAGTGGTTTAGGTTCCTTTAGCGTCGCTGGGGACCCGTCGCCGGGCCTCCAAGGTTGATCATCTTCTTCAGTTCCTCGATGTTCTGGCAGCGCATCATGGCCTCTTCCAGCGTGATGATCCCCTTCATGTAGAGGTCACGCAGGCATTGGTCCATGCTCATCATGCCGTGAGCCGCCGAGGTCTGAATCATGGACGGAATCTGGTGCGTTTTGTTCTCACGAATCAGGTTACGAATGGCCGGGGTGGCCACCATGATTTCGTTGGCCGGGACACGCCCTGGGCCGCTTGCACGCGGGAGCAGCTGTTGGGCCGCAATCGCCACGATGTTGTTGGAGAGCTGAACGCGGATCTGCTCCTGCTGTCCTGGCGGGAACACGTCGATCATACGGTCAATGGATTCGGCCGCGTTGTTGGTGTGCAGCGTGGCAAACACCAAGTGACCGGTTTCCGCCGCGGTGATGGCGAGACCGATCGTTTCGGTATCGCGCATTTCACCGACCAGCAGCACGTCCGGGTCTTCGCGAAGACAAGCGCGGAGCGCGTTGCTAAAGCTCTTGGTGTCCGTCCCCAGTTCGCGCTGGTTGATGATGGACTGCTTGTGCGTGTGCAGGTATTCGATCGGGTCTTCGATCGTGATGATGTGCACGGCACGGTTGACGTTGATGAAGTTGATCATCGCCGCCAGCGAGGTGGATTTCCCGGAACCCGTCGGACCGGTGACCAGGATGAGGCCGCGCGGGCGTTCGGTCAGTTGCTCCAGGATCGGCGGGAGGTTCAGTTCGCGGGCCGTCGGAATGCGGCTGGAGATCAAACGGAAAGCGGCAGCCACAGCCCCTCGGTCGCGATACAGGTTCACACGGAACCGGGCGCGGCGCGGGAGAGCGTACGAAAAGTCCAGTTCGTAGGTCTGCTCAAAGCGGGTGACCTGGTCGTCGGAGAGGATTTCGTACAGCATCCGCTGGGTTTGCTGCGGCGAGAACTTCTCGTAGTTCAATCGCTTGAGCGCACCGTCTTCGCGGATCACCGGCTCGGAGTCCACACAGATGTGCAGGTCCGAACAGTTCCGGTCCACCACCGTATTAAGGAGCTCATCAATGTGCAGGTCCTCAAGGGTTTTGGGTTGGCCCACCGAACCCGCCGCCATCGGGGGCGCTTCAGTCGGAGCCTGTCCCGTCGGATTCACTACGGAAGGCGGGATGCTGGATACGGGGGGAACGTTCGGTTCGCTCATTTTTCGATTGGTCTTTGAGAGTGTAGAGTTAGGGAGCCCCAGAAAAGTTCCCGGGGCTCGGAATTCGATTGTGGCTTAGAAGCCGGCGGTGAAGACCACGCGCATGACTTCTTCCGGGTCGGTCTGGCCCATAAGAACCTTCGCAAGTCCGTCCTCACGCAGTTCCTTCATGCCTGCCGCCTTGGCTGCCATCTTCAAGTCGTTGACCGGGGCGCGGCGAGTCACCAGTTCGGCAATTTCCGCGTTCATCACCATCAGTTCGTGCAAACCGTTTCGACCCTTATAACCGGTCATGCGGTTGTCCTCGTGCGGGATGCCTCGGTAGAGCGTGATCATCTCGTCCGGATCTTCGAACTGGAAGCCGAAGCGGCGCAGGTCGATCGCCGGAACCTCGTAAGGCTCCTTATGGTTGGGGTCGATACGTCGTCCGAGACGTTGCGCCAACACGCCGATGACCGTAGCTGAGATCAGGTACGGCTCCACGCCCATGTCCACCAAACGAATCGTGGCCGAAGGCGCGTCGTTGGTGTGCAGCGTGGAAAGCACCAAGTGCCCCGTAAGCGAGGCTTCAATGGCGATTTCGGCCGTTTCAAGGTCACGCATTTCCCCGACCATGATGATGTCAGGGTCTTGACGGAGGAAGGCGCGGAGGGCGGTGGCGAAGGTCAGACCGGCCTTCTTGTTCACCTGCACCTGGGCGAGACCGTTGAGCTGGTACTCGACCGGGTCTTCAACCGTGATGATGTTCACGCCCACCGTGTTCAGCTTGTTAAGCACTGAATACTGCGTGGTCGTCTTCCCGGAACCCGTCGGACCCGTACAAAGGAACATCCCGTTCGGCTGGGAAATCAGTTCGTCAATCAGCGCCTGGTTCTCAGGGGTGAAGCCGAGCTTGCTCAGGCCGACCATGGCGTTGCCCTTGTCGAGAATACGCATAACGCACTTCTCACCAAAGGGAGTCGGAATCGTCGAAACGCGCAGGTCATATTCCTGACCCTGGGTGCGGACTTCGATACGACCGTCCTGCGGAACCCGCCGTTCGGCGATGTTCATTTCCGCCATGATCTTGAGGCGGCTCAGGAGCGGCGCCTGCAGGTTCTTGGGAACCGTCATGGCTTCCATCAGCACGCCGTCAATACGGTAGCGGATGCGGACGCTCTTTTGTTGCGGCTCGACGTGGATGTCCGAGGCGCGGTCGTTAATACCTTGTTGGATCAGCGCGTTGGCCAACTTGATGATGGGGGCCTGATCGGCCATATCCTCATCGCCTTCGGTCTCGTTTGTCGCCGCCTTGTCCGTGTCACGCTGGACCTGCGCTTGGGCCATCAGGGCGCGGAAGTCAGCACGACCGCCCACATTGCCAGTGGCAGCCGCCGCCGAGACCGCCGCCGTGGCGCTTCCCCCATCATCGCTGGTGGCCACGCCGCTGCTGCTGGCGTAGTTCTTGCGGATCGCGTCCTCAATCGCCGCCGGGAGAGCAATGGCCGGGCGCACGCGGCAACCCGAAGCCAGTTGAATCTGGTCGATGGCCTCCAGGTTGTTGGGGTTCTCCATGGCCACCCACAGGGTCATCCCGTCCTTCTTGACCGGAATCGCGTTGTGGAGCTTCACCAGCCGCTCGGGAACGATGTTCACCGCGCTGCTTTCAATCGAAAATCGGTCGAGGTCAACGAAGAGGTGACCCTGCTCTTGGGCGCGTGCTTCCATGATCTCACGCTCGCCCACCATTCCCAGATCCCGCAGGATGATGGAAATGTCCTTGCCGGTCTGCGCCTGAACCTTCGACGCCTCCTCAAGTTGTTCTTGCTTCAAGTACCCCTTTTGCATCAGGTACTCGGTCATTGGGACTCGTTGCAATGCCATTCGGCCGTTCCTTCCTTAGCGTGTCAGGCCGCCTTCCCCAAGGCGATGGCCAGTCACGCGAACCCTATTCTAGACCCAAACGTCCCGAGAAGTCGCGCCTCAGCCAGGATTTTTTACCGGTTTTCCCCGCCCGGGTCACGCTTTCACTCGTTCAAATCTCCCGAAGCCGACCTGACCCGGCGCGAACTGAGCGGGTCGGGTATCCCTGAACCGCCGTGATTCGCTCGCTCATCAACCGCTCCCTTCAGGGTCATTTGCAAGCTCTGATTCAAGCGGACCAGCTCCCTGATGCCGCGTACCCGCCCATCCAGTGCGAGGCGCCGAAGCAACCGGACCACGGCGACCTCGCGGTGCCCTTTGCGCTGGGGGCAGCGCGCTTCGCCGGCATGAACCCGCGCGCGTTGGCCGAGTTGCTCGTTGAACGCCTGCGCCAAGACCCGCTCATCGCCTCGGTGGAGATTGCCGGGCCGGGGTTTGTCAACCTTCGCCTCTCGCCCACCGCCTACCAGCAAGCCCTGAACGCCGTTTTGAACTCCGCTGGCCATAGCGTGCTGCGTGATGCCGCGCACTTCGGTCGCCCCTCGTGTGAGCGACCCGAGCGGATCAACGTCGAGTTTGTGAGCGTGAACCCGAACGGCCCGATCACCATCGGGAGCGGGCGCGGGGCGGCCTATGGTTCCGCCCTGTGCAACGTGCTGCAAGCCGCCGGCCACACGGTCCACCGCGAGTACTACATCAACGACGGCGTGAACAGCGAGCAGATGCGCCAGTTCGCCCTCAGCGTCCGCGCGCTCAAGCTGGGCACCGAGTTCCCGGAGAAGGGCTACAAAGGCGATTACGTGCAGGCCGTGGCCGACCAAATCGAGCCTCAAGGCGACCCGGATGTGATTTGGTGGCAGCAGGAAGCCCAGGCCCTGATGCTGCAACGCCAGCGCCGCGACCTGGAAACCTTCGGCGTGGCCTTCGATACCTGGTTTAGCGAGCAAACGCTCCACGATTCGGGCCGCGTGCAGGCCTGCATTGACGAACTGGAAGCCAAGGGCATCGCCGATCGCCAGCCGGTGCGCCGCTCGCTCAAGCTCGGCAAGAAGGGCGTGATCGAAGACGTGATCGTCGAAGATCAGCCGGTGGACGAGGACGACGCGGCCGGCAGCGAGCCGACGGTGTGGCTGCGTTCCACCAAGCTGGGGGACGACAAGGACCGCGTGCTCCGCCGCAAGGATGGCCGCCTCACCTACATCGCCGGTGACGTGGCGTACCACGATGACAAGTTCAACCGCCCGCCGAATACCGACCGCCTCATCACGGTGCTCGGCCCGGACCACCACGGGTTCATTGGTCGCCTCAATGCCGTTGTGGCGGCGATGCAGATGCCGCCCGTGGCTGCGAGTGCCGAAGGCGAACCCCTAAGCGAGATTGACGCCAAGCGGTATGTCAGCCCGGCCGAGCGCGACGCCTGCCAAGCGGCGGCCAAGGATGCCGAAAGCAAGCTGCTGGTGCAGATTTATCAGCTCGTGCGCTTTATGAAAGACGGCCAGCCCGCCCCCATGCGCAAGCGCGACGGCAACATCTACGCCATCAGCGACCTCATTGAGGAGATCGGCGCGCAGGCCGCCCCGCAGGCCGACCGCGAAGAGCAGGTTCGCATTGGGCGCGACGTGGCGCGGTTCTTCTACCTGATGCGCCACCACGACACCACGTTCGACTTCGACCTCGACCTGGCCGCCCGCCAGAGCGACGAGAACCCGGTGTTCTATGTGCAATACGCCCACGCGCGCATCGAGCAGGTGCTTCGCCGCGCCCGCGAGGAAGCCAGCTCCCTCTACCCGGACAGCAACGCCGTAAACGGAGGTCTGACAGCCGCTGCCCGCGACCTGCACGAGCGGGAAAAACAGCTTCTGCTGCAAGTGTGCGCGCTGCCGGACGAAGTGGCCCTGGCCGCCGAAGACGGGGCGGTGAACCGCCTGACGAACTACGCGATGGAACTCGCCCGGGCGTACCACGGGTTCTATGACACCTGCCGGGTGATCGACACCGACGCCCCCGAGGTCTCGCAACAGCGTTTGGCCCTGTGCGTGGCGGCCCGGACGGCCCTGCAAGGCGTGCTGGAGTTGCTAGGCGTAAGTGCCCCGCTCCGAATGGATCGGCCCGCCGCGCCGTCGGAGTGACAGCACCATGCACTTCGACCGCCGCCATCTAGAAGCCGGCCCGATGCGGATCGTGGCGGTCCACCCGCACTGGCGGCCCCACGACCTGCACACCCTGCAGGACCTGGTGGCATCGCTGGCCGAACTCGGCAAGACCCTCGGCGAGCGCGGCTGGGCCACCGCTCGCGACCTGTGGGTGTTCCCCGCTGATGGCGGCGAGTTTCTGTACGGGCTCAACGAGTGGGCGGCCACCATGCGCGCCCCCACCTGGCACCGCGCGATGAGTCTGGGCTTGCTAGACGAGAAGATTTGGAAATGGGCCGCGCCCCTCTGGCGAGGCGCCCCCGTGGGCTGGAAGCACGCCGTGGGCCTGGAATACCGCCGCGCCAAGGCCCCCGAGGTGGCGCTTTCCTATCACACCGCGTTTGCGGGGATGTCGCAGGCGTTCGGGGTGACCGTCGTCGGCCCGAGCCTGGCGCTCCCCGTAGTGGGCGAAAGCGAAGAAGGATGGAAAATCGACAAGCGCGCCCCGTTCAAGCGGGTGGCCGGGGTATTCAGCCTCGGCAAGCTGGTGAAGACGGCCAGCCAAGCCTCGCTCGCCCTTGATGATGAGGCCTGGCAGATCATCCCCGGTGAGGGCTCGGCCACCTGGACGGCCTCCGAGGGCGACGAGCTCCACTCCTACTCGGTCGCCCTGGGCAACGACCCCGCTCCCAAGCACGCCACGGTGGTGCGCCTCGCCCGCACCCGCGAGCCGGCTTCCCTGCCCGTCGGCACCGAGGTGCGCCTGGAATGGGGCGGCAATCTATGGGATTGGCCCAGCGGCGGCAGCGTGCGCGCGCAGGATGCAGCCGGCAAATGGCACCGCGAAATCACGCCCGAAGGTCTGGCCATTGCGTTTGGCACCTAAATTGAGGCGTAGAACAGGCAAAGCACCATGAAGATGAAGATGATTTGGGGCGGCGGGCTCGGCGTGCTGCTCGGCTACGGCTACCACCTGTGGATGGCCAGCATGAAGACCAACTGTATTTCGTGCCAAGTTTCGGCCGTGCCCATGGTGGCGGGGCTCATCTTTGGCCTGCTGGCCGCCGGGACGAGCCGCCCGTAAGCGGCCCCGAGTTTCCTGCCAAACTCGAAGGTGCCATGAGCGGACCGGTCGCGATTTACATCCACGTGCCGTTCTGCCCCAGCAAGTGCGGGTACTGCGACTTCAACAGCTTCGCGATGACCGGCCCGATCCAGGGCGAAACCGTGGACGCGATGGAGCACGAAATCCGCACCTCGCCCCACGCGGGTCGCCCGGCCAAAACCATCTTCTTCGGGGGCGGCACGCCCACCTATCTGGAGGCTTCGCAGCTCGCCCGTTTGCTCCAGGCCGTGCTGGACACCCACCCCGCCGGAGCCGAGACCGAGATCACGACCGAGAGCAACCCCGGCACGGTCACCTTAGAGAAGCTAGGGGCGCTAAGACAGGCCGGGTTTAACCGCCTCAGCCTGGGCGCGCAGAGCTTTGCCACCCAAGACCTGGTGCAACTGGGGCGCGTGCACGGGGTCGCCGAGATCGCCGAGGCCGTCACCGCTGCCCGCCAGGCCGGATTCGAGAACCTCAACCTTGACCTGATGTTCGGGCTACCGGGGCAGAACCTCGCCCGCTGGCGTCACAACCTCGACCAAGCCTTGGCCCTGCACCCGGACCACCTCAGCCTCTACGGCCTCACCATCGAGCCGAACACCCGGTTCTTTCGGTACTTCCAGCGCGGCTGGCTGGACCTCCCCGCTGAGGACACGATGGTGGCGATGTACGAAGAAGCCGTGGCCCGCATGACGGCGGCGGGTCTGGAACCCTACGAAATCAGCAACTTCGCCCGCCCGGGCCGCCGCTGCCAGCACAACCTGGCCTACTGGCGGGCCGAGGAGTACATCGGCTACGGGCCGGGGGCCGTGGGGCGCATCGGCACCCGCCGGGGCACCAATCTCAAGCACCCCGCGCGTTACGTGGAGGCGGCGCGGGCCGGTGAGCCCCTGTGGTTTGAGGAAGAAGAACTGAGCGACGACGACCTGCGGCTGGAGCGCATCATGCTCGGCATCCGGATTGAGGAAGGGCTAGACCTGGCCCAGGTGCCGCTGAGCGACACCGCTATTGCTTCGGTCACCGAGCCCGGGTGGGCCACCACCGAGGGGGATCGCCTCCGCCTCACCCCCGCCGGGCGGCATTTTGCGTCCGAAGTTGCCGTTCGGCTTGCGTAGTTCGACCAGGGTCGGCAAAATGAACCCATGCGCATGTGGATGCTGGATGTGGCGCGCGAGCAGTGCGTCACCCGCGAGCACCTGTTCCGATACGCCACCGAGACCCTAGACGCGGGCTACGACGCCCTGGGGCTGTACCTGGAACACCGTTTCGCCTACCCCAGCACCCCCTGGAGCCACGGCACCGGCGTCCTGACCCCAGAAACCATCCGGGCCGTGCGCAGCGAGTTCCCCAGCCTGCGCCTGGTGCCGTTTGTGAACCTCCTGGGGCACGTGGAGGGGTTCCTCTACACCGAACCCGGCCACCGCTGGGCCGAGGAAGAAATGAAGGGCCTGCAGGCGTGCGCCAGCAACCCGGACTTTGTGCGCTTTGCCGAAGGCATCCTCGATGACACCCTGGCGATCTTTGAAGACGAATGGGTGCACATCGGTGGGGATGAAACCGCCCAACTGGGCAAGTGCCCGACCTGTCAAGCCCGCGTGGACGCCCACGCCGGCGACGGCAAGGCCGCGCTCTACGCCGAACACTTCGGGCCGCTGGCCGCGCGCGTGGTGCAGGCCGGGCGGACCCCTGCCGTGTGGGGCGATATGTTCCTGGAGCATCCGGATGCCCTGGCCGCCATGCCCCGCGAGACGGTGCTGTTCGACTGGCAATACTTCAACGGCGTGGCCGAAACGGCCGCCCGGCTGGGCGCGCACGGCCACCGGGTGGTGGGCTGCCCTGCACTGCACGTTTACAACGCGGCCTGGATGCACCTGGGCCCGAGCGACGAGAACATCCGCCAGGTGGCCCGCGACGTACAGGCTCTGAATCTGGAAGGCGTGTGCCTGACCACCTGGGAGACCACCATGTTCAGCAGCTACGACACGCTTTTGCCGGCAGTGCGGGCGGCGCGGGCAATCATGGATGACCCCGAGGGGGCCCCGAACTTGCTGTCGGCATATGACTCCGAGTGGGCGAACCTGATGGGCGTGGCGCTCAATGAACTCGGTGGGGTGTGGGGGCACAGCCGCCACCGCCACAAGCTTAAGTCACGGATGTTCCTTTACGCCGACCCGTTCCTGGCCAGCCAGCACCACGCAGAGGAGATCTGCGGGCCAGTGGGCGACCAGGCGCTGGCACTGGTGGAGCGGGCCTTTGCCGCCACCGACGACGAAGCCGAAAAGGGCGTGGCCCTGGCCTGCCGAAGCATGATCGAGTTTGTGCGGATGGCGCACGTGGCGCACCTGCTTTACGCCGAAGGGCAAACCGAGCGGGCAGTGAGCGCCCTGGCCCCCACGCGGTATCTGTTCGAGACTCTGGAACGGACGGCGAAGCGGACGCACGAGCGCATCGGCGGGAGCCTGGCCGACATCGAGCGGGCGCGGCGCGCCAAGGCGCACGTGGAGACGGTGATCCAGCGGATTCGGCAGTACGGGGATGGGTCGCTGGGCTACGTCCCGGCGTGGAACGTGCTAACCCACCCCAACTTTATGCCGCACGACCAGGCGAGCTGGTGGATTGTCAACGCCTGGGGTCGCCCGTGAGAAAAGCCGATTACGGAAATCTCTCCGGCTCGGCAAGTATGTACTTGAATTGAGATCGCGTATGAGATATTCCGTCGCTCCTCATAACCCGCCAGGTGGACTCTTCATCACAACAAAGCACTAAGCGGCAACGCACGACTAGCTCATTCTCGCTAGCTGCCCACTCGTTCGCGAGCCATTCCCTAAATTGAGGGATTAGGAGCAACTCCTGTTGATTCGCTCGAATACTGAAGTTCTCGTCGAGTCGCTCTGCGAGTGAGGGTGGTACGCCGTTGGCGACCATAGTCTGAATCAACACTTCGCGATAAGTCGCGGCCTTTTGTTCGGACTCACTCCTTCGATCCTCTGCGAAAAACGGAATTGTCTGAAGCATCTCACGAGTCGCTTCCAGAAATTCAGGCACCTCAAACTCGCCCTTGAGGAAAACGGGTGATTCTTCTAGCCTTCCATCGTATCGAAACGTATAACCCAATTCCGAAAGTTTTGCAAGCATCAATCGGACACTTAATAGTCGTCCTTCCCCAAAATCTAGTGTTGGGATGCTAGTGGAAGTCAAAGGCCGCGCAGTAGCCCAGCCAGGAGTGCCGGACGGTGGACCTACGATTTTTGGACTCGCAATTCGGTCAATGAACACTGACCTTTGCCGTCCATCCTGCTCCCAGTTGAACTGAACCTTTAGATTCAATAATGCAGAGCTACCTTGAGACAGTTCTCGAGTAAATGCTGGGAACATTGAAGTGTTCTCCATAAGGACCTCCCGCTCATCACTCGTTAGTTCCCTGAGCGGCATTCCCTTGATCAAGGAGTCCCTTCTGGAGGACACAAACCTCCACATACTACCTGCACGCCCGCCCGACAACCCTGCGCCGATCTTTAGACGTCTTGCAAACACGTCCGCTCGGCCAACCCTCATGTATCTGCGTGAACTAGTCATCGCAATGAAACTGAGATCTGGCTCACGGATAACCCGCTCACCGTCAATCACAACTTCGTCAGGAAGCCAGTTGTGAGCATCCAACATTAATGGCCCAGGATGCAAGGACCACTCTTGCTTCAGACGAGCCGCGACGGAAGGGTTTTGCCCACCATCTTCCTGTGCGCAAGTAACGGCTGCTCCTAAGAATAGCGAGCATAAAGCAAAAACCCTGTAAGCGCTCATTTCCCTAAAAATCACTCTCCGGCGCCGACATCTTCCGTGCAATCATGCTCGCAAGCATAATCCCAGATATCGTCATACAAGAAGGTCTGAGACACCTGGGGAGTTGAGCCGGAGATGAACGGCGGGACCGTCGGGTGTAGACACTGCAGACTTCGGCTATAGAACCAAATTTCGCCCTTGCTATGAGTAGCGTACCAGTATGTTTGCTGCCACGAGGTGGTTTGAGAACTTTGCGTGTACCACATCGAAGGAAGCACGGTCGTTTGTGTCGCCCCATTTGCGGTTGAAGTCACGCGCTTCCAGCTCTTAGGCGAGTTCCAATTCAGAGTTACGGAGCCTCCAGCCGTACACCCGATGAAAGTAGCCCCTGTCCGAAGAATACGCCACGGCGCCTGGATATATTGCTCTGGATTGCATTCCTCATCGGCGAGGGCAAGTTGTGTGAAGCTAGCCACGAGTAGGGCGATTGGAAGACCGCGTCTCATATAGAAGTGCTACCCCCCCCCGCCTCAGGCGTGTCAAGGCTTGCGGGAAAATTTTTTCGAAAATCTTGCCCAGCGACCAATTTGAACCTAAATCTACTTTCCAACCGACGATGAAGCCGAGAAGGGCGTGGCCCTGGCCTGCCGAAGCATGGTCGAGTTTGTGCGGATGGCGCACTTGGCGCACCTGCTTTACGCCGAGGGGCAAACCGAGCGGGCGGTGAGCGCTCTGGCCCCCACGCGGTATCTCTTTGAGACGCTGGAGCGGACGGCGAAGCGCACGCACGAGCGCATCGGCGGGAGCCTGGCCGACATCGAGCGGGCGCGGCGGGCCAAGGCGCACGTGGAGACGGTGATCCAGCGGATTCGGCAGTACGGGGATGGGTCGCTGGGCTACGTTCCGGCGTGGAACGTGCTGACCCACCCCAACTTTATGCCGCACGACCAGGCGAGCTGGTGGATTGTCAACGCTTGGGGTCGCCCGTGAGAGATCCTCGGGTTTAGCCAGGTCTAATGATTCGCATCAATATGCCTGTATGCCCGGACCACATTTGCCCTCCTGGCATCGGAGTAACCCAATCCTCTCCACAGTCGGCGTACAGCATGAGAGTTCCCGTCAGGCTCTCTTCCACTGTAAGATCCTGCCAAACGGGGCCGAATCGCCTCGCAATGATGGGAACGTTCATAAGTTCTGCCCGCGTAAATTTCGCCCTTCCATCGTCGCCAATGCGCTCCGCAAGTTCTTGAGGAAAGCCCTCTTCCATCAAGCCCTTGATGACCAATTCCCGATAGGTTTTCGTGGCATCCTTGACAATCGCACGGCGGTCCTGAACGAAGAACGGTATCGTATCAAGAACCTCGCGCATTCCCTCCAAGATCTCCGTAGTCGTGAACTTACCTTTCAAGAACACTTTGGGTTCTCCGAGCCGCGCGTCGTAGCGGCACGTGTATCCCATTCCGGAGAGAATGGCGATGACTTGTTGAACGGGCAACAACCGACCTTCGCCGAAATCCAGTGACTTTGGTAGCTCCTCAGTAGTTGTCTTCGGCGTCATCCACTCTGCTTGTCCAGATGGTCGTATACTTGGCTGCCGATTATCCTTCTCAGGAATCGTAAAGAATGTCCGATCTTCTCCCTGATCAAGAATCGTAATTCTGGCCTTGATGAAGAGAGGAACATCCTTTCGGTCTTGAACGGCCTGATTCACGCTAGGGTTGATCCGAGTAACAGACAAGATTAATTCGTGCTCGTCCGCCGTAAGCTGCTGAAAGCTCAGACCCTTAAACAACGCGTCCGACCGGATCCGGACGAAATCCCACAGTCCGGCCCCTTCCCCGACTGCCATCAATGAAGGTACGTCCTTCCGTCTCGCCAAAACATCCGCGCGGCCCACCACCACATGGCGGCGCAACGACATCTGGGCGACTTCCGCCAGGCTTTCCGCCCGGATCGTCCCGTCCTCCGCCTTGCTGACACTGGACGGATACCAATTGTGTGCATCGAGAAGCAGTGGCCCAGGGTGGGCAACCCACAGCTCGCGCAGTTCATCCTGGTTAAGAGTGGATCCAGGGTCAACTGGGGTGGCCGGCTGGGCCATGCTCTGACAACAAAGCATGGCCACCAGAATCGGCATCAAAGATGACGCTCGCATGGCTACGAAGCTTACTCTCCCGCGCCAGTGACACTGCATGGGTCTGCTTCAATGTGGTGCGTTAAGTAGTTGTACGGCAATGTCACACTTTGCTCGTATGGTGTCGTTGGCAACAACGTCGGCATACTCGGATAAGGGTGGTCGCTGTTCTGGAGAAAGAAGTACACGGTCCCATAGAAGCCGATCCCGTAATCGTACTCAAAGGTTTTCGGCTCAGTGTTAAAGTTCGTCGAGTACGTCATCGCCGGGAGCGGTGATTGGGTCGTGTACTTACCTGGCGTTCCCGTTTGCCATCGCTGCCATGACCCAAAGATCGGTGTTACTGTATGGGAGACGGTACCTCTCCCGCTGCAGCCGCTAAATGGCTTCGATCCGATGTAAATCTTCCAGGGTATCTTCTCCTCGTTTATCGGGTTGTACTGAGTCTGAGCTAAAGCGCTGCTCAAACATCCTAAGGCTCCAAATGCTACCAGAAATAGTCGCATTGAGTAACCCTACCCCCCCCGTCCTGGTCGTGTCAAGACTTGCGGGGAAATCTTAACAAAAAATCTTGGCCAGCGACCAAATTGAACCTAAGTTGGCTTTCCTACCGACGACAAATCCATGTCGCTGCTGTGCCCGGGGAACAGCTTCGCGTTCGGGTCCAGGTGCTGCTTGGCCACGCACACCGCGGTAGCCGCTTCGCCCACCCCCGTCGCGATCAGCTTGATCTTCCCTTCAAACGTGCAAACATCCCCCACCGCAAACACCCCCGGTAGGTTGGTGCGATACAGATGATCCACCTCAATCTGGTTCTTGGTGATCGTCATCCCCCAATCCTTGAGCGGCCCCAGGGACGACTTAAACCCGATATTCACAATCACTTGATCGCACGCCACATCCTCAAAGCTCTTCTCGGTGGTGTGTTGCAGCGTCACGCCCGTCAAGGCCCCCGGCGCCCCGTGCAGCGCCGTCACCTGCTGCCACAGCAAGAACTCGATCCCCAAATTCTGCGCCGCCCGCACGCTCTCTTCGTGCGCGCGGAACTGGTCGCGCCGGTGCACCAGCCGCACCCGCTGCGCCACGGGGTGCAGGGCCAGCGCCCAGTCGAAGGCGCTATCCCCGCCCCCCACAATCAGCACATCCCGGTCGCGGAACGTCTCCAGGCTCCGCACGCCGTAGTACACGCCCTGGTTCTCCCAGTCCGCTTCACCTTCCAGGCCAATCCGAGTCGGAGAAAAAGCCCCCGCCCCCGCCGCCACGATGATGGTGCGGGTAGGCAGAGCCACGCCCGAGGCGGTGGTGATGACATACCCCTCCTCATCCGCCGCCAGGTGGTCGGCCGTCTCGCCCAGCACCAGGTCGGGGTGGAATTGCGTTCCCTGCTGGATCAAATCGCGCGCCAAATCCTTAGCCAGCACGGCCGGGAACCCCGGCATATCGTAAACGTACTTCTCGGGGTAGAGCGCGGTGAGCTGCCCGCCCAGTTCCGGCAGGCTATCCAGAATCCGCACCGACATCCCGCGCAGCCCGGCGTAGAAGGCGGCAAACAGGCCGGTGGGGCCGCCCCCAATGATCGTGACGTCCACTCGATCGTGCATCCCTCTCAATTTACGCCCCCGCGCGGTTCCCCCGTCCGACCCAGGGGGCCATCGGCCTTGCCCGCAGGCAACAAAAAGCCCCCGCTCCAGCGTTGGAGCGAGGGCGAGGAGAACCAGGGGAGAGCCAATCGGCGGGTTAATTGCCGGCGGTAGTGCCGGTCTTGGCTTCTTGTTCCTTCAGCGCTTCGCCGAAGGTTTCCATGAAGCGTTCCCACATGCCCTTCAGGTAGCTCTTGTCCACGGTGACCGTGCTGTCCTTCAGGCGCTTGGCGATGCGGTCGTTGAGGTCCACCGCCTGGGCGCCCTGAGCCTTGGCGAGGTCGCGGCGGATGCGCTCGCGGCGCTCCTTGGTGATCTCGATCTTGCTCTCTTGGGTGCGGCGTTCCACCAGGTACTTCACCTGTTCGTTGTCGGCCAGCTTGATCCAGGCGGTGGCGCGGCCCGGAGCCGTGGTGGTCAGGCCCGTATAGAGCGTGCGCACCACCGGGGCGGCCACCTGCGCCTTCATGGCGGTCAGGTTCAGTTCGCTGCGGCTGGGCACGTTCTGGGGGTTCACTTCGCGGGCCACGTCGGTGAAGTTGCGGCCTTGGCTCAGAAGGTTGTCGGCGCGCTGCTTGCTGCGCTCATCACGCACCACAATCTGCACCACTTCGGCCATCGCAGGCTTCAGGAACGCGTTGGGGCTGTCCTTAATGAACTTGTCCACTTGCTGGTCGCTGATCTTGATGCCTTCGGTCAGCAGGTGCTCCTGGGCCAGGTCCACACGGATGGACTGGCGGATCTGCTCCATGGTCAGGCCACGGGCCTGCAGGTTCTTTACGTAGCCCGGGTTGATCTTTTCGAGCGTGGCGATTTCGGCCTGCACGGCGGTGTCGTCCAGCTTGAAGCCCTTGTCTCGCGCCATCTGAATGATGAGCTTTTGCGTGACGAGGTCTTGCAAGGCCTGGAAGGCGATGGTGTTGGCCACGGGGACCTCAAGCTGTCGGTTGTCCACCACCACGCGGACGGTGGGCTTCGTCTCGATGTGCTTGATGAACTCTTCCATGGTGATGGGGTCACCGTTCACGGTCGCAAGGGTTTCTTCTCCCCGGTTGCAACCGGTGAGGGCCAGGGCCGCCAGAGCGGCGGCGGTCCAAAGTCCATACTTTCCAAACATAATGCTATTCATGGCTCCCGCAAGGGGGTGAGCGGAGATCGCTCCACTCGTCACAACACATTTGGCGCAAAGTTCGTGCCAGATGGGCCGGACCCTAGTAAGGATACCGGGATTCGGCGGGCCCATTGGGCGTACGGGAGGCTAGGGCGAAGCTACGGCGCCGGAAGGCCGTGACTTAGCGCACCTTGGCTCACAGTTATCCCATCTGCCCGCAAAGAACTCCAAATGAAGCCTGGATCACACCAGAATCGAAGCCCAACTTCCATCCGAATCACTTGGTCAGCCTCACTTTCCTCGCTGCTCATTCTCGCCTTAAGCGGCTCAACCTCGCGAAACTCTTTCTTCGTAGCCACGATTTCGTAAACCATCGTGGCCGTCGGCAATTCGAGCCGCTCCGCCAGAGATGGGGGGAATCCCCTTTTGATCAATGCCGCGACCAACATTTCCCGGTATCTGGCCGGCATATGGTTCCTTTGGGCGCGCAGGTCTTGGGCAGACATGGGAATGGTTTGCAACACCTCCCTCAATGACTCCAAAATTTCGCCGACTTCAAAAACACCCTTCACGAAGATCGGGGAGCCCTCGAGGCGCGCATCATAGCGAACGGAGTATCCGAGCTCAGCCACCCGTCCGATCAGTTCACGAGTCGTCAACATTTCGCCGCCGCCAAAATCGAGGGTAAGAGCCTCCGGCTGAGGAACGGCACGCGGTGCTGCCCATGCAGGATTACCCGTGGGCGCGTTTACGACTGCTTCATGAATCCGAAATCCTCCGACCGAGCGTAACTGACCATTCTCCATCCAAGACATGCTCGCACCGAGCACCATGGGGGCGGTTGAATTGTTCCGAAGTGCGTGAAGAAAGGCGGGAGATGAGAATCCCACATCGGTCCACAATTCACGCTCGTCGGCCGTGAACTGATTGAGGGGCAGCCCTTCGAGCAAAGCGTCAAAGCGCTGACTGGCAAAAGCGTAAAGGGAGTGGGGTCGGCCCATGCGCAAGGAGGGGCTGACTTCGAGCCGCCGGGCGAACACATCGGCTCGCCCCACCTGGATGTATCGCCGCTTCCCGGCCTGGGCTATCACTTTGAGGTCCGGCTCCCGAATCACTCGGTCACCATCCATCACGGTTTCGTTTGGGAGCCAGTCTCTGGCGTCCACCATCAGCGGACCGGGGTGCATGGACCACTCTTGTTTGACCCGGGCGATAACATCGCGGGCAAACTCACCTTCCTCCTGAGCGCTTGACTGGGCCATGCCGAGAGACGGAACGAGCCCGGTAAGAACAATGGTCGCCAAATACGCGATCCGCTGGTAAGCGTGGTGTCGAGTCATCATCCCTTCCCCAAAGGCATTCTGACTCCAAAGACGACAAGAAGCGACCTGTGGTTACAGGGCGCTTACACGATCAATGAGTGCGCAGGGGATTACGCCACTTGCGGGATACCTTGCTCGCGCATGAACGTGCGCAGGCGGCTCATGGCCTGGGTGTGCAGCTGGTACACGCGGCTTTCGCTCACCCCCAGCACGTTCCCAATTTCTTTAAAGGTCAGCCCTTCAAAGTAATAAAGCGACACCACCAGGCGCTCGCGCTCCGGCAGTTTGTCCACGCCGGCGGCCAGGATGCGCTTGAGATCGCGGCCTTCCACTTCGTCTTCCGGCGAAGCATCCTCGTCCACAATCATCTCGATGAGGTGGAGGCTGTCTTCACCTTCGCCGCCGCTCCCCCCAATCACGTCGTCCAGGCTAAAGACATTGGTGCGTCCGGCCCGCACTTGCAGGTCCATCACTTCCTGCTCGCTCAGTTCCAGTGCATCGGCTAGCTCCCGGCGGGTGGGCGGGCGGTTGAGTTCGGTTTCCAGGCGCTGGTTGGCGCGCTCCAGGGCCTTCAGCTTCTCGCGGATGCTGCGGGGCACCCAGTCCTCGTCGCGCATCATTTCTAGGATGGCGCCACGAATCAAAGCGATGGCGTAGGTTTCAAACTTGACATCCCGGCTGGGATCGTACTGGTCCACGCTCTTGATGAGCCCAATCACACCGGCCGAAATCAGGTCATCCCGGTCCATGCCCCCCGGGGTGTTGGCCACTAAACGGCCCGCCGTGATCTTGACCAAGTAGGAGTAGTTGTCAATCAGGTCAAGACGAGCCTGCTCCTCTTTGTAGACTTTGTGGCGGATCCAAGCGCGTTGGATGGTGGCAGGAGACATGGGCATGATGATCGAAAACCTAAAACTGACCTAATCGGAGTCTATCCTAATTCCAAGACGGCTATGCCGCCTTTGCGGTCGCAGGTTCCTCCGCAGATTCTTTGTCGGCCCCGTTCTCGTCCTCATTTTCCTCGTCTCTGAAATGGCGGACCGGCAACTGGAAGAAGGCGTTCCACAAGTGTCCCAGCACCAATCCCGCGAAATACGCGATGGCAGCGCGCTGCAAGAGGGCGAGGGACTCGGCACCCGAAAGAACGCCCGTGGCAAGGACCACGAGGGCGAGAATTCCGGCGACGATGGAAGGTTGAGGCAAGAGACGTAGGCTCCGATGAACTGAATCCAAAGACTATCCTTGGCACATCCCCCGCAAACTTGAGGGGAAGCCTGACTTTTTTTGTTAGGTTTTTGAACTTGCGCCCCTAAAGTCGGATGCGAAGTCCATCGTAGGCCAGTCGCAGGTGCGACGGGAGCCCGGCTTCCACCGGCGCGTGGTCGTAATCGTCGCACAGATGCGTGAAGTAGGTGATGCGCGGCGCCAGGCGCTCCGCCCACTCCACCGCGCGGTCCCAATGGAAGTGGTTGGGGTGCGGCCGGTAGCGCACGGCATCCAGCACCAGCGTGTCCAGGCCTTCAAACAGCGGGAGCACCTCCTCCGGGATGTCGCTCAGGTCGGTGGCGTAGCAGAAGTCGTTGACGCGCACCACCAGGCAGCGCACCGGCCCGTGCGGCACGTAGGCGGTGCGGATGGTGAGCCCCCCGAGTTCGAGCGTGCTCGTCACCTCGCGCAGGTCAAACCGGGGCACAAAGATGCCCGGCGGAAACTGGCCGAAGGCATACGGGAACACCCGGCGGATGTCGTCTTGGTGTTCCAGGGCGGCGTAGACCGGCATATCGGCCCCAGTCTTGAGGCAGAACGCCCGCAGGTCGTCCATCCCCATAATGTGGTCGGCGTGGGTGTGCGTGATGAGCACCGCCGCCAGGTCTTGCACGCCCTCACGCAGCAGTTGCAGGCGCATTTCCGGGCTGCAATCAATCAGCACGTTGCCCTCAGGGCCTTGCAACAGGCACGAGGCGCGGGTGCGGTGGTTGCGGGGGTCGGCTAAGAATTCCGGCGGGTAGGTGCGCCCTAAAGTGGGGACCCCGTTGCTGGTGCCCGAACCCAGAATGATGGCGGTGGGCGCCATGCGGCCTTAACCCTGGAAGGTGCGCTCGAGAACCTTGACGGCCACCAGCGTGCTGGGCAGTTCCGTGTATTGGCTGATGCGCTCCAGGCACCGGGCGTACTGCCGCTCAGCAAAGTCATCGGCCACGGGGGTCTTGCTCAGAGCTTCGGCCACCAGGTCAATGGCTTCCATAAAGAACTGGGCGCGGTTTTGCGGCAACGACCGGTTGGGCGTGGCGGCAAACTTGCGACTGAGCTGCTCGTACACCGAATCCCAGCTGGTGCCGGCGGCCACTTCGGCGCGGGCGCGGGCCACGGCTTGTTCTTGCAGGCGGCGCTTTTCGGCATCGCGGCGCTTCTCGGTTTCCCAGTCGGCGGCCTCAGTGCCTTCAATGACGCGCAGGTTGACCTTGGCATTCAGGCGGATACCCACCTCTTGCTCGATCAAACGCTTGGTTTGCGGCAGGCGAAGGTGACCGGCTAACTCTTGGTCGCGGTACGGAACGCCGACCACGAAGTTGCCATCTTCGTACTTGATGGCCACGCTGACGTTCAGGGCCGTCCAGACCCCGACCCCGGTGACTCCGTCCTTGATGGCCGGGAGCGCCTCGGACCAAACTTCTGCAACGTCGACCATCTGCCCGTATTCTATCCTAGGGCAGTACAAATGTGCTTGGTTCCCCGGCCCGGTCGAACCGGAGAACCTTCGCAAGTCGATTTACGATCGATTGCCGACGGGCTGAATCACATCGCCCACGCCAAAGGCGCGGCGGATATCTTGCAGAACCACCTTCACGCGCTGGCCCACCAAGTCTTCGGCGCCCAGGAGTTCGACGAAGTAGCCTCCGTCGGTCCAGCCGATGACCTTGCCGGTGGATTCCACCGCGCTGCGGCGCACCGTGCATTCCAGCACTTGCGCCCGGCGGAAGCCCATGAAGTAGCGGTCGAATTCTTCGATCGTGCCGCCCTCGATGTGATATTCCTCAATGCCGATGTCGTGGTTGGCGCGGATGTAGAGGCCGCGCTGGAGTTCGTGCTCCATCTCCTCGATAACTTCCCCATCCGCTCCGATGAGAGCCTCAACCACCGCCGGGTGGCACACGATGTGGAACGCGTTGCCCGGTTCATTCAGGCGGCGGCGCATATCTCGCTCAATCCACAGGCCCACGGTGTCGCTGCTGGCGATGCGGCCTCGGCCGTTGCAAAGCGGGCAGAGCGAGGTGATGGCCTCGGTGACGCTTTCGCCGGTGCGCTTGCGGGTGATTTCAACCAGGCCAAGCGAACTGATCTTGCCGACGCGAGTGCGGGCGCGGTCACGGGCCAATTGCTTGGTGAAGTAATCCAGCAGCCGCTTCTGAGCATCGGCTTCCTCCATGTCAATGAAGTCGATGACGATGATCCCGCCCATGTCGCGCAAGCGCAGTTGGCGGCACACTTCGCGGGCCGCTTCCATGTTTGTGCTCAGGATCGTCTCGTTGAGCGAATGCGAACCCACCTGCTTGCCGGTGTTCACGTCAATCGCGGTGAGGGCTTCGGTTTCGTCGACCACCAGGTAGCCGCCGGACTTGAGCCACACCTTGTGCAGTAACAGGCGGTCGAGGTCCTTTTCGATGCCGTAGTGGTCGAAAATCGGTTCTTCCTGATCGTAAAGCGTGATCTTGCCACGCAGGGCCGGCACCACCATGCCCGCCACCAGGCTGACCTTTTCGTACTCTTCGGGGTCATCAATGACCAAGCGGTCAATCTCGTCGCCGAATACGTCTCGAATCGTGCGATAAAGCAGGGTTTGGTCGCGGTGCACCACGGCGGGGGCGCGGAGGCGCTTGGCCGATTCCAGGGTCTGCGCCCAGAGCTGCTGCAGAAACTGCACGTCAGCCAGAAGTTCTTCGGCGGTGCGGCCTTCACACTCCGTACGCATGATGAGCCCAAAGCCGGCAGGGGTGATCTTCTCGCCGATGCGGCGAAGGCGCTCACGCTCCTTGCGGTCTTCTAGCTTGCGGCTCACGCCCACTTGGCTGTGCTCGGGCATCAGCACCACGTAGCGGCCGGGGAGCGAAATACGGGTGGTGACACGGGCACCCTTGGTGCCGCGCGGACCCTTGGTCACCTGCACCATCAGCTCTTGGCCGGGCTTGATGAGTTCCTTGATCTTGCGGCGGCGAAGTTCGCTGCGACGCACGCTGGCCGGGCTGTTGTCGTTGATGTCGTCCGGCATGATGTCGGCGACGTAGAGGAACGCGTTGCGCTCCAGGCCGATGTCCACGAAGGCGGCGTCCATGCCCGGAAGCACGTTCTGCACCACACCCTTGAAGATGCTGCCAACGACGCGCTCTTCGCGCTCAACCCGATACTCGACCAGGTCTCGGTCCTCCAGCACCGCGATCCTCGTTTCGCGACTGGAGACATTGACGATAATTTGAATCTGTCCGGGCCCACGCACCGAGGGTGTGCTGGAGCCACGCATTGACTTCCTTGCCAAAATCTGCCTCGTTCGGTGGTCGGGCGCGGGGATAAGGTCAGTGTCCCCGATCCGTTCCTTCCGAATCCGGACCCTATTGTACCGGCGAACCATCTTCTGCACTAGACCCGTCCCCTGGGGTACGGTTGGCAAAGCTTTGCGAGGCTTTTGAAGATGAAACGAGGATTTTTGATCAAGGTCGTGATTGGTCTCATGATCGCCTTCTTGCTGGGCTGCGGTGGTGGAGGCGGTGGCGTGGCCACGACGGGCACCACGAGCGGCACCACGAGTGGCACGACGTCCGGGACCACTTCGGGCACGACTTCAGGAACCACGTCGGGCACGACCAGTGGCTCCACCAGCGGCGGCACGGGATTCGCGTCCGCGTTCTTGAGCGATGACGGCACGTCCCGCAACCTGAGCGACGGCTTCTCCCGCGTGTGGACTTCGGTCGTCAAGATTGAACTGAAAAACAGCACCGACGGAAGTGCGGTGCTATTCGACAACCCGCTGGGCGAAACGGTGGACCTCAAGGTTCTCAACAATGGCTCGGTGGCGCAGTTCGTCAACCTGGCCCGCCGCAGCGTGGCCTTTGGCACCTACAACTCGCTCGAAGTCACCTTCGGTCGCGACCTGATGGTGTTCCCCTTTGGTAGCCAGAACGGCGAAGAGGCGGTTTACGCCTCCGGCTTCAACAGCGGCACCGACTTCAGCAAGGTGACGGTGAACCTCACGACGCCGGTGACGGTGAACGCTACCAACCCGAACGTGACGGTGCAGTTCCGCCTGCGCGGCTGGACCCGCACGGGCAACCAAGTCACGCCGGAAATTGGTCTCGGCACCGATAGCAACTTCAACTCGGGCACCTTGCACCGCGAGTGGGAGTACGAAGGCACCATTTCCAACCTGGCCGGCACGGCCCCCAACCGCACGTTCACGCTGACCGATGCGGATGGTTCGCAGTTCAGCGTGGCGACCAGCTCCACTACCAAGATCTTCCGTGAAGACGGCGTGGCCGGGGGCACCCTGGCCAACGGCATCAAGGTGAAGGCGCGCGGCGCGTTCAACCCGACTACCAGCACCACCGTGGCCGCCAGCATCGAGATTGATGACAACGTGGCGGACAACCACAACACGGAAGTCGGTGGCCAGCCGCTCTCCCCGGATGAAGTGACCGGTAAGTTCACGCTCGTCATTGAAGAGTGGGAAAGTGAACTCGGATTCCCGTCGCAAGACGCCGTGGAAATCCAAACCACGGGCACGACCAAGTACCAGAACGCGCAGGGCCAAATCATTGACAAGGCCACGGCGTTCCAACTGCTGGTCGGCGCGGGTGCCGACGCTTTCGTGAAGGTGAAGGGCAACTACGACCGCGCGAACAACCGCGTAACGGCGACGGAAGTCGAGTTCGAGAGCGATTCCGGTCTTGGCGACGACGCCTTCGCGATCGGCACGGTCAAGGCTGTGAACCGCAACGCCAAGGAGTTCACGATCACGATCCAGCAAGCCAGCGGCTTCCAGTTCACGGTGGGTGATGACCTGGTCATCAAGACCGACGCGAACACGGATTTCGCTGACATCTTCGGCTCCCCGCTCAGCGAGACCGCCTACTACAACGCCCTGCAAAGCGGCATTGGCGTGGCCAGCGTGTTCGCGGAAGGCGAAATCGAGAACGGCAAGCTGAAGGCGCGCTACGCCGACTTGGACACGGGCGGCTAGTCCCCCTCTCCACTCGCCCCCGAGGGCAAACGAGGCACCCGACCGGTATTCTGGTCGGGTGCCCATTTTTGAATATGACTGTCGGTCTTGCCGCCGAAAAGTCACGCTCCTGATGGGTATGGTCAGTCAGCCGGATGAAGAGGTGTGTCCGCACTGCGGGAGCCGCGACCTGGCCAAGCGGATGAGCCGATTCCGGCAAGGTCGCACCGAGGAAGACCGACTGGACGAAATGGCCGATCGGCTGGACCGCGTGGGCGACCCCGACTCTGGCACCGAGATGCGGCGACTGGCCCGCGAACTGGGCCACGCCCTCGATGAGGATACGGCCGACGAACTAGAAGAGATGTACGAACAAGACGTAGTCGCCCACGAGGGGGACACACCGAATGGCTAAGGCCAAGAACCGCGCCGGGCGGCTGACCGTCGTGTGCGGCAGTATGTACGCGGGCAAGTCCGAAGAACTCATCCGCCGCACCCGCCGCGAGGTCATCGCTAAGCGCAACGTGCAAGTGTTCAAGCCCGTGATTGACGACCGCTACCATGCCGAACGCGTGGTGACGCACATGGGAGTTCACCACGAAGCCGTGCCCGTGGCCAATGTCGCCGAGATGTACGAACGCCTGAACCCCGACGTGGACTTTGTGGGCGTGGAAGAGGCCCAGTTCTTCGATCGCGCTCTGGTGGATATGGCGGTGGGGCTCACCGATGCGGGCGTGGACGTGGTGCTGGCCGGACTGGACCAAGATTTTCGACGTCGCCCCTTCGGCCCCATGGCTGAGTTGCTCGCCATCGCCGATGAAGTGGTGAAGCTCCGCGCCATCTGCATGAAGTGCGGCGACACCGCCAGCCACACCTACCGCATGATTGATGGTCGCCCGGCGCACGTGGACGACCCGGTGGTGCTGATTGGGGCCACCGAAGCCTACGAGGCTCGTTGCCGCAAGTGCTTTAAACTGCGGGGCGAACCGAAGACTAAGTTCGCTTGGCCCCGACGCTAGCTTGGCCCGTTACGGGGCGACCGGCGTGATCTTCAGGGTCAGGTCCAGCCGGTTGCCCGCCACGGGGGCTTGCTTCATTTCCAACTCGGCCTTTAGCTGCATGCCCGTCACCGGGTCCAGCCAAATCTTGCCCTTTACGCTAGCCGGGAATTCGCCGTCTTGCTCGGTCCCTTCCAGGCTCACCACGTTGGCGTCCGTTTCACCCACCTTTTCCGTGCCTTCGTACTTGAAATTGATCTTGAGGGCGGGCAGGTTCTTGGTGGCGTCACCCCGGTCGTCGTACTCCCAGGTCGCCCCAACATCCTTGGCGTCGGCCGGGAACACCACGTTGCTCAGGCGGGCCAGGCGCACGGCATCGGCGTCGGCCATCTCGCCCGTCAGATCCTTCACCTCGCCGTTGGGGGCAAACAGCGTGAAGCTGGGGCCGACTTCCGGGCCTTCCAGTTCCTGACCGTTGTATTCGATCTTGCCTTCTTCCTGGGTGGATTGAACGCTAAACGTGCCGTCCGCATTCACCTCGCGGACCTCATCCACACCCTTGGCGCGGAAAATCAGCGGCTCCCCGGCAAAGTCGGCATTCATCTCGACTTGGTAAGCCTGCTTCTGCCCAACTTCTGGCACCCGCTTCAGGGTCACGGGCGCCACGGTGGCCCCGGCTAAGAATGCGAAGAGAAACGCCCGCATGGTCAGGTGATAGACGACCCAGACCCGCCGAATGTTGCGGCCGGGGCGGTATCAAAGGCCCATGCCGCCGCTCACAAGCCCGCAGGTCATTTCCTTCGACTGCGCCCAAACCCTGCTGTGGGTGGACTGGGATCCGGTGCGACTTGCCTGCCAAAGTGCCACTGACATGGGGTTTGGAGGCGACAGCCGCGCCGCCGAGATTTACGGACGGTTGCTGAAGACCCGGTGGGCGGAGTACCTAACCCTGAACGAAGCAGCCGACGAAGACGCCACGGATGCCTGGTGGGCCCGGCTCGGTCAAGATTGGGTGAGCGAGGTGGGCTGGCCGGAGGATGCGGCCTCCATCATTGCTCAGCGGGCCACCGCCAAACTGTACGGCCCGAATGCGGACGTCTTCGGCCTCTTCCCCGATACCCTGCCCACCCTGCAAGCACTGAAGGAGCGCGGAGTGCGCATGGCGGTGGTGAGCAACTGGGATATCAGCCTGGACCGCACCCTGCGCGCCTTTGGCATTGACCAGTTCTTTGAGGTCACCGTGGCCAGCATGGTCGTGAACTCTGAGAAGCCCGATGCCGGCATCTTCCAGCACGCCCTCGGGCGGCTCGGGGTGGAGTCCGCCGATGTGTGGCACGTCGGCGATGACGCCGTGGCCGACGCCCAGGGTGCGCGCCAGGTGGGTATGCACAGCCTGCTCATTGACCGCGAGTACGCCGGCGACAGCCCCTATGTGATCTCGTCGTTGAGCACGATTCTTGACCACCTCGACGCATGCAACTAACCGATCTCCACTTCGACCTTCCGGAGCACTTGATCGCCCAGACGCCTCTTGAGGACCGGGCGGCTTCGCGCCTGCTCGTGGTGAACCGGGAAACCAGCGCCATTCGGCATTTGCAGTTCCGAGATGTGGTGGAGTTGCTCCACCCCGGCGACGTGCTGGTGATGAACAACACCCGCGTGACGGCGCTGCGGTTGTTCGGCCATCGCCCGTCGGGCGGCCAGGTCGAGCTGTTGCTGTTGGTGGATGAAGGCGGCGGGCAGTTTGTGGCCCTGGCCCGCCCCGGTAAGCGCCTCAAGCCGGGGGCGATCGTGGACTTTGATGCCGGCCTGCAAGCCGAGATCCTTGCTGACCTGGGAGAGGGTCGCAAGCGGGTGCGCCTGATCGCGCCGGGTTCCTTGGCCGATGCTCTTGAGCACGTGGGCCGCGTCCCGTTGCCGCCTTACATCAAGGAAGAACTCCAAGCCCCCGAGCGCTACCAAACCGTTTACGCCAAACGTGCCGGGAGCAGTGCGGCCCCCACGGCGGGGCTCCACTTCACGCCCGAGATTCTCGAGGCCCTGCGGGCCAAAGGTGTTGTGACGGCGGAAGTCACGCTGGATGTGGGCATCGACACCTTCCGACCCGTGGCCGTCGAGAACTTGAAAGACCATGTGATGCACGGGGAGCGCTGCGAAATCAGCACAGAAACGGCCGACCTCATCAACCACCGCACGGGGCGACTCATCGCCGTAGGCACCACCTCATGCCGGACCCTGGAGTCCCTGGCCGACGGCCCGGGCCGCGTGCGCGCCGGCGAAACCGTGACCCAAATCTTCATCACTCCGGACAACCCCCCGCAAGTCGTGGATGGCATGTTCACCAACTTACACATGCCCGGCACCACCATGCTGGCCATGGTCGCCAGTTTCATTGGTCTCAATGGGTTCCGGTCAAGTTACCGGGATGCCGTGAGTCATCAGTACCGGTTTCTCTCGTTTGGAGACTCAATGTTCATTGAACCGGCGCCCCGGGGTGTATAGTCCTCTGTTGCCAAACATGCCAGGAACGAAAGAAATCGACCCGGTGTCGTACATCGAAAACGCTTTTCTCGACAAGCCCGTCAAGACGACGCGCCGCAGCAAGAAGGTCGCCGAGGACGACGCCAAGGGCGACGTCCGTTTCCGGAAGACCAGCCTGCGCGCCCCCCGTCCGCGACGAAGCCGCGAGGCCACCCCGCAGGACCCGGTGCTGGACAACGAACTGCGCGAGTATCTGCAGGCTCTGCCGAACCAGATCGACTTCCTCGGCTCGTTCTTCTCGGACGACGTCACGGCCAACTACTACACGGGCGACTTCAAGGAAACCCGCGCGCAACTGATTCGACGCCTGCTCGATCCGGAACTTACTCTGGAGCAAGTCAGCCGCCTGCTGGGCGTGTGCCCGGCCACGGTGCGCCGCTACACCAACCGCGAATGGCTGGAGCACCACCGTACCAAGGGTGGTCAGCGCCGATTCCGCCTGAGCGGTGTCATTCGATTCGTTGAAAATCACGGACGACATCCGGAACTCTAACGCGGCCACTCGACCCCTGCGCGTGGCGGTTTTTTCCGACAGCGCACTCCCGGTACTCAATGGCGTCAGCGTAAGCGTAGCGACCCTGGTGAGCGAACTCCGCAACCAGGGTCACTTCGTCTCGCTCTTTACAAGCCACTATCCGGGGTTCGAAGAGGACGATCCGGCCACCGAACGCTTCCAATCGCTGATGGTGGACATGTTCCCCAACTACCCCTTCGCGCGGCCTCCGTTTAACATCCTGCGCGAACGGTTCCGACAGGGGAAGTTTGATGTCGTGCACACCCACACGCCCTTCACGCTGGGCGTGGTGGGCAAACGGTGGGGGCAAACCGAAGGCGTGCCCGTGGTCAGCACGTACCACACCCACTACGACCGCTACACCCACTACGTACCGGTGGTGCCTGAGGAAGTCACCCGCCGGGTGCTGGCCCTGCACACCCGCAATTACTATCACAAGGTGAACGCGGTGATCACGCCCAGCGAGCCTAGCCGTGAGTGGCTGATGGACCAAGGCGTCACCCGACCGATTCACGTGATTCCGACTGGCATCCCGGAACCCCGCCACCACGACCGCCGCGAAATGCGCACCGGATTTGGCTGGCAACCCGATGAATTCGTGGTGCTCTTTGTGGGGCGCTTGGCGCAAGAGAAGAACATTGCCATCCTCATCCGGGCCTTTGCCCAAATCGCGAAGGGAGCGAGGGCGCGACTGGTTTTGGTGGGCGATGGCCCCGACCGAGAAGAGTTACAGGCCCTCACCAAGAAGCTCAAAATCACCGACCGGGTCGAGTTCCGGGGCTTTGTCCCGCGCGAACACGTGGACTCGTATTACGCCGGAGCCGATGTCTTTGCCTTCCCCAGCGACACCGAAACCCAAGGCCTGGTGGTGGCGGAGGCCATGAGCTACGGCCTGCCGGTGGTGGTGGCCCAGGGAGGCGGCGCCAGCCAAGCCGTGAAGCCTTATCATTCCGGCCTGGTGGTGCCCAGCAACGTCGAATCGTTTGCCACCGGGCTCAAGACTTTGCTTGCCGATCCGGTCCTCCGACGCGAGTGGGGCCAGCACGCGCGGCATTTATCCATGGAATTGACGGTGCCACGCATGACAGAAAGCATCCTCTCGGTGTATCGTCAATCCATCCATGACGTCCAAGCATCCTAATCGGTCCGGATTGGTGGGCTTTGCCCTGCTGGTGGCCGCCCTCACCTTGGTCCGCATTGGATACGGCGTGATGACAGTGCCCCAGAGTGCGGTGGTGCCGCTCCAAATCCTGAGCGCGATCATCTTCATCGTCGGCCCGGTCTACGCCATCAAGGCCGGGTCCTCGCATGCGTGGAAACCCGCCCACGCCTGGGCCATCTTCTTGCTGGGCGTGGGCATCCACGCAGGGTGCGGGGTCTCGCTCGCGCGGTTCCTGCCCGAGTTTGGGCTGGGCACGGTCATCGTCCAGTCGCTGGGGCAGGCCGGCTTGTTGGCGTGGTGCTTGGGGCTCGGGGCGATCGTGGCGGGTTTGCTGAAGGACAAGAACCTGATGCTGCCGGTGGCTTTCTTCCTGGCCGGGTTCGACATGTTCCTGGTGTTCAACCCGACGGCCATCACGGCCCAGATCGTGACGAGCCGCCCGCAGGTGTTCCAGAGCGTCGCCGCCACCATCCCGAACGCGGTTTCAGAGAGAGTGAGCGAGGGCATGTCGGTGGTGCCCATGGCGTTTGTCGGCCCTGCTGACCTGTTCATCTCAGCGGTGTTCTTTGTGTGCCTCTACCGATTTGGCATGCGCACCAAAGAGACGGGACGCTGGCTGGCGGTGGCGCTGGTGGGCTACCTCATTCTGGTTTTGGCCCCGCTCGGCCTCAACATGCTGCCCGCGCTGGTGCCGATTGGCGCGACTGTGCTGATCGTGAACTGGCGCGAATGGAAGCTGAATGCCGAAGAAAAGCAGGCCACGATCGGGGTGGCGTGCATCGCGCTGGCCCTGGCTAGTTACGGGCTGTATCGGCGATTGAACACACCGCCCGTTGCGCCCGGGCCGTCATCGGACGTCCCAGTAACTTCAGAATCGGCTCCGACGCCTGCGCCAGTGCCTTAGCGTCCACCCCGGTGCTCATGCCGCTGCGCTCGGCAAAGTAGACCAAGTCGTCGGTGGCCAGGTTGCCGCCGGCGCCCGGCGCGTAGGGGCATCCGCCCAGGCCGGCCGCGCTGGCATCAAAAATGCGATAGCCCTGCGCCACGCACGCCGCCACATTGGCGATGGCGGTGCCGCGCGTATCGTGGAAGTGCCACGCCACCTTCTCCTTGGGCACGTGGGCAATGGCCTCGGCTACATGCTCGACCTCGCTCGGCACAGCCACCCCGATCGTCTCGCCCAGGCTGACTTCGTCCACACCCATGGTTAGTAACGCATCCACCACGTTCTTAACCTGCTCCGGCGCGATGCGACCCGCGTAAGGGCATTCAACGATGGTGCTGACGTAACCCCGCACCCATCCACCGGGCCGTTGCTGCCGGAACGTCTCCACCATCGCGCGGAAGCCCGCCAGCGACTCCTCAATGCTCATATTGAGGTTCTTCTGCACAAAGGCCTCGCTGGCAGCGGTGAACACAGCTATCCGCTCTACACCCACTTCCAGGGCGCGGTCCAACCCCCGAGCGTTCGGCACCAAGGCACTGTAATGGCCGCCATCGGCGGGGAGCTGCGGCCAAAGTTCGGCGGCATCGCCCAGCTGCGGCACCCACTTGGGCGAGACAAAGCTCGTGACTTCAATATCTTGCAATCCCGCCGCTCTCAGGGACCGGATGAAATCAAGCTTGGCCTCAGTGGGGATGGGGATAGCCTCGTTTTGCAGGCCGTCGCGCGGCCCCACTTCAACAATCCGCAGGAAATCACTCATGGGACGGGGCTTCTACAATCAACAGGACGTCGCCCTCGGCAACCTTATCCCCGATGGCCACCCGAACGTCCTTCACCACGCCGTCAAACGGGGCCACCACGGGTTGCTGCATCTTCATGGCCTCCATCACGGCCAGCCGATCGCCTTTCTCCACCTGTTGCCCAACCGTGGCGGTGACATCGACCACCTGCCCCGGCAGCGGAGCCTTGAGCACGCCCGAGGCATCTCCTGCTTCTTCGCCCCGATGCCGCACCTGGGGCTCGACCTTGTAGGTGTGGCCCTTGTAGCTCACGTACACCGTGCGGCCATCGCGGGCGACCAAAGCCGACTGCGTGCCGTGGGCGGTGCGGACCAGAAGCCGGTCTTCCAGCCGGGTGACGGTCACATCGGCGGGGGCACTCAGTTCCGCATCTTGCCCATTCACTCGTACTTTCAAACTTTTGCCTCCGTTCGGTTTTCCATCCGGGTGCTCGCCCGGCTTACAAATTCGCGGAACAACGCCTGCGTCGCGGCATCGTCGGGGGTGCGCTCGGGGTGCCACTGCACGCCCATCCACCACCGGTCGGTCGTGTCCGCCACGCCCTCAATCGTGCCGTCGGCCGCGTATGCCATCACGGTCAGCCCTTCGCCCACGCGGTTTACGGCTTGGTGGTGATAGCTCTTGCCCTGCACCGTTTCACCCACAATAGAGGCCAGCGGAGTGCCGGGCACAATGGTGAGCGTCTCCAGCGTTCCACCCCGGTGCCGGTCGTGGCCCACCACATCCGGGAGGTGCTGGTGCAGGCTGCCCCCGCGCACCACATTCATGATTTGGCTGCCGAAGCAGATCCCCAGCACCGGCATGTCGGCGGGCAGGGTCTCCAGCAGGGCGCGCTCAAAATTCACGCGCTCGGGGCGTTCTTCCGAGACCTCGGGGTGCGTCGGTTCGCCCCACCAGGCGCTCGGTAGGTCATCACCGCCCGTAATCAGCCAGCCATCGGCCAGATCGAAGTAATCGCGCGGTGCGGCCAGCGGCGGCACCACAAAGGGCAAACCCCCCGCGGCCAGGATGCAGTCCAGGTACCCCCGATTGACAAAGATACGCTCCCGGGGTCCCTCGGCGAAATCTTTGAACTCCAGGCCCGATGCAATGCCAATCCGGGGTTTCATACGGTCTCCGGTCGGCTTACTTGGCCCAATCGAGCACGGCTTCAAGCTCGTTCTTGATCGCGTTCAAGAACTCCGCCCCGCCCACGCCGTTGATCAGCCGGTGGTCAATCGTAATACCCACGTTCACGCAGCGTTGGAGCTTGATTTCTGGCCCGTCGTTGGCCAGGCCGTTGTACGGCTCACCCAAGAAGATCGTCGCCACCCCCGGCGGCACCACCACGGCCATCGCCTCGCGGATGTTGTAGGCCTGCATGTTGGTCAGGCTCACCGTCACCCCTTCGTGGGCTTGGTCGCGGCCGTCGCGGGCCTGGTTGATGCTGTCGCGGGCTTGGCCGGCAAAGCTCCGCCAGTCCAGCGTGTCGGCGTTGTCCACCACCGCCACCACCAGTTCGTCACCAGGCAGAGCCACGGCAATGCCGAGGTTCACGTGGTCGTACGTGCGCACGGTGTGGTCGCCCACCAGCGTGCTGCGGCTAATCGGGTGCTGGGCGGCAGCACGGGCCACCGCGTAGGCAAAATAGGTGAAGGCGCTGGGCGCGAACTCGTCGCCGCGAGCCTTGATTTCGGCGCGCAGGGATTCCAGCGGACCCCAATTGGCCACCACGCTCATCATGCCGGGCACCACCAGCTGGTTACCACGCTGCAGGCGGCTGGCCAGGATGCGTTGCTTGCCTTCGAACGGCTTCTCTTGGTACTTGCGGTTGCCCTGGCTGACAGTGGCGCCCGCGGCGGGCGCGGCGCTCGGGGCACTCGGGGTGCCTCCGGCCAGGAAGGCGTCCACATCCGCCGGCATCAGGGGCTTGCCGGTCACCGGCAGGGCTTCAATCTGGTCGTCGCTCAGGCCCTTGGCCTTGGCGTGGGCGCGAGTGCGGGGCGGCACATCGCGGCGGCGGGCACCGCCGGTCGCGGCGGCGGGGGCGGCACTCGGGGCCGCGGCAGTCGCGGCCGGGGCCGGAGCGTGACTCGCAGGCGCATCGCTCACCACTTCGTCGGTGGTCATCACCAGCACTTCGGCGCCGATGGGCAAAACTTGGTCTTCTTCGGCCAGCCAGCGCACCAGCGTGCCCGCGTGCGGGGACTCCACGTCCATCACCGCCTTGTCGGTTTCCATTTGGTAGATGGCTTCGTCGCGGCGGATGGTGTCGCCGGGCTGCTTCAGCTTCTTCACCAGGCGGGCTTCTTGCAGGCCTTCACCAATCATCGGAATGCGCAAGTGAATCTCGTTCGCCGCCGAAGAAGTGGCGGGTGCCGCCGGGGCTTCCGGGGTCGCGGCGACGGGGGCGGCACTGGCGCCAGCTCCGGCCACATCCAGCAATCCCACCTGCTCGCCGATGGGCAGCACGTCGTCCACCTTCGCGGTCCAGGCCACCAGGGTGCCCTCAAACGGAGACTCGACGTCCATCACGGCCTTGTCCGTCTCCATTTGGTAAATCGGTTCGTCTCGCTTCACAAAATCGCCGGGTTGCTTCAAAAACGCCACCACACGGGCCTCTTGTAGCCCTTCACCGATCATGGGAATACGAAGTGATTCATGCGCCATACGGGGTACCTGAGCGTTAGTTTGGCACGAGGCCCGGGGTCAACCCAAGGCTCCCCAAGAAACAGGACCCGAACCCTAGGGCCCGGCATCGGATATCATTGACTTGCCGCGGTTCGGTAACGCTTCCCTCTGACCCACCGGCAGGCCAAATCTGGACACATTTTTATGCGGTCCAACCGGAGACACAACTCCACATGGCAAAGAAAATTACGAATATCATCAAGCTGAATATCCCCGCCGGTAAGGGCACGCCCTCGCCGCCAGTCGGTCCTGCCCTCGGTCAAGCCGGGATCAACATGATGGAATTCCTTAAGCGTTACAACGAGCAGACCCAAGAGAAGATGGGCTTCGTTCTCCCCGTGACCATCACGGTTTACGAAGACAAGTCTTACGCCTTCATCGTCAAGCAGCCCCTGACTACCGACCTTATCAAGCGCGAGATTGGTTTGGATCGAGGTAGCCAGAAGCCGGGCCGCGAACGCGCCGGAACCATCAACCGCGACCAGCTGCGCGCCGTCGCGAAGCTGAAGATGGTGGACTACAACACCAACGATGAAGAAATGGCCATGCGCATCGTGGCCGGTTCGGCCCGCTCGATGGGCCTTGATGTGGACTGGGACAACTAATGGCCCCCCGGCGATCGTCCTGATCTAAGCATCGCACTGCAAACGACCCACAATTCTTGCAACTGTGGGTCGTTTCATTCGTCACACACTGAGAGAAACCGGAATGAAAAGCTTTTGCGTCGCCTCTTTGAGCATGATGCTCATGGCGTTCGCCTCGGCCCAAGCCACCACGGAGGTTGGCGCTGGCCCTACCGCCGCGGGGCAGTCGATTGCTGACGCCTTGATGGCGGCATCCGGTGCCGATGCGGCATTTGTGGCCGCCGGTCTTCTCAAGCGCGACTCGGGTTCGCTTACCGAAGTCCTGAACTACCCCACCGACACGCTCGCGGTCGTCAAGCTCACCGGCGCGGAACTCAAGTCCGCCTTGGAACGCTCTGTGGCGCTCTCGCCCTCGGCGAACCCGGCGTTCTTGGATGTGGCGGGCCTCACAATTTCTTACAACCCCTCGGCGGCCAGTGAATCGCGGATTCGCTCGGTCATGGTCGGAGGGGCACCTCTGGATCCGCGCGGTAGCTACCGCGTGGCCATGCCGAGCAACCTCGCCCGGGGAGGCCTGGGCTACTTCCTCAATTGGGATAGCTCTGCCATCGAAGTCAACGTGCGGGCGGTGAACCTCGTGGATATCCTTCGGGGTCGCACTTCTGAGAATTCAGCCCCCCGCTGGACCGTCGTCGGCAACTAACCGGCTCCACTTTTTTGCCCGTTCACCGGCACCATCTCGCGCGCATAGCGTAGAGTGATGGCATATGATGACGCCGTTTGACTGGCAAGAGGCGATGGGCCAGCGCGCCCAGTACGTGGCCGGCCGACTTTCGGGTGCCATTCCCGTCCTCGCCGTGAGCTGCGCCGATGGCATCGTCCTCGCCACCTTCTCCCGCGTCCAGCCTAAGGTGTACGAAATCTACGACGAACTCGTGTTTGCCGCGATTGGCCAGTCGGCCGACGTGGAGCAGATGCGAGTGGCCGCCATCGAGTTTGTCCACCGCGAAGGCTATCAGCGCAGCAAGCGAGACGTGAGCATTCAGCGCGTGGTGCAAACCATGAGCATGCCGATGAAAAACGCCTTCAACGACTACCGAGGTGCGCCCCTGGTGGCCAAGTGCCTGTATGCGGAGGTGCGCGAGACGCCCGCCGATGACATGTACTACGTGATGGATTACGACGGCGACTATCTGCCGGACCGTCGCGGGGCGGTCCTCACCGGCCTCACCGAACCCGATGCCGAACTCGACGCTCTCGTCAATGATTTGAAGTGGGCCGAGTCTAGCCACGAGGACACCGTGGCCGGCTTACGGCCCGTGCTGGAAAACCGAGCCGAACGCGCCGTCGAGAACGACGGTGAGATCCAATTTGAAGCGGCACTGATCCGACGCGGGGGAAGCCGCCGCCGAAGGTTCTACCGCCTCTAACGCTCTGGCGTAGAACTGAGGGTATGCCGATGACGCTTGCCCTCATGGCCGCCCTCGCGCCCGTCCTCACCTCTTCGCCCGTCCGCGTGGATGCCGACGACCCGGCGCTGTGGATCCACCCTTCGGACGCCGCCAAGTCCCTTGTGGTCGGCACGGACAAGGACGACACCAACGGCGCCCTGCACGTGTGGGACATGAACGGCAAGGAAATCGGCCGCTTTACGGGCCTGAAAGGGCCGAACAACGTGGACGTGCAGCAGGGCTTCCGCGTTACCGGCGGCAGCATGGACCTGGTGGTGACCACCGAGCGCCACGCGGGACGGCTACGCATCTTCCGCATCTCCGTGGATGGCAAGCTGTTGGATGTCTCGGGCATCACCCCCGTTTTTGAAGGCGAAACCGGTGGAGCCGGGGAGCCGATGGGCATTGCCCTCTATCGCCGCCCGGACAACGGCCAGGTCTACGCCTTCGTCGGTCGCAAGACCGGGCCGCGCACCGAGCACCTGCACATGTACCGCCTGGTGCGGCGCGGCGACCTGATTGACGCCGAGTTCGTGCGCGCCCTCGGTGAGTTCAGCGGCAATGAAATTGAGGCATTGGTGGTGGACGACGAAGCCGGGGTGCTTTACGCTGCTGAAGAAGAAGTAGGCATCCGCGCCTACCCGGCCAGCCCGGATCGTGAGCCCAAGTTGCTGGCGTTCTTTGCCCGCACGGGCTACCAAGGCGACCGCGAAGGTCTGGCCGTGGTGAACACGCCCCGGGGCCGGTTCTTGCTGAGCACGGACCAGACTCCCACAACCTCGAGACTGTTCGTCTACAAGGTCGGCACGATTGCGAGTTGGATCACACCGGAGTTCCGAGGGGTGGTGCCGATGATGGCGGACAGCACTGACGGCATTGAGGCGATCTGGCGGCCGCTCGGCCCCAAGTTCCCGAACGGGGTGGTGCTGATGATGGATAGCACGCCCAAGCGGTTTGCCTACTTCGACACCAAGGCCGTATTGGCTGGCGCGGGCGTCTACTAAGCGCGGTTCGTGGGGGCGGCACTCGCCCCCAGCTTGCCCTGCACGTAGCCGATGAGCAGCGCGACGTCCGTGGGTCGCACCCCCGGAATGCGGGCGGCTTGGCCGATGCTGAGCGGACGTACCCGGGAGAATTTCTCCGTGCTCTCGTAGCTCAGGCCCTTCACGGTGCTGAAGTCGAAATCAATCGGGATGGCAAGGTGGTCCAGGCGGCGGGCTTGTTCGGCTTCGTCCGTCTGGCGGCGCAGATAGCCGCTATACACCGCCTCAATCTCCAGCTGTTGGCGCACCTGGCCGGCCACCGTGCCAATGGGGCCGTCCGGTACGTCCGGGCGCTCCATACCGATGGCATCCAGCAAGGTGAAGAGCATCCCAAAGCTCATGTTGGGCCTCTTAAGAAGGTCCAGCAGTGAGGCACGCCCCCTGATGGCACTCATCTCCAGGCGTTCCAGGGTCGCGTTCTCCCGCTCAAAGACGTAGGTTTCCGCCAGGTTTTGGCGGGTCTGGGCCAGCAACTCACCCTTGCGGGCAAAGCGCTCTTGTCGCTCCGGAGAGGCCAATCCGAGTTCGATGGCCAGCGGCGTCAGGCGCAGGTCGGCGTTGTCGTGGCGCAGCAACAGGCGATGTTCGGCACGGGCCGTGAGCATGCGGTAGGGGTCCTCCACGCCCTTGGTCACCAGGTCATCCACCATCACGCCGATAAAGCTGTTGTCGCGTGCAAAGGTGACCGGCGCTTCACCTCGGGCGTACTGACCGGCATTGATACCCGCCACCAAGCCTTGCCCGGCCGCTTCTTCGTAGCCGCTGGTGCCGTTGAGTTGCCCGGCCAAGAACAGCCCCGGCACTTCCTTGCTCATCAGGGTGGGATAGAGCTGGAGCGGGTCGGCCATGTCGTACTCCACCGCGTAGCCCGGGCGCAGCATGTGCACGTCCTCCAGGCCCGGAATGGTGCGCAGCGCCGCCAGTTGCACATCCGCCGGCATGCTAGTGCTGAATCCCTGGACGTAGGTGCTTTCCCCATTCCACTCCTCCACTTCCAGGAAAATCGGGTGGGAGTCCTTGTCGGCAAATCGCACCACCTTGTCCTCCACGCTCGGACAGTAACGCGGGCCCACGCCCTCAATCTGGCCGCTGAACATGGCACTCTGGTGCAGGTTCTCGCTCAGGATGCGGTGGGTGTCCGGGTTGGTGGCCGTCTGCCAGGTGGGCAGCAGCTCGTGCTGAGGATAGAACTCGTCGTGCAAGAACGAGAGCGGCCCCGCCTCGGGCTCGCTGGGCATCACGCCCGTGCGATCCAAGTGGATGCTGCTCAAGGCAATACGCGGCGTAGTGCCGGTCTTAAATCGCCGCAGCCGCACGCCGTTAGCCACCAGGAATCCACTGAGGCCCTGCACGGCCCGGTCCCCTTCGCGGGCGGCGACGGTCTTCTGCGCGCCCTCGTGGCAAAGACCATTCAGGAAGGTACCGGTGGTCAGCACCACGGCACGGGTTGAAATTTGCTCCCCGTCCACGATCACGCCGGTGACGCCGTGGTCGTCGGTGGTCACCGTTTCGACTTGGCCTTCGATCAGCGTGAGCCCCGGCTGCTCGGCCAGCACCCGACGCATCATGCGCGGGTATTCGATCTTGCAGACCTGCGCCCGGGTGGTTTGCACCGCCGGACCCTTGCCCGTGCCCACGCGGCGCGTGTGGGTGAGCGTGTAGTCCGTCGTTACCGCCATCTGCCCGCCCAGGGCGTCCACTTCGCGGGCGATATGGCCCTTGGCCGGGCCGCCAATGCTGCAGTTGCACGGCAGGTGCCCGATGCGGTCGAGGCGGAGGGTGACGCACGCGGTGACCAAGCCGCGCCGGGCACAGGCCAGCGCCGCTTCGATTCCGGCATGACCGGCCCCAACCACCACGACATCAAATCGGTTCAATTGAAGTCAATTTTACCGCTGGTAACCTCCATCGGTCCCGCCAAGGGAACCGCATGCGCCCGGCGAACGCAGGAGGAATCATGACAACGACACGCGTTGCCCTCATCACGGGGGCCAACAAAGGCATCGGGCTGGAGACGGCCCGCCAACTCGCCCGCCAGGGAGTGCATGTGCTCATCGGGGCGCGAGATGAAGCGCGCGGCCAAGCGGCCGTGCAGCAACTTGCCGGCGAGGGACTGACCACCGAATTCATCCACGTGGACATGAACGAGGCCACCACGTTCCGGTCCGCCGCTAGTACGATTGAGGCGAAGTTCGGGCGGCTTGACATCCTGGTGAACAACGCCGCCGTGATGGAAGAGAGCCGGGGCGTCCTCCCCTCTCAGATCACCCCGGAAATGTGGCGCAGCACCTTTGAGGTTAACGTTTTCGGTCTGATTGAGCTGACGAACACGCTTCTTCCCCTCATCCGCAAGAGTGAAGCGGGGCGCATTGTCAACCTCTCAAGCATCCTGGGCAGCACGACGCTGCACGCCGACCCGGCCAGCCCGATTTTCGACACCAAGGTCACGGCGTACGACGTGAGCAAGGCGGCGGTGAACTCGTGGACGGTCCACCTGGCCTGGGAACTCAAGGACACGGCCATCAAGGTTTTTGCCGCCCACCCGGGCTGGGTAAAGACCGACATGGGCGGCGACATGGCCCCGATGGAGATCCCGGATGGTGCCGTCACCTCGGTGGCCCTCGCGCTGGCCGACCCCAGCACGCCCAGCGGCACCTTCACCCACAAGGGCGAAACCCTGCCTTGGTAATCACCTCATAGTAAACAAAAAGAAACCCCGGGAACTCCTCTGCTCCCGGGGTTTTGTCTTGGGTCGGTGCGGCCTTAGCCTTGCTTGTTGGCCAGGAGGTCGCGGATTTCGGTGAGGAGCTTTTCCTCGGCCGGCGGTTCGGCCGGGGCAGCCGGTTCTTCGGCCTTCTTGAACTTGTTCATCGCCTTGACGATCAGGAACAGAGCAAAGGCAGTGAGCAGGAACTTGATCAACGAATTCATGAAGAGACCGTAGCGGATGGCAATCGCGCCGGCTTCCTTCACTTCGGCCACCGAAGCGTACGGGCCGGGCGTGGCACCTTCCTTCAGCACCAGGAATAGGTTGCTGAAGTCGCCGGAAAAAAGCAACCCAAGCAACGGACTAATGAGGTCATCTACAAGCGAGGACACCACGGCACCGGTGACGGCACCCAAGATCACACCAATGGCGAGATCAAGCATGTTGCCCTTGAGGGCAAACTCGCGAAACTCTTTCAACATAGAAGTTGGCCTCCCCCATATCAGGGGTGGCCCATTCTATCACGGTTGCACGCGCAAATAGTTGTCGCGTAATTCATCGAGCGTGGCCGTTGCCACCCCCAGCTTGCCGACCACAATCGAGGCCGCGCGCATAGCCAACTGGCTGGCCGTTTTGAGGTCAGCTCCGGCCCGCAAAGCCATCGTGAGGGTGGAAATGGTGGTGTCGCCCGCCCCCGCCACGTCGTAAACCTCGACCGGCACCGCCGGCACCACGAGGGGATCTTGATTGTGCGAGAACGCGCTCATTCCCCGTCCGCCTTGCGTGATGACCAACGTGCGGACATCCAATATAGATCGCAGTTCGGGGCCGTGCTTGCGAACATCGGGCTCCATGGCGAGGCGAGCCGTGCCCGCCACTTGCTCTGCTTCAATTTGGTTGAGGGTGACCAGGTCCGCGCCCGCAAAGGCATGCACTTGCCCGGGCTTGGCATTCACGGCCACAAAACAGCCTTGCTCACGCTGGGCCGTGGCCGTCCGGGCAATGCGTGGGGTCACCAACCCCTTGGCGTAATCCGAAATCAGGATCACATCGTGCTGAGGACCGAAAGCTTCGATCTGCTGGCAGATTTCCGCTTCGGCCGCCGGGCTGATGGGTTGCTTATTCTCGCGATCAATCCGCATCACCTGACGGTGGTGGCTCATCACCCGCGACTTAACCGTGGTGGGGCGCCCCGCATCCACGACCAAACCCTCGGTGTCGGCACCTTGTTCGCGCAGGGCGTTCCGCAGTTGCTCGCCGGGGGCATCGTCGCCGATGACGCCCAGCACGCGCACTCGAGCCCCCAATGCCGCGAGATTGTGCACCACATTCGCGGCCCCACCCGGCACGGAGGTCTCGCGCTCGACTTCGACCACCATTACCGGGGCCTCGGGGGAAATGCGGGAGGCGTGACCCCAAAGGTACACATCCAGCATCAGGTCGCCCACAACAAGGACCTTGAGTTCCGTCATCCGGTCGAGGACCGTGAGGGTGGTGTGCGCGACTTGAGCCACGAGATGGTCTTCGTTATACCGAGCCGTCGTCCTGCAATGCCGTGACAAGCCCCGTGGTGGAGTAGCCCGCATGGTACGAAAGGATGACCACTTGGCCCCCGTAAGCCTGCACAATGGCGGCTTCGGGCAGGTCCTCGGGACGGTAATCCCCTCCCTTGACATGCACATCCGGCCGGAGCCGCTCAATGAGGGCGCAGGGGTCGGGTTCCTCGAAAATCACCACCTCATCCACGCAGCGTAGGGCCAGGAGCATCTCCCGCCGCGCTTCTTGGGAGTTGATGGGACGATTTGGACCTTTGAGTGCGTGCACGCTGGCATCGCTGTTGAGGCCCACGATGAGGCGGTCGCCCAGCGCGCGGGCTTCGGTGAGGTACCGCGCGTGGCCGACGTGCAGGATGTCGAAGCACCCGTTGGTGAAGACGGTCTTCAATTCGCCCCCCCGCGCAGACGGTCGTACACGTCGGCGTACTGGCGGCTCACCCGCTCCGGCTGGAACCGCTCGACATTGGCAAAGCCTCGTTCAATCAGCCGGTCTCGCAGGGCGGCATCATCCAGGAGTTGCTGCACGCACCCACGCAGACTGGCGGTGTCTTCGGGGTCGGCGTAGAGGGCTGCATCAGCGCCCACCTCGGGCATGGGCGCTCGGTTGCTGGTAATGACCGGGCGGCCCACCTGCTGAGCCTCAATGATCGGCATCCCAAAGCCCTCAAAGAGCGAAGCAAACATCACGGCATCGGCCTGGACGTAGCGGTCGCGCATTTCGGCATCGCTCAGGCCCTTCTCCCAAATCATCTCGACCCCGGCCCGTTGGGCGGCGGCTTCGACATCCTCCGATCGGTCGCCCACGAGGTTCACCACCACCGGGAGCCCGGCCAGGGCCTCGATCTGACGCGCTCGGTTCTTGTTCCAAAAACTGCCCTGGATGAGGATGCGCACCTTGTCCTGCGGCCAAGCCTTGGGCTCGCGCGGCAAGCCCGGGGTGAGTGGGTTGAGGATGACCTGTACGCGGTCCGGAGCGCACCCGGCGTACTGAACAATGTCATCCCGGCTCGCGCTGGAAATCGCGGTCACGGCTCCCGCCGCCCGCACCGGCCGCACGAACCAGAAGTACCGAAAAATCGTGCGCTTGAGGCCGCTGAGCTTTTTGATGTTGGTGCAGTCGTGGATGGTAAGCACCGAGGGCACACGTAGGGCCGGCACCACGTAGTGAATGTCGCCCGTCACGTGGGCGATGTCCGCCTGAATCTGGGCGGCGGCTTGCATATTGGCGCGCATGCCGTCGGGCCGCACGCGGGGGCTGGGGGCCTCCCACCGTTGGGCCTCGTACCCCGGCGGGAGGTGGTCCATTACCGTTTCGAACACCCGCTCGATGCTAAATCGGCGCAGGGCCGCGCTACGGAAGAGGTACGAAATGGTCATGGCTCAAGCCTGGTTTCCACGGCTTCGATGAGGGCGTGCAGCGCCAGCATGTGAAGCTCCTGGATCCGGTCTGCGGTGTTTCCGGGCACGATATGCGCCAAATCGCAGAGAGTCCGGAGAGCGCCACCGCCCCGGCCCAAAAGGGCGACCACGCGCATGCCTTGGTTTCGCCCCGCCACCGCCGCCTTGACCAAATTGGGCGATTGCCCGCTGGTACTGAGAAGCAAGAGGACATCCCCTGGCCGGCCGAACGCCTGCACCGGACGCGCAAATACATCCTCGAACCCAAAGTCGTTGCCCACACAAGTGAGGTGCGCGGGCTCGGCGAGGGCCATCACGGGGTAGGGGCGGCGGTTCTCGCGGAAGCGGCCGGTCCATTCCTCGGCAAAGTGCACGGCATCCGCCAGGCTGCCCCCATTCCCGGCAACAAGGATTTTATGGCCGGCTTGCAGGCACTCGGCAAAGGCCTCGGCGATGGCCGTGAGTTCCTCCAGAGTAGCCGGATCGGCCCGCCACGCCTGCAAGAGCGCTTCCGCATCCGCCAGGGCTTGCGCAAGGTGCCGTTTCATGCGTTCGGGTTTACCAGTTACGGGCGCGGAGGTGCGGTAAGGTCACGCCCACATCTCATGTTCCGGTGGCTTGGTTTTCTTTTCGTGGGGTTATGCGGAGTGGCGAATGCGCAGGAACTGCTGCCCACGCCGCAGGAGATGACGCGCACCCGCCAAATCGCGCCGGTGCACATGCGCCTGAACGTGAAATCCACGGACTTTCCGGTGCAAACCCAGGCGTTCCGGCAGGATTGGTTGGTGCAGAGTGCGGCGGGTGCCCCGCATCTCACCTTGATGAAAGACCCGACGTTGCCCGAAGAGGGGTACCGCATCGTCTTGGGCGACGACATTCGGGTGACGGCCAGCACCCCCACCGGGGCGGCCTGGGGATTGCAAACCCTCGGCCAGCTGTTGGCCTCGGGGACCAATACGGCGGTGGTCACTGACACCCCCGATACCCCCTTCCGGTGCGTGATGATTGACGTCGCCCGGCGCTACCACAGCATCTCCACCCTCAAACGGCTGGTGCGATGGGCCGCGCTGGCCAAGGTCCGGTTCGTTCAACTCCACCTCACGGATGACCAGAACTGGATGCTCCCAAGCTCAGTTCTCCCGGGGATAGACAAGCTCAACACGCACCAGCGGCCCGCCTACACCCGGGCCGAGATGGAGGAACTGCAAGCGTTTGCCACCGCGCGCGGCGTCACCATCATCCCCGAAGTTGAGTTCCCCGGCCACGCCGCCATCCTCTGCAAGTACGACCCGGCCAAGTACCGGCTGGTGGGGTCGGCCTCCGAGAACTGCATCAACTTTGGCTCCGAGGCCGTACGGCAAACGTGCCGAGACATCCTCGCCGAGACCGCTGCCATTTTCAAGGATTCGCCCTCTATCCACTTCGGCGGGGACGAAGCCTGGTACCCCGATGCGGACAAGGACCCCCAGTTCCGCGCGACGATGGACCGCCTCGGCCCCGGGGCCGATGCCAACCGGGTCTTCATTGACTTTGTGGGGGACATGGCCCAAGAAGTGGTGAAGCAGGGCAAAACCCCGCTGGTGTGGGAGGGATTCCCGCGTTCGGACTTTGCCAAGCAGCGGATCCCGGCGGAGACGGTTGTCATCGCCTGGGAAAATCACTACTACCCCGCCACTCAGCTTGTGGAGGACGGCTTTAAAGTCATCAATGCCGGTTGGGACCCTTACTATGTGGTGAACCACTACCCCTGGGATGCCTATACGCTGGTGCCGCTGGAGCGTCTTTACAACCACGACCCGGATGTCTTTGGCATCGTGGCGTGGAACGACCCTGCGCAAAGTGCCTCGAAGATTGGGCCGGGGCTTTACGGTTCGCTGATGCCCTGGTGGGAAGGCCACGAATGGAACACCCTGGCCGTGATGCCGGAGCGCATCCTGGCCTTTGGGTGCCGCTTGTGGAACCGGGAGTGCGAAAGTGGCTACTTGGGCTTCCGGCGCCGGGCGCGGCACTGGCTAGGGGCCGTAGCCCGGGCTTCGCAACCCTTCGAATTGGTGATTGAGGGGACTCGGGCTGAGAACCCCGAGCAGTTCACCGCCCAAGCCCGGGTGTCGGCGAAGTCGGAGGCGGGCTTCCATTTTGCGTACCGCACCGACACTCTCGTGCCCACCCGCGCGGATATCCGAGATTTCGTAACCCTCGACCAGAGCGGAGTTGTGACGGTGCAGGCCTTTCGGGATGGCATTCCCGTGGGAGAAGCCGCCTTCGTGCGCTTGAACAAGGTGACGGAAGTGCCGAACCTGGCCCGGGGAGCCAAGGCGTGGAGTTCCGCCCCCACTGACCCCCAATTCGCTGCCGACCTGGTGACGGACGGGGTGGCGGATGACATCGGCTCCTTTTGGATGTGCTACCCCTTGCCCGCCGACCTTACGGTCGATTTGGGGCGGGCAGTGGAAGCCCGGCGCGTGGAAATCGTCGCCTTCTACGCTGCCGGGAGTGCGCTGCAATACCGAGTGCACGTCAGCGCCGATGGCTTGACTTGGGAAGAAGTGGCGGACGCTTCTGCGAATTCGACCGGCGCCAAGGCTGAGGGATACGTTCACCGGTTCAGCCCGCGCCCGGTGCGGTATGTGAGGGTGCAGGCCCTGCGTTCGCTCCAGCACCCCAGCACGATGCCTCGCATCCACGAGATTCGGTTGTTCAACGACTGAAATCAGGCACAGCACGGCCTGCAACGGCCCTTGCAAGCAACCGGAATCCAGTTGTCTAGACCTGTATTCATTCAATCAGAACATGACTTGACTTCAGCTGTGCAATAGTTGTGGTAATCCGAGATGCTCGATGATCGAACACTTCAAATAAAATCTGATCTGCTGTCGGGAAGAGCTTACTATTCCGCGAGAATTGGAGATTTCCTCGAATCAACTGAAAGCGAAATCCTATCTTCGCTCGTACGATCGTCTTCCTTCGCCGTCGAGCAGACCCAGCGTGATGCTTGGCTGATGCAGATTGAAGTCATGCGCTCTTCCCTTCGAGACGCTGATAAGCACGGACTCGTCGCATTTGAGTTTTATGTGCCACGCATGGGCAAACGCATTGACGTGCTGGTCGTTGCTGGAAGCGTGGTTCACGTAATCGAGTTCAAAGTCGGGGACGCCACATACAGCTCCGATGCACTTACACAGGTCTTCGATTATGCGTTAGACATGAAAAACTTCCACAGTACGTCTCACGCGGTCACGGTCGCTCCCATTCTTGTAGCCACTCTCGCTCCGGCAGCCGAGAATGTTCCGACCATTACTCGGGACTACGACGGGGTTGTTCGCCCATTGAAAGCAAATGGCACATCACTGGCCGAAGTCATGCAGTTCGTTGAGAGATGCTCAGATGGGCCGACAATCGATGCCGAGGTATGGGCAGCGGGCAGCTATAAACCAACTCCCACGATCATTGAGGCTGCCAAAGCACTCTATAATGGGCACGGCGTTGAAGATATAACTCGCCGGGAAGCCGCGGCGATCAACTTGTCTCAAACATCTCGGAAGGTAGAAGAGATCATCCACGATGCCCGTGAAAACAAGCACAAAGCTATTTGCTTCGTGACAGGGGTACCAGGAGCTGGGAAAACTCTTGTGGGTCTCGACATTGCGAACAAGCACTTCGATCCAACCAGTGACTTGTACAGCGTGTTCCTTTCGGGAAACGGACCCCTTGTGGCCATCCTTTGCGAGGCTCTTGCACGAGATAAGGTTGATCGGTCGAAGGAAATGGGTACAGCACTTAAGGTAGGGCAAGCTCGCAGCGAGGTGAAGTCGTTTGTCCAGAATGTCCACCACTTCCGGGATGAGTGCATCCGTGATAGTGACAAGCCTCCTGTGGAGCACGTAGCGCTCTTTGACGAAGCTCAGCGCGCCTGGAATCAGGAACAGACCTCATCTTTCATGCGACGCAAAAAGGGCAACCCGAACTTCACGATGTCAGAACCTGCATTCTTAATCTCCTGCATGGACCGGCACGATGATTGGGCCGTGATTGTGTGTCTCGTCGGCGGAGGGCAAGAAATCAACACTGGAGAAGCAGGAATTGGTGAGTGGTTGAGAGCCATTCGATCGGATTTCCCTGACTGGCATGTTCACCTCTCGCCAAACCTCCACGACTCCGAATACGAGGCAGGATCTACGCTCGATCTTCTCAGTAGTCATGCCCATGTTCATACCCACGAGAGCCTTCACTTATCAGTGTCAATGCGCTCATTTCGGGCCGAGCACGTCTCAAGTTGGGTCAAAGCGATGCTCGATGCTGACGTCGACGTTGCCCGTAAGGCATGGTCTCGAATCCATGTCAAGTATCCGATCTATCTGACCAGAGACTTGAGTGCAGCCAAGAGTTGGGTTCGAGCCTGTGCCCGAGGCTCTGAGCGATACGGCATCGTTGTGTCATCCCAAGCACAAAGGCTCAAGCCAGAGGGGATTGATGTTCGTTATGACATTGACCCCGTGCACTGGTTCCTGCACCCGCGAGAAGACGTTCGTAGTTCGTACTACTTGGAGGATGCAGCAACCGAGTTTGATGTGCAGGGACTCGAACTTGACTGGACTTGTGTCGTCTGGGACGGCGATCTCCGATTTGGCTCCGACGGTTGGGAGCACTGGAACTTCAAATGTCCTCGCTGGCAAAGGGTCAAGACAGAGTCTCGACAAGCTTTCCTGAAAAATGCGTACCGAGTGTTGTTGACGCGAGCGCGCCAAGGAATGGTGATCGTAGTACCCCGAGGCAACCCTGACGATCCAACACGCGATCCGTCGATATATGACGGGACGTATCAGTACCTCAAGGGACTCGGGCTTCGAGAGCTAGCCTAGCACCAGGCGCAGCACGGCCGGCGCCGAGGTGGGAAAGGGGAAAGTGGTGGGCCTAACTGGATTCGAACCAGTGACCTCACCCTTATCAGGGGTGCGCTCTAACCAACTGAGCTATAGGCCCGCGAGCCGTCAATATACCCCACGCCCTGGAGGCCCATGAATCGGGTAGGCCCGTCACACGTCAGTACCCTCGGTAGACAAGGCAGGACTCACCTCGGTATTCTCACGGGTAAGTCTGCTTTGCGGACGAGACGACTTATGCGGTGGACAACCCTTCTTCTTGGCCTCATGGCGGTCGGTGCGGCGCACGCGGACTTCGACGGCCCGGCTCCTCTCGCTTGGCGCTGGTCAGGCTCGACCTCCGTGGTCCCGAGCGGATCGCCCATGATGGACGCCGACGTGATCTACGCGGCTGTCGGCAATCGCATGTATGCCATCAGCCGGGAAACGGGCGGGCAACTGTGGCGCTACCCGGCCGGGGCACCGATCCAGGCCAACTTCCGGACTGGCGCGCACATGAGCGGCAACATGATGGTGGCCGCCGCCGATAACCGCAACGTCTACGCCGTGGACCGCGTGACGGGCGCCGAAATGTGGGTTTACCAAAGCCCGTTTGGCATCCAGGGCACACCCCGCGTGGTGGGTAACTCCGTGGCCGTGCCGCTGGAAGGCGGGCGCATGGTGGTCCTGAATGGCAGCACGGGTGCCGTCGATGGCGAAGCCTTTGACCTGCCGGGTGGCCACAGTGGCCAATTCGCGGTCGCGGGCAGCTCGCTGATTTACGTTTCCGAAGCCGGTCAACTGACCTCCTTCGATCCGGGCAGCCGCCGCGTGGAGTGGCAGCAGCGACTCGAGCGCTTCTCGCGCACCACGCCGCCCGTGGTGCTCGAAGGCACGATCTACGTGAACTCCGGTTCCTATGCCGTGGCCATCCGTTCCAGCAACGGCCGCGTGGCTTGGCAGAGCAACGTGGGTGAAGACCTCGTCTACTCCCCGGCCGTGAACGAAGACTATGTGGGCGTGGTGGCCGCCGATGGCACCGTGCAGATTCTGAACCGCGACAACGGTCGCCCGGTGACGGGTCCTAAGCTTCGCACGCAGCTTCCCCCGGCCACGTCGCCCTCCTTTGTGGGCAAGATGTTTATCACCAACGGCGTGAACGGCTCGGTCAACGTGATTGACCCCGTCACGGAGCAACTGGTGTTCACCTATCGCATTCCGATGCCTCCGGTGACTACGGATCCGAACGCCCCGACCGGCCCGGGTGCAGGCCGCGGTGCCGGTGGTGGCGGTGGCAATAACGCTGGCGCAGGTGACGACGGCGGCCAGAACGCCGGCGGCGGCAACAGCGACAACGAAACCAAGGTGGACTACGTGGCCGCCTCGGGTCCGGCCATTGGCATGGGCGAGTCGCTCGTCGTTATGGCCCGCGACGGCAGCATCCTCAACTTCGACAAGAACCTCGGCATTGACCTCACGGCCCCGTTCGTGGAAATGCAGTGGCCGGGTTCGGGCGAAGTCATCTGGGCCCGCCCGCCGCTCAATTTCCTCTTCAATATCGCGGACTTCGGCTCGGGTCTCAACTCGGCGAGCGTGAACGTGACCATCAATGGCCGCAAGTATGAACACGTACTGACGCCGGACGGACGCCTGTTCGTGGTCATCGGCAACTCGGCTCCGAACCCGCCGCTCTCCAACGGTCGCCAAGAAATCGTGGTCAGCGCCTCCGACTGGCTCGGCAACGAGATCAAGAAGACCTTTGTGGTGGTGGCAGACGTGAGCCTGGCTCCCCCGGCAAGCAACCAGGGCACCGGTAACACGGGTCCAGGTGCGGGTAGTGGTGGCGGCGGTCGCGGCCGAGGGAACGGCGGCGGCTAAGCTCGCTCCGTCCTCAGACTCAAGAGAACAAAAACTTGCTCCCGCCCTCCTTTTGGCAAGCCTTAGGGGTGGCGGGAGTTTCTCGTTATCTGGCGCAGTCCATCGTGGGCACCCTGCGCCAGGACCCGACTTTGAACCCGCTCGCGACCCTGCGCGCCTGGCCTAACCTCCCCGCCGAGGCCCTGCGCCGCCTGAACCAAGCCGATCTCGGCCTAGCTGACCGGGCCCTTGAACAAGGGGGCTGGATCTGGGAGCCGGCCGGTTATCCCGAAAGCCTGCGCGAGATGGAGTCCCCGCCCCTCTGCCTCTTTGGGCGCGGTGATGCCGCGGCCCTTTCTACCCCGATGGTGGCCATTGTCGGCACGCGCAAAGCCAGCAGCTACGGCCTGGCGGTGGCCGAATTCTTTGGCAAAGGACTGGCCGAGCAAGGGTTCACCGTACTCAGCGGCGGGGCCCTCGGGATCGACGCTCAAGCGCACAAAGGGGCACTAGCCGCCGGCGGGCGGACCGTGGCGGTGATGGGCACCGGCCCCGACGTGGCCTACCCCGCCGTGCACAAAGGCATGTTCGCGCAGATGGAGGCCACTGGCGGCGCGCGGGTGAGCCCCTTCCCCTTCGGCACGCCGTCGTTCCCTTCCAATTTCCCCGCCCGGAATCCCCTCATCGCGGGTCTGGCGCAGGCGGTGGTGCTGGTGGAAGCCCCCGCGCAGTCCGGGGCCTTGCAAACCGTGGCGGCGGCGCTGGACTTGGGGCGAGATGTGTTTGTGGTCCCCGGGCCGATCACGAGCCCGGCCTTCCGGGGCAGCCACGGCCTCATCCGCGACGGAGCGACGCTGGTGGAGCACCCCATGCAAGTGGTGGAAGCCCTGGGCGGAGGCATGATTCAGCCCCTGCCGCCAGAAGAAGGCGATGATCTCTCCGAAACCCAACAAGCCATCCTTGCCTGCCTCAACGGGGGACCCATGCTGACCGAGGCGATTGTGCGCCAAACTGGCCTCAGCGCTCCCTTGGTGCTGGCCGAGTTGACGATGATGGAACTAGACGGTATCGTCAAGAAGGGGAGGGATGGATACCAGCGAGGTCTCTAAGAGCCGAAAATGACAGGAATTTATGATGCGCTCGGGCCGGAAGGGCTCGCCACTTACGAGGTGAATTTCAAGGCCTCGCCGCCGGAGTTCACGCGCATCAGCAAGCCCCCCACGGCGCTCTTACTGCCTGGATTCGTGGACCTCCACATCCACGGCGGGTTCGGGGTGGACGTGATGGATGCCCAGCCGCCCGATTACGAACGCTGGCTGAACCGATTGGCCAAGTGCGGCTACGAAGCTCTGCTCCCCACCACCGTGACCGCCTCGGCGGACGACATCAAGCGTGCTTTGGCGAACCTACCCGCGCATCCCATGATCAAGGGGTTCCACCTCGAGGGCCCGTTCATCAGTCCGGCCTACCCGGGCGCGCAGCCCAAATCGTCCATTGCCGCGCCGCCGGTCGGCGAGAGCGAATGGGATGAGATTCTCGATGACCCGCGCCTCCGACTGGTCACCCTGGCCCCCGAGCTCCCCGGCGCGGTGGACCTCATTCTCCGGCTGCAAAAGCGGGGCGTGACCGTGAGCATGGGCCACACCGATGCCACCTACGAAGAAGCCCGGCAAGGCTTCGAGTTCGGGATGACGCACGCCACCCACACTTTTAACGCCATGCGCGGCCTGCACCACCGGGAAGCCGGAGCCCTAGGCTACGCGCTGAGCAACGACGGCATGGCAACCGAGTTGATCTACGACCGCTTGCATGTGGCGCGCGAGGCGGCGGGATTATTGCTGAAGTGCAAGCCGGAGGACAAGGTTCTGGCCGTCAGCGATGGCACCCGGGCCACCGGCATGCCTAACGGGGCCACCCTGCAGATGTGGGGCTACGACTGCATCATCACGCGAGGTTCGGTGCGGCTGGCCAACACCAATACATTGGCGGGGAGCGCAGTGAGCCTGCTGGAATGCTTCCAGAATCTCGCCGAAGACTTCGGCCCCGAGGTGGCGATTCGAACCTGTTCCCTCAACCCCCGCCGGGCACTAGGGATGACCGAGCCGCCGCAGGTGTGGCTGGAGTTCGATAGCGATTATCAGCTCATCCGGCGGCGTGGCCCCGGCGGCGAACTGCTTTAACCGACCATTCGGTTGAGGCGATCGTGGACAGCTTCCCACTCGGGGGTGCTTGGGGGTCGCTGGATGAAGATCGCTTTATGGCCCGCGCGGTCGAGGCGTGCCAACTCGCGGTATAGCCTTTGGGCGTAGGCGTGGGGATCGGCGGGCATAGCCACTTGGTGCGGCCCGATCGTTGGGCTTCCGATGACCAAGCCCGGATGGGACGCGTCGAGCTGATCCACCAAATGGATGGGAGTCCGGGGGGCGTAGTGGCGTTTGCGGAGGCCGGGGCTGGCCTTTTCTTCCGCGTCGTTGGCCAGAATCGCGCCGACCACGGCTTCAATCTGGGCGCGGCTGATGGCCCCGGGTCGCAACAAACGCACGCCGTCGGGTGTGACTCTTACGACCGTGCTTTCAATGCCGAACTCCGTCGGCTCACCTTGCAGCACCGCCGCTGCGCGCCGGGTGAGCCGGGGCTCCAGGTCATCCAAAGCCGTGGGGCTGAGGCTCTCGCTCAGGTTGGCGCTGGGAGCCGCCAGGGGAAACTCGAGGTCCGCCAAGAGTGCCGGCAAAACCGGGTGGCGCGGGCAACGCAGGGCCACCGAATCCAGCCCCGCCGTAGTGATCGCGGGCACGTGCCCCTGCTTGGGCAATACCATTGTCAGTGGCCCAGGCCAGAAGGCGTCCGCCAGTTTCTGCGCGAGGTCTGGCCACTCGGCGGCAAGGGATTGCGCCTGCGCCACGTCCCGCACGTGCACGATGAGCGGGTTGTCCGCCGGGCGCCCCTTGGCCGCAAAGATGCGCGCCACCGCATCCGGGTCGAGGGCATTGGCGGCCAGGCCGAATACCGTTTCGGTGGGCACCACCACCAGTTGGCCACGCTGCAGGTGGCCCTGGACCACCGCCCGGTGTTCACCCGAGTAAGGAACCGGCTGCACGGCACAATGCATCGCCGCCACGGGCGGCTCACACCCCTCCCATTGGGCCAGCGCCAGCGCCGCCTGGTGGATCAGCATGGAGAGGCCATCTTGCGCCGCCCATCCGGCTTGTTGGGGAGGTTGCAAGAAGGGCTGCGCCGCTGGACCATAAACCAGATCATAAGCCAGCCCCGTCCCGACCCATTCCACCGGCAGAGTCTCCCCCGACAGGCCCGCACTGGTGGCGTTCACCACCAGGTCAAATCCTTCAGTCCTAAGGGTGTTCGCAACCCCCACGCCCAGGGCCTGCGCGGCCTCGGGACGACGCGCCCACACCGTCACGTCCCACCCCGCTCTTTCCAGCGCCCGCACCACGGCCACGGCAGAGCCCCCCGCCCCCAGCACCAGTGCCCGGCCCACCGCCAACCCCGCCAGGCTGGCCAAGAACCCTGGCGCATCCGTGTTAGCCCCGTGCCGGGTGCGCAAATCAATGGTGTTCACCACGCCTACGCGGGTCGCCCACTCGTCGTGGCTTGGGCACCACGCAAAGGCTTCTGCCTTGTGCGGCACGGTCACATTCACTCCCCGGTAGCCCAGCCGTTGCAAGTGGTCCAAAGCTGCGCCTACTTCACCAGAGGGAACTCGAATGGCCACATACGAGCGCTCTAAGCACAGCGCCGCATACGCCCAGGTGTGCAATCGAGGCGATAGCGAGTGCGCTACCGGATCGCCCAGCACCGCGTAATCCGCCGCCGGAGCCAAGCGCCAATCGTCTACGACGACCGCTTCGTATCGCGAAAGGTCCACTGCCGCTGCCCGATAAAGTTCACAAACGCCGCCACGATCATGCCGACAAACGAGGCCACCCAGAAAGCTTTCTGCGCCGAGCCGTGCACGGCAATCTTGACCGACGTGCTCACCACAAGGTTAACCACCATCGCCGCCAACGCCACGATGTAGAAGCGCGAAATCAGCTTGGCCTGCAGGGTGCGCTCGGCCACCCGGAACGTCCACTTGCTGTTCCAGTAATAGCCGTTGAAAATCGCAATCAGCACCGGCAGAATCTTGAGCGGCGCGTAGGCTGCATCGCTCAGGGCCTTCTCGGTCGCCACCGCGCCGGGGTTCACCATGCCCAGCATCCAGGCCCCCACCACCTCGCTCAGTAGCTGACCGCCCCAGGTGGCCTTGTACATCAGCAGGTAGTGCAGTCCCCAGTCCAGAGCCGTGCTCGTCGCGCCCACGATCCCAAACTTTAGGAACTCCTTCACCACTTGGTGCTTAAAGAGACCTTCGCGCTTCGGGGCCACCCCAAAGGCCACCGAAGGCTGAAAGTAGCGATAGAGGAACTTGCCCACTACCGACTCCACCATCCGGTTGACCTTGGTGCCAATGAACTCCTTCTTACTCATTGGTGCTACCCAGATCGCGTCGATCCCGGCCCGGTTGGCCCCTAGCACGTCGGTCATCAGCTGGTCACCCACCATCAGGGCTTCGTGCGGTTCGGCCTGGAATAAGCGCAGGGCTTGCACAAACATCCGGCGGCTCGGCTTGTTCCGCGCCCGCACGTGTTCAATCCCGAGGTCTCCGCAGATCTCCCGCAATCGGTCCATGCGGCTGGTGTTGCTCACCGCGCAAATCTTGTAGCCCAAGTCTTGCGCCCGCCGCAAGAACTCGCGTACTTCATCCGGCACCTCGTGGGTGCGCCACGGCACCACGGTGTTGTCCATGTCCAGCAACAGCACGCGCTTGCCGTGGCTGCGATACATCTCCAGGTCCAAATCCAGCAGGCTGGCGTGAGCGCTCAGCGGGGCAAAGCGCCGCAGGCCCTGTGGCATTGCCTCGCGGGCGTATTGACCCGGCTCGTGCCTCATTCCGCCTCCTGCTTCTTGAACTCAGCTCGGTTCCGCACAATCGCCGCCTTATGCTCGGCGTAGGTGCTGGTAAAGGTGTGGCTGCGGTCGGGCCGCGCCACGTAGAACAGCCATGGGTGGGAAGCCGGGTTCATGGCCCCCTTAATACTGGCCTCGCTGGGCGATCCGATCGGCCCGGGCGGCAAGCCTCGATTGAGATAGGTGTTGTACGGCGACTTCACCTTGCGGACCTGGCCCGGCCCCAGCACGCGCCACTTGCCTTCCGCGTACAGCACCGTCGCGTCAATGTCGAGCGTCATCCCCTTCTTGATGCGATTCTCAATCACGCCGGCAATGATGGGGCGCTCCTTATCCAGGGCGGCCTCGAGCTCCACCATGCTCGCAATGGTCAGCACGCGGTGCGGGTCCTTGGCCTCCTTCAGCAAGGGCCACGCCTTGCGTTCAAACGCTTTGAGTTGGCGGGCCACGACGTCCTTCGCGCCGATGAGCGGCGGCAAGTCGTAAGTGTCGGGATAGAGGTAGCCCTCCAGCGAGTCCTTAGGCAGCGGGAAATCCACCATGCCCTCAAAGAGTTCCGGCTGGTTGGCCAGAGTGATGTATTCGGCGGCCCCACACACGCCTTCCTTCTCCAAACGCTCGGCTACGCGGCTGATCCAGTGCCCTTCCGGGATGCGCACCATGCGCTGCACGGGCTTCTTGAGGGCGACGATGATCTGGTCCACCGTCATGCCCGGGGCCACTCGGTAAGTGCCGGGGGCAATGGGCTGGGGCGCACCCTTCAGCCGTGCATAAACCCGGGCCGCGCGCCCATCGCGCACGATGCCTTGCTGTTCCAGGTCATGGAAGATGAGCGCGTGGCTGGCGGCGGTTTCAAAGCGTACGTACTTGCTCGGGCCGGTGGGCATCGGCCTGAGTGCCTGACCGGCGTAACCCACGGCCCCCGCGCCAATGACGAGCGCGGCCAAGCCCACGACGAGCAGAGCCTTGCCCTTCTTAGCCATGCACGGCACCTCCCTGCCGAGCGTGCCACCGCTCCAGAATGCGGATCGCGGCCTCGCCATCCACCATCTTGCGGCGCTGCGAAGCCTTCAGGCCTGCCGCTTCCATCTCTCGTTCCGATTCAAAACTCGTCAGGGCTTCGTCCTCGTAATCCGTTTTTACGCCGCGCTCGGCCAGCCGGTCGCCCAGCATCCGCACAATGCGGCTCATCTTGGTCTCTTCGCCCGCCGCCAGGGGCAAACCCAGCACGGCCAGTTCGCACTCCTCCTTGCCCATCCGCTTGACAATCTCATCGGCATCCAGCGCCAAAGTGCCACTGGCCAAGAGCGCGGGGCGGGCACTGGCAATGCCAAAGCGGGCGTCCATGACGGCCAACCCAATGCGGGTTCCTCCAAAATCCACGCCCATGACTCTCACAAGGCTAACCTCACGCGCGGAACGCCTCGAGGATATGTCGGTGCAAGTCGGGGCTGGCGCTGATGGCTTCGTCGGCCAACTCTTCATTCCCCTCAAAATCAGTAAACAAGCCGCCCGCCTCCCGGACGATCACGGCCATCGCGCTGATATCCCAACGCGCCACCACGGGGTCAATCATCGCATCGATGCGCCCGGCCGCCACCATGGCGTGGCCGTAGGCGTCGCCCCACGTGCGCGTGGCCAGCACCTGCGGCACGAGGTCAAGAAACCCTTCCATGCGCCCCTGCCCCAGTAAGCTGCGGTGGCCCCCACAGGCCAGCACGGCTCGGTTCAGTTCGCCTTGCGCCCGCACGCGGATCGGCACGCCGTCCCAGTACGCTCCGGCTCCGCGCTCTGCCCACACGGCTTGCCCCAGCGCGGGCAAGATGCACACCCCCAGCACCGGCTCCCCGGCCACTTCGTAACTCAGCAGAGTGCTGTAAAGCGGAACCCCGCTGATAAAGCTCTTCGTTCCATCAATCGGGTCGATCACCCAGCGGTCGTCGCTAGCACCGGTTAGGCCTTCTTCTTCGCCCAGCACCGTTTCCCCCGGATACCGCTGGGCAATGGCGCGGCGGATGATGGCCTCGGCCTCGCGGTCAGCCACCGTCACCGGGCTGTCGTCGTGCTTCCAGTCAATGGTTGCACCCGTTTGAAAATGCGCCAGCGTGGATTTGGCGGCATCCCATGCCACATTGAGCGCAAATTCCAGCCGGGGCGACATCATGCGCATAGTTTGAACGAAAAAGGCCCCCCGACCATTTAGCCGAGGGGCCTTTGAAGAATGCGCGCTTACTTAGCGGGCATCAGCACGGTGTCGATCACGTGGATCACACCGTTCTTGGCGGCCACGTCGGCCTGCGACACGGTCGCATCACCGATCATGACCTTGTCGCCGTCGACCTTCACCGGGAACTTGCTACCCTGCAGGGTTTCGACTTCCGTGAGCTTCACGACGTCAGCCGCCATGACCTTACCGGCCACCACGTGGGCCTTCAGCACGTCACCGAGCTTGGTCTTGTCCGCCTTCAGGTCTTCCAGGGCCTTGGCGTCCACCTTGAGGAAGGCCGCATCGGTCGGCGCGAACACCGTAAACGGTCCATCGCCCTTCAGGGTTTCGACAAGACCAGCTTCGGTCAGCAGAGCCGCGAGCGTGCCGAACGAACCGTTGGCCACCGCGGTGTCCACGATGTCGCTGCCACCCATGGCCGTCTTGGCGGCATCACCAGCCGCAGCGGCGGCGTCGCCCGCCTTTTCAGCACCAGCTTCAACAGCATCGCCAGCCTTGTCCATGGCGGCGTTGGCGCCTTCGCCCGCTTCCTTGCCGGCTTCCGCCGCACCTTGGCAACCGACGAGCATAATGCCGAGGACGGCCGCCATCGCAATTCCAAACCACTTGTTCATGTTTCGTAACCTTTCGCGATGCCATTTCAGGCTCGCTAACGCTTACTATGGTGGGAGTTCCGGGATCGTTCGGCATTGTAGTGCACTAGTCCCGGGCCAATTGCCGCATCCTCCGGGCACAAAGCACCCCCACCACCCTGAAATCAAGGTGGGGGAGGGGGTGCTTTCATTTGGCCTTGTTCGACCCTACGGGTTGCCGCCGCCAGAGGTCGTGTAGTCCTTCATCGGGTCCGGCACGGCCGTCTCGTTGCGTCGCGGGCTGGCCGCATCGCCTCGGTTGTCCTCGTCCACCACCTTGGCGGTAAGGAAGAACACGATTTCCGTGCGTTCGCGGTTCGTTTCCGTGCGGCTGAAGAACAAGCGACCGATGATCGGCAGATCCTTGAGAATGGGAATCCCACTCACGGTCTTGCGGTCTTGGTCGATGATCAGACCACCGATGGCGATCGTCTCTCCGCTCTTCATGTTCACGAACATGCTGGTGCGTCGGTCACTGGTCTGCGGCAGCTGACCACCACCCGGAACCGGCAGGAACGAGGTGAGGATGCTGAAGTTCTGCTCCAGGTCCAGCGCAATCGCGCCCCCGGCTCCCACACGAGCCTTGATGTCGAACAGCGCACCCACTTCCAGTTCGTCGGTGATGACCGTCGTACCGCTCTGGCTGGCTTGGATCTGCTTGATGTAGCGGATCGTGTCACCCACGAACAGTCGCGTATTGCGGCCGTCGCTCACCAGGGCGTTCGGGCGGGCAATCAACTTGTTGCCGCCGGCCAGTTGGTCCAGCACGCCCAGGAAGTTGCTCGGTCCTTGGTTGAAGTTGAAGTTGCCGCTCACGGAGCCCGGCAGTGCCGATTGGCCGCCCGGGTTGTTGTTGAAGCGGATTTGGCTCAGTCGGCCACCGGTCAAGAGGTTCCAGTCCAGACCCATCTTGAAGGCGTCTTCCTTGCTCAGTTCCAGTACGCGGAGTTCCAGCGCGACTTGGCGCGGGGCCACGTCGATCAGCGCCAGGTAAGCCTTGGCCTGTTCGATCTGGTCCTGCGTGCCGCGCACCACCAGGCGCATCGGCTCGCGGCCAATCTGGCGTCGGAGTTCGGCTTCGCGGCTCGTACCGCCACCACCACCTTGTCCAGCACCGCCTTGGCCTTGACCTTGACCCGCCGTTTGCGGATCTTCGGCCTTCTTGCCTTCATCTTCGCCCGTGATGCCCGGCGTCACGGGGTCGGGGACCACCGTCACGTGCAGACCGCGGATGCGGTTCTTCAGGTCAAACTCGGCCACCATCGGCTCGATGTACTTGAGTTCAAGCACTTCGTAGCCGCGCTGGCTGTTGCTGGCATCGGCGACATAGTTGATGCCGACGGCGCCACAGAGTTGGCGGTCAAGCTCCGTCGCGAAGGCTTCGAGCTTCGCCACTTCCGACTTGGGGCCAATCATGAGCAGGATCTGCGTGGCCTGGTCCGCCTCGCTCAGCTCGCTCAGGGCCGTCTGCTGGATGCTGTAATCAGCTCGGCGCGGGTTATCGGCCAGCAGTCGTTCCAGCATCGTCTTGATGCGCTCGGTGTCTCCGCTTTGGATCGGGACGACCACGGTACCCAAGTCTTCGGCGCGCGAAACGCTGAACGAATTGGTGATGCGGTTATCGAGATCGCGGACGTACTTTTCGATCGAATCCAGGCGCGACTTGTCGCCCATGATCATCACGTAATACACGCGTCCGGTCGGGGCCGCTTGCGGGGCGGCCTGCGGCGGGGCTACTTGGCCATCCGCTTGCTGCGCACCCGCGGCGCCATTGGCACCGGCCGGCGGAGCGGTCACCGGGGCGCCGCTCATCTGCGGGTCCGGCACCATCACGTCGTAGTAGCCGTCACGGCCATCCTGCGGGAAGGCCTTCAGCGTGGCTTCGCGAATCTGCTTCGCATCGCCGCTCATCAGGTTCACCACACGGGTTTCGTAGTTGTTCGACCGCTCCAGGATCTGGCGCATGGTGTCGTTCAACTCGCTCGCCGGGGTCACCACGAAGGTGGAGTCCACACGGGCATAGCGCAAACCGGCCATGGCGGTGATGAAGCTCAGGGCTTCTTCCAGCGTAACCTTGGTCAGCGAAAGCGTAAGGTTCGTCGGGTTACCGGCGCTACCGATCTTCGGCGATGTCACGATGTTGACGTCCGCTTGGAGGGCCAGGGCCTTCAAGATTTGCACGACATCCGTGTCCACAAAGTCCAGCGAGACTTGGCGCTGCATGCTGGCGTGGCCATTGCGGGCCGCCACCGTGTTCGATTGCACCACCTGAGCCGGCGTTTGAACCGGGAGCACCGGAGCTTCCACCGGCGTCACGGGTCGGAGCGGCCGGGTCGGCAGCGGCAAATCGCGCGGCGAGGGAATCGTCCGGATGGGTTCTTCCTTCTTCTCTTCCATCGGCGGCTTAGTTTCCCTCGCCTTGCTGTCAGCAGGCTTGGTTTCGGACGGAGGTGTTTGAACCGGCGGGGTCGTGTCCGTAACCAGGTCATTCACCATGTGCCCGAAGCTCGTGCGGCCGTCGGCCGTCACATCGCCTTGCGGACCCAAGCCTTGCGTCGCCGCCGGCGGCGCCACCAGGGCGTTCACGGCGTTCTGCTGCGTGCGCAGTGCCGTCAAGGCAGCCTTGTCGGTAGGCAGGTTGATGCGCACCACATAGGTGCCCTCTTCCTTGTCCACCCGGACCGGAGTTTCGCCGTTGTCCAGCTTGATGTGCACGCGCACCTTGGCCGGGCGGCTTGTAAACCAACCCCACTCGACGAAGGTGGCGTTGCCCGAAGTCAACGTCTCACGCTTGGGGTCCAAGCCCAGATGGGCATCGAACTCGACGATATACGAAGTCCCACGCAGTATGCGTTGGGTGCGCGGAGTGCCGAGAGCGTCCCCCTTGACATACACCTCTAAGCCAGGGCCAAGCGGCTTGACCTCGACCTGAGTCAGACGAGCGGAGGATTGAGCCCACGCTCCCTGTGCAAGAAGCGCCACGGTCGCGCCAGTGATGAGTGTTCTTTTCATTGTCCTTGGCCCTCCAAGGTGAGGGTTTGTTCGCCGTCGCGGGTCTTCACGCGGACCTTGCCGCGCTCGATGCCCACAACTTTGGTATCTGCGTCAACGTAACCACCGAGCGGAACAATCCGCTGGTTGCCCTGTGAATCTTTGAAAACGGCCATCGGTCGGTCGCCGGTGATGACGCCGCTCACGGCGTAACTCGGCCCGATGTTGGCGATCGGTCCCCCGCCCGCCGGCAGGCCATTGCCTCCGGTGGGGTCATACGGCGGAATCGCGCCCCCCATCGAGGGCGGTCGGTATCCCGAGCCACCTCCCGACGATTGCGGGCGCGGCGAACTCGCCACATTCCCGCTCGGTCGAGCGGTCGGCGGCGGCGCCGTGGGCGGTACCACCTTGTTGTCGGGCAGCGGGTTCGAGATTCCGGCCGTCGAGAACGGGTCGCGCGGAGCCAGTGCCCCCCCCAGAACGGCGATCAACGCCTCCTGCTTGGCGCGCTCTTCCTCGGCCTTCTTCTCTTCCGGCGTCAGCTTCTTGCCTTCAGCCTTGTCCTCGTCGGCCGAATACGTTTCCGATGCGGTCGCCACGGGGGCACTACCCTTCGGCATGAACTGGAAAGCCCCTACCCCGAGCAGCACTACCCCGAGAACGCTGACGACAATGGTTTTCGTCTTGTCGTTTTTCATTGGGTTCCTCCGGGAGTGGAGTTCATGGCCAGCGGCTTCGAAGCGGAATCCTCTTCCTTCTTCGCGCCCTGGTCCAGGCTAAAAACGTAGGCCTTGAGCCGAATCGTCGTCTCCAGCAAGCCCTGAGACTTGGAGACTTCGTCCTTCTTCGGCGTCAGCGAGATGGTGCGGACCGCAACCACCTTCGGGAACTCCTTCAGCGAGTTCACCATCGCCAGCACGTCGTCATAACGACCCACGCCGGTGATGTCGATCTCGACTTCGGTGTACGCCTTCTTCTTCTTGCTTTCGGCGGTAGCGTCCTTCTTGTTCTTCGCCGGCACCGGCACCGGGCGCACGCCCGTCACCGAGATCCGGTTCAGTTTGCCCAGGGCTTCCAGCTCGCTCAGCATGGTCGGCACGTAAGCTTCGGGCGGCACGCTCTTCTCCAGGTGGTTCAAGCGCACTTGGTACTCCTCCACCTCAGATTCGGTCTTCCGCAGCTCGTCTTCCACTTCCTTTTCCGTCGGCACTTCGGCCTGCAGGGTCTGGAAGCGGGCCTCGGCCCCTTGCATCACGTTGTATTGCCAGTAGGCGAACAAGCCACCCACCAGGACGACCCCAATGGCCAGGAGGGCCATCGGCTGAATTGCGCCACGTTTCATGCTTTCTCCTTGGCCTCGGTGGCCTTCTTCGGAGGTTCGGTGCCGGTCAACTGACCGTTCACTTCAAATTCAATGGCCGTGCCGCCTTCCACCACGCGCTCTTGCGTGAACTTCAGTTGCACGTTCTCCACGTCCTCGCTGGCGTCAATCCGCAGGATCATCGCGCCCACCGCGTCTTGCGACACGCTACGTCCGTTGAAGAGCACCTGGATGCCCTTGGTCGGGTCAGACTGGCTGCACTTGAGGTTGGTCAAGGCCACCCCCGTCGGCGTATTCGTGGTGAGGTGCGCCATCAGGCGACTCCATCGCTCCGTATCCTTCTGCGCGGCTTCCAGCGTGGTCAAACGGGGTTGCAATTCGGCAATCGCCTCCTTGTTCCGTTCCACCGCCGCCATCGCGTCCTTCAACTTTTCGCGTCGGGCTTCAAGCTGAGCGGACTGAATGGTGAAGCGCGCCGACTCGAACATGAAGTAGCCGCTTACGAGCGCCATCATGCCGGCGAGGCCGAGCGTGGTCATCACCATCATGCGCGATCGTTGTTCGCGCTGACGCTTCAGAACTCGCTGTTCGTAAATGAGGTTAATCGTAGGCATGGTGTCTTCCCCTTAAGCCGCCCGCACGTGGGGACGCATCGCCAGGCCGCCGACCACCGCGAGCTCAATGCCCGTGGATTGGTTGTCGGCCGGGGCATGCACCACCTCGGCGTCGTAAATCCCGTGTCGGTCCACCGTCAGGCCCAACTTGTGCGCCATGTATTCGGCCAGACCCGGCAGGTTCGCCCCGCCGCCCGCCAGCAACACGCGGGTGACCGGAGTCGGCGTGCCGTGTTCGGTTTGCTGGGATTGGTAGTAGTTGAGAGATCGTCGAATCTCTCGGATCAAGTCGTCCAGGTGCGGCTGGAGCACGCGCAGCGGCGGGCTCTCTTGCGCCTTCTGCTCGGCGATCAGCGCCCGCAGGTCGAGTTGCGACTTGCCGAGTTCGGCTTCCGCATCCTCAAGCTTAAAGTGCGACTTCAGCGCGTCCGTCAGCAGTTGCCCACCTTGGTTGATGGAGCGCGTCATGCCAAAGATGCCGCAGCTCACCACCGAGACGTTGGTGGTTTGCGCACCCACGTCCACCAAGGCAATCGTTTCCTCGTTGTACGGCCCAACGTTTGTTTCCACCAGCGAGCGGTACATCGCAAAGGCTTCGACGTCCACGATATCCACCTCCAGACCCGCGATTTGGCAGGCTTTCAGGCGGCTTTCCACGATATCACGCGGGGCGGCCACAATCAGCACGTCCATCTGGCCATCCGCGGTCTCGCCCATGATCTCAAACTCGATGAACGAGTCTTCGATGCTGGACGGGACGTAGCGACTGGCTTCGAACTTGATGCTCTTGCGTAGCGTGGATTCGGGCATCTTGGGGATGCGCACGGTGCGCACGATGACCGAAGCGCCGGCAACCCCGACGACCGCATTGGTCGCCGAGATCCGTTGCTCGCGCATCATCTGTCGCACGGCCAAACCGACCGCTTCCGGGTCGATGACCGAGCCATCCTTAATCGAATCCGTCGGGGTGCGGATGAACGCTGTGCGCGTCACCCGGTAGCCATTCCCGGCGCGTTCCATCTGCATGGCCTTGATGCCTTTGGCACCCAGGTCCAAGCCAATGTACGATTTCTTTCCGAACGTCTTAAGCGACATGTTTATCCTCGAGTTGGGCCGAGCGCAGCGCCAGCCAATCGTCCAGGTTCGGCTTGGGGAATCTCCACTTGCCGTCGATCTGAACGCCCGGAATCTCACCTTCCTCGGCCAGCTTTTGCAGCGTGGGCGCGGAGATGCGGAGATAACTGGCCGCTTCGCGGAGAGTCATGACCGAGTGCTGGCCGGCCAGGATGGATTTCATCAAGTTGGCCATTTGCTCGGGGTTGAGAAACAGTTCGAGCCGAACTACGTTGCCCGTAGCTACCGATGCGTGGAACTCTTCCGGCACGGCGGCAGGTTCCGGCACGGTCAACGAGACCGGCTGATCGTCTTGGACTTCCTTCGGCAGCGGGGCCGGGGGAGTCGGGGCCTTCACGGCCGGCTGAGGCTTACTCGCGGCCGCCGTCGGCTGGCCATGAGTGGCCGCGCGGATGGCATCGGCAAGATTCATGCCGCCTCACCTAAGTAGTCCTCAACGATTTCGTTGAGCAGGAAGCCGTCAATCATCTTCACCTTGCGGGCGGCACCCATCAGCAGGGCGTTGTCGGCCACTTGGCAGATGACACGCGGGGCGCCCTTGGCGACCTTGTGAATTTCGAACACGGCGTCCGGGGTGAACGGGCTCTTTTCGCCCGTATAGCCGGCCACGCGCAGACGGTGGAGAATCATTTCACCGGTGTCGGTCACATCGAGAGGCTTCAAGACGTGACGGACGGCCAGGCGTTGCTCCAGTGCCGGCACCTTGTGCAGCTTTTCGCGCAGCTCGGATTGGCCCAGAAGAATCAGGCTGATGAGGAACTGGTCGTTCATCTGGCAGTTCAGCAGCAGGCGGAGTTCTTCCAGCGTGGCGGCACTGCGGACCAGGTGGGCTTCGTCCACCATGACCACGACGCGGCGACCGCGATCGTAGTGTTCCAGCAGGGCCAGGTGCAGGCGTTGCACCAAAACTTGTCGGTTGCGCGAGGGGATGCTGATATCCAGTTGCGACAGGATCTCCTGCATCATCTGGGTCGGCGTCAACAGCGGGTTGACGATGAGCACCATGTGGTAGAGCACCGGATCGAGCGTCTCGATCAGCTTGCGGCTAATCGTGGTCTTGCCTAATCCGATCTCGCCCGCTAGCATCGCCGCCCCCTTGTTTCGAGTAATCGCGTAGTGCAGCATCATGAGTGCGTCCTCATGGGCGCGGCTCATATAAAGGTATCTCGGGTCGGGCGTGAGCGCGAACGGCGACTCAACTAATCCCCAATACTGCTCGTACATGCATCGGCTCCGGGAGTGATCCCGGTATTCCTATCGGGGAAACGGCGGCAAAACCTTAGAGTGATTCGTCATAGACTTGCCTTTCGTCCCCTCCCAGTCTCCGGTTCGGAGACCAGAGGCACCAGGGTTTCCAAGGCTCCCCTTTCCGAGTGGGCCGGTCGGATCGACCCGGTAGGGCCGCCGGGTCCTTTTCAGAACCCGCAAGATTTCCGTGAAGAATCGGCTGGTACCGTGAGGAGATCATGTTGCCTGGAGGTCGTCTGTTGCGTCACGCCGGCTTCCGGAATCTCTTCTGGGGGCAGGTGGTCAGCCAGTTGGGCGACGCCTTCTACTTCCTGGTCTTCATGTTCGTCATCGACCGGGAAACCAAGTCCCCGCTCTTTGTCGGCATCGTGATGGCGGCCCAGGCGCTGCCATATCTGCTCCTAGCCCCGGCGGCGGGGGTGGCGGCGGACCGGTTCGATCGTCGCCGCATCCTGTTTGGTTTGGATATGGCGGCAGCGGCCCTCATGGGCGGACTGGCCGTGGCCATGGCCCTCGGCTTTGCTCCCGCGCCGATCTTCCTGGCGTGCTTTGCGTTTGTGCTGGCGTGCCTCAATGTCTTCTTTGCGCCGGCCCGCTCGGCGGCGATTCCACGCCTAGTGCCCGCAGAGGAGTTCCAAGAAGCGCAGGGCCTGCTGCTGGCCACCCAGCAACTCACCATGCTCATCGGGGTGGGGCTGAGCGCAGGGGTGCTGGGCGTGGTGGAGCGCGTGAGCGGATCGAACTTCTTGCTCTACGCGGTAGTCATCAACGCCTTGTCGTTTGGCGTGTCGTCCATGTTCCTGTCGCGGCTGCCATCCATCGTGCCGGAACGAGAATCGCACGAGGAGAAGCCCAAGTTCATCGAAGGGTGGCAGGCCATCCAGGCCGACCCGTTCATGCGGATCGGCTTGCCCATGCTCACCCTCATGAATCTGGTGTTCGCCGGGTTCTATCCGGTGTATCTGGAAACCAATCGCTCGTGGTTCGGGGGCCAGTTCTACACCGTTGCCATCATCGAATTCGCGTTCTTCGGGATGAGCATGCTGTGCAGCCTGTGGGTGGCCAAGCGGGCCGTGCAACGGGTGGGTTTGGCCTTTGTGGTGGGGCTGGCGGGCACCGGCCTGAGCGTGGCGGCCATGGCCGGCGGGCAGGTCTACCTCGTTTACGTGTTGCTGAACGTGGTGTGCGGCTTGTTCTTGCCTTGGGTCACCATCCCCATCAATACGTATATCGGCTTGGCCTTCCCCGATGCGGTGCGCGGCCGCGTGGCGGCGGTGCTGGGGGCCACGCAGGTGGGGATTCAGCCGCTCGGGATGCTGGGGGTCAGCGCGGTGCTGGCCGCCGTGGGTTTGCAGAACGTGTACTTGGTCATCGGCCTGGTGTGCGCGATCCCGGCCTTGCTGATGCTCCTTTCTGGTCCGTTCCGGGCCAGCCGCATGCCCACCCCCGCGCAGGATGCGCTTACTCAACCAATAGAACCAGAACAAGCATGACTGTATAATGGCCGCGTGAGCCTCTTCTCCCAACTCCAGTCCCTGGCCGACCGAATCAGTCAGAGCCGTGATGCAGTAACTACGGAAGAAGCGACGAAGACCGCATTTGTGCTCCCGTTTATCCAGGCTCTTGGCTACGACGTATTCAATCCGCTCGAAGTAACGCCAGAACTCAACGCGGACGTGGGTCTGAAGAAGGGCGAAAAGGTCGACTATGCGATCCTGGTTGAGCAAAAGCCTGTAATCATTTTCGAATGCAAGCCCATGGCCGCGACCCTGAACACGGAGCACTCCAGCCAATTGTTCAGGTACTTCTCCGTCACGGATGTCCGCATTGCAGTCCTAACAAACGGCGTTGAGTACCACTTCTTCACTGACCTGGAGAAGCCTAATCAGATGGACAGCTCACCCTTTTTGAAGGTGAACATGCTCGAATTGGACGAGCTAGCTGTCCCGCAACTAGAAAAGCTCGCCAAGAAGTCGCTGGATATTGGCGGCCTGCTTGATGATGCAAGTCAACTGAAGCTTCTTCGAGAGGTCAGGCAGTTCATTCTCGCCGAGAGCAGAAATCCCTCCGATGCCTTCATCAAGTTGGTCGCAAACGGCGTCGGTATCAGCCGCTTGACACCGGCCATCAAGGCAAGCCTTGAACAAGTTGTGCCCCGTGCTTGGAGCGAGAACATCCGCGAAGAGATCAAGTCGAGAATCAACAGTGCATTCCAACAGCCTGCCTCAAATGAGACGGCACAGCCTGAAGACTCGAAGACAGAACTATCTGGAGACATTGAGACAACCGATGAGGAAATTCAGGCCTTCCTGATTGTTCGGGCCATAGGCTCCTCTCTTGCGGACCCAGAGCGAATTGTCATGCGGGACGCGAAATCGTACTGTGCAATCTTGTTCGATGACAACAATCGAAAGCAGATTTGCAGGCTCCGATTCTCCTCTAGTGGAAAGAAGCAGGTGACCTTCTTTGACGAGTCAAAGCAGGAAACAACGGTTTCGCTGACCAGCATCAACGAACTCTACAAGCACGCAGAAGTGATCCGATCAACTGTAGAGCGATTGCTGTAAAGCCTAAGCCGCATAGAGCGGAATCTGCCGCGCCACCACTTGCAGGGCCCACACGAACTCGGGGAAGCCTTCACTCAGCTTGAGAAACGTGGGGGCCTCGGCATCGTGAGGCGGGTAATCGAACGAACCGACCACCGCGTAGCTGGCTGCGCCTTGGGATTGGTAGCTCAGCCGGAACGCCACATCCTCTACCTGCAGGCGCTCGAGGTGCGGGGGATAAACGCCGCTCCAGAACAGGATGTAATCCGCCAAGTGCTTGTGCACCGTGCGCTCTTGTTCAAACGATTGCGCGTTCAGGCGCACATCCCCGGCGGCGATCATCTCAATCACGCTTCGCAGGGGCTTGCCTTCGGCGTCGTGCAGGCCAAACATGCGGTCGGTTTGGGCGAATGCCGCTAGCAACCCGCCCAAATAGGCGGTCACGTCGTCCATGCCGTGCGAAGCCACGTGCTGGGCAATCACCTCGCCCACCGCATCGGCAAAGAACTGCTGCAGGTCGTTGTGGTCCGGTCGTAAGATGTCACTCATGGGTTCACCCTGAGACTCCGCTCTTGAATCTATTGGACGACCGAGGGCTTGCCTGGAGTTCCGGGCAACTCTTCCTGCAAAAACCTGGAAACCGTGCGGTGAACGGAAAGCGTCTAAACTAAAGGAGGCGGAACCATGATAAGCGATCCTTACGCCGCGCAATCTCGACGACAGCGCACGGGCCTGATTGTAGGTGCGGTGCTGGCCGTTTTGGTGCTGGTGCTCGGGTCGCGGCAATTGGGGCTCAGCCAGGGCACGCAGGCGCCGGACTTCGGGGGCGGTTTGCAGGCCCGCTCGGCCGCGCCGCCGCCCATCACCGCCGAATCCTCCGCACCTTCTCCGCCCTTGCTGACCGAGGCCGCCGAACCCCCGCCCGAAGCCGCCCGCATGCCGGCGGACATCCGCGAGTGGCTGGAGCACCTGGAACGCATTGAGCGCCAGCGCCAAGCGTTGGCCACGCAGCAGGTCAGTTCGGCCATGGTGAGCCTCACCATGCTGCAAGGCGCCGGGGCCACCCAACAGATTCTGGATGGGCTGCTAGACACCGGGGAAGAAGAACCGACGAGCAAGGAGCCCGCCAACCCCGCCGCCGAACTGCAGAAGGACAACCAGGATTACCAAGCGGAGTGGGAAAAGCTGATGGCGGATTTCCGCGCCCTGCCCCCCCCGCCCGCCTGTGTGCCGTTGCGTAACAGCTACGACCAGACCCTGGGGCAGACGGAGATGATGATTGACGAGATCGTGGGGGCGATGGACAAGGCGGGCAGCGACCCGCAAGCCGCCCTGCGCGACCTCTTTGGCATGCGCGGCACCAGCGGGGGCCGGATTGACGCCGCCGCCGCCCAGAGCAACCGCAACCTGGATGAAGTGTGTCGCCCGTACGGCGTGCGACCGTGGTTCCAGATTCAAACCGACAGCCAGGCCGGCATTCTGGGCAAGATGGGTGGCCTGCCGGATATCAGCGGTTTAGGTGGCGGATTGGGCGGCGGGCTGTAATCGCCCGGCGCGCATCGAGCATCGATCACGGGAGCGAATCGACGGGCTTCCGGGCATAATAGGGGTCACGATGGAACGCAGAGAGTTCTTGAAGGGAGCCGCCGTGGCCGCCGGTGCCGGAATCTTGGGGGCAAGCGCCCTGGCCCAAACCAAGGGCAATGACGCCAACCGCAAGCGCGAAGAGCTTTTGCGTGTCCCCGCCCGCAAGGGCAAGTACATGGGTGGCTTTGCCGCCCCGGCCATGGACCGCATCCGCGTCGGTTTCATCGGCGTGGGCGCGCGCGGCCCCGGGCACCTGGCGCACGCGCTGGTAATTGAAGGCTGCGAAGTGGTTGCCATCTGCGACACCCACAAGCCCTCGCTGGATCGCGCCGTCAAGATGGTGACCGACGCCGGTCGCCCCGCCCCCAAGACGTTCGGGGAGCGCGGGCCGGAAGACTTCCGCCGCATGCTGGAAGTGAAGGACCTGGACGTGGTCTACATTTCCACCCCCTGGGAATGGCACACGCCCATGGCCGTAGCCGCCATGCGCGCCGGCAAGCACGCTCTCGTGGAAGTGCCGATGGCGTACACCGTCGAGGACCTCTGGGAAATCGTCAACGTGTCCGAAGAAACCCAGCGCCACTGCATGATGCTGGAGAACGTGAACTACGGGCGCGAAGAGCTGATGGTGCTGAACCTGGTGCGCCAAGGCCGCCTAGGCGAACTCTTGCATGGGGAAGCCGCCTACATCCACGACCTGCGTGGTCAAATGCACGAGATCGATCACGGCACGGGCAGCTGGCGCACGTTCCACTACGCCCAGCGCAACGGCAACCTGTATCCCACCCACGGCCTTGGCCCGGTGGCGCAATACATGAACATTGACCGGGGCGACCGCATGGACTACCTCACGTCGGTGAGTTCGCCGAGCATGGCGCGTGCCATCTACGCCCGCACCGCCTTCCCCGAAGGCCACCCGCGCCGGGACATCAAGTTCCAGTGCGGCGACATTAACACCACCATCGTCAAGACGGTGCTGGGCCGCACGCTGATGATCCAGTGGGACGAGCAATTGCCGCGCCCTTACACCCGCCACAACCTCATCCAAGGCACCAACGGTGTGTGGACCGGGTTCCCGGGCCGCGTGGTCATTGAGAACGAAACCCCGGACACCCACAGCTGGGTGCAAGGAAGTGCCCTTCAAGATCATTACAAGAAGTACGACCACCCGCTGTGGGTGCGTCTGGAAGCCGACGCCCAGAAGAACGGTGGCCACGGCGGGATGGACTTCATCATGAACTGGCGCGTGATGTACTGCCTGCGCAACGGCTTGCCGCTGGACCAGAACGTCTACGAAGGCGCGTCGTGGTCGGTGATCGCCCCGCTCAGCGAGTGGTCGGTGGCCAATCGCAGCCAGAGCATTGACGTGCCGGATTTCACGCGTGGCGATTGGGCGCGCACCGAGCCGCTCGCCATCGTGGACTAAGCGCCGGACTCAGAAACCAAAAAGCCTCTCTCGGGGAAACCGGGAGAGGCTTTTCTTTTGAAAGTTGGCTGAGTTTAGAAGGAGCGGAGCTTGGCGGCCAGAACCTCGACGTCCTGGGCGCTGAACTCCTTAGTGGCCACGTAGGGGGCTAGGTCTTCTTCAATCCCGAGGTAACTCGGTCCGGACCACACGCCCAACGGGGCGGCACTGCTATCCAGCTTGACCAAGGTGATGCGGAATCCGTCGCGCTTGGGATTGCTCTCCAGCCATCGCATGCCGTTCTCCATCAGGTCTGGGATCGAGGTGTAGACCCCGGTCACGTCAGAAACGCCCTCAGCGTTCAGTTGTTCGGTTACCCAGTAGATTCGGCGGAACACCATTGGTCGGCCCTGCTAGAAGCTTCGGTAGTTTTCCATACATGCGCGAGAGGGGTACGGACTATCTCCAACGGGCCTAAGCCCTCCGGCCTTCGCAATTCGGCTATGACCAGATCCGACGCTTTAATCGAGTTCGATCTTGATGACGCCAAGGCCGTTTTTGCGGCCTGTGTCGTGAATGACAACGTCTATGTCGAGCCCTAGCCGAAGGACTCGACCGATCAGCCAGTCGGCAGAAAGCTCGGTCAACTTTCCGCCAATGATTTTGGAGACACTGGCTTGATCTGTGTCCATTACCTCAGCTGCTCGCCGATATGTGAGCCCGCGCTCATCTACCAAGCGAGAGATCAGGGATACTAGTTGCGCTTTAGCCAAGCACTCATCTGGGCGAGGTAGTCCCAAGTCTGCAAACACATTCCCACTACCGTAGTGAATGTCCACAGAATCATCTGGGCGAGAATTCGGGGAGTCTCCGTTCATAGTAGCGCACTCATCTTCCGCAAGATTCAGGCACATTTTAGCTCTTTCCGGGGCCGTTTTTGGTGCCGCAATGCCCTGTCTCCATGGCATTTGCAAGCAATGCAAGACGTAAGCGGCTCCTGAAAAACGAACCATGTAGACCGCCCGGTAGTAGCCTGCACTGTAGGTGTCAATGACCTCAATCTTGCTTCCATTCCTGCCACCTCTTATTGGCCGCCCAGGACGATATCTGCTGGAATGTTGAGCCCGAAACAAGCGATAGCCCACCAATCTCCTCCATTCTTCTGGAGTACTCCGCAAATCGTACAGACTAGTTGCGACCCATCCTAATGGAATCAAGTCATCAGATATCAAGGTATCTATTGTATATGAAATTGTTTGCAGATATCATGCCTCATTCGCCAGAGCCAGACGCGAATGAGGCATGGTTATGGGACGTCTGTAATAATCTTACGCTTCCCAGAGGAACGGTTCGGCGTCCGTGAGGATGCGACCGTGCTGCTTGATGGCGCGGAGCATGTATTCCGGCAACGTGAACATCGCGTTGTGGAAGCGCGGCGTGTAGTACCGGTTGGTGGTCACGCCTCGCTCGGCCAGGCGCTGAGCGATCAGTTCCGGCGTCAGTTCCAGCGGGTCATGCTTCTTGCTGGCCAGGATGAAGCCCCACGGCATCTGGAACGTGGTGACCAGGCCGTAGTAGCCGCGCACGTACGGGAACTGCTCCTTCAGGCTGTCCAGCGTCTCGTGCACGGCCGCAAAGCAGTACGGGTACGTCTCGTTGCAAGCGCCGCTTTGCAGCACAAACACGCCATCGTCACTCAGGGCTTCGGCCACGTGCTGGAAGTACTCTTTGGTGTAGAGGTAGAGTGCCGGGCCCCCTTCAATCGGGCCGGGCAGGTCGCTCAGGATGACGTCGTAGTTCGCACCCTTGTGGTCTTCCACCCACTTGCGGGCGTCCTTGTGCACCAGGTTGGCGCGCGGGTCATCAAAGCAATCGTGGTGCCACTCCTTCATGTGCACCTTCACCATGTCCACCAGTTCCTCGTCTAGGTCCACCATGTCGCAGTGCTCCACGGTGTTGTGCTGCAGGGCTTGCCACAGGGTCGCGCCCTCGCCGCCGCCGCACACCAGCACCTTCTTCGGGTTCGGGTGGGTGGTCATGGCCGGCTGGACCATGCTCTCGTGATACACGTATTCGTCCAGAAGGCTGCTTTGAATCTTGTAATCCAGGAACAGCGTCTTGCCGAAGGTCGGCATTTCCACGATCTGGTACTGCTGGAACTGGGTGTGGCCTTCCACAAGGAATCGGTCAACGGAGAAGTGCCAGGTCACCGCATCGGTGTGGGTTTCGGCGATGAACATCCCCGTGCTTTGGGAGAACAAGCGATCACTCATGGAGCGTGGTCATTATCCCCCGCGAGGTGGGCACCCCTAAGGGTCCCTATGCCCTCTTTCCCCCCTGGATCCGCGCAATCAGCCCGGCACATTTGCGAGGTTGGCTCGGTGAAGGCCCCCGTTCGCTCCGAGAAGGGGCTAAAGTGAAAGGATGCAAGTGAAGACCCTACTGATGCTCGCGGCCCTGAGCCTGGCGGCCGCCAGTCAAGCTCAGTACCTGCTGATACCGAACAGCGGGCGCGACCAGGTGTGGCAAGTCAGCGCCTTTGATGGCAGCATCATCAGCCAAAACTTCATCCAAGACACTTCTCTTGATCTGCCGCTGCATGCGATCCCGAGTGGACGCGGCACGATTTTCCTTAGCGACCAGAACCTGGACGCCGTGCGGGAATACGATATGAACGGCACATTACTCGGGGTCGTCGCCGGTCCGGCGCAAGGGCTGGACAACATTCGAGGCATTGCCGTTCGCAATGGCGAACTCTACGTCACCGTGTCAGCGGGCTCCTTCGCGAACACCATTCAAAAGTTCAACCTCACGACGAATCAACAAAGCACCTGGGCCACCCTACCGTCCGGTTCGGCCAGTCCCTGGTTCATCTACTTCCGTGATAACGATGTGCTGGTCAGCGAAAGCAGCGGTGACGACATCGTTCGCTACGCCCTGAATGGGACATTCCTCAACCGTTTCTACAACTCTCCGGGTTCAAATGACCTCAACTTCCCGCAGCAGATCACGGAATCGGCGGTGGGTGATGTTTATGTGGCAGGCTTTAGCCTCCCGACCGCGCTCTACAAGTTCGATGCGAACGGCACCAAGACGGGGACGTTCCCGGTCAACACAGGCCTGCGCGGGATTTATGAACTCGGCAACGGAAAGTTCCTTTGGACAGCCGGCACCCGCTTCGGCACGTTCGATCCGGCGACGAATCAGTTCACCGACATCGTGAACGACCTTCCCTCGGGCAGCTTCCGCTACATCAGCTACGTCCCGGCGGTGCCGGAACCGGCCACAATGACGGCGATGGGTCTTGGCTTGCTGGCCATGCTCCGCCGCCGAAATCGTCAGCGCGGGTAAGGACTTCATCAGCAGAGGCAAGTCGTAGCCCCTCCCGACGGGCCACAATCAAGAAATGATTGTGGCCTTTTTGCTTGCCGCACCCGCCGCTCTCCCGCTAACCCCGGTGGCCGACTGCCCCACCCACGGCTTGCTGGCCTCGCTTGCCCCTATGCCCAAGCATGGCGCTCCCCAAGACGCCCCCGCAAGCCAAAAGCACCCCAATCATCCGCAAGAATTTCACCTGACCAACGTGACCCAGCTCACCTTTGGCGGCCAAAACGCCGAAGCCTACTGGAGCGTCGACGGCACCCAAATCACTTACCAAACCCGTCAACCGGAGTACCCCGACGAGCAGATCATCATGATGAACGCCGATGGCTCCAAGAAGACGTTGTTGAGCACCGGCGAGGGTCGCTGCACCTGCAGCTACTTCTCCCCGGACGCCAAGCACGTCTACTTCAGCTCCACGCACGAAGTGAACAAGGGCGCCCAAGCCCCGCTGGACATGAGCCAGGGCTACCTGTGGAAGGTGAATCCGCAGTTCTCTCTGTACCGCCGCAACCTGGCCACCAACGCGCTCGAACCGATCCTCAATCGCAACGCCTACATCGCTGAGACCACCATTGCCGCGGATGGCAGCTACATGACGTGGACCAGCACCATGGACGGCGACCTGGAAATCTACCGCTCCAACCTGGACGGCACCAACATCAAGCGCCTGACGAACAATGTGGGGTACGACGGCGGCCCGTTCATCAGCTGGGATGGCAAGCAGATTGTCTACCGACGCGACGACCTGCGCACCGACACCGAAATTAACGAATACAAACGCCTGCTGGCCGAGAACCTGGTGCGGCCTGGCCGCCTTGACATCTGGGTGATGGACGCCGACGGCGGCAACAATCGCCGCGTCACGCGCCTCGGCGGGGCCTCGTTTGCGCCCTTCCTGCACCCGGATGGCCGGCAGATCATTTTCAGCAGCAACTTCCATGACCCCAAGGGGCGCGAGTTCGACCTATTCGTAGTGAACACAGACGGTACGGGCCTGCGCCAGATCACCTTCACGCCGGAATTCGATGGCTTCCCGATGTTCAACCGGGAAGGCACGAAGCTCATCTTTGGCAGTAACCGTTTTGGCAAAGAGCAAGGCGAGACCAACATTTTTGTGGCCGATTGGGTGGAGCCCAACGTCACTCGCGTGAAGGCGGAGGCCACCGATGACGTGTGGCTGTACCCCTTTGCCACCAACCAGGACAGCGACTCGTTCTTGCGCGTGTGGGGCACGGGGGCTGACCTCGCTACCTTCACCGAGGACGGCGAAGATAGCGTGAGCCTGGTGCGCTTCCCGGCCGTGACCGTACTAGCGGGGGACATCGTCTCGGCGCGGGTGGTGCTCACGCACGTGAATCCGGAAGGTGGCCAGCGCGCGAACGTCCGCAAGTACCCGATCGAGATTCGTTCGGTGAAGAGCGGCTTTAGTGAAAAGTCGTGGGCGCACGCTCTGGGGGCTACGCACTGGCCCGGCCCGGGAGTACTGGGTTCGGCTCAGTTCGGCGAAACCCGTGAGGATGGCTCCTTCGAAATGGTGTTTGAAATCGCCCAAGTCGACAAGCTGCGCGAACTCCTAAGTGATCCGCTCGGCCCGGCCTTTGCGTTCACCAGCACGGCCCCGGCTTCCGAAGTCGGCCGCACGGGAGTTTACAAGTTCTTCTCACGCAACGCGCCGGATGCCGCCGTGCGCCCGCGACTCGAAATCACCATCCGCTAAGTACAAGCACTAGCGCGGTGCGGTTTTGGTTTGCGCCTGGGCGAGGGCTTCGGCAATTGCCTCGGCGTACCGCGCACTGGCGCCCAGGTTCCGCTCCACCAGAGCCCGAGCCTGGGCGCTCATCTTGGCGCGTTGCCCGTCATCCGAAAGCAGCCCCAAGAGCCGTTGCGCCAGTTCATCCGGGGTCGCACAGACAAGGGCCGCCCCTTCCCGCTTAGCCATCTCGGCCACATCGCGGAAGTTCTGCATATGCGTCCCATGAAGCACCGGGGCCCCTTTGGCCAGGGCCTGAATGAGGTTCTGCCCGCCGAGATTGGCAAAGCCCCCGCCAATCACCGCCACGTCCGCTACCGCGTACACCTCACCGAGTTCGCCATAGGTGTCGAGGAGCGTGAACCGCTCATAGGTGCCCTGGCTACGACGGCCCACGGCCACGCCCAGCCCTTGCAGCCGCTCGGCGATGGCATCCGCTCGTTCCAGGTGGCGCGGCGCCCAAACATATTGGACATGGCTCAGCCGGGCGTCTCGTAGCGCTGCTACCACAAAGGCCTCTTCCTCCTCCCCGCGAGTCGAGCCGATGACAACCACGGGATTCTCGGGGTTCAGCCTCAATTCTTCACGCCATTTCCCAGGGTTGCTCTCGCCGGCGGCGGCTTCATCGAACTTACAATTGCCAAACACTTGGGCGTTCGTCGCCCCCATTTGGGTGATGCGCTCCGCGTCGGTCGCGGTCTGCATCAGCGGCCGATCCAAGAACTTCAAGAGCGCCGCGTAAAACGGCCGAATCCGCATGGACCGAGGGAAGCTGCGGTCGCTGATCCGACCGTTGACCAGCAAAGTCGGCACGCGCCACTGCCGCGCCACCCACAGCCAGTTCATCCATAGCTCGGTTTCCATGATCGCGAGCACCTGCGGGCGCACCCGGGCCATCGCGTTCAGCACAAACCGGGGTACGTCAATCGGCGCGTAGATGACGTAATCAAACAGTTCCTTAGGGCCATCTTTGGCGGCCTGGTAGCCGCTGCTGGTGGTCACGCTCAGCACGATTTCCGCCTCCGGCGAGCGCTCGCGAATGGCCCGCAGAATGGGCCGCGCGGCCATCACCTCCCCCACGCTCACGGCGTGCAGCCACACCCGGGGGCGCTCTTTGTCGGGTCGGGGCAGGCTGTATTGGCCAAGCCGCTCATTCCAGTCGGGCGCGGGCTTGCGCTGGGTGGTGCGCCACCACATCCACGCCGACCAAAACGGTGCGGTGAGGATGAGAAGCAGGTTATACAGGAGAACCATGGACTACGGCCCGCTGAGCGAATGCGGGACACCCCCTACAATGCGGCGGAACGCCTCCAAATAGAGGTCGCGGGTGCGGGCCACCACATCGGCAGGAAGTTCCGGCCCCGGCGGGGTCTTGTCCCAATCCGACCGCTCCAAGAAGTTGCGCACGTACTGCTTGTCGAACCCCGGCAGGGCCACGCCCGGCTGGTAGTGGCGCTCGTCCCAGTACCGACTACTGTCGGGCGAAAGCGCTTCGTCAATCCAGATGAGTCCCTCATCGGTGTGGCCAAATTCGAACTTGGTGTCCGCCAGGATGAGCCCGGCCTTGCGCGCATGTTGCGCAGCTTCGGTGTAGAGGCTCAGGGTCCAGGCTTCCGCCTGGGCCACCGTCTCCTCGCCTTCGATGGCCACCGCCTCGGCGCGGGAGATGTTCTGGTCGTGCCCAGTCTGGGCCTTGGTGGAAGGCGTAAAAATCGGTCGCGGGAGAGCATCGCCATCCTTGAGCGCGGGCACCAAATCGTATTGATGGACATTCGCGCCCTGGGTGCGATACTCCTTAAAGAGCGACCCGGTGATATAGCCCCGGGCCACACACTCAATGCCCAGCGGCCGCGCCTTGCGGGCCAGCACGCACCGCCCGTAAAGTTGGGGTTCATCGAAGCCGATCCGGTCGGCAATCACCCGGTCGTCCCCGCTAATCACGTGGTGCGGCACACTTTGCCCCAGCCGCTCGAACCAGTACAGGCTCATTTGGTTGAGGATGCGGCCCTTGTCCGGGATGCCGTTGGCCATCACCACATCGAAGGCGCTGATCCGGTCGGTGGCAACGATCAAGAGGCAATCGCCGAGGTCAAAAACATCGCGCACTTTGCCCCGGTACGGGGCGGGCAACCCCGGGAACTCCGTCGTCAGCAGTGCACTCATACGGCCATTATGCTGCGCCTCCCTTCAGCGCGCGTCGGCGAAGGGATAGGCGGCCCGGGTCCGTTCCAGGTGCTCCTCGTACCGCTTGATATCGCGGCCAATTTCGTCGGGGTTGCGGCCCGCGTAGCTAAGGGCGGCGCGGACATCCAGCTCGGACAGCATGGGCATGAACTCCAGCACTTGATCCACCGCACCGAGGCGGCGATACTCACGAACGACTTCCCAGATGGCCACCGGACTCGAAACCAACCGGGCCACCCCGCCCACATCCTTCTTGACGCGGGCCATATCGTCGCTGAGTTCTTCTTGCTCGCTGAGCGCAATCACCCGCTTCGCCAATTCGTCGGGGGAGAGGTTGAGGTACGCGGCCGCTTCGTTCAGCTCCACCATGTCCTCTTGCACCGCCATTGCAGTCAGCTCAATCTGGAGGTCCGTATCGTGGGCGAAGATGGCAGCCAAGGCCGAGGCAATGCGGCCAGGACGCTCGAGCGCCATGCGCTCCACTTGCGGCAGGATCCAGGGCTTAACTTCGGACATGGCGTTACCTCGTAATCGGCAGTGAAGAACGCCCTTGTTCGTCCACCCTAGTTCAAGACGGAGATAGATGCTTACTCGTCGCAGGCAGGGGGACCTTTCCGGACGGCATCAAAAAACGTCGTGACCGCTTCCTTATACCTTTGCGGGTGGTCCAGGCGGGCCCGCCCGTGGCTGGAATCCGGAAACCACACGACCGAAGCCTGCGGCCCGGCAATCTCGGCCAACCTCTCCAGGGTGGCGCGCGGCACGAGCGGGTCGGCCTCCCCGTGCAAGAACAGGATGGGCTTGCCGGCCAGCTTCGCCAGCGGCCCGTCGGTGCGGATATCCGAGGGGCGAATGCCCGTCATCCGCTGGGCGAAGAACTGGCTGGGCTTCAGGTACTTGGCATACTTGTTCCGCCCGATGAACTCCCACCACCCTCTGGCGGCTTCGTCTAGGCTCCCGTAGACCCCATCGAGAATCAGGGCATCCACGGCTTCGGGTTGCTCGCTGAGAGCAAAGAGCCCTGCGGCCGCCCCCATGCTGCTGCCCATGTAGACCAGCTTGGCCCCCGGGGATCGCTGGCGGGCATAGGCCACCGCTGCCCGCACATCGTTGGCTTCCGTCGGCCCGATGGTAGACATCCGCCCGCTACTGCCTCCGTGCGCCCGAAAGTCGAAGAACAACGCACTGGGGCGGGGGTGCAAGTGGGCCAACTGAGGCACAAACTCGCTGCGATTCATGATGTAGCCGTGGGCAAAAACCATGACCACCTCGGGGTCGCCGTCGCACCACCACGCCCGGAGTCGCTGGCCATCATTGGTTTCGATCAGCACGGCCTCTTGGGGGATGCCCAACTCGCCCGGCGCTATCCAGTGCGGCACGCGCATGGGAAACACGCTAAACCTTGCCGCCAGGTAAAGCGCCAAGAAGTACAGCCCCGCGACGCCCCCGGCGAGGATCGCAAGGCTGATAAAAACGGGTTGGAACCAACTAGGCATAAGACAGAACTGGATAGAATGAGAGCAACGCTGATGTTTGCTCTGAATTTCTACTCCGAGTTATACGACGATCTCTTGCTGAGCAACCGCAAAACGGCTACGATCCGACTCGGGGACAAGGCGGACAAGTATCAAACGGGCATGATTGTGTGGGTCACAGTGGGCCCGCGCTTTGGCCGACGCCAGAAGCTGTTCGCCGCCATTTTGGACCGAGTGGAGGTGAAACCGATCTCCGAACTCAGCCCCCGCGATATCGAGCGGGAGAACCCGGAACTGCGCAGCGAGGACGAAGTGATCGCGTTGCTCACGCGAATCTACGGGGAATTCGTCACCCCGGCCCATCTTTGTACGGTGATTTACTTCAGCCGTGTTGACGAATAGGTTTGTGCCCTCGTAGGTTCTCTCTAGGCAAGCTTTGCCGAGTTGACCGCAACGATGACCACCTGGATCGCGAACGCTGAACGATGCCAGCGCATGGACCAACGGGCCTCCCAAGAATTCGGGATTCCCAGGGACCAGCTTATGGAACGTGCCGGCAAGCTCGTGTTCGAGGCTATGGTCGAACTCTTGCCGGATGGCGGCTCGCTCACCGTGCTGTGCGGCAAGGGCAATAACGGCGGCGATGGCTTTGTGGTGGCCCGACTGGCCCACGAGCGAGGCTACGGTGTTGAGTGCCTGGTCGCGACTCAGAATCCTGGCGATCTCTCCCCGCTTTGCGCCTTGCAGTTTGAGAAGGCCGTCGCGGCGGGCATTACCCCCCACTTTGCCGGCGAAACGGGCTGGACAAGGCGACTCGAGAGCATCCCTTGCCGCGACTTGGTGATTGATGCGCTCCTCGGCACCGGTGTTACCGGACCGGTGCACGGCTCGATTCTGGAGGCCATCGAGGCTGTGAATCGCAGTGGAACCCCCGTGGTTTCGGTGGACATCCCGAGCGGTGTGCACACCGACACCGGCGAGGAACTCGGGGCGAGCATCTGGGCGCTCCGCACGTTGACGATTGGCTTGCCCAAGCCTTGTCTGTTCCAGGGCATTGGCATTGAGCACTCGGGGTTTTGGACGGTGGCCGACATTGGCTACCCCGCCGAAGTGCTGCGCGAACCCACCGAAGCGTTCTTGGTGAGCGAGCAGTGGGTGGGGCAGTTTTTGCCGGAACGGTTCCGGGCTAGCCACAAAGGCAGTAACGGGCATACGCTCATCGTGGCGGGCAGCCACTGGATGCCAGGTTCGGCGGTTTTGGCGGCCAAAGCGGCCGTGCGGGCCGGGGCCGGCTTGGTGACTGTGGCAAGCGTGCCTAGCGTGTGCCAGGCAGTGATGGCGCAGGTGCCGGAGGCGATCTTGCTTCCATTGCCCGAGGTTGATGGCGTTATCGCTCCGGCGGCGGCGGAGGTGATTCGCAACTACCCGCGTCGATTCCAGTCCGCATTGTTTGGTCCGGGCATTACGCACCAAGCCCCAGTGCGCGAGTTCTTACAACGCGTGTGGGAGAACTGGGAGCACCCCGCGTGTATCGACGCCGATGCCCTCAATTTGGTGGCCGAAGGCATTCCCCTTCCGACCGGGCCGACCGTGATCACCCCGCACCCCGGCGAGATGAGCCGCCTGATGCAGGAATCGATCGCGCAGGTGCAGAACGACCGCTTTGACACGATCACCCGGGCCTCGGAGCAGTACCAAACCACAGTGCTCTTGAAGGGACCGTACAGCCTCATCCGCTCGCCGCGCGAACCGATCATCGTGAACAGCACCGGTAATCCCGGCATGGCCAGCGCCGGTATGGGCGATGTACTGGCGGGCGTGATTGCCACCCTGCTGGCGCAGGAGCTTCCCCCAGCTCACGCGGCGGCGGTGGGCGCGTATTGGCACGGGGCGGCGGGCGACTGGGCGGCGGAGAATATCGGCCCCGTCGGCTTCTTGGCGCACGAAGTTGCGGATGCTTTGCCCCGGGCACGAGTTACAATGATGACAACGTGCGGATTGGATTCGTTCTCCTGTTTGGGTGGCTCGGAGCTTTAACGGCTTGGGCGGCCCCGGACTCGGTCAAACTCACCTTCCCCGCTCAGGCGGAGTACCTGGTGTGGGTGCAGAGCGAGTCAGAAACCTTCCTGACTGACCGCGCCACCAATATCCAGGGCACCAGTGGCGAAGTCAAAGTGGTCGCCGCCGGAGAGAAACCGAGCGTCTACGTGCTGGACGGCAAAACGAATCTCTTGGCGGTGAAGCCGCTGGGCGAGGTGAAAGACGCCGCCTGGACTCTGAAGAAGGAAGACTTCACCCGCATTGCCCGGCTGGACCTGACCGCCGAAACCAGCAAGGGCAAGGTGGCCAGTGGCCTCTTCCGTGTGAAAACCGGTGACCAAACCCGCACTGCCCTGCTGACCCCCGAAGACAAGGGCCGCGTCACCCTGTGGAACCTGCCCCCCGGTCCGGTGGAGGTGGTATTCGAGACCAAATCGGGCGAGAAAACCCTCGCCACATCCGCCCAGCGTGTGGAGTTAAGCCGCGAAGCCGGCCGCGTGGGCGTGTTGGTGACCGCCGACGACGACGCGCCCGTGGTGGAGCAGGAGAAGGACCCCGCCACGGGCCAAGAGCCCGGGGCCGCCGCCCCGGCGGGTGCCCGCCCAGGCGATGCCCCCGCGCCGCGTGCATCCGGTGGAGTTTCGCCCTTTGTAAGCCTGCTGACGGGCCTGATTGGCCTGGCCGCTGTGGGGGGTGTCATCTTCTGGCTGCTGAAGTACAAGGGCGACCAGGTGCAAGGCTTTTTGAAGCAGGCCGGGCTGGCCCAAGCCGCTCCGACTGCGGACGACGGCGACCCCACACCCCCCGTGGCAATCCCGCAGCGCCAGGGCCCCGGCGAGAAGATTGTCCTTGACCCCGTGGCAAACCCGGTGGCGACTCCCGTCGCCGCGCCCGTAGTCGTGCCCAGTAGCCCGCGTTTGGTGCTTAGCTCTGGTTCGCCGGTGCCCCTAGTCCCCGGCAGCATGGAACTCGGACGCGAAGTTACCGGGCCGTTGGCCATGCCTCAGGAGTCCAGTGTCTCGCGGCGGCACGCGCAGTTTGAGTGGGATGGCGCCCACCTCACCGTCACGGACCTCGGCTCTACCAACGGCACCTACGTGCGCGGTACCAAGATTTCGGGGCCGACTCCGGTGCTGCCGGGCGACACCGTTCAGTGCGGAGCCATCGTCCTTCGCTTTGAGGGCTAAATGAACGGACTCTTTCGCGTTTTGGTGCAGGGGGCCATCGGGCGGGCGCTCGCGGGCTTCCTCGCGGGGGCCTTGGTGTGGCTGGTGGTGGAACCCATGTTCCCCAAGGCCGGCAACCTTGGCATCGCTTTCTCCGCCTCGCCGGAATGGGTGCGGGCCGAGCGCGCGCTCATCGTCGGCACCATTCTCGCTATTGGCATCGCCTGCGGGTTCATTCAGGGCCTCGCCAAGGGGAGCCGGCACCACCTTTGGGTCACCACTCTACTCGCCGCCGTGTTCACGTTCGTTGGCGGGATGATGGGCTGGCAAGTCAGCGGAGTCATATTCCAGGCGATGATGGGCGCGCAGGTGATGGCGCAGCGCGACGGCGACCCCACCACCATCGTGCGGGTGTTCACGTTCATCCCCCTCGGCATTGGCATTGGCCTCGGGCTGGGCGTTTCTCAGCTCAACGTGCGCGGCGCGATGTCGGGGGCCTTTGGGGGGCTCATCGGCGGGGCCGTGACCGGGATGATCTTCAATCCCATTTCCACCGTTTTGGGCACCGCCATGGTGGCCAACGCCAACCCCGGCGAGGTCGTCGAGATCGGGGCGCCGGGCCGCGCGGTGCTCACAGCAGGCATTGGGTTGCTGGTGGGGCTGTTTACGGCCTTAGCTGAGCAAGCCAGCCGCCGTGCGTGGGTGCGCCTGGTGGTGGGCCGCAACGAAGGCCGCGATTGGCCGATTGACAACCAGCAAACGCTGATTGGCCGCGATGAACGCGCGGGGATTCCGTTGTTCGGCGATGGGAGCGTGGCCCCGCACCACGCCACCATCGTCCGCCAGGGCGGACAGTATCTGCTGATGGATGCAGGCACCCCGGCGGGCATCGGCCATAACGGCATTCGGGTGCCGCAGGCGGTGCTTCAGCACGGCGACACCTTCCAGATTGGCGGGCATCAGTTGCAGTTCTTCCTGCGCGGGATGGGACGACCCCAACCCGTGGCGATGGTGAACCCCGGCGCGCAACCCGCCCCGATGACGCCCATCGTCCAAAACCCCACTGTCCAGAATCCAGCTGTACAGCCCATGCCCCAACCGATGGGCGCCGCCACCGTCGCCATCCCGGCGCAACCCATGGCGACGTCCGCCTATCAGTTAGTCGTCCTCAGCGGCCCGATGGCCGGGCACCGGCAGTTCCTCACCGACCAGTTCGAAATCGGAAGAGAAGGCACCGGCCTGCGGCTCACCACCGATAGCCAGGCTTCCCGGCGGCATTGCCTCGTCAGCATGGTGGCGGGCCAGGTGACGGTCACCGACCTCAACAGCACCAACGGCACCTACATCAACGGCCAGCGCGTGACGTCCTCGCCCTTGCGGCCGGGGGATGTGCTCCGCATCGGCGGTACCGAAATGCGACTGGAAAATCCTGTAGCTTAAAAGTGCCTAGACCTTGCCCTGGTCGAGGTTGACCACGGTGCCCATCAGGGTCTTCTCGGCCCCGCCGAGGTCGCCCTTCTGGATCGCCTGCATGGCCAGGGTGACTTCCTGCGCCTCTTGCCCGCGCCCCTGCGAGGTCAGGATCATCTGCGTCTTTTGCAGTTCGGCCATCGCTTCGGCGAGGTTGATCTGCTGCGTCTTGAGCCCCATGATCGTGCGCTCGACAATGCGCGAGGCCGCCGAAACCTCCAGCGCCCCTGCCACGCGCGGGTCCACCGGCTGGCTAAACCGCTCGCGGTCGGCGGTGAACTCCTGCACAAAGTCCACATCCACCGTGCGCACCTGGCCGCTGGCGGTGTCTTCGAATGCCAACGTCCCGTTCATCACCCGGTAGTGCCCCAGTGGGTGGTTGGGGAACTCCAAATCGAACGCCTGGCGCAGGCTGTGCCCGCGCTCCAGGTCGGCGAGGTCCAGCGTGAACTCCCGCGACCCGGGGGCCACCTTGTGCCCGGCGGCTTCGCGCAATTCCACCCAGCGGCTGAGCTTGAGGCGTAGCTTGAGGTTGGTGGCGGCGACGCTCATGGCCGTGCGTAGCTCCTTGCCAAAGATCTCGGGCAACATGTGCGGCTGCGGGATGTAGTAGTAGTTCCCCCCGGCCCGCTTGGCCATGGCGGCAATCAATTCTTCGTTGTAATCCGGCCCGAAGCCCAAGAACGTCGCCGTAATCCCCTGCGCCTTGGTCGCCCCGGCGAGTTCGGTGAGTTCAGCGAACCCCTTCACGCCCGAGGTCGGCTCCCCGTCGCTCAGCACAATCATGCGGGTGGCGCGACTGGCATGGCGGCGCTCGGCCAGCATTCCGGCGGCCATCTGCACGCCGCCGTAGAGGTCGGTGGTGTAGCCCGCCGTCAGCCCGGCGATGCCCTGCTTGATGCGCTCGCGGTCTGTCACGTTTTGGGGCGCCATCAGCACGTCCACCTTCTCGTCGAACGTGATGATGCTCAGCACGTCGTCCGGGCCGAGTTGGTCCACCACCATCTGGCAGGCTTCCTTGGCGTAGGCCAAGGGCGCGCCTTCCATGCTGCCGCTGCGGTCCACCACCAGGCACAAATTGAGCGGCGTGCGCGGACCCGCCGCGCCCAAACCGGGCAAAGCCACCCCATCGCCAGCGGAAATCTCCAGCACAAACTGCTCCCGGGCCGGGCCGTTGGCCAGCGTGGCTTGCCGCCCGTTGATCACCGTCATGCTGATTCCGGGCGTGACCTGGAACGCCGTGGTCACCTCGCCGGTGGGGGCACTCAGGGGGCCTGCTGTCATCGCCTGGGTGCGATTCAGGTCCGTCGGATTCCCCGGACCTCCGACCATGGTCTTGTTCGGGTCGAACGGCGTCTGGCTCATGGTTCTAGTTTAGCTTGCCCCCGCCCCTTTTGAGCGGTATCTTGTGAACTATGGGTGACGCAACTTCGACCCCCCTCGTCGGCATTATCATGGGGTCGGACAGCGATTTGCCGACCATGCAGCCCGCCGCCGACGCGCTGGACGAGTTCGGCATCCCCTATGAACTCGAAGTCGTGAGCGCCCACCGCACGCCCAAGCGGATGTTCGACTACGCCCAATCCGCCCGCGCCCGGGGCCTGCGCCTCATCATCGCCGGGGCCGGCGGGGCCGCCCACTTGCCGGGGATGGTGGCCAGCCTCACCCCGCTCCCCGTCATCGGCGTACCGGTGGAAAGCCACGCGCTTAAGGGCATGGATTCCCTGCTCAGCATTGTGCAAATGCCCAAAGGCGTGCCTGTGGCCACGGTCGCCATCGGCAACGGGCGCAACGCGGGCCTGCTGGCCGTGCGCATCCTGGCCACCACCGACCCTGCGCTGGCCGGACAACTGGACACAGCCATCCTGCTGATGGAAAACGACGTGCTCCGCCGCAACGAGTCCGTCCGACGGACTACGGGCCGCCCCGAGTGAGCCGCCAAACTATCAAGGCATGAGTGCCCAAATCCTGGACGGCCGCGCCCTAAGTACGCAGTTCCGCGCCGAATTGCAGACCCGCGTCGCCGCGCTCCGGGCTCAGGGCATCGTGCCGCACCTGGAGGCCATCGTCGCCGCCCAGGACCCCGCCAGCCTCGCCTACGTGCGGATGAAGCGCAGCTGGGCCGAGAAAGCGGGAATGGAGAGCGGTAGCTGGGAAGCCAACGAGCACACCACCCAGGCCGAGCTATTAGACCAGATCGCCAAGCTCAACGCGGACCCCAAGGTGCACGGCGTGCTGCTGCAGCACCCCCTGCCCAAGCACCTAGACGAAGACGCCGCGCTGCTGGCCCTGGGGCCGGACAAGGACGCCGACGGCATCACCCCCGCCAGCCTGGGGCGCCTGACGGCGGGCCTGCCGGGGTTCCGGTGCGCCACCCCGCTCGGCATTATGCGGCTACTGCAGCACCACCAGATTGAACTGGCAGGCCGGCGCGCGATTGTGATTGGGCGGAGCGTGATTCTGGGCAAACCGATGGCCCTGATGCTGCTGGAAGCCAACGCCACCGTCACCATTGCCCACAGCCGCACGCAGAACCTGGCGGACCTGGTGCGCGAGCACGACATTGTGGTGGCCGCCGTGGGCCGCGCCGAAATGGTGAAAGGCGATTGGCTGAAGCCTGGCGCTGTGGTGGTGGATGCGGGCTACAACAAGGTGGAAGGCCGCACCCACGACGTGGGCGATTGCGAATATGACTCCTGCGCCGAGGTGGCGAGTTGGATCACCCCGGTGCCAGGGGGCGTCGGGCCGATGACGGTGGTCTCCCTGCTGATGAACACGGTGGACGCCGCCGAAGCTCAACTGAAAGGCTAAGTGGAGTCAGGCTATAAGCCGGATTCTGTCTTTGTACGACGATTTCTCTCGGCGGCCTACCCGGAGGGTCACCGGGCCGGATCAGCCCCTCCCTATTTGGCCTTGCTGCGAATGGGGGTTACCAAGCCGAACGAGTTGCCCCGCCCGCTGGTGAGCTCTTACCTCACCGTTTCACCCTTACCCCGTGCCTTGCGGCCGAGGCGGTTTGTTTTCTGTGGCCCTGTCCGTCGGGTCGCCCCGCCCAGGCTTGCGCCTGGCACCCTGCCCTGTGCAGTCCGGACTTTCCTCCCCGGTTTCCCGAGGCCGTCGCCCGCCTGACTCCGCCCCTATTGTAGCCGTTCCTTTGGCTTGCTACGAGAGCAGGGGACCGGCCCCGATCTTTTGGGTGGTCTTAAAGTGGAGCTTGGCGACTTCCTTCAGCTGGTCCGCGCCGTGGGTGGCCAGGAACCGGCGCCCCGCTGCATCCACCGGCGGCCCCGCCCCCTTGGGCAGGGTCATGGCGAAGCGCTCGCCCAGCGCGTTGAGGCGGGTGAGGAACTCGGCGCGGGCCAGGATGCTGGCCGCCGCCACCGCAATGTCGCGCTCGCCGCGCACCATGCTCACTAGTTCCACGCCGCGCCCGCGCTCCTTCAGCTTGCTGCGCAGGCCCTTGGGGTCGGCGAACTGGTCGCTGATGACGAGGCCGCAATTGGGGACCTTTTCGAGGCAGTTCTCGATGGCCTGCGCGTGGCCCCAGGCCAGCAGGCGGTTGAGGTTGAGAATGCGGGCGTAGAGTTCGTTGTATTTGGCGGGGCCGATGGTGATCATGGCGTGGGGGCAGGTGCGCCGGATGATCCCCGCCAGGCGCAGGGCCTGGGGGTCGGTGAGTTGCTTGCTGTCGCGGACGCCTTCGAGTTCGGCGAGGTGTTCCGGGCCGACGTAGCAGGCCGCGATCACCAGCGGGCCGAAGAAGTCGCCTTTGCCGCTTTCGTCCACCCCGATGCGGGGCGTGGAGAGGTCGTACACGTTGGTTGGATTCTAGTCGATGGGGTGGGGGTCGCAGGTACGATGCCCTCAGGCAGATGGACAAGGGCGGGGATGAGCACCTGGTTGCCTTGCAACGGCTGGAAAACGAGCTGCGTCTTGTGCGCGAGAGGGTCGCCCTCGCGCTTCCGCACCTTCAGGGCCACAAGTTCCTTGCCTATTACCAGACTTCTCTCGGGGACACTCTTGGTGGAGCGGCTTCGATCGCCGAGGATCTTCAGAGGCTCAAGCCCTTTTGGAAGGATCTGCATCACTCGGCAGTTGACGAACTGGCGGAAGCGGCGGGGACCGTGGCGGCCTATGTTGAACGATTTTTGGGCTTGAGATCTCAGGGGCGGAAGGTCGGAAAGCAAGAAGCCAAGTCCATGTTCTGGGACATTCAGTCACACATCCAATCCATGTCGAAAGGTCGATCTGAACTGGATGCGATCAGAGTTCACGCCATCTTCGATCGGGCGGGATCGGCTTCTAACTCTACCGATGTCCAGCCTATCATTGGAACAGCAACCGCTGCAGATCCAGAAGCTACCACTAAGTTAGTCGATGAGCTTGAAGCGAATCGAGTAACTCTCATGCGTTCCGAAAGGGACCTTAGCGTCTTCGCCAACCCAGACACTTATCAGCATTCGCTAGTTTTCGGCCTAGTGACAGTAGCATTAGTTTCGCGACTCTCGGAAGGCACTCGCGGCACTCTTGACAGAGTTGGTAGTGTTCTAGCTGTAATTATTCTGACAATGAGCCTCGCGGCGATACTCAGCAACTTAGCATCTCACATCCGTTTGAGAAAGTCGTTGAGTGCCCGAGCCCGATTGCTGGAGGTCGCCAGCAACTACATTCGCCAAGTTGGAGGCCAAGTTGCATCCGATGCCATCATTGATCTCATCGCGTACGCTTGGAGCTACCGCGACGACTGGACAACCAAGCCCAAGGAAATCGTCAGGAAGACGGAAGAACTGAAGGCCCTTATTGCGGGCACGCCGCCCAGCGGACCGACCGCTATTGCTACCCAATAACCTCCCACCGCCGCGCGGATTGCCCGCATGCCCACCCCCTCAGGTACGATGCCCCCAGGCAGATGGACAAGGGCGGGGATGAACACCTGGTGGCCTTGCAGCGGCTGGAGGAGGCGCTGAATGCGGTCAATGCGAATGCGCCGGTGGCCGTGGACCTGATTCCGAGCCGCTTTGGGCCATTCCATCGCGATAATTTCTTTCGTGACTATCTGCGCAAGATCCAGCCGCTGCTCAAACAAATCCACACTTTCCAACCCTATTGGCCAGAACTAGATCGGGAACTCCTCAACGATCTGGCCAAGGCCGTCAAGGAACTTCATGATCGGTTAGATGCCTTCCTTGAAATGAAGGCCAAAGAGCGGAAGGTAGCAGGAATCATTCTGCGTGGATCGATCTTCACCTTTGATGATCGCCTGGGCGTCATCTCGCGAGCGAGGAATGAGCTCGACTCGATTCGTGTGAGATCACTTTTTTCTCTGGGGACAACCACCAAGGACGCTGCTTCTCAATCATCTTCAGAGTTCCCTGAGAAGGAACACAAGGAGGAGTTGCAAGCCCGAACCCAGGCGATTCACCTAGCCGAAGAACTTCAGAGCCATGGCGCGCAATTACTAGTCCAACTGAAGCAAGATCGTCCGCTCATGGATGTTAAGTTTACGGCCATCGGAGTTACCGTACCCATAATCGATATCCTTATGCTAATTGAGTTGGCCCGAAGCCCACGGGAATCATGGGATTGGTTCAGGATACTCATTTGCATCTTTTATATGCTTTACGGTTACGTTACCCTCAGCGAGAGATATACCCGAAGAGCATCGATGCGTTCACGGGCGAAGCTTATGTTTTCAATCAGTGAGTATCTCAAACAGGCAAAGGGTATTATTACTTCGGCTGCAGTAGTGGATTTAATTGAGTTTGCGGCGCGCCACCGCAATGATGAGATGTACTACAAGACCTTTGACTTGAAGACCGAAGAACTGAAGGCCCTCATTGCGGGCACGCCGCCCAGCGGACCGACGGCTACCGCTACCCAATAACCTTCCGCTGGCGCGCAGATTGCCCGCATGCTCGCCCCCTCAGGTACGATGCCTACAGGCAGATGGACAAGAGCGGGGATGAACACCTGGTTGCCTTGCAACGGCTGGAAAATGAGCTGCGTCTTGTGCGCGAGAGGGTCGCCCTTGCGTTGCCGCACCTTGAGGGCCACAAGTTCTTTGCCTATTACCAGACTTCTCTCGGCGGCACTCTGGGTGGAGCGGCTTCTATCGCGGAGGACATTCAGAAGCTCAAGCCCTTTTGGAAGGATCTGGATCACTCGGCAATCGATGAACTCGCGGAAGCGGCGGGGACCGTGGCGGCCAATGTTGAACGCTTCCTTGGCCTGCGCTCCCAAGGGCGGAAGGTCGGCAAGCAAGAAGCCAAGTCCATTTCTTGGAACATTCACTCATACATCCAATCCATGTCGAAAGGTCGAACTGAACTGGATGTGAGAAGAGTTCACGCCGTCTTCGATCCGGCGGGATCGGCTTCACACTCTCTCGGAGTCGAGTCCGACCAAGTCCAGCCTCCTTTGGAAGAGGAGCCCGCCCCAGAACGAGCTGACGCCATACGGTTTGCCGATGATATCGAGGCGCATCGAGATCACATCTTGCGTATTGATAGACGTCTTCGCCTCTTCGATCATCCTGATAACGTGAAGTGTTCTATTGTGGTCGCCGCATTGGCGATCATTCTATTGTTGTACTTTAATGAAGGAGTTGTGACTCTCAGGGAGGGATTTGGTGTGTTACTTGCCATCGCAATGATGATTTTATGTCTTGCAGAAATCATAAGCGATGTCATTTCACACTTTCGATCAAATGAGTCACTAAAGGCTCGCGCTCAGTTACTGGAGGTCGCCAGTAACTACATTCGCCAATCTGGGGGCCATGTGACATCCGATGCCATCTTTGCTCTCATCGCATACGCTTGGAGCCACCGCGACGACTGGACGACCAAATCCAAGGAAATCGCAAGGAAAACCGAAGAACTGAAGGCCCTCATCGCGGGCACGCCACCCAGCGGACCGACCGCTACTGCTGCCCAATAACCTCCGGCTGGCGCGCGGATTGCCCGCATGCCCACCCCCTCAGGTACGATGCCCACAGGCAGATGGACAAGGGCGGGGATGAACATCTGGTTGCCTTGCAACGGCTAGAGGAGGCGCTGACTGCCTTGGCGCACCAAGCGACTGCGGCGCAGGAATTCCTCCTACGTCGCCGGTTTTCCTCTCAAATGAAGCATGCCCTCAAGGGCCATCTTCAATTTGCGGAGACTCTCTCAGGCGAGATACTCACGCTCAAACCACACTGGCCTGGGCTGGAGCCAGGTCTCTGGCAAGAGTGCATCGAATGTGCCGAGCACACAACTACCATCCTCAGTCGTTTCAATGCGGTAAGCGAGCAGAAGCGAGCCCCTGGCCCTTTTGACATCGAAGGCGTCATCGCGCAGATTCCTAAGCCTATCGACTCTCTATCGAGTATAAGAGATCGCCTCGTTTCCCTAAGAGTTCGTTCTCTATTCCCTAATGAGTCCTCTCCTGTCGATGCAAGCGTCAATCACACAAACGTATCTTTAGACGACAAGGTCGATCTGGGCAAAGGCAATAGCGTGAGGGCGCTTCATCTCGCGGACGAGATGGAATCTCAGGCGCACACGCTCCTCGATGGCCATCGCAAGTCAAGCCCTTTCACCGGTAGTCCAATCCTGAGTGAAGCTGTTGTGTTCTCAAGCAGCCTCCTCGCCATTACGATTAGTAGATTGAGCCCAAACCGAGGTTCGATGAGCGACGCACTCTTTGCAATCGCACTCGTCACGGCTGTGCTCACCCTCCCCTCGATCGCGAGAGACCTCGTCTTTAGAGCCAAAACCAGCAAGGCGGTAAAGGCACGGGCGAGACTTCTCCTTGCCGTCAGCAGCCAAATCAAGGCGAGCCAGGGCGTGATCACATCAGCTCCCATGATTGAGATCATTGAGTTCGCATTGCGGCACCGCCATGATGAGACGGAATACAAGACCTTTGACTTGAAGACGGAAGAACTGAAGGCCCTCAGCGCGGGCACGCCGCCCAGCGGACCGAAGGCTACTGCTGCCCAATAACCTCCCACCGCCGCGCGGATTGCCCGCATGCTCGCCCCCTCAGGTACGATGCCCCCAGGCAGATGGACAAGGGCGGGGATGAACACCTGGTTGCCTTGCAACGACTGGAAAATGAGTTCGCGGCACTCGACGCGGAACTATCCCGGGTTGACCAAGAACTCTCGCTAGATCAGAGGTTCTTCGATAATAAAACGTCTGCTTTGAGGAGTGAAATCAATCGGTCTCAAGTTTACACAGAACAGATTCTTGAGATGAAGCCCTACTGGATGGCAGCGAACACCGACTCGTTAAACCAGCTGGCTCAGGCGGCTGAACTCATAACCCAGCTCTTTGCAGGAGAGGAGTACGCCAGCCCTCTGCGTGGGAAATTGGCGCGGATGAATGTGATCGCAAAAATTGCTGCGTTGCAGGACCACAGAAAGCTCCTCTTACGCGGACGTTATGAACTCAGTACCGCGATGGTCAAGGTCATCCTTGCCGAAGACAGCCAAGTTCCCGAGTCAGACTTCAACTGGCAAGTAAATCTCCCCGGGCACGAACTTGATGCGGTGCACGCTGGCTACGTACGCAGACAAGGCCTAGCAGAATTCTTACAGAACCATGCCGGACGCATAACTGATGCCGCAAAGTTCTTAAGAAGGTTGTCGCGATTCAGTATCCTGATGCCAGTTATACTTCCAGTACTTGTGCTCAACCGATCCCTTGATTGCTCTGCAAGCGGATCTCTCGACAAATATGACACGACGCTTAATATATTGAATCTTGCAGTAATTGTCATTGGCGCTATATGGGCGTATCGAGCATTTGATGAGTACAGAAATCAGATGAGGCAAATGGATGCACGGGCGAACCTCTTATCTGCAACATCCAGTTATGTTTTCGAGACGCGTGAACGGCCAAGTCAGCCAGCCATGGTCGACATCGTCACCTTTGCCGCCCAGCACTTCGATGACGAGGAGATCGAGCCTGAGGCATTTGAAAGCCGGACGGAAGAGCTAAAGGCACTGGTTGCCAGCGCCAAGTCTCTTTAGTCGAGCTACGCCCCGAGCTGGTCCGGGTTGAGCCCCTGCAGTTCTGGCAGCAAGAAGATGCCGTCCTGGCGGATGAGCACGTCATCGAACCAGACTTCCCCGCCGCCGTAATCCGCGCGCTGGATGTTCACGATGTCCCAGTGGATTGCGCTCTGGTTCCCGTTCCCGCCCGGCCCGGTATACGCATTGCCCGGCGTGAAGTGGAAGCTCCCCGCGATCTTCTCGTCAAAGAGCGTGTCCTTCATCGGGTGCAGCACAAACGGGTTGTAGCCCAACGCAAATTCGCCAAAGTAGCGCGCCCCCTCGTCGGTGTCCAGAATCTCGTTCACCTTGTCGGTCTGCGCGCCCGCATCGGCGTGCACAATGCGCCCGTCTTGCACTTCAAACCGGATGTTCTTGAACTCCGTGCCCTGATACAGCGACACCGTGTTGTATTGCACCGTGCCGTTCACGCTCTCGCGCACTGGGCAGCTAAAGCACTCGCCATCGGGGATGTTGCGCCGCCCGTGGCAGCTCACCGCGCCAATGCCCTTGATGCTGAACTCGATATCCGTGCCCGGCCCCACCAGGCGCACGCGGTCGGTGCGGTTCATCAGTTCCACTAGCGGGCGGGCCGCCACTTCCATGCGCTTGTAATCCATGGTGCACACCCGGAAGTAGAACTCCTCCCACGCGGCCGTGCTCATGTTGGCCTGCTGGGCCATGCTGGCAGTCGGCCAGCGCAGGGCCACCCACTTGGTGTTGGGCACGCGCCGCTGGAACACCACCGGGGCCGCATACAGCTGGCTCCAAATCGTCATCTTGTCGCTCGGCACGTCGGCCAGGGCGCTCACGTTGTGGCTGCCGCGAAGGGCAATGTAGGCCGTCATCCGGTCCATTTCGTCCGCTTCGTTGGCGGCAATGGTGGTGGCGTTGGCCTCGGTCATGCCCATCAGCAGTTGGCGGCGCACCACTTCGCTCTCGAGCCGCACGGCCACCTGCGCCCCGCTGGTTTGGGCTACGCGCACCACTTCGGCCACCGCATCCTCGGGCACATCAAAGGCGTGGATGAGCACGCGGTCATCGGACGTGAGTTGCGTGGAGTGGGTCACCAGGAGTTCGGCCAATTGCGTGACGCGCGGGTCGAGCATATTCTTCACTTTACCGATTTGTCCTGGTTTCCCTCGGCCCGGTGGAGGTTAGGCTTTGGGTCTATCCGGGGGCCTGAGTATGCTTTTGCGTTGGTCATGCCTCTGGGCGACATCCTTCTCGGCCGACGACTCGGCAACACCGAAGACCAAGAACAAAAAATCGGCCCTACGACCGGTTTTCCGCTCCTCGGGATCGACGCCCTTTCCAGCACCGCTTACGGTACGGAAGCCGCCCTCTTCGTCCTGATGTGGGTCGGCATGGTCGGCTTCAGCGTGATCATGCCCATCACCTGGGTGATTATCGCGGTGATGACGATCGTGATGCTGAGCTACCTGCAAACGGTGGTCGCCTATCCCAACGGGGGCGGCAGCTACACCGTGGCCACCGAGAACCTGGGGCGCAAGCCGGGCCTCATCGCCGGCAGTGCGCTGTTGCTGGACTACATCCTGGTCGTCGCCATTGGTTCGTCGGCGGGTGTGGGGGCGCTGGTGTCGGCCTTCCCGCATCTCCAGCCCTACTTGGTGCCGATGTCGCTCGTTTTGGTGCTGATGATGACGATCATCAACCTGCGCGGGGTGAAGGAATCGGGGGCGGCGTTTGCCATTCCGGTTTACGGCTACATTGTCATCCTTCTCGGCATCATCGCCCTCGGCATCTTTAAGACGGTGCAGGCCGGGGGGAACCCGGTGCCGCTGGTTGCGCCCGAGCAGATCCACCAGACCACGCAGACCATTGGTTGGCTCTTGTTGCTGAAGGCCTTTAGCAACGGATGCGCGGCCCTCACCGGGATTGAAGCGGTGGCCAACGGGGTGCCCCTGTTCCGCGACCCGGCCAGCAAGAACGCTCAGCGCGTCCTCATAATGGTCGTCGGCGTGATGGCGCTCATCTTCGCCGGTCTCGCCTTTTTGGCGAATGCCTACAAGACGCCGGCGATGTCCGCCGAAGAAGGTAACTACCGCACGGTGCTCTCGCAGATCGTGGCGGCGGTGGTGGGCAACGGCCCCGCTTATTACATCTTCCTCTTCTTCCTGCTGGCGCTCATGGCACTCTCGGCCAACACGGCTTATGCGGGCTTCCCGCGCATGTGCCGCCTGCTGGCCCGGGACGACTATTTGCCGCACGCCTTTGCCGCGCGGGGCCGCCGCCTGGTGTTCCACTACGGCATCTGGGTGCTCACCGCCTTTGCTTGTCTGCTCATCATCGCGTTTGGTGGCTTGCTGGAACGCCTGCTCCCGCTCTACGCCGTGGGGGTCTTTGTGGCGTTTACGCTCAGCCAGTTCGGGATGGTGAAGCACTGGAAGCGACACCCCGAAGAGCTGGCCCAGAAGCGATTCCCGTGGCTGCCGAAGACTATCAACTTCATTGGCGGGGTTGTGACCGGCGTGGCCACAATCGTCATTCTTTACACCAAATTCCAGCAGGGCGCGTGGCTGGCCCTCATCATGATGCCGGGCTTTGTGGTGCTGTTCCTCGCCATTAAGCGGCACTACATCGAGGTGAACCGCATGACCTCGGCCCACCACAGCATCGACACGGAGAACCTCGAGCCGCCGCTCATCATCGTGCCCGTGCAACGGTGGAGCTCGATGACCGAGCACGCGATCCAGTTCTCGGTGACGCTGAGCCCGGACGTGGAGGCCATCCACATTGCCGATGGCGAGGATGATGAATCCATCATGTACCTTCACCGCGACTGGAACCAGTTTGTGGTGGAGCCCCTGGAAGCCATCGGCAAGAAAGCTCCCGAGCTCATCGTGGTGCCCAGCCCCTATCGGCACATCATTCGGCTCATCCTGGATTACGTGCGGGCTAAGCGCAAGACGCACCCCGGCCGCCGCATCATGGTGGTGGTGCCGGAGTTGGTGGAAGCCAAGTGGTACCAATACTTGCTCCACAATCAGCGGGCACAGGCTCTCAAGGCCGCCTTGCTGCTGCAGGGCCAGCAAGACATCATGGTGCTCAACGTGCCTTGGTACATGCACCCCGAGCGCCGCGCCAAGGAAGCCGGACCCGAGGACAGCCGCCGCGACCGATTGACCGGGTTGTAAGGCAAGGGTTCTGGAGCTTCGCCAATCGAGTATTATAGGGGGCCGCTAACCGAACGCGTATGGAACCACGACAAAAGCAAGCGCTGTTGAGCGTCTGGATTGCCTTGTCGGCAGTGTTTGGCACTGTCTTCGTCACCTGGTTGGCGGTGAATTCCATTCCGCAATCCGGGATCGGCAACGACCGGGCTCGCATTGTGGACTTGAACCAAGTTCCGGAGCGTCCGGTGTCCGCCCCGGCGAAGACCCCGGCCCTAGTGACCAAGGCCGATCCGCCGGTTAAGAAGCCGCCGACGGTGGCGAAGCCGACCAAGCCGGCTCCTGTTGAAAAGAAGCCCGCTGAATCGAAGCCGGTGGAAAACAAGCCCGTTGCGAAGGAGCCCGTGAAGATGGCCCCCGTGCAGCGCGCGGAGCCCCAACCGGCAGAATCCAAGCCGGCCGAACCGCGACAGACTCCCGGCCCGGTAGCCAAGAACGAACCGGCCCCGGCCAAGCCCGCCCAGCCGGCCAAAACGGATCCCAAGCTCGCGCTAAAAAAGCCGCGTGAGAACGCCAATCCGGCCCCCGTGCGCAAGGAAGAGCCGCGAGCCAAGCCTGAATCCAAGCCGAAGGAATCCCCCAAGCCCGCCGCGCCCAACCTGCGCGACAAGCCCTCGGGTGTGCCTATGCGCATGGCGCCGGTGCCGGCTCCCCCCAAGGACAAGGCGAAGGACAAGTCCGACGTGATGATGCCGATTCCGGTGGAACCGGAACCCCGGATTGCACCGAACCGCCCCGAGCCGACCCCGCTGCTCACCCCGCGCCCCAACAGTTTGCCCGCGTACTCGCCGGTCGAAGTCACCTTCCCGCGCCCTATGGGCCTCGTGCCCGCCCCGTTTGGCTACGCCCAAATCTGGAACGGCAACCGGGATGAGAAGCTCGTGTGCTTTACCTTCGACGACGGGCCGCACCCCAGCTTCACCCCGCGCCTGCTCAAGCTCCTGCGGGAGCAAGACGTCAAGGTCACCTTCTTCTTCATCGGGCGAAACGTGGATATCTGCCCGGACATCGCCCGCGCGGCCCTGGCTGACGGCCATGAACTGGCCAACCACACGTACGACCACATCCGCCTGACAGGTGTGCCCCCGGCGGTGATTGAACGAGAACTCACCGAAGGGGCGGCCTCTATTGAGCGTGCCACTGGCGTCTGGCCGATCGTTTTCCGCACACCGGGCGGCGGCTATTCGCAAGAAGTTCTCAGCGTGGCTCAGCGCCTTGGCATGACCATGGCGCAGTGGTCTTCCAACGCCATGGACGCCACCCAGGCCAACGGGGAGAACCCCTCGCCGGACCGCATTTATCGCAACGTGATGTCCACCATGAAGCCGGGCAGCATCGTTCTCCTGCACGAGCCCTCCAAGGGTTCGCTGGAAGCTCTACCGCGCATCATCCGCGATCTTCGCGCCCAGGGCTACCGCTTTGTCACCCTCAAAGAGATGATGGAACGACACGGCAACGAGATCACGACTTGGGAGGAAGCCCGCTCGCGCGGGGACTTCTCGCCGCGAGATTACGTCCTAAGTAAGGATGGTTAGCGCGCGACGACTTCTCGCCACATTTACCCTCGTGGTGGTGGCGGTGGTCGCGTATGCCCAGGTTCAGCTCGATCAGAGCAACCCCCGCGCATTGCTTAAGACCTTTCCGGAGGTGATGCGCTCGGGTTCCCTCTCCGACGCGCTCCCGGCCCTGGATATCGACCGAAAGCCGGAGGACAACGAAGGCTCTCCTACCCCCGAACTTGAGCGCACACTGACTCATCTGGCTGAGGTGCTCGATGCCCTGGGGGTTGACCCTAGCCAAGTGCCTGAGAACCCCGGCGCCGACCGCCTGACGGTGCAGCCCGTGCGCAACGAGTTCGACAGCCTGGTCGGCAACGTTTCTCTGGTCCGCAACGGGAGCCGCTGGCAGTTCAGCCGCGAGACTCTCGCAGACCTGGATGCCATTCACACCGCCGTGTTCCGGGCGCGCTCCGGAGAAGGCACAAGCGGCGAAGTGGCCAAGGATGTGGTCGCCCCGGACGGATTGAAGTCTCCGCGCGACACCATGCGCACGTTCCTCACGGCGATGAACGAGGATCGCCCCGGAGAAGCGGCGGCCGCACTGGACCTGCGCCAAATCAACTCCGTCATTCGCGATGAGGAAGGCCCGCGTTTGGCGGCGCTCCTGCTTGCCATCCTCAACCGGACGGAGTACATCGACCTCAGCCGCATCCCCGACGACCCCGCCGAAGAGCCGTTCCTCTACCGCTCGTACACGCAGCGGGCAACGGGTCAAGCGGTGGGCAGTATTGTCCTGGCCCGCCAGGAGGATGGTGGCTGGCGGTTTACCCCCACCACGGTCAAGGAACTCGATGCGATTTGGCAGACGGTGAAGGATCAGCCGCTGGTATCTGGCACCAAGGACATCGACCCGGCCGCCCTCGATCCCTCGGCGTATCTCAAATCGCAGTTCCCGCCGCAGTTCCACGGCAAAACGTTGTGGCTAGAAAACTGGCAGTGGCTGAGCCTGCTGGGGTTGCTGTTGGGCGCGGGAGCCATTGGCCACGGGGTGCGCTTGGTGGTCCGCATGGTGCTGCGTCGCACGCTCACCCCGGATCAATTTGCGGCGAATCGCCTGAAGCTCCGCACCTTTGGCCGGTCGCTCAGTTTGGTCATCGCCTGTAGCGTGCTGCACGCGGGGCTGGCTTCACTCGGCTTGCCCGAGTGGTGGCGCGCCACTCTCTTGGTGGTGGCCAAGCTCGGCTGGGCGCTGGGCGGGGCGATGGCGCTGAGTGCCGCCTGGGATCTGGCCCTGGCGTGGTGGTCACGCCGGGACGAAGCCCAAAGCGGTCGCCGCGAGAAGCTCGTCGTGCCGGTGCTCAGTCGCCTCGCCCGGGCGTTCCTGCTCGTCCTCGCGCTGTTCGTGTTTTTGGCGGCCATCGGGGTCAATGTCACGGGCATCGTGGCGGGCCTTGGCATCGGGGGCTTGGTGGTGGCGCTGGCGGCCACGGTGCTGGTCGAATCCCCTTTCCAACTTGGAGATTGGATTCGGATTGGCGATGTGGACGGCGTGGTGGAGGAGATCAATCTGCGCTCCACCCGGGTGCGGACCTTCCAAGATTCGCTCATTACGCTCCCTAACAGCCGCCTCATCACCGCCCACGTGGAGAACTTCGGGCGCCGCCGACGCCGCCAAGTCAAGACAAAACTCGGGCTCTCTTACAGCACCACGGTGGAGCAGATGACCGAATTCACGGCCCGCGTGCGACACCTCTTGGCCTCCCACGACTCCGTTTATGAGGGCGAAAGCTACGCCTACTTCGCCGATTTTGGCGAGAGCACGCTGGATGTTCGCTTACAGTTCTTCTTGCTCGCGGAAACCCTGGGCGAAGAGCTCCGGTTGCGAGAGGAAATCATGACGGAAATCATTCAGATTGCCCAAGATATGGGCGTTACGTTTGCCTTCCCCACCCGTACATTGGTACACGAGCCCACCACGCCGCCCGTCGTGCCAAACTCACCTCAGGATCCCAAGTGATGATTTCTGCCCGTGCATTCTTCCTCTCGGCCACCCTCTTGGCCGGGGCCACCGTTTTGGCGCAACAGCGGCTCCCGAGTTACCCCGGTGTCCGCGAAGGGCAAGCTGCGCGCCAAGCATTGGCGAGTTCGGTTTCTTTGGCGCGCACCAGCGGCTGGTGGCAAGACAACTTCACATTCATTCATCCAGTAGGCAACGAAACGTTCGCATTTGATGCCCGCACCGGGCAACGCACGGCCCTTACGGCTCGCCCGACGCGCCCGGCCGCCGGTGGCGGGGGACGACAACCCGGCCGGGGTCGGCAGTTCACCACGCTTGCTTCACCGGACGGCTCCGCCCGCGCGGATTACAAGGATGGCAACCTGAGCCTGACCGAAAACGGCCGCACCACCGCCCTGAGCCAAGACGGCGACGAAGCCCGAGGCATCAAGTACGGCTCGGCCAGTTGGGTGTACGGCGAAGAACTGGCCCAAAACGAGGCCTTTGGGTTCAGCCCCAACAGCCGCTACGTCTGGTTCTATCGCTTTGATGAAAGCCGCGTACCGATTTACTATCTCACGCTGAACCAGCGCGACCCTCAAAGCACCCTCGCCACCGAGCGGTACCCCAAGCCCGGGCAACCGAACCCGGAAGTCGAGCTTTACGTTTTTGACCGCCAGACCCGGCAAACCACCCGGATGCAGGTGCGCCCCGGCGCCTTTGACGAAGGAGTTGGGCACTACATCTTCCGGATTGGCTGGCTGGCCGACGGACGGCTGTACTTCCGCCGCGCGGATCGCCGCCAACAAGTGCTGGAACTCTGCGCCAGCGACCCCACCACGGGCATCACGAAGGTGCTGCAGCGCGAAACCAACCCCGAGGGCTGGGTGGATGGCGACTTCCCGATGTTCCCCGTGGGCAACGACCGCTTGCTGAGCATTACTGAGCGCAACGGCTTTGCCAACTGGGCATGGGTCGGGATGGACGGCACCGTCACCCCGCTGACCAGCCACCAGGCCGAAGTCCGCCGCCCCGTCCACTTTGATGACCAGAACCAGGTGCTGTTCTACATGGCGCTGGACGGCAAGCGGCACGGCGCCCAGCTTTGGCGCGTAGGCTACAACGGCCAGGGCGCCGCTCGCCTCACCGACCCTGAACTCGCCCACCAAGTGATGCCGAGCCCCGATGGTCAGTTCTTAGTCGTGACCTCGCAGAGCGACACCGTGCCCCCGGTGGTGCGGATCATCGACCGCAACGGCCAAGTGAAGGCCACGGTGGCCGAGAGCAATGTGGAAGGCATCACGCGCGCGGGATACCGCCGCACGGAGGCGCTGACCTTCACCTCGGCCGACGGCCGCACCGAGCTGAATGCCCGATTGCACTACCCGGTCAACTTCGACCCGAGCAAGAAGTACCCGATGATCCTGCCGGTGTACGGTGGGCCGCTGGGGGCGTTCCAAACCAGCTGGAACCCGAGCTTTGAGCTCCCGGACAGCTACTGCGACTACGGGTTCTTTGTGCTGGAAGTCGAAAACCGCGGTCCGAGCGGGCGCGGGGTGGCGTTCAAGAACGCGATGTACCGGCACATGGGCCGCGCCGAGATTGACGACATGGCCAAGGGCGTGGAGATGGCCCGCACCAAGCCGGGAGTGGACGGCAACCGCGTCGGCATCATCGGCACCAGCTACGGGGGTTACACCAGCATCATGGCGATCTTGCGCTACCCGGACCACTTCCACGCGGCCGTCTCCAACAGCAACGTGAGCGACTGGCGCAACTACGACACCACGTACACCGAGCGGTACATGGACCTGCTGGAGCGCAACGTGGAAGGCTACGACGCAGGCCGCGCCGCCACCTACGCCGCCAACCTGAAGGGGGCGCTGATGATCTACTACGGCACCGCTGACGACAACACGCACCCGACGAACTCGCTTCAGATCATTGCGGCGCTGCAGCGGGCGGGCAAGTCGTTTGAAGTGCAAGTGGGGCCAGATGCGGGCCACTCCGCCGTCAGTTACCAGCGGAGTCTGGAGTTCTTGGTCGAGAACCTGATTCTCCGCCCGGCGACGCCCTAGTTTTCAGTCAGCCTTAGTCTCGCGGCATCGGCGAGGGCGCTTCGATATGTGGAGCGCTCATCGCCAGGAGCCGCGCCCAGTTCTCGCGGAGGTCTTCCAGAAGCGGGGTGCGCATGCGGCACGCGCGCACCTCGGCCTCGTCCACTTCGGCCATCACAATGGCTTCCTCCAGGAGCGGGGCCTGCCCCCGGGGCACCCCGTCTGGGCCGATGATAAAGCTCCCGCCAGTGAACCCCTTGCCCCCTTCAAATCCGCAAAGCATGCTCGCCGCGCCATAGACCCCGTGCTCTTCGGCCATCGCGCTCACCATGCGCTCGTAGCGCAGGAGATTGCCGGGCTTCTCGTTTTGGAATCCCCGCGCGGGCGAGGCACTCGGCACCACCACGAGGTGGCAGCCCGCCAGGGCCAGGAGCGTGCCCATGGTGCTGTGCCACACATCTTCGCAGATGAGGCAGCCCACGCGGCCGTGCCGAGTCTCAAAGACGCCCAGGTGGTCGCCCGGGGCGTGAAAACGCGCTTCATCAAACACGCCGTAGGTCGGCAAAAAGATTTTGCGGTAGTTGCCGCGCACCGTGACTTGCCCGCCCTCGACCAGCAGGTGCACCGCACTGTTATAGGGCCGGCCGTCGCTCTGCTCGTAGTAGCCCAGGATGATCTCAAGCGGGCCAACCCCTTGCACGTGCGGGGCGAGTTCGTCGGCCACCTGTTCGGGGCGCGCCGAGTGCTCGTCCGCCCCGCCTTCGAGGAAGTAGCCCGTCCAAATGCTCTCGGGGAAGACCACCAGTTCCGCTCCCTTTGCCGCCGCTTGATGCACCAGCTCGCCGATCCGCGCCGCATTGGCCGAGGCACGACCTTTCTCCGGACTGAATTGCGCCACGGCCAGCTGATAGGGCATGGCTTGTATTCTATGCCAAAGGGGCGTTACTCCACGTCGGGGATGGTCCCACGGCGGACATGGATCGATTCATCCGCCAAGTACGGCTCCAAAGCATCGCGCAGGATGTAGTTGTTGCCGGTCGGCATGAGGCACAGGCGGTGGCGAGCGCGTGTCATGCCCACATAGAGCAGGCGCTTGGCCTCCTCCTTCAATCGAGCGGAATACTGGTCATGCAAGGCACGCACGGCCGCTTGCTCCTTCGTCCCCGTGGCCCAGAGGTTGCCCTCCACGCTGTAGACCAACGAATCCACGTAGGACGGCCGAGAGGAGCCCCACAGCACGATCGCGGCATCAAACTCCAGCCCCTTGCTAGAGTGGATGGTGCGTAGCTGCACGGCGGGCGCGTCGGCATCGCTGGTGTCGGCGTCCGAGTCCCCGGTGGCATAGTTGTGGATGTCGCGAATCGCCTCGGCGAACTGGCGGGGCGGATAATCCGGGTAGGTCGTCGCCTTCACCAGCAGCTTGCGCACGTTGGCCAGGATCTGGTCGCGCCGAGGCAGGGTGGCGATATTGACCATGTAGGGCGACTTTTCCAGCACCACGCCCAGCACTTCCCAGGCCGCCATCCGGTCGGCGCGCTGGCGCAGGGGCCGGAACCAATCCCAAAATGTCTGCAGCGCCACCCGGTCCGCATAAACCTGCGGCTCGTAGTTCTCCAGCTGCGTGGCAATCTGTTTGCGGTTCGCAAGGTCCATCACGGCATCCAGGCTCAGGCCCACAAACGGGCTCCTCAAGAACGCAAACCACACAAAGTCATCGCGCGGGTCGCTTACGGCCCCCATCAGGTTCTGGATGTCCGCCGATTCCAGGCGGCTCCACAGGTGGCGGCCCGCCACCCGGCGCGGGATGCCTTGCTGGTCCAGCGCCTGCGCCACCTGCCCAAGCATCCGGTGCTGATTGGCCAGCACGGCGATCTCGTTGAGCTTAAATCCTTCGTTCTTCAGGGCTTCCACTTGCTGGGCCAGCGACTGCGCGTAGCTCATTCCCTGCGGCGTCGTCCACAGTTCCACCCCCTCGTAGCGCGGGGCAGGGTCGGCGTCCAAGTCAAATTCGGGCACGATGTCGTGGCGGAGATAGTCCGGCCCCCACACCCGCCGGAACACGTCATCCACAAACGTCTGGATGCCCACGCCACTGCGGAAGTTTTGCGCCAGCGAGAGCGTCGGCCACACCTCCGCCTGGCGCTGGAATCCCTCCGGGTCCGCTTGTCGGAAGAAGTAGATGCTTTGCTGCGCGTCCCCCACGTACATCTTGTGGCCAATGGGCATGGCCTCCAGCAGCCGGTGCTGGGCGCGGCTGAGGTCTTGCGCTTCGTCCACAAAGAGGACATCGAACTGATGCGAGAGGCGGGCTTGGACAAATGGGCGCGTCTGCACCAGGTCTACAGCCAGGCCTTCCAGAGCGGTTTGGTCGAACTCTTGTCGCTCCCACATCGCGTCATTCAGGCGCGTCACGGATTCCTTGAGGATGCGCATCCACGCCTGGGTGCGGCGGATATCGGGGCCGTCAAAGTCCTCGCGGTGGTCATCACTGTGCACCAGCGATGCCTTCAGGCCATGCGGCAGCTTCTTGGGCTTGGCGGCTTCTTTAGCTTGCGGGATATTGTCGACGGGCAGCGGGAAGGCGGTGCCCATCCACTCGGAGAAGGCTTCGCACCACGCCTGGTACATGGCCTCGGGCTGGTTGAGGTGCTCCCACGGGTTGATCCCCGCCGCCATGTAGTTGCGGGCGCGGTCCATCATCTCCAGGCCGAGCTTTTCGAACTCGGTCGGGAAGCGCCGCCCGTCGCGCTTGGTCGAGCTGAGGTCGCGCAGGATCGCGTTGATCTCCTGATCGTCTTGGCTGAGGTCGGTGGCCGCCCCGTGCAGGCACTGCCAGGCTAGCGGCTTGGCCACGGCATCGCGGATGTCTTGGAACTCCGGATCGAGCCCCGCCACCAGCGCGTTTTCCGAAAGAATCCGGCGATAAAAGCTGTGGATAGTCTGGATCGGGCCGGTTTCGGCGAGGCTGGCCGCCTCGGCGTGGCCGCTTGCCGTCAGCGCATTCACGATACGGGTCTTCATGTCGTAAGCCGCGCGGCGAGTGAAGGTGATGGTGAGGATGCGGTCCGGGTTGATGCCCTGCTCCACAAAGCGCAGATACCGGCGCGTGAGCACCGTGGTTTTGCCCGACCCCGCCCCGGCCCGCACCAAGAATCGGGGCAAATCAGACTCGATAATCGCTCGTTGCTCGGCGGAGAGGTTCAAGTCGTGCCCTCCGTGGCGGCATCCCCAAATTCGGCGTGGGCGCGGCAGAGCTCCCCGTAGCGGCACTGTTCACAGTGCGGCCCTGGCTGGGGGCGAGCGGTGCCGGAATCCAAAATGCGGAAGCCTTCCAGCGCCCGGTGCCGGGCGTACTGCCGGGTAAGCGACAAGGTGGCGGCGTGGACGATTTCCACCATTTGGTGTTTGGTGTCCATCCCGGCGCGTAGACCCCGATCGTTGAGAATGTGCCGCTGGCGCCCATTCAGCACCGTTTCGACCTCAAGAATCGGCACCTGCCCCTCGCCCACGGGCAGCTGGGACATCAAAATCATGATCTCCCAGAAGCGATACGGGTCTTGCGCTTCGCTTGGCCCCGGCGTCCACTCCCACTTCTTGGCGTCGGGCAGGTTCACCATCGATGTGAAGAAAGTCACCGTATGGTTGGTTCTCTCAACTTCGAGTACGTCCGCTTGCAGCCGTACCGTGCGGTCGTCGCCTTCAATGGGCGTGAGAATGACGGGATTGGCTTCGCCCTTGCCACGCCATTCGTGGTATGTGCGGGCCAGATGCTCGCGGTGCGCCCAGCCAGTAAGGAGCTTCTTGGAAGCCACTTCAATCACGCGGCGTTCGGTTTCCGAGAGGAACGGCGCGATGGCATTCCAGCGCTCATTGTAGGCTTGGCGCAAGGCGGCCCTCGCCTCCTTCCCGTCTGGCAACTGCGGCAACCTGACGTTCATGGGCAGCGATGCAAACCGCATCAGGCTCAGCCGTTCGGAAGCCGGATAGAGCCGCAGGCGCTGCTCCACCACCGCCCGGAAGCCGCACAGCCGCGCCATGCTGAGTTGGGCGGGCGTCACCGGTTGGTCGCCGGGGCGAATCTGCTCTTGCACGCCCACCTGGATCACTTCTGCCACCTCCGGCGGGCGCGTGGGCTGCGCCCAAGCCTCCACGATGTCACGCTCCGCCCGCGAGCGGCACATATCGGGGGGCGGCAAGGTCCAGCTGCGATCGTAGACCTTGGGGGCCAAATCCTCTTGCCCGGCGGCCCGCAACGTCGCGCGGATGTAGCCGGATTCAATGGTTTCCCGGTCGTCATCCACCAGCGGATACATCAGTGTTAATGAATCCTGGGCCAGCGCCACGGTGCGCGCCCAGCGGTCGCGTTCGGCCAGGGCCGTTTCAGTGCTGTTCGGCAACCAGTGACCTTGGTCGCGCAGGGCCTGAACGATGGCGTCGGGCAGGATGGTGTTCTCCCGCCGACGCACCGGAATCTTGCTCTCCAGCGCCCCCAGCACCCACACCTGGCGGACATCTTTGAGGCTGGACCCCGCCACCAAGAGCTGCACCCCATTCTCCGATTGCGCGGGCACGGTCACCATCTCGTTCGTCCACCACTGCCGCAGATAGATAACAAGTTGGGCAAAGCTCACCAGCTGCGCCCCGAAGATCGTCGCGTAGTCGGCCAGCGGACGCTGAAGGGCGGTGATCGCCCGGTCATCGCGCCCTTCGGTGGGGTCGCCGGGGTCAGGCGTGCCGTTGACGTGCATCACATCCCCGATGAGGGTGCGGAGATGGTCGCGCCACTGGATGAGAGTGAGCGATTGATGCCCGTACAAGGCCCGCCACTCCAGCGCGCACTGCAGCCATACCATGCGCTCGCTTTGGTCGCGGGCCCACACCGCCAGGTCGCCCCACGCGCCATTGCCTTCAAAAGCAAGTTGCCGCGTGATATTGTCAAGCTCGCCCCACTCGCTGGCATCCAGCCCCACGTAGCTCAGCTGCCCCACCCGGGCCAGGCTTCGGGGGTCGGGCTCATTCAGGGCTTCGAGCAGCTCCAAGCAGAAGCGCGCCAGGCCGTTGGTGAGCAACGGGGCGCTGTAATGCGCCCGAATCGGCACCCCAAACCGGCTCGCACTCACAATGGCCAGGGGCGCGTACTCCTTCACATCCGGCACCACCAGGGCCTGGTGCCGTCCGGGCGCGGGGTCGGCCATCGCCTCGCGCAGTGCCCATTCGCATTCGGCCAGGGCATCAAAGGCCGGGTGCAGAGCCAAGGCGGGCGGTGGCACCGGGGGTTCGCTCTTCTCGGTGAAGAGGTTGGCCCACCACACCGGCTTCTCGCTGTACACCACCGGCCACCCCATGCGTTCAGACACCCGGCGGTGGGGTTCGAAGAGGGGCGACTCCGCCGAAACCGCATCCACCACCACCCGCACGTCCAGGCCCATGGTTACCAGCCACTTCGCCCAGCGTTCGGCCAGCAGATGCTCGCTGGTGCCCATCAGCACCACCACCCCGTCGAACATCGGCAGGGGCTGCGGGAGGATGGTGAGAGATTGCCGCAGCCGGTCACTGCCCAGCAGCCGGTTTTGGTCCTTCAGCAGGGCCTCGGCGTGCGCGCCCAGGCTGGCCAGCCCTTGCGTCCATTCGCGCCAGGGGCCGCTCATCGTTTCGGCCACTGCCATCAATTGGTCCACGCCGATATCGGCCTGACGCAGATCGCTCCAGCAATCGGCCAGTTCCACCGCAAACCCGACGTGGTGAGCACTGGCGGCAAAGAGGTGGTCCGGCCCGAGGGTGCGCTGGGCGTCCACAAAGGCCGCGCACAGTTGCCCTTTGGTGGCAATGCGCCCCGCCGGAACCCCGCAGGCCGTCAGCAAGCGGCCCGCAAATTCACCCAGCGGCACCGTCTCCATGCGCTCCAACTGGTCTTCGTCGAGGAGGTCGCGGGCGGACTTGAGGCGCGGGTCGTCCGGACCCGTGATAACCCACCGTCCCCCGGGCAGCGCCGCCAGAAAGTCACGGAGGTGCGGCGCGGTGGGCGGCAGACCGAAAAGGGTTCCGCGCGCGGTGGCCATCAAGGCCGATTATCCTGATTTCGGCCTGCAGGTGAACGGTAACCTACCGGACGTGAGGGAATCGCCCCCTTCTGGTCCAAACCCGACGGGGAAACCGGCACCGAAGCCGGCCGCCCGACCCGGAAAGGCCCCCCGCAAACCCCGCTGGACCACGTTCCGCCGATTTCTTGGCAACGTGTTGCCGCTGGTGCTCAGCGTGCCCTTTTTGGTGCTGGCGGTGCAGCGGGCGGCGGAGTTCGGCCCGGACCCCTTGGTGTGGCGGTACGGAGCGTTCTTCTTGGCGATCGGCTGGGGGACGACCGCCTTTCTGGGGTACCTGGGGAACGGGTCGTTGCAAGAGAACCTGGCGGTGCAGCGGCACGCTATTGCCCCGTTTGAAAAACGGCCGCGCTGGTTTGTGGGGGTGGCGACTCCGGGCTTCAAGAGCGCCCTTGACCCGCACGAGGATGTCGCGTTCCTGGTGCTGCACGAGGACAAGCTGGAGATCTTTGGCGAACGGGTGCGGCTCTACATCCCCCGCGCCCAAATCCGGGTGATGCGCCTGCGCCCCAACATCCACTCCTGGCTGTTCCTGGGCGGGTGGATCAGTATCGAAGGCGAGCGAGAAGGCCAACCCTTCCGCATCCTGGTGGAGCCCCGCATGAGCCCGGCGGTGCTGCTGAATGCCCTGGCCCGACGCCGCCTGCTCGGCGAATGGTCGGCCTGGTGGAAGCGCGGCCTTGCCCCTACCCCGACCCCTGACCAACAAGAAAACCGCCCTGAACCCGAAGTGGATTCAGAGCGGTCTTGATGGGTTGCGCGGCTTAGCTGGTCTTGCGGCCGTGGGCAAAGCCCCGGCAGTAGCCCAGGTGAGTGGGCTGCTCCATGAGCTTCCACACCGAGCAATCGAGGTAACCCGCCGCCATGGTCATGAGGCCGAGGCAGCTGAGGCTGGGCGCCCACCAGTTGGTGTTGTTATCGCCGTATTCGTTGTTCGGATAGAACTCCATCACGGGCTGTGCGCCGCCGTAGCCGTGGCCGAGGCCACCCTGGTACGGGCTGAAGTCGTCGCAAATCGCGGTTTCGATGAAAATCTCGCCGGTGTTCACGCTGCTGAGCAGGTCAAGCGCGAGGAGCGGGTACCGAAGGTGGTACAGGGTGCCGAAGAAGAACACCACATCGAAGGTGCCCAGCACTTCGGGGTTGACCTGATAGACCGACATTTCGATCCGTTGGCACTGCTCTTCGGTGTAGCCCAGCGCGTCGCGGCAAAGATCGAAGGTCTGCCACGCCTTGCGGTCGCGTTCATCCAGGCTGCCCAGATAGTCGCTGAAATCGTCAATGGCGACGACCTGTTCCGCGCCGCGCTTCAGCGCTTCAAACGCCCAGTAGCCGTCCCAAGAACCGACATCCAGCACGCGCTTGCCGGTCAGGTCGGCGGGGATGCCATAAGAGTCGCGGTCGAGCGGAGCCCAGCCGGGGGTCGTGATGCCGTGGGGCAGGTCAATGCGGTGGTACCAAAATGGGAACGAGTTCACCTGCTCCAGCAGAGCGTCTCGATTTGCATTTTTGTCCGGGGCCAGGTGATTTTGCGGGGCCGCCATACCGATAACTTCGGCAGGTCGCATGAAATCTGTACCCCTTCCCGCTCCGTGCCCGGCCCTGCAGCAAGCTTTGGCCGCCCACGGCAAGGGCGATTTGAAGTCGGCCCGGACCTGGTACGACCAAGCAGTAGACGCACCTGAAGCGGCCGCCTTGGCGTGGCTGGGGCGTGGGGTTTTGCGATTCCAGACCGGAGACCGAGCCGGGGGCATTGTGGATATGGAGACCGCCCTCGATCGAAATCCTCACGATGACGAGGCCTGGAGCAACCTGGCCAACGCCTATCGCGCCGAAGCTCAATTTGAAGCGGGAGCCGAATGTGCGCGCCGCGCCGTGGAACTGAATCCCCGCCAAGCCTTGGCCCACGCCAACCTCGCCGCGTGCTTGAGACCGCTCGGCGACCTGGTGGAAGCCCGTGCGCATGCGGAGGAAGCCGTCCGCCTCGCCCCGGACCTAAACAGCGGGTGGCGCACCCTGGGGGCCGTGTGGCTGCACATGGGCGACGCGCGACGCGCGAGCGACTGCTTCTACCGGGCTTTGCAACTGGATCCGGCCCTGCCGGATGCCTGGAGTGAGTGGCTCTTTGCCTTGCAATACCGCGACGACATCTCGGCAGATGACATTATGGAGGCCACCCGGTTGTGGTCTCGCTCTCAGCCTTCGGCGGTGCCCGGGGCGCGGCCTTCTGCGATTCAGCGCATTGGGCTGGTGAGCGGCGACTTTCGGGCGCACCCGGTGGGCCGCATGATGCTGGCCTTCGTGCCTGCCCTTCGCGCTTTGGGCGTGGACGTGGTGCTGATTGCCAACCAAAGCCAAATGGACGGCGTGACCGAGCAACTGCAAGATGCCGCCAGCGCTTGGCACAACGTGTGGGCGCTACCCACCGAGACCGCTTGCTCGTTGGTGCGGCGGGAAAATCTTGACCTTTTGGTGGACCTCTCGGGGCACTCCGCCGACCACCGCCTGGACATTTTTGCCGCCCGGTGCGCGCCTTTCCAGGTTTCCTGGCTGGGCTACAGCGCGACCACCGGCGTGCCCGCGATGGATGCCTGGATGGGCTGCCCGTGGACGATGCCCGAGGGCACCGAAGCCACCGCCACCGAAGCCTTACTCCGCTTGCCCAACGTGTTTACTTGTGATTCGCGGGCGCCGCAAAGCGTGCCGGCGGGTCCGCGCGACCATGTGGTCTTTGGTTCGTTCAACAACCTCGCCAAGCTCTCGGACACGACCATCGCGCTCTGGAGTGCGGTGCTGGCGGGGATTCCGGACAGCCGCATGATCCTGAAGTATCGCGGCCTTGGTGACCCGGCTCTGGCCGATGCCCTGGTGGCGCGATTCGAAGCAAACGGCATTGAGGCGAGCCGAATTGAATGCCGCGACTGGACCGAAGAGGCTGACGTGAACGCCGCCTTTGCCGACGTGGACATCATGCTGGACACGTTCCCCTACAGCGGGGCGACGACCACGCTGGACGCCCTGCAACGCGGGGTTCCGGTGGTGACCATGGTGAGCGACCGGTACGCCGGGCGCATGAGTGCCGCCTTCCTGGCCGCCTACGGCGCTGAAGATCTCATCACGAGCACCCCGGAAGACTATGTAGAGTGCGCGGTGCACCTGGCCCTGGACGGTGCTCGCCGCCAGCAATTGCGTGAGGAACTTCCCCGCCGAGGTGCCACGAGTTCTGTGCATCAACCCCAACAATTTGCCACCGAATGGTTAGCCACCGTGCAGTCACTGGCCCAGGAGCGTGCCGCTTGAGCAATCTGAGCCGTGCCTACCAACGGGCGATAACGCCCCCGAGCAACCATATCGTCAAGAGCCTCAGCGAAGGATTGGCCCTGCACCAGCAGGGCTTGATTGCAGAAGCCCTGGAGGTCTACGAATCCATTTTGCAAACTGATCCGCGCCACTACGACGCTCTGCAACTCAGTGGCACCGGCCTCCTGCAACTGGGCCAAGCCGCCGCCGCTTGTGATCGTCTCGGTGCCGCGATTGAGGTGAACAACCAAGACCCCGGCACTTGGAGCAATTGGCTGGCGGCCCTCAATGAAGCCGGACATTACGCCGAAGCCATTGCGACTGGCCAACGAGCTTACGAGCAGTTCCCGGGCGTGGCGAGCCTCGTATTCAATCTCGGCAACGCTTACCGCGAAATGGACCGCTGGGCCGAAGCCGCCGCCGCCTACCAGGCCGCCCGAGAGGCCACGCCGAACATGGCCGCCGCCTGGGGCAATGAGGCCGACGCCCGCCTGGAACTCGGCGAACGAGAACAAGCCCAGGCGTGCGCCGAGCAAGCCCTGGCCCTGCAACCCGACTTGCACTCCGCCCGCGTGACGCTGGGTTTGATTTACGACCACAGTCGGCGCGCGGACCTCGCCATCGCCGAATACGAGCGGGTGCTGGAAGACGTGCCGACCTACGTGAAGGCGCACGTGAACCTCGCCAACTCCCTGCGCGATTTCGGCGAGATTGACCGCAGCGAAGACTACGCCACAATTGCCTGCGGCCTCAGCCAAGATACGCCCGAAGCCTGGATCGCCCGCGGCCACGCACTGCTGGGCCAAGGCTATGCCGACGATGCGGCGATGAGCTTTGAGATTGCGACCGAGCTCAACCCGCACGAACCGATTTATCTCAGCAACTACCTGATGGCGCGGCAATACGCGCCGGACACCTCCGCCGAGGCTCTCAAGCTACTGGCCCAGGGCATGGACGGGCTCTACGGCTCCCTTTACAAGCCGCCGACGCCCGGACCGGTGCGCCGCATTGGGTTCGTGAGCGGAGACTTGGGCTGGCACCCGGTCGGTCGATTCTTGCTGCCCGTTTTGAAGGCGCTGGCGGGTCGCACGGAAGTTTTCCTCTATCCTACGAACGAGCGAGACGAACCGCATGGTCAAGCCCTGCGCGAACTAGCCGTGGCCTCCCGTGGCTTGCACCGACTCCCCACCGCCGATGCCGTGCGGATGATCCAAGCCGACGACATTGACCTTTTGGTGGACTTGAGCGGCCACACTGCCGACCACCGCCTCGATATCTTTGCTCGCCGGGCCGCCCCCATGCAGGCCACCTACCTGGGCTACTCGGGCACCACGGGCATCGCCAACATGGACGCAATCCTCAGCGATGAACTACAAGTTCCCGCCGAGGAGATCACCAATTTCTCTGAGCGGCCCTGGTACATCCCGGGCGGGTCATTCACCTGGCCTGACCTCGAGATTCCGGCTGAAGCCAAGCTTTCACAACCTCACGATGGGGTCGTCTTTGCGTCCTTCAACAATGCGGCCAAGCTGAGCGAACCCTGCCTCTTCCAGTGGGCGCGCTTGGTCTCCTCCATTCCTGGCGCCAGCCTTCTCCTCAAGAATCCCGGCTTCCGCAGCGAGCGCGCCCGCGCCCACGTCCTCGAAATCCTGGTGATGGGCGGCATGGACCCGCGTCTGGTGCGGTTCGAAACTCTCCTCCCCACCCGCGAACACTTCCTCCTATACCAAGAGGTGGATATTGCGTTGGACCCGTGGCCATATGGTGGCGCCACCACCACCGTCGAGACCCTGGCGTGCGGGGTGCCCGTACTCACCTTGGCGGGCAGCCGATACACCCAGCGCATGAGCGCGAGCATCCTCAGCACGGTGGGACTCACCGAAGGCATCACGTACACATTGGATGAGTGGCTAGAGCGCGGCCGCGCCTGGGCCGAAGACGCCGCCTGGCGCCAGAACCTGCGCCAAACGCTCCCCGATCAAACCGAATCGGCACTGCGCCAGCAAGCTATGCGCATTGCCAATACGCTTCTGCAAGGTCCACCACTCGGTTAAACAAGAAATCCCCACGCTTCCGTCCTTGGAAGCGCAGGGATGATTGGACTTGTGCTCGACTTAAGCCGCAATCTGCAGCATGTCTTGCGGGCGGAGCAGCTTTTCGAAGGCGATCAGTCGCTTGGCTTCTTCCAGCGTCGTTTCACCGGCCAGCACGCGCTCCAGGGCGTCTTCCTGCAGGGTTCGGTAGCCGTAATCTACCCCGGCCAGGCGGATTTCCTCCACCGTGGCCCCCTTGGCAATCAGGCTCGCCACGTCGCTCGTCACCGGCAGCACTTCGTGCACTGCCGTTCGGCTGTGGTAACCCGTGTGGAAGCATGCTTCGCAGCCCGCGGATCGCCACACTTCATCAATGCCGTCTACGCCAAAGTAAGTGCGCATCAGCACTTCTTCTTCTGCCGTCGTGGCTCCGAGTTCACGGCAATCCGGGCACAACTTGCGCAGCAAGCGCTGGGCCGTCACGCCGATGAGCGAAGAACTCAGCAGGAACGGGTCCACCCCCAGGTCCAGAAGTCGCGGTACGGCGCTCGCGGCATCGTTACAGTGCAGCGTGCTCAGCACCAAGTGGCCCGTCATGGCGGCGCGGATGGCCGTCTCAGCGGTTTCCTTATCGCGAATCTCACCCACCAGGATGATGTCCGGGTCTTGGCGCAGGATGGCGCGGAGCTGCTTGGCAAAGGTTTGGCCAATGCCCTCTTGCACCTGCGCCTGGTTGATGCCTTCGACGTCGTACTCCACCGGGTCTTCGCAGGTCATGATGTTGCGCGCGTTGTCGCGCAGTTCCTGGATCGCCGCGTAGAGCGTCGTCGTCTTCCCGCTCCCGGTCGGGCCGGTGACGAGGAAGAGGCCGTAAGGCCGTTGCACCAATTGGCGGAAGAGCGATTCGTTTTGCGCCGTGAAACCCAGGTGTTCCAGGCTCTTGAGGCCGACTGCGCGGTCCAGAACACGCATAACGATGCGCGGGCCGTGCACGTTGGGCAGCACGCTGATGCGGACGTCCACGGATTGACCGTCGAGTTCCACCGTCATGCGGCCGTCTTGCGGCTGGCGCTGCTCCACGATGTCCATGCCGGAAATGATCTTCAGACGCGCCGTAAGCATCGGGATCAAGCCGTCCGGAATTTCGCGCAGCTTCACCAGCATCCCGTCGATGCGGTAGCGCACTTCCATCTTGTCGAAGCGCGGCTCCAGGTGAATGTCGCTGGCGTGCAGGCGGATAGCGTCCCCAATGATCTGGTTGACCATGCCCACCACCGGGCGCGTGTCCGATTCGCTGATAACCGTGCGCTCCTGGCGGACGCGGCGATCATTATCTACGCCGTACTCGGCAATGGCTTGCTTGACCAACGTGTCCACGTCCGAGCCCGCCGACTTGCCGCGCTGACCGTGCAGCACCCGAAGTTGGTTATAGATTCGCGCTTCGTCAACCAGCACCGGCTCCACGCGCAGGTTGGTGGTGTTGCGCACCAGTTCAATCGCGTCGGTGTCGGCCGGATTGCGCATGCCCAGGGTGAGCAAGTCACCCCGCAGGGCCACCGGCAACACGGCGTAGCGCTCGCAAAGCTCGATGTCCACCTTGTCCAGCGCTTTGGTGTCCGGGTTGTCGCGTCGCAGATCCCAAGCCGGAACCCCCATCTGCGTCGCCAGCGCCTGCAACAGCTTCCATTCGTCAATCACGCCCATCCGCACAAGAATCGTGCCGATCGGTGCGTGGCTCCGGCGCTGAGTTTCCAGCGCGCGGTCAAGTTGTTCTGCCGTAATGAGTCTTTGACTCACCAGCAAGTCGCCTAGTTGAATCCTTCGCATTGACCAAGTCCCGCATAAACAATCGGCCCCCTGCCATAGACAGGGGGACGATGAATATACGGGTTTTTTTAGGAAAACCCTTACGGCTTGACCGTCGGGAACGGCGGTTCCGGAATGGCCGGCACCGGATTCTTGCGAACCTGTTCCATCAGGTATTCCACGCCCCGCTTCAGCTGCGGGTCGTTGCCGTTCTTGTAGTCCACCGGAGTCCAGTCGACTTCAATATCCGGATCCACGCCCGTGTTCTCAGCAATGAACTTGCCGCGCACGCGGTCGAAGATGCCGAACGCCGGCGAGGTCACGCTGCCGCCATCGCTGAGCGGCAAGCCCCCACTGATGCCAACGAGACCACCCCAAGTGCGAGTGCCGATGAGGGGCCCGATCTTGGCTTCCTTAAAGAGCCACGGGAGCATGTCGCCACCAGATCCGGCGTAGTTGTTGATCAACATCGCCTTCGGCCCTTCCACGTAATTCTGATACACTGCATAGGTAGCTCCGTGGCGCGGCTTGAGGCCGGTCAGGACGTCGCGCTTGAGGTACTCGATGAAGAACGTCGGGAGGAAACCGCCACCGTTGTAGCGTTCATCCACCAGGACGGCCTTCTTACCGCCCATGGAGCCATAGGCTCGCATGAACTCGGTAATCCCACCCACGCTGGTATCGGGGACGTGAATGTAGCCAATGGTGCCATTGCTCATCTTGTCCACGTATTCGCGGTTGCGGGTCACCCAGTCTTCGTAGCGCAGGCGCATTTCGTTGCTGATGGGTTGCACCGTCACCGTGCGGGCACCGGCTTCGCTCGGGCGGCTGTTCACCGTCAGCGTCACGTTCTTGCCCACCTTGTCGACCAAGTAGTCGGCAATGTTGTCGTTGGCCGTCAGGTTCTTGCCGTCGATGGCCAGGATGTAGTCGCCGTCCTTCACGTCGATGCCGACGCGACCGAGCGGGCTTTGGTACTCCTCACCGTAGTTGAGGCCCTTGAGCACGCGCTTGATGCGGATGCGTCCATTCTCGACGGCGTAGTCCGCGCCGAGCATGCCCGCCGGAGCGGTGCGGATCTGGACGTCCTCGTCGCCACCGGAGACGTAGGCGTGGCCCGTGCCGAGTTCACCCACCATCTTGCCGAGCAGCCAGTTCAAGTCACTGCGGCTGCTGAGCGACGGGAGGAGGCGCGCCCACTTGTCGCCGATGCCCTTCCAATCTAGGCCGAGCATGTCCTTGTCGTAGAACTCATCGCGCTGGAGACGCCAGGCTTCCCAGTACATCTGCTTCCATTCCGCCTTATGGTCCCAAGTGAAGGCGACGTTGTCCAGGTTCACGCGGCCTTGACCGACTTGAACGCCGGGGCGCAGGTCGACGATGCCGATGAGGTTGCCCGCCACATAGGCACCCTTGGTGCGGTTCTTGTTGAACGAGATCCCGCCGATTCCTTGCAGGATGGGCACCGATTGGCGGCTGTTGAAGTCGTACTTCAGCAGGATGCCGCCCGTCCAAACGAAGACGCCATTATTGGCGCCCACCACGGCACCGTAAGAACCCGGACCCCACGGCATCGGCATCACCCGTTCGGCCATGTTGTCAAAGTCAATCTCCGGCGTGGTGGCCTGAACCTTTTCCTCTTCCTGGGCAGGCAGCGGCTCTTCGTCGCCCGGAACGAGGAACGGGTTGCCCATGCCCTTCAGCAACGGCAGCACATACACGCGCTCGGTGTTGGTTTGCACCATCGAAAGTTCGAGGTCGGTCGGCGTGAAGCCAAACGTTCGGTTCGACGTGAAGTACAGGTACTTGCCGCTCAGGTCGAAGGTGACAATGCTGTTGTTGTAGAACCCGCCCACAACATTGTGCGTCTTCTTCGTCGTGCGGTCGTAAATGAACACACCGAACTGAGCGGACTCCGTCGGCGCGGTGTAAACCACGTAACGGCCATCTTGGGAGATATCTACCGATCCGTTGGCATCGCCACCCTTGTAGACCATTTCGACTTGAGCCGATTCCAGGTCCAGCCACATCAGGCGGTTGTCATGCGTGCGATACATGATGCCCTTGCCGTCCGGGCTATACCTGAAGTTGCGTATGCGGTCGCCAGCGGGGGTCTTTACCGGTTCCGGGGCACCACCGCGCTGCGGTACGCGATAGATTTGGTACTCACCCGATTCGTCGCTCATGAACGCGATGTGGGCGCCATCCGGGCTCCAGGTCACGTTCCTTTCGCGCACGCCCGGCTTGCCCATCAGCATGCGGGTGTCGCCGGTGGTGGCGGGCACGCTGAACGACTTGCCGCGCGCATTCACCGCGAGGCGAGCGCCGGAGGGGCTGAGCGAGATTTCACTCACTTCGCCGCCAAAGCGTCGATAAGTGGGGCGAATTTGGTTCACGTCACCCGCAATCTCGGGCTTAAACAGGGTCACCTTGTTGTTGCTGAGGTCCATCATCTCGATGGCGCCATCGCGCTCGTAAACCAGGGTCTTGCCGTCGGTTTGCAGGTTGCTCACGTCCCCATCTGTGTAGTTCGTCAGCTTGGTCACGCGGTTGTTGGCCGGGTTCAGGCGATACACGTTCTGCGTGCCCGCTTCCTTGTCGCTGGAGAACACCACTTCGTTGCTCACCCACAGCGGGAAGTAGCTCTGCTCGCGCCCTTGTGGCATCTCGCTGTACTTGCCGGTGGCAAAGTTGTAGAAGCTGATGCGGCCCTGCGTGCCCCCTCGGTAGCGTCGCCAGTTGAAGGAGTAGCTATCCATGCGGTTGTAAACCAGGGTTTGGTTGTCCGCGGAGAAGTCACCGGTGCCGATTTCAAAAACTTCGTTGGTGATCGGCATGCCGCCCTTGGGATCCACCAAGAACAGGCGATCATGGCGGTTGGTCAAACTGCCGCTGAGCGACGTGTAGGCGATCTTGCCGTCGGCACGCCAGTCAATCACGTAGGCACCCATCGGGTCCATCGTGATGCGTCGCGGTTGGCCACCGTTCACGGAGACCACATAGACCTGCGGGACGCTGCCATCAAGTTGACCGGTGAAGGCAATCGTCTTGCCATCGGGCGAAAAGCGCGGGCGGCTTTCCGAACCGGGGTGGGACGTCAGGCGTCGCGCCGGACCTCCATTCTTCGAGCCAACCCAAAGATCCGTGGCGTAGTGGAAGACCACCGTTTCGCCGTGGACGGCAGGCCAGCGAAGTAGCAGCGCGTCCGGATTGGGGTTTTGAACGACCGTCGCGAGAGCAAGTATCGTGGAGAGCATAAAGGAGTCCATCCCCACAACCTTGTGGGGTTCAACCCGTATACGTTACCGACTCAAAGAAGATGCCTTCGGCGCGAATGGTCCTAAAAATGTAATAGACCAGGGTCTTATTGCCGCCCAGCGGGCGGGTCCGTAGCCTCGCCGGGGACGGTGAGGATCGTTTCCACCCGCACTCCGCGCACCCAGGCCGCCACGCGCACATCGCCCGGGGTGAGCAAGGTGAGTTGACCGCTTTGGTCAATCCATCCGGCCCCCATCGCGCTCCAGAACACTTCGGCATCCGGCACCGCTGCGCCACTCTCATCGCGTAGCACCACCCGGGTGGTCGTGCCTGCCGCCAGTTGCCCCGGCGCTTGAATTTCGAATCGATCGCCACTGGGCGGGTTGAGCCCGCTGCCCATCACCAGCAAGAAGTTGGTCACGGCGCGCTCGCGGCCATCGCTCGGGCGGTTTACCACCACGCCGCCGACGCCCGCCATGCTGCTTCCGCCGCCATCCAGGCACAGGGCTTCCACGCAGTTAAGGCGTTGCATCACCGTGGCCATTTCGGCCAGGGTGGCGCCCGCACTCATTGGTTGGCGGCCATCCACCACGACCAGCCAAATCTCTCCGGTCGCGGTAACGCCCACAGCGGTACGCGGGTGCCGGGCGGCCCCGAACGCATCGTTAAACCGCTCGGACGCGTAGCGAATGCCCACTTGCCCTTTCTCGATCAGGCGGTTGCCGCAGCCCATCACATGCGGGGTCTGGGCCAGGTCCACGCCCGATTGGTCGACTCGAATGGTGATGTCTTGGCCGGGCCGCAGCGCCTTGGCCTGGTTCCCTTTCGCCCCGTGCGCCGTCAACACAAACTGGCCGTCGCCGATCGTTACGTCCTTTTGGTTCGTGACGACCATCTTCACCTTGGCCTTCACGTTTTGATTGAGCAGTAGCGGCCCCGAGGCGTCCATCACCACGTGGACGATATCGGCCGGTCCGCCACTGAGAGCTTGCCCGGCCCAGGCCGAGTTCAGAATCGCTTCATTGGCCACACAAGATTGGTTGATGCCATCCAGCGGGATCCGCACCGAACCCGCCACAATGCGCCCCGACCAACGCATTTGCGCCACGCGGCCCCCCTTGGGGCCCCACGCAAACACGGTGCGGTCCGGCCACGGCACGCTGATGATTTCTTTGTTGAGGATATGCGCGCCCAGCGGGTCGCCGCTCGGGCCGAAGAAGCCCGCATTCACACCCGCAATGGCCCCCGTCTCGCGGAGAGCCTGTGACAGCACACCCCGACCCTTGGTTTCATCCGTACCGTAGACCTTGCCCTGGGCGAGGTGCGGCACCAGTTTCACGCCCGGCACCCCCAGGTTCATCCGGAAGGCGTGCGTCACGCGCGGTACCGTGCGGTCAATCTCCTGACGGTAGGTGAGGCCCGGCACCACCAGCTTCTCCCACACCTCGGGGCGATCTTGAGCCGAAGCTTGCGTGACGAGGCCAAAAACGGCAAGACCCGTCGCACAGACGGCGGCCCCCAGGGTTAAGATTCGCGGACGCATAACGGTTCGAGGTACGTGAGCGTACCCGCGTTCGCGTCCAGACTCGCACGTATCCCAAGGGGGAGGCTTAACATCTGCGCCGCGTGCCCCATCGGGTAGTCAAATATCATCGGGATTTCCAGCGGCCCCAGGCGCTCCATCACCATCTCGCGCCACGGCGTGCCGCCAATCTTGGGATCAATCCGGTCGTCGGTGCGCGTCATCTCGCCCACGACAATGCCCGCCGCGCCGTCGAGAGAATTCGTGTTGAGAAGGTGGGTCAGCATCGCGTCAATTCGGTGCGGTTGCTCGTCCACGTCTTCCAGCAGCACGATCTTGCCGCGCGCGGCCATTGCGTTGGGCGTACCGATGGCATCGCAAATCAGAATCATGCACCCGCCGGTGACCACGCCTTCCGCTGTGCCCCCCACCTTGGTCTCCCCGCGCGGAGCGGTAGCGGGAGTGCTGAAATCCCCTTTGAGTTGGCCGAGGAACGACTCCCACACCCACGGTTCGCGATCCGAACCCAGCGTTAAGAGCATCGGGGCATGCAGCGTGGGCAGGCCACGCTGGTTGAGCGCCAAGTGCAGGGTGGTGATGTCGCTAAAGCCCGCAAACAGCTTGCCGCTGGCGGCCATGGCATCGAGATCAAGATACGGGAAGAGCCGGGCGCACCCGTAACCCCCTCGCGAGCACACCACGGCGTCCACGTCCGGGTCCAAGAAGGCTTCCATGAGGTCGGCGGCCCGGTCTTCGTCCGGTCCGGCCAAGAAGCCCGTCATCGCAAAGGCGTGCTCGGCAAAAGTAACCCGGTAGCCCTCGTTCTCGAGGACCTGGGTAGCGCGGGCCACCTGTTCCCGCGTGAGCCCCGAGGCCGGCGTTACCACACGAATGTGGTCACCGGGCCGAAGCGCACGCGGGCGATTCATCGTCGTTAGGCCTTGGCGCCTTCTTCGATCGGGGCGATGACCACCCGGCGGTTCGGCTCTTCGCCTTCGCTGTAGGTCTGCACGCCTTCAAAGTCCGCCAGGATCTGGTGGATCACGCGTCGCTCAAACGCCGGGAGGGCGTCCAGAACGGCTTCTTCACCACGGGCCACCACCTGTTCGGCGATCTGCGTGGCGAGGTCGGTGAGCACATCCTTGCGGTGGTCGCGGTAAGCGTCGGCGTCCAGCACCACGCGGATACCCGGTCGCACCTTGCGGCCCGAGAACACGTTGAGCAGGTACTGCAGCGAGTTCAGCACTTCGCCGCGGCGACCGATGAGGTGGCTGGCGTCTTCGCCTTCAATGCTCAGGTGCACGTAGCGGCCTTCGCGCTGAGAAACCTTGACCGAAGCCTGCATATCGCCGGATTCGATGATTTCTTCAAGCATCGCGAGCAGCGCTTCCGCATCTTCCTCGGTGGCTTCCACGTCGGCTTCTTCGCGGCGCTCGCGCCCTCCCTTGCTTTCGCGCTCGGGGGCGGCTTCACCTTCGGCGGCTTCGGCCTTTTTTCCGCGACCTCGGCCTCGGGGCTTGGCGTCTTCCTTGGCTTCTTCCGCTACCGGAGCTTCTTCAACGACTTCAGCCGCAGGAGCGGCCTTCGCCGTGCGACCACGGCCCTTGGGCTTTTCTTCGGCGACTTCTTCGGGCTTGGCGGCCGCCTTGGGCGCAGCCTTGGCCTTGGCGGCGGGCTTGGCGGCCTTGGCCGGAGCGGCACCATTCACTTCCGCGCGAATCTTGACGTTCATCTTGCCGAAGAGGCCCTTGGTTTCTTCCAGGACCGTCACGGTCAGCTCGTCGGGGGAGACGCCCAGCGACTTGGCCGCTTGAGCGACAGCCTCATCGTGGGAGGCAGCGGTAATTTCGATCGTTTGCATGGGGGGTATGGAGGGGGTTGAGGTTACTTCTTTCGGCGCTTGCGGTTGTTGGGGTTGCCTTTGCTGCCGAAGAAATCGCTAGAGACATCATTTTGCTTCTTATCCTTCTCATCGTCAGGGGACCCGCCGGGAAGAGCGCCACCCTTGACCGACTGCACCGGCACCAATTCGGCCAGCGGCAGGCGGTATTCGATGAGGCTCTGTACGGTCGAGAGGATGTTGGTGAAGATCCAGTACAAGACAAACGCCGACGGCAGCCCCGGCCAGAAGAACATCGTGACCGAGAAGATCACCGCGATGAGCAGGCCGATAAAGCGCTGCTGCGGGATTTCCTTGCCCGCAATCCGGATGGGCGGCGTTTGGCCACTATCCGTCACCGGCTGGAGTAGCGTGGTGATGACCATCGAGACGCCGTAAAGGAAGATCAGGATGAAGTCGGGTTCGCCCAGGTTGGCACCCACCGGAATGCCGAGGAACTTGTCGGCCCCCGGATGCACCCACAAGAACGAGCCCTTGGTGAACTCGAACTTGTACTTCCACATGCACTGATACACCGCAAGGAACAGCGGCATCTGGATCAGGGCGGGCCAGCATCCGGCCATCGGGTTGATGCCGTACTGCTTGTAGATGGCCATGGTCTCCATCTGGAAGGCCTGCGGATCCTTGACTTGACCAGTCTTCTTGTCCTTGTACTTGTCTTGGATCTCCTTGATGCGCGGCGAGAGCTGCGCCATCTGGCGACCCCACTGGTACTGCTTGTGCGCCAGCGGCCAAATAATCCCGCGCACCACCAGGGCCAAGAGGAAGGCGGCAAAAGCATAGGAGAACGACGGAATGCTGCCCGTGGCCTTCACGAGGACGTCAATCAGCTGCCAACCCGGCAGAACACCCCAAACGATCTCCTTCTTGTTGCGGGCGCTGAGCTCGGTGGTGATTTCATTGTAAAGCGACTCCGCGGTGACGGCCACGGGGGCTCCATCGCGACCCCGCACGGTGACGTCCACGTTCTTCCACAGCGGTGTGCGGCGGTAGCTCTCGTACTGCGCGGCCAGCGTCGTGTAGCTGCGGTCAATCTTGGCGTAGTGGTTCCAGGCCACCCCGGTTTGGAACTGAGTGGCGGCCACGGTAAGAACACTCGCTAGGCGGGCCTCATCGGCCTCTTGCTTCGTCAGTTTGCCCGCCTTCAGTTCCTCGTCAATCTTGGCGATGAGGAGCCGTTCCGTCTCAACAATCTTGAGGTCCAGCAGGTTCATGTTCTGCTGTTCCAACTCGGCCTGCACCTGCATGCGGGTGCGAGGATCGTTGGGCTTGTTCGACACGCAGAGCATCTGATACGAGATCATTAGCAGGATCGTGATCAGAGCAATCTGCAGGAAATTGCCTTGGGGGCGCGCTTGGGGTCTAGCCATGATGGATGAATTCGATTACGGAACGGGGTCGTGACCGCCGGGGCGGCCAGGATGGCAGCGACCAATGCGCTTGAGCCCGAGCCACGATCCCTTGAGCAATCCGTACTTTTGGATGGCTTCCAATGTGTATTGGGAGCACGTCGGAGTGTATCGGCAACTGGGGGGCATCCACCGGGTCCCCCTTTGGTATAGGCGGATCATGAAGACGCCGAAGGCCCGTCCGAGCGAGAGCTTTGGACGGTCTCCATGAGGCGAGGAAGGACTTGAATCCATTGAGATAAGGTCACTTGGTCGGCGGAAGCCCGGGCGATGAGTACGGTATCGTATTGGGCCCACTGGTCATTCCAAACGACGCGAAGCGCCTCGCGGATGCGGCGGCGGGTCCGATTGCGGCGAGGGTGATTGCCCAGAGCCCGTGCCACGCCGATCCCCACGCGGCCCGAGCCCGGAAGGCAGTGCATACGACAAAAATGTTCACGAGCGGACGCACCTCTCGTGAACACCTGTTCAAAGTCGGCCTTAGGGAGCCCGTTCAGGCGCCTAGTCGCGCGCGGCCCTTGGCACGGCGGCGGCGAAGAACGTTCTGGCCGTCCTGAGTGCGCATCCGGATTCGGAAGCCGTGCGTCTTAGATCGCTTCCGGTTATTGGGTTGGAAAGTTCGCTTCATCGTTCTGGTCCTCGCAGAGAATGGTCGGACAAAGATACCCCGAAGCCGCACAACAGACGTGTCATGCGGCCCGAAATTCCCGGCGCTAGGCCGGAAGGAAGGGGCGAGGATCGGCCAAGTGACCTCGAATCGCCGCTGCCGCCGCCGAGATGGGGCTGACCAAGTGCGTCCGGCTCCCCGGGCCTTGGCGGCCTTCGTAGGGTCGGTTGCTGGTGCTGGCACTGCGTTCGCCGGGGCGCACAATGTCCCCGTTCATGCCCAGGCACATGCTGCAGCCGGCACGGTGCCATTCCCAGCCGGAGTCCTTGAAGATCTGGTCCAGCCCTTCGCTTTCGGCCTGGATGCGGACTTCTTCACTGCCCGGCACCACGAGGGCACGAACGCCGGAGGCCACCTGGTGCCCTCGCATCACTTGGGCGGCGGCACGCAGGTCTTCGATCCGCGAGTTGGTGCAGCTCCCCAGGAACACGGTGTTCACGGTCAGTTCTTCGATGCTCTGCCCGGGGCTGACACCCATGTACATCTGGGCGCGCTTCTCCGAGGCGTCCTTGGGTTCGGGGATCGACCCCGTAACGTCGACCGTCATGGCGGGCGTGGTGCCCCAGGTGACTTGCGGCACCAGAGCCGAGGCATCGATCTCGATCTCGCGATCGAAGGTAGCGCCATCGTCGGTGGCCAGTTGCCGCCACTCGGCGATCATGCGCTCGAGGTCCGCACCTTTGGGGGCAAACGGGCGATCTTCCGCCGCAATGAACTCAAACGTGGTGTCGTCCGGGGCAATCATCCCGGCCCGCGCCCCCATTTCGATGCTCATGTTGGCCATCGTCATGCGGCCTTGCATCGAGAGCGACCGCACGGCTTCGCCGCGATACTCCACCACGTGGCCGGTGCCGCCGCCCGCACCGAGGGTGCGGATGATGTAGAGAATCAGGTCTTTGGCCGTCACCCCGTAACCCAGTTGCCCGCGCGCATTCACCGCCAGGGTCTTGGGTTGCTTGGGCGAGCGCAGTGTCTGCGTGGCCAGCACGTGCTCCACCTCGGTGGTGCCGATCCCGAACGCGAGCGCTCCAAACGCGCCGTGGGTGCTGGTGTGGCTGTCGCCGCACACGATGGTAAGGCCGGGCAGCGTGATGCCCATCTGCGGGCCGATGACGTGGACAATGCCCTGCCCCCGGTCGCCGTAGCCATAGAGCTTCACCCCGAACTCTTCACAGTTGCGGCGCATGGCTTCCAACTGCTGGCCGCTCAGCGTGCTCGGGTCAATCGGGCGGCCGTCGGTCGGCACGTTATGGTCCACCGTCGCAAAGGTCAGGTCGGGTCGCCGCACGGGTCGCCCGGCCTCGCGCAGACCATCGAACGCTTGGGGACTGGTGACCTCGTGAATCAGGTGGCGATCGATATAGAGCAGGACGCCGCCCCCTTCGAGCTCGGTGACGACATGGTTGTCCCAAACCTTTTCAAACAGTGTTCGCGCCATGAATGTCGCCCTATTCTACGCCCTCCACGGGCGGCCGTGATGCAGGTCGAGGTGGCATCGGTCGTCGCGCGGAGCGGCGAGGAGGGGCGGGAGTGCGGCTTTGGATGAGGCGTTCCCGGTAATCCGAGAGCGGGCAGATGGCCCGCAAGCCCAACACGTTGGCCGCCTCGACCGCTTGTTCCCAGCGCAGAGGGTTGACCTTCCCGTCCCGACATCGCTCGACATCCGGGTCGTACCGTGGGCAGTCACGACATCTCATCAGTTAGAATGGTCTTCATGCTACCGGTTGCAGTCCTCGTCGCGGCGCAGCAAGATGCCATGACCCAGGATTCGGTGACGTATCGCGATGGCCTCATTTCGGTGGTATTGGCCGAGCAGCGAAGCCAAGTGCGCATTGCCGACCGCCTGCCTGAGCTTCCGCGCACGGTCTCCCGCCAGATGTTTCAGCTCGGCGAAACCAAGGTCACTTTTGACAAGGACGGTCTGCTGATTGAGAAGAACGGCTGGAAGGGCCGCAGTCGCCTGGCCAGCGTGCCGACTTCGGACGTGCTGTTCACCCCCGAAATCATCGCCGAACACCGCGCCATGGCGAACCGGGGCGAAATCAGCCTCAACGTCTCGGCCATGAACGGCGCCGTCGCGGTGGAGGACAAGCTCTATATGTGGTTGCGCTGGGAGCGCAAGACCGGGGAAAGCTGGCTGGAGGGTGTTTTTGAACTCGATGCCTCGCTGGAGCAACCCACCACCAAGTTCATCGGCAAGATGCCGGGCAACAGCTTCGCGACGGGTATTGCCAATGATCGACTCCGACTGGATGGCGAAGAACTGATCGCCCCGGTGCGGGCGCAGGAAGGATGGGGGCTGGGCCGCTTTAAGCTTGCCGACGGCACCACCACCTTCGAAAAGGCCGCCTCCCAGGCCAAAGACGCCTTCTTTGTGCCCGGCAGCAAGATGATGGCGACCGTGCGTGCAACGAGCTACGGCACCACCATCGTGGGGCTGTGGGGGCCGGGGTTCGGCTACCGCGAAACGATTGAAAGCCGGGGCACCCTCGCCGGCATTTACGAACCGGGGATCGTGGTGTTCCGATTCGGAGGAACGGACGTCGTCTCGCACGGGCAAACCGGTGCCAAGATGGCGATCCCGAAGGGTGCGGGCTTCCGGGCCATTCCGGGCGGGCTGGTCTACTGGGAACCCAACGCCAACCCTAAGCGGGTGACGGTGGTGGACCGTAACTTTGTCACCCGGGGGCAGTGGCCCGCCGCGCGCTAACCCGCCTTAAACAACCGGAGCCGGAACCGGCTGGCCCAGGCTGCGATACGCGGCCAGGGCCACCGCCGAGGCCGCCAACCCATCCTGCGCCGAGGTGAGCGGTTCTCGCCCTTCCGCGATGGCATTGAGAAACTCTTCCACCATCAGCCGGTCGAGGTCGGCGCCAATGCCATTCATGCGCAGGCCACTGGCATCCGTGGGATAGACCTCCATCCCGTAGCCAAAGAGGTCCGCCTCGGCAATCCCCTGGTCGCCCACCACGCGCAGGGTGACGTCGCCCCACGTCTTGTAGCCCGCCGGGCGGCTCCAACTGCTGTCCAGCGTGGCAAAAATGCCGCCCGGGAACTCGATGGTCACCATCGCGGTGTCGTCGAACTCGCCTTGGAATCGGTTGTTCCCCGTCTGGGCTTGCACGCGCACCGGCTCGGCCCCCAGCAGGCGCCGCAACAAATCCGTCACGTGAACGGTGTGGTCAATCATCGCCCCGCCGCCGCTCAGGCTCGGGTCGGTGAACCAGCCGCCCGGGCACGTGCCTCGGTTGGTGGTGGCCAGCGCCAAAACCTGACCAACCTCGCCCCGTTGCACCCGCGCCTTGAGGTCGGCGAAAACGGGGGAGAACGGGCTCGGGAAAGCGGTCATCAAGGTGGTCTTTAAGCCCGGGAGCAGCGCCTTGATCCGAGCGGCATCCGCTTCGCTCCCTACAATCGGCTTCTCGCAGAGCACGTGGCATCCGGCGGCCACCGCCGCTTCGATGTGATCCGCGTGCTTGAGGTTTTCGCTGCAAATGACCACCGCATCACTGGCAGCCAGCAGCTCGTCCAGCGTGGCAAAGGTGTTCCACCCGTAGGTGGCGCAAAGCTGGGCCATCCGCGTCGGCTCGTCGTCCCATCCGCCCACCACTTGAACGCGGTCGGACATCTGATTGAGGACGCGGGCGTAGCTACCCACATGCAGGTGCGCCGAACTCACCAAGCCAACTCGGACCATGCGCTCTAGTATGTCTCGCGCACTTAGGTTAGGGCGGGGATAGTGCGGCCCTGGGGCGGCGTGACTATCAGCTCGCGACCCTCGGGTTCTACGGGCACAATCTCAACGCGCCAACGAGACTCTTCGTCCACCAGTTCGTCCAGCCCCTTGGGCCATTCAATGAGGATGATGTGCGTGTGCAGAAGATCTTCTAGCCCAATGCCCTCGGGAGATTCCAGCCGATAAAGATCGAGGTGAGCCACCGGCAGCTCGAAATCGTAAACGCTGAGCAAGTTGAAAGACGGCGACCGCACCGCGCCCGCCCAGCCGCGGGCCCGCAAAATGCCGCGCACCAAGGTCGTCTTTCCGGCCCCCAGCGGGCCGTGCAGTTCCACCACATCGCCCGGCAGCAACACGGCCGCTAGCCATGCACCGGCGGCAAGGGTGGCCGCTTCGTCGGGCAGAAACATAGAAATTCAATGTAGCCGAAAACGAATCGACCCGGGCATTACGCCCGGGCCGTCTCTTCGCTTCATAAGGGAAATCCCTACGCTTAACCCTGCAGCAGGCTGAGAACCGCTTGCGGGGCCTGGTTGGCCTGCGCCAGCATCGAGATACCGCTCTGTTGCAGGATCTGCAGCTTAGTGTAGTTGGTCATTTCTTGGGCCACGTCCACTTCGCGGATGCTGGATTCGGTCGCGGCCAGGCTCTCTTTGGCAACGCCGAGGGCGCGCATGTTGGATTCCAACGTATTCTTCATGAACGAACCGATGTTCGCTCGCAGAGTGCTTACGTTCGTAATCGCGCTGTCGATCGATTCCAAGGCAGTCTGCACCGAGGTGCCGGTGATATCCACCGAACCAAGGCCCAGGTTGCTGGACGACATGTTGCTCAGGTTGAGCGTCACTGTTTCGCCGGCATTGGCCCCGACCTGGAATTGCGCTCCTTGAGTGAAGACCTGAATGACGTTGCCCTTGTCACTCACGGTGTTCGCGCTGGCGTTAAGGCCAATCACGTTCCCACTCACATCACGCAGCTCCAGGCCCTTGCCTCGGCTGAAAGCGGCGGTCGTCGTCGCGCCGTTCGCGGTGTAGCTCACCGTGGCCACGGCGTCTTCACCCACGTCGCTGGCGGAACCGGCGGCGGTGTTAATCACACCCGCGCTCGTCGTCAGCTGCACGGCCTTGTCCGAACCGAATTGCGTATTCGTCAGCACCAGTTGGTTGCCACCGTTTATGGTGGCGCTCACGCCGGTTTCACCGACGGCGGCATTCACCATGTCCACCAGTTGGTCTCGCGTGGTGGCGGCCGTAGTTTCGAACGTCTTTCCGTTCAGAGTGAACTGACCCGCACCCACCAGCACCGTACCAGCCGTGTAGGCCTGCGTCCCGGTGAGGGTGGCCCGACCGGCAGCGGTCGTCACGTTGACGCCCAGGGTGCCGTTGGAGTTGAGGGTAGTGCCGGCAAACGAACCGCTCGTGTACACGTTGGTGATCACGTTGAGGTTGTTGATGTTGGCTTGCACCCCGGCCGACCCGTCCAGCATCTTCTTGCGACCAAACGAGGTCGTGCTGGCCAAGCGGTCAATCGAGTTGAGAATGTTGTTCAACTGCGTTTGGTTGGCTTGCTTTTGGTCGGCATCGTACGTACCATTGCCGTTGGCCACCGCCAGGGCACGGGCGTCTCTGAGCAGGCGGCTCATCTCATCCAGCGCCCCGTCGGCGGTCTTGGCAAAGTTCAATGCGTCTTGGTTGTTGCGCAGAGCGGCATCCATCCCACCCAACTGGGCGCGGAAGTTTTCGCTCGCAATCAAACCGGCCGGGTCGTCCGAGCCGTTGACGATGCGCAAACCGGTCGAAAGCCGGTTAATGGATCGGTTCAAGTCACTTGAGGTGCCGTTGAGGTTGCGCAAGGCACCCATGGCGGCAACGTTGGTGTTGATACGAAAAGACATGCGTTTTCCCTAGCAAAGCCACCAGCATTTATGCGAGCCAGTGGTTCTGCCAGGTGTCTTGTTCCGCACGAGACTTCTTGTTTACCTAGCAAAAATACTGGTATTCAGCAGAATTACCAGGTTTTTTTTCCCGGTATGAATGGGGGCTTCGGGCCAGGGATTTGAACTCGGATGACGGGTAGCGGCCGCACGGGGTAAACCAGCACCTCATGTCACTGGTCGGTCAGGTGGGAAGAAAGCGGCCGCGCGCACGCATGGCCATGGCGGTGATTTACAGCCTGCTTATCATCGGCGCCATCACCACGCTATACCCCTTTGCCGTGATGGTGACCACGGCCACCAAGGGCCCGACCGACCAAAACGACAACAAGCTGTGGCCCGCCTACTGGTCGGACAATGCCGCCCTGACGGAAAAGTACATCGACGACAAGTACGCCGGGGACATGAGCCGGATTGCCGCCAGCCGGATCGGAGCCGATGCCTCGCCGGAAGAAGTCGCCAAGTACCGCAAGTTCCTAGCCGAGCTGCCCCCGACGCACTGGCAGTCGGGCTTCAGCACCCCGGCTAACCAGGTTTACAGCCGCCTGAGCGCCGCCTACCAGGTGGAAATGAAGGCCAAGTTCCCGCGCTTGGATTCCCTGAACCAGGCTTATCTGGAACTGAACACCACCTTTAGCAGCGTGGCGCCGCCCGCCGAGAACCAGCAGCGCAAGGGCTGGCTGCCCACCCCCGGCCCCAAGTACCAGGATTACGTCGCGTTCAAGGAGAAGCTGCCGACTGAGTTCCGCATCCCCGTGCGCGCGCAGGTGATGTACCAAGAGTGGCTGCGCACGGTCTACAAGAACCAGATCGGGGATGTGCCGGTGGCGGCCAAGGGCGAAGCGACCGCGTTTGAAGCCATTGCCTGGCCCCCGCCGCCGGAGTGGCGCAGGCGATTTGAAGCCGAAGGCCTGCCCGTGGCCTACAAGGGCGACACCGTGGAAGACCGCTGGGCCAAGGTGAGCGACGGCCCCATGCCCATCGCGGCCGAAGAAGCCCTGTGGGTGCAAGAGAACGCCGGGACCATCCGCCAGGACTTCCTCACGCGCAACTTCCGCTATGTGGGCGGCTACATGCTGCTGAACGGGCGCGCCCTCATCAATACGGCAATTTTCTGCCTGCTGGCCATTCTCACTCAGCTGACCGTAAACCCGTTGGCCGCCTACGTGCTCTCGCGCTACCCTATGAAGAGCACGGCCCGGGTGCTGCTGTTCCTGCTGGCCACCATGGCGTTCCCGGCCGAGGTCGCGATGATCCCCTCGTTCTTGTTGCTCAAGGACTTGGGCTTGCTGAACACCTTTGCCGCGCTGGTGCTGCCCGCCGCCGCCAACGGCTACATGATCTTCTTGCTCAAGGGCTTCTTTGATTCCCTGCCCAATGAGATCTTTGAGAGCGGCCAACTGGACGGCGCCAAGGAGAGCACCCTGATGATGCGGCTGGCCATGCCGCTCAGTAAGCCGGTGCTGGGCTACCTGGCGCTGCTCGCCTTCATGGGGGCATACGGGGCGTTTATGTATGCGTTCCTGGTGGCGCAGGATCAGCGGATGTGGACGCTGATGGTGTTCATCTATCAACTCCAGCAGAGTGCGCCGAAGGCGGTGATGATGGCGGCGGTGACGCTGGCCGCCGTGCCGACGCTAGTGGTGTTCTTGTCCGCTCAGCGCGTCATCATGCGCGGGATCGTGCTCCCCGGCGAGCGGTAAACGGCGCCTCTTACATCGAAGGCGGCAGGCCAATGCGCTTGCCCGCCAGTTCGGTGGCGTCGGCGATGCGCTCCGCGAGCATCCGGCAGGCCTGCACCTTGTCTCTCGGGATGTCCTCCGGCTCAATGGGCGCGGTGTAGACAATCGTGATGCGGTGACGGCGGAACTTCTTCGACCCGCGCGGCCACATGATCTCCGTCCCCCGAATACCCGCCGGAATGATCGGCGCGTTCGCCCGGCGGCTGAGCATGAAAACGCCCGATTGAAACTCGCCCATCGTCTCACCATCGCCCCGGGTGCCCTCGGGGAACATCAACACCAGCGAGTTCTGCTTCATCTGCTCGATGAACCACTTGATCGAGTCGGTATCACTGCTCCCCCGGCGCACCGGGTGGGTACCAATGCTGTGCAATAGCCACCCCAGCGGCCCCTTAAAGAGCTCTTCCTTCGCCATCGCGCGCACCCAGCGGCGGGGCGGCACACCCAGGGCCGGCGGGTCGAGGTAGCTCATGTGGTTGGCGACGATGATGGCCGGGCCATCGTGCGGGATGTGCTCCAGCCCCTGAATCCGGAGCCCGCCGGTCGCGCGGTAGATCACTTCGCGTACAAGGAACGTGATGAAGCGGTACCACAAGGAACCGCGCCGCCGGGTCTCCGCATTCACGCCCTCATTATAGGAGAACTGGTGCCCATGGATTGGACTATAATCGGGCATGCCCCACCTCGATGCAATCGGAATTGTCGTAACCGATATGGCCCGCGCCCTCGACTTCTACCGTCTGCTGGGGGTGCCGACGCCCACTGAATGGGAAGGCCCGCACGTCGAGGCCACCCTCGGCAACAGCCTCCGACTCATGTTTGATGATGTGGAGTTGATGAAGTCGCTCCATCCGGATTGGCAGCCGCCCGTGGGCCACCGGATGGCGTTGGCGTTTGCTTGCGAGACACCCGCCGAAGTGGATGCGGTGTACGGCCGCGTTGTGGCCGCCGGGTATTCGGGCAAGACGGAACCGTGGGATGCTTTTTGGGGCCAGCGCTACGCCACGCTCCTCGACCCGGATGGCAACATGGTGGACCTGTTCGCTCCTCTGCCAGAGGCAGCGGAGTAAAGAAAAAGCCGGGCGAGATCTCCTCTCACGCGGCTGGTTTGCCTTTCCCGCCTCTTAGTCCGCGACCGGAGGCGGTACGGGCCGCGACCGGGTCGCCTTCGGCATTGGCAGGATGTCTTCGTCATTCGGCGGATTGAAAGGCGTGGCCGCTGGGGCCGCCGTCGTCACCGGGGTGGTCGTCACCGAAGTTTCCACTGCACCTCGGATCGCCCCCGGCCCGCCGATCTGCTGAATCTTGTTGGCGAGGTCAATCCCGAAGATCTCCTTCACCTGTTCGTTCAGCATCATCAGCTTCTTAAGGTCCACGCCGCTGGCACTGGACCCGGAAGAACCGGTGTCAATCACCGTCAATCGCTCCACCTTGGTCGGCGCGATGGCGTTGGTCAGCTCGGTAATGATGTTCTCCAGCTTTTGGAGCACCATGATCTCGCGGGCGTTGTCGCCGGTCGCTTTCCAGGTTTGGGCGAGGGTCTTGATCGCCTCGGCGCGGGCGCGACCATCTTCAATGATCTTGGCCACTTCGGCACTCGCGCGGCTCTCGCTCGCCTCGCATTCCGCGCGAGCCGGAGCGAGCACGTCCGCTTCCAACTGGCGGCGAACCTGCTCCACGCGGGCTTGCTGCACCTTGATTTCGGCTTCGGCCTGGGCGACCATCGCCACGACCTTGGCTTGCTCTTCGGCCACCAGCGCCGCGCGGCGCGTCATGGCGTCGTTCAGTCTGCGGTCGGCTTCGGCCTTGGCCACCAGCGTCTCGGCGCGGATCTGAGATTCCACTTCCTTGAAGCGGTTCTCAGCTGAGCGCACCTTCGAATCGGCTTGCGCAATGGCTTCGGCGCTCCGGGCAGAGGCGATCAGCTCACTGTTGCGGATACGACCGATCGAGTCCAAGTACCGCACGTCATCGGTGATGTTCTGAATCTTGAGCGTGTCCACCACCAGCCCAAGGGCCGTGAGGTCTTGCTCGACTTCTTCCACCAATCGCTCGGCGAATGTGTTGCGGTCGGCGTTGATCTGCTCGGGCGTGAGCGTGGCAAGCACCCCGCGCAGCGAGCCTTCCAGTGTCGCTTTGCAGATCGCCATGATCTCGCCCTGACCCTTGCCGAGGAATCGCTCAATGGCATTGTTCAGCACCGGCTCGTGGCCGGCCACCTTTACGTTGGCGACACCCTGCACGTTCAGCGGCACCCCGCCCTTGGCGTAAGCGCCGACGGCGTTGAGCTCGATAATCATGTTGGTCAGGTCGAGCCGGTCCACTTTTTCAAGGAACGGCTTGCGCCAGGTGCTCCCGTCTTTGACCACGCGGTATCCAATGCGTCGGTCACCCACCCGGCGGCTACCCCCCGAGAAGATCAAGACTTCGTTCGGTCGGCACACCATATACAGCTGCTTGTAACTGAGCACAAACAGGAACAATCCCATCCCGAAGAATCCAACCGCGAGGCTGATGACCGAAGTCACCGGGTTCACCGCGGCATTGGCAAGTAGCAGAAAGTTCATGAGTTCTCCTGGGCTTCCGCCATGTGGTCAGGGCGACCCCGAAGAGCCGCGGTCACGTCCATGCCGGTGGTGCGTTCCACGGCGGCAAACACGCTATCCAGCATCTGCGGGTAGCTGGCGAGGTAGTTCGGCAAGGTCCGGCCATCGCCGCCATCAATGACGGAGAGGCTCTCGACCTGCAGTTTTTGCACACCCACCGCCGCCGAACGCAGGAGCTTCTCGATGTCCTCGATCAGCGCGATCTGCGTGGCAGCGCCGCCGGCTTCTTGCCAGGCCGCGCCCAAAGTGGCAAGCGATTCCGAGGCCGCGCGACCACGTTCGCGGATAATGGCGGCTTCGCCCCGGGCTTGGAACTCGGCGGCTTGCCGCTCGGCTTCGGCGGGCAGGACTCGGTCCGCCACCAGTCGGATTTCTTCGAGCTGCGCTCGAATCTCTTGTAGGCGCTGTTCAGCCACGGCGCGGGCTTCCCGCGCGGCCGCCGCTGTGCGCTCCTCTTCGGCATTCACTGCCGATTCAAAGTCCGCCTTCATCTTTCTCAGCTCGTTGCGTAGACCGATGATCTTGGTGTCCATTTCGGCCGCCGTCACTTCCCCTCGGCCGCGGTTTTCGGCTTCCACCAATTCCGCCGTGCGGTTCGCGTCCGATTCCGCGATCTCGGCCTCACGAACCACGTGCGCAATCGCTTTTCGGCCGGTGGCATCGAGGTAGCCCACATCGTCGCTCACATGCAAAATCTTGAGCGTATCGAGGTGCAATCCGAGCTTGCGGAGGTCAGATTCGCTCTCGCTCGTCAAACCATCAGCGAACTTGAGCCGGTCCTCGTTTACCTGCTCCGGTGTGAGGTTAGCGATGACGCCGCGCAAGTGACCTTCCAAAGTCTCCTTCGCGACGCGGCGGATGGTGTTGATGTCCTGATCTAGGAATCGCTCTACCGCGTTGCGCAGCACGGCTTGATCACTGCTCACCTTCACGTTGGCAATCGCGTCGATGTTCATCGCGATGCCGCCGCTGGAGTACGAGTTCCGGACTTGGATCGGCACCTCGAACAAGGTCAGCGGCAAGCGGCTCACCCGCATGAAGAACGGAATGTAGAGCTTGCGGCCTCCGGTGACAATTTCACTGCCCCGCCGGAATCCCCCCGAGAAAACGAGCGCTTCATTTGGCATGCAAATGCGGAAGAACGTCCGCACCAAAAGGAAGAACCCTAACAAGAAAAGGAGAAAGAGAACGGCCCCGCCGATCACTCCTCCCAGACTCTGAATGATGTTCATGGATTTGTGGTTTGCTCGTGGTTACGACGAAGAGCTGAGCTCGGCTTCCTCCGCCAAAAAGTCATTCAACCGCGCGACTTGCACGCGGTTGCCTTGGATCCCAACGATAAGCACCGCTTCTTCCACTTCAATGACCTCATTGTTTGTGGATTCGGCGATGTAGTCAATCAATTCTCCCTTGACCGTCACCCGCACCTTGCCGGCCTGACCTGGGCGTGCGGCCACTAGCATACGCCCCTGCACTCCCAAAAAGTCATTCTCACCAATGCTTTCCCCTTGGGCTCGCTTCTGGAGCAGGTTCACCAGCACCGCCACCACAAAACCCGTGATGAACCCGGTGATGAGCGAAGACGTGAGGATGAGCGGCTCCTTGGCCATCCCGGTGAGCGTGAGCGTGGTGCCCATGAGCCCAAAGATGCCGAGGAAGTAAAGCCAGAACCTGAAGTTGCCAAAGGGCAACCAAGAAAGGAAAGCGTCGGCCGCATTCGGTGCCCCCGGCGCATGGTCGACCTCGAATCCGCCGTCATGCGAACCCAAACCGCCGTGATCGTGCCCATCGCCGTGCGGAGCAAAGGCGGAAAAGAGGATGAGTCCGCCGGCCACAATGCCAGTGACGAGATACAACGGGAGCACTTTGGATTTCCTTCTCCTGACTACGGACATTATGCCCCTGGGTTGCACCCTTTGCCGTTCTCCCTATTTTGTTTCAATAATTTCTGAAACCTGAAAAAGTTGGGGTTTGGTGCCGTACAATAGGATTGTAGTGACCTCGCCCGTACACGATCCCCAACTCCCTCCTTCTGGCCCTGAGCGAGCCGCTTTGGTCCAGGAGGTGTTCGGGCGTGTCGCCCCCAGTTACGACAAGGTCAACCACTGGATGAGCCTGGGGCAGCACCAAAAGTGGCGCACCAAGGCCGCGGCTGAGTTGCAACTGAAGCCCGGCGACCGGGTGCTGGACGTGTGCTGCGGCACCGGCGACTTCCTGGCCGCCTTGGAACCCCACGTTGGCCCGAGTGGTCAAGTGGTGGGCATTGACTTTGCCCCCGCGATGCTGGAAGGCGCGGCGGCCAAGGGCCACCCCCGGCTGAGCCTCGGCGATGCCACCCGCCTGCCCATCCAGGCGGCGAGCTTTGATGCCGTCACGATCGGCTGGGGCCTGCGCAACGTGGCGGATCTCGATGGCGCCCTGCGCGAACTCGCCCGGATCCTCAAGCCGGGAGGGCGATTGGCCTGCCTCGATATGACCCCCAGCCGCCACCCGTTGCGCCAGATTTCGGACCGGGTCTTCCATTGGCTCACGCCCCGGCTTGGCCGCCGCGTGGGTATGGAACAGGATTATCAGTACCTCGTCAAAAGCACCGACGCCTTCCTCGATGCCGCCTCGCTCTCCGCGCGTCTTCGCGCCGCCGGATTTGACCAGATTCGTGTCCGCACGTTCATGTTCGGCCACATTGCCCTCCATATCGCCCAAAAATCATGACGGCCACCTTTTTCTCGCAGCTCCAAGAACGCATTCCCAATGAGGTGATGACCACCCTTATTGATGGGGTGCTGGGAGTGGAAACCGAACTCCGCGCGCAGGTGCAGAGCGATATCCGGATGGTGCAAGACATTGGCGAACACACCCTGGAAGCGGGCGGCAAGCGGCTACGACCGGCCCTGGTGATGCTGAGCGCGCAGGCCACCGGACTGCCCTACCTTGCCGATCGGTGCGTGAAGCTGGGCGCGTGCCTGGAAATGATCCACATGGCGACGCTGGTGCACGACGACGTGATTGACGGCGCGAGCACCCGCCGGGGCCGCGCGACGGCCGGGCGCGTCTTTGGCGATACTGCTAGCATCTTGGCCGGCGACGTGCTGCTAGCGAAGGCCATGCGCATCCTGGCCGTAGATGGCGACCTCGCCATCATCCGCATGACGAGCGACGGCGTGGTGGAAATGGCCGAAGGCGAAGTGCTGGAGCTGCAGTTCCGCAACGAGTGGACGATGCCGGAAGAGGATTACCTGCGGGTACTGCGGATGAAGACCGCCGCTTACGTGGAGATTTGCTGCCGCACCGGGGCCATGGTGGCGGGGGCGGATGAGGAAACCACCGACCTGCTGGGCAAATTTGGTCACCACCTGGGCATGGCGTTCCAGATCATTGACGACCTGCTGGACTACACCGGCGACAGCCAGAAGACCGGCAAGCCGCTGGGTACGGACTATCGCGAGGGCTGCATGACGCTGCCCCTGATGCGCCTGCGGCCGCACCTGCGCGAAGCGGAGAATGAGCGCTTTGCCCGGCAGTTTGGCGAAGATCCTTCGACCGAAGAAGTGACGGCCTTGATCCAGCTGATGCACGAGCGCGGCGCCCTGGTCGAAGCTCGCGCCTTAGCCACCGAGCACGAACGTCAAGCGATGGCGGCCCTGGCGGCACTGCCCGCTACTCCCCAGCGCGAGCTTCTGTCTTGCGTGACGGAGTTCGTTTCCGGCCGCGACCAGTAAGCCCGTGTACGGCCTTTACGCGTTCGACCTCGACGGCACCATCTATCGGGGGGACGAGGCGATTGACGGGGCGGCCGAGACGGTGCGTACGCTCTTAGCACGCGGGGCGAGGGTGGTCTACCTGACCAACAACTCCGCCGCCACTCCGGCCGGAGTGACTCTTAAGCTTGAGAAAATGGGCATTCCCTGCGAGCCCGCGTGGGTGTACGGCACCGGTCCGTTTGCGGCTCAGCTATGCCGCGATCGGGGCTACCGGCAGGTGCACGTGGTGGGCGAACCCGCTCTCCACCAAACCTTTGCCGAAGCGGGGCTGCAATTGGCTACGGATAGACCGGAAGCGGTGGTGGTGGGCATTTGCCGAACCCTCACCTACGAGATGATCGCACAAGCGGCCGATCTCATCCGGGCCGGCACTCCCTTCATTGCCACTAACACCGACGCCACCTATCCGATGGCCGCGGGGCGACTCCAGCCCGGGGCGGGGGCCGTGGTGGCGGCCATCCAAACCGCCGCCGGACGAGAACCCGAAGTGCTGGGCAAGCCCGCCCCCGCCATGCTCTTGGCCGCGATGAAGGAGGCTGGGATCGAGCCGGCGAACACGCTGATGGTGGGCGACCGCTACGAGACGGACATCCTTTGCGGGCAAGCGGCGGGGTGCGACACCTGGATGGTCACCACGGGCGTGGTGACGGATCGGCCCGATGGGCAACCCGGCGGCGCGAACCTCCGCGAACTCCTGAACTAGGAACTCGAATCGCCCTGCTGAACCCGAAGTTCATCTTCGGCTTGCTTCACGGCTTTGAGTTCGCTTAGCACCGCATCGAGCGTCTGCGAACTCGAATACTCCACCGGCGCGGCCCCCGGGGTACTCGAAAGACTCGATTGCGCCCCCTCCACTTCGTCGGCCAGGTGACGCAACCGTTCTGCCACCGCCATGCCGCCCCGCACAATGTGCTCGCTATGGGCCGACTTGTGCGCGTACTCGGTCCAATCCGAGGCCGCCAGGGTCTTGAGATTGTTGAGCGCTTCCGTGATCTCGAGGTCAAAGAAGTCCTTCATCACGCCTTTGGCTTCGACATCGCGGTCACGCTGCGGCAACCCAATGGCGGACGAAGCCATGGTCATGAGTTCGCTCATCGCGGTGTCCGCCGCGAGCTGCGCTTGCTGGCGCACGCCCGCCCAGTGTGCGCCGATGTCGGGGGCGTTCCAGATGGGGCCGTTGAGCGCGGATTGCACCCGGCTCCAGTGGTAGGCACTGGCTTCTAACAGCTGTAAGACCGAGGCATCCACTTCGCGGTGCAAGCGATTTCGGCCGCGCAGAGCCTGAAACGGCTTGGAGGAATGGTGGGCTTGAATCTTGGCCCGCTCGGCTTCATCGCGGGGCTTGCCTTGCCGCTTGCGCAGAACATTGACGGCCCAGCCCCCGGCGATGAGGGTGAGAAAGCCCGCGATGATCCCCGGTCCCGGGTTGCTGAGAGCGACCCCGGCCGTAATCCCGACCATCGGCGCGAGGGCAAGGACGCTCACAATGCCACCCCCAATCGCCAGGTCTTGGCGCGCCTTGGCGGGATCGTTCTGCGCATAGGTCAGGAACGCGTTCACATACGGCAGTCGCTTGTCAAATCGGGCCATGCGTTGGTAAGTGTGCTCCTTAGTGTCCTACGGCGGCGGGTTGCATCCCGCGCGCAATCGGTATACCGTCTGGCGTGCGGTTCGTGGACACTCACTGCCATATCAATGACCGAGAGGCCTTCCCGGACCCCAATCGGACGCTCCATGAGGCCCAAGGGCACGAGGTGGACCGTTGCATCGTGATCGGCATTGACGAAGGGCTCAGCGAGCGAGCTGTGCAACTGGCCGAGCGCTACCCGGGCGTATGGGCGGTGGTCGGCTGGCACCCCAACCATGCCCATGAATGGACGCCGGAGGGCTGGGCGCGCATCGAAGCCTGGGCCACCCACCCTCGTGTGGTCGGCATCGGCGAAACCGGGCGCGACAACCACTGGGACTACGCCCCCGCTGCCCAGCAGTGGGAGGTGTGGGAGCGCCACGTGGACCTGGCCCAGCGCGTGGAGAAGCCGATTGTGATCCACTGCCGCGAGGCGTATCCCGAGCTTTTGGATTGGCTGGAGCAGAACCCGGTGAGCGTGCCGCTGCTCTTCCACTGCTGGGCGGGTAATGCCGAGGATGCTGAGCGCGCGATCCGGTTGGGAGCGTGGTTCGGGGTCGATGGCCCTGTAACCTACAAGAAGGCCGACGAACTCCGGGCCGTGGTGGCCATGTTGCCCCGCGACCGTGTTCTGCTGGAAACGGACGCGCCCTACCTGACGCCGCACCCGCACCGAGGCGAGCGCAACAAGCCCGCCTACATCCCGCTGATTGCGGAAGGGTTGGCCCGGGTGTGGGGGTGTAGTGTGGGTGAAGTGGCTTCCATCACCACCACGAATGCCAAGCGGCTCTTTCCCGCGATCGTAGGAACCGCTTAGCGGCCGAGTTTAGCGGCGGCGCCCGGTGGCGGGCTGCACGTCAATCTCAAGCTGAGGGGCCGTGCTGGCCGTCTCGGGGTCCACGGCGGAAGAAGAACTCTCCACGGGTTCTTCACCATTCCCGGCAAGGGTCGGCTCACTCGCCAGGACCGGTACGCTCTGCACAATGTTCTTGGGCAACACGCCCGTGGGGATGCGCGGCCCCACAAAGAAATAGCCGACCATCGCCACGAGGCCGGGGATCAAAACCCATTTGGTGATCTCCCAGACAATGCGCGAACCTCTCGATTCGCCCAACTCACGCGCGTCAGCACGGTGTTCCATAAACATGCGTGGCCAAGGGCCAAGCCTTTTTATTGTGACTCATCCCTGGGGCCAATTCGTTCCAAGGGCCACACTGACCACGTAGGATTACGAGCGTGCGAGCCGAGATTTACGAAGATTTGTGGGAAGTCGAAGCCGAGACCTTCCAGACCCTGCCACCAGATGCGGAGCACTCGGCGTACCCCTACGTGCCCTTAGCGGCCTCTGGCTCCGCCCAGATGGTGAGCCTCCGCACAGTGGTGCTGGAGAACCAGTGGACGCGCATCACGGTTTGCCCCGATCTGGGCGGGACGATCATCGGCTGGCAAGACTTGCGAACGGGGGAAGCCATTTTGACGGCCCCCAAGCGACTCCAGCCCGAGGCGGGCGGCCTCCGGGGCACGACCGTCCGCACGGGGATTCAATGGCAGACCTGGCCGGACGAACGACGCCTGATGACGGGGCGCGTGGATTTCCGCATCCATGCCGACGAAAGCGAAGACGGAGCCGTGGCCGTGTATCTGCACGAGCTTCTGGCGGGGGTACCCGCCCAATGGACAGCCTGCCTGACGTTGGAGCCAGATTCGGCCGCCCTGCGGGTGGAGTTCCGCCTGCAAAACCTGAGCTTGCTGCCGTCGCGTTTGGATAGCGGCTTCTCGGTGGCCGGTGCCCAGTGGAGCGACCAGCGCGTGACCTGGCTGGCCCCGGGGCGAGGTGGATTGGGCGCGGTACCGCTGAGCGGCACCTTGTACGCCTCGGGAACCGAGCTGCGCCGGCGAGGGGACGCCCAACCTTGGCTGGCCCCGGGCGCGGTGGAACCTTGGAGTTGCCTGCTGGTGCCGTTCTCGGATTCTCGCGCCGAGAGTGCGGGCGGGGGCGAGGTTTGCCCGGTGGTATCCGAAGCCGGAGCCCTCATGGTGAGTGCCGAAGGGATTTTAATGCAGGCCGCCACGCCGCTCGAGGGCGCCCGACTGTTGCTCGGCACCGAAGATGGCCAAACCCACACCGCCTCAGTGGCCTGGAACCCGGGAGCACCATTGTTCTTTTCCGCCGACCAACTCCCTGGCCGCGCCATCGCCGCCCGGGTGGATGCGGCGGATCTAAACGGCCTCTTGGCTTGGCCGGGGGTGCCCGCCCCGTCTTCTCCCCTTCCCTCGGGTGCCCTCACCGCCCTGGCTGAACCTGCGGAAGGCTCCGAAGAAGCCGCGTGGCACGCCGCCATCACGAGCGGGCAACCTCTCCCGGATGTAACCAACCCGCTCCTTCGGCCCCTGGCCGACCTGGAAACCGCCCGCCGCGCCCTCGCCGAAGGCAACGACGAGGCTGCCGCCACCGCGTGCCAGTGGTGCCTGGCCCGCACCCACGACCAAGTCACCGCCTGGTGGCTCCACGCCATTGCCCAGCGCCGCCTCGGCCGCGCCGAGGAAGACGAAAGCCTGGCCCACGCGATGGTGCTGGACCCCATGGACCTGCGCCTGCGGGCCGAGAGCTTCTTACGCCAGCCCGTCGCCGAGAGCAAAGAACCGTTGCCCTTCTTGCGTCCCCTGGCCGCCAATGCTGACGCTGCCGTGGGGGTGGTGGGCGACTACATTGCCCTGCGAAGCACCATGGACGCCGCCCGCCTGGTGGATGAACTCATCCGGCACCGCGACCTGCCGATGCTCCGCTACCTCCGGGCGTGGAGCTACTTCAAGTTCACACGCATGGAAGCGGAAGCAATGACCGACCTTCGCGCGGCCGCGGCCCTGCCCCTAGACCCGCCCCTGCCCTGGCGACCCCTGGAAAAGCAGATCATCCGAGACCTCGCAGAGAGGTTCCCGGATGATGCGGCTCTCCTAAGCTGGAGACGGCTGGTACTCGATTAAGTCAGGGGCTTAGTGGCCGGTGCCAGCGGCGGGCGGGCGGTTGCCTCCCGTCGTCGCGGCGGCCTTGGGCCGGATGAGAATGCTACGCGTATCCGTGAGCACGTATTCGAGGTCAGCGGCCTTCGTCACCGTTTCCAGCGCAAACTTGAGCGTGGTACCCACCAGGAAGGCGTCGAGCTTGTAGGCCGGCACCTTGGCGTCCACATCGATGATGATGCCGCTCTGGCGTTGGAAGTCTGCAAACACGGCGCGGATATCGGCGCGCTCCATCTTGGTGGTAACCAAGCGCTTAAGGTCGTTTTCAGTCAGGCGGATCGGCGGCGGCGGAATGACCGGGCCACCCTGGGTGCCGGCGCCTGTGCCACTGCGCTTGCTGATGAAGTAGATGCCGTTATCCAGCGTGAATTCGAGCTGGCTGACGCGGCAGATGATCTGGAGAGCTTCTTCAAACTCCACGCCGGAAAGAGCGAGGTAGAGGTCCACCTTCGCGCCGGGTTCCAGCACAAAGCTCTTGCTGCCCTGTTCAAAGAGGTCGAACAAGACTTCGCGGACATCGTGGCCGCGACTGGTGATCGTGATCTGTCCGGCTTCGGAGGTCTTCACCGCCGCCTCAATTTCTTGAGTCTGCGATTGCGTTTGGGTGTCCTGCGTCGTCGCCTTACCGGCTTCATCCGGCGTGACGGGGGTGGTGACGAGGCCACTCATCAGTGACATGGAGCAAAGAATCGAGGAGAGTGCCATCTCAGTTTTTCTTTTCGCCGTTGGGCAAGTACACGGTCACCTTGTTTTGCGGGGTGCCGGAATTGCTTTGCGGGCGAGGGGTCGTGGCCGGGCGCGGAGCCGGGCGGGACGGGGCGGGACGAGTCGGCGCAGGCCGACGCGTGGCAGAGGTAGACGGCCGGGAGCGCCGTTGGGAATTCGTGGTTGAACTTTGGGTTCGGGTCGGGGCCGGAGCGGAGCGTTGAGCTTGCACCACTTGGCCATCGCGGGCCTTTAGGATCGGGGCGTCTTCCATGGTCGCGTGACCCGGGAGACTCAAACCGCCCTGCTGGCGGGGCGCGTGGGTGGTGGAGTTGGAATTCGTCTTGGGGGCCGCCGCGTGGCTGTCAGATTGGGCATGGACGTCGTCCTTCTTGTCGGCGTGCTCGTCGTCGGTCGGGACATCCTCGGCGTGCTCTTCTTCCCCGTGGGGATCCGCCGCATGTTCATCCGTGGCGTGCTCGTCCGTCTGTTCGTCTTCGGCGTGCTCATCCTTGGCGGCGTCTTCCTTGGTCGCTTCGTCCGACTCACTGGTGGTGCCGTCCTTCTCGGATTCCTTGGATTCCTTTTGGGCCGTGGCTTTGTTGCCGGCCTTGGCCCCGAGGAGCGCGGTCGGATCACGGAGAATGGTGCTCATCGCGATGAGCGTGAGCGCCAGACCGATGGACGTGAAGGCGACCCGCATATTGACGCGAGAATCTTTGACAAACGGGGTGCCCGGATCGTTCATCCAGCCGTTCGACTTGGAAGGAGCGAGGCGCTTCGCCCCGGGCAGGGGCAGGCGGGAAATGAGATTGCGAACAACCTCGCCCACTTGCAAAAGCAGCTCGTTGGGGGTGACCTTGGCTTTCGGTTCGGCCGGGGCGGCATCGCCCATCAAGACCTGACGCAGACGCACGGCTTCCAGGCGGCACTCTTCGCAAATCCGAAGGTGCTGTTCCAGGTCCGCATCAATCTCGGCCGGGAGTTGCTCTCCTTGACCCAAGCGCTTCAACTGCGCTCGCGCCAGGTGACACTCCACATTTCCGATTGCCATTTCTTACAATTCACTTCAGGTTTTTGTCTCGAAGTGATTTGACCTCCAATCAGTCAATCGGTATGCATTTCGGGTTTCTTCAGGGTGAGGCCCAAGAATTTTGCGAGGGACCTAGCCGCGCATGCCGGAGAAGGCCGACTCCAGCAAATCCACGGTCATCATCACGCGGTAACGGGCTTGGCGTTCATCCGCACCCTGACCCATCCAGGCGTGGCAGCCGGGGTTGCCGCTCACGAGGATGTCGGGGGTCGTTCGCTCGACGTGGTCGAGCTTGCGCTCTAGCAGTTGCCGGGCCAGCTTGGGCTGGGTGACGTTGTAGGTGCCGGCGCTGCCGCAACACATTTCGCTCTCTTCAATGTCCAAGAGCGTGACGCCGGGGATGGCGCGAATGAGTTCGCGGGGGGCACTGCGGATGCCCTGACCGTGGGCGAGGTGGCAGGCATCGTGGTAGGCCACGCGCACCAGCTGGGCGAAGCCGGGGGCATTGTTGAGGACATCGGCGAGGCCGTTTTGGAGGAGGAACTCGGTCGCCTCATGGACGATCGGCCCTATGCTGGACTCCTTGAGATGGCTACCGCAACCCGCGGCATTGACGATCAGCGGGGTGTTTTGCGGGAGGGCTTCGGCCAGGGCATCAAGTCTATGGTGGGCGGCCTTAAGGTCGCCGGCGTGGGCGTGCAGGGCACCGCAGCATTGATGCTTGAGCGCCGGGATGGTGGCGTAGCCCACGCGGCGGAGGAGGCGGCGGGTGGCCTCGTGGGTGCTGGGATACAGCACGCCCATCACGCACCCTTCGAGGAGGGCGACTTGCCCCTTGATGGGGGGCAGCTCGTGGGGTCGCAACGGCGGCCATTGGCCAGGGGCTTCTCGCTGGGGGACTCTCGCTTCGGCTTCCTCGGATGTAATGGCCTGGTTCAAGAACGAGGGCACGCGCCCACCCGGAAGCAAGCCCCCCAGCAGGGTTTGGGCCCGGAAGATGGTGGGATTTGTGATGGTGTTGATCAGGGCGGCTTCGGCGCGGCGCGGGCGTTCCCTGCGCAGCTCGTGGCGGGCCAATTCCAGGATCATCCCGTAGTGCACCCCGCTGGGGCAGGCGGTTTCGCAGGCTCGGCACCCCAGGCAGGTATCCAGGGCGTCGGCCGTCTCCGTCCACTCGATCTGGCCCTCATCAGCGGCGCGGGCGAGGTTAATCCGTCCCCGGGGCGAGCGAGACTCGTCGCCGGTCAAGACAAAAGTGGGGCAGGCTTCGAGGCAAAAGCCACACTTGATGCACTTGGCGGTCAGGTCTGACAATGGCTCGGCCATGCCTCCATTGTGACGCTAAACTAGAGCCAATGCGATTGATGCGAGGCGGAACGGACGGGAGTCACCTGCGAGTGGCCGTGATTGTGAGCCGCTGGAACGAGTTTGTCACCACCCCCATGCTGGAGGGAGCGCTGGATACCCTCGCCAGCCAGGGTGTGAAGGATCCGGTGGTCTACGCGGTGCCCGGCACCTGGGAGATCCCGGTGGTGGCGGCGGAACTCATTCGCCGCAAGGAAGTGGACGCCCTGGTGGCCCTGGGCTGCATTCTGCAGGGGCAGACCACGCACGCGCAGCTTCTGGCCGGGGATGTGAGCCACGCGCTGATGGACTTGCAGGTTCAAACCGGGGTGCCCATTGCCTGGGGCATCCTCACTCCGGACACGGCGGACCAGGCAATCGACCGCGCCGGAATGAAGATGGGCAACAAGGGCCGCGAGGCCGCCAGTGCCGCCATTGAGATGGCGAACGTGCTCGCCGTGCGCAACAACTAAGCGGCTTCAACTTGCGGCAGGGCGGGCATCCACACCATGCGGAACCGTCCGCCCCGCTTGGCGGCAAAGCGCCAGCCGCGCGCTCGCAACTCGGTCTGAATCTCCGTGACCATCGTGCTCGAGAGCCCCGTCAGGTCCACGTGCATAGATCCACCGTTGAGTTCGGCGCGCCGGGCCAGCCGGTCGGCTTCCTTGGCCACCACGCGGTGGCGGAGGCGGTGGATTCGTTCTCGGAGGAAGATGTCTTGCATGTCGGTCTCCTGTTTTAGTAGACGAATGAATAGTAGACGAAGTTCCACCCCCAATGCAAGGGGCCTAGAAACTTTTCTACATCTTTTTTCGTCGAGACCGAAAATTGAACCTAGCGCGGCACCATCGTAATGCCGTGGCTCACCTGCCGACCCTCGCCGCGCAGCGACGAGCCGTTGGCCCACAGCCCCGAACTCGCTCCGCCGTCCAGGCCAATGGCTTCGGTGCAGCCTAGCGCTTTCATGGTCTGCGCAAGCTGAGTAAACGTGCCCGCCGAGGCCACAAATACCACGCGTCCATCTCCCGTCACGCCCATGGCGCTCCGCGTTTGGCTGCCCGCCACCCGGCTACTGGTGAAGCCTTCGGCCGTCGGGTTGCAGTCCACTTGCCCGCCGCGCACCAGCATTGGCCCGCAGCCGATCCACACCGAGTTCTCCGTCCACACGTCCGGGCGGCGCATGTTCGGCATCTTCAGTGACCACTGCACCTGGTCCCCGGGGCGGAAGCGGTCGGCTTGGCTCCCATCCGAGCCCCGGAACAGCAACACGCCGCCCCCATCCGGGATCGCCACGTCGCCTTCGCCCTTGTCAATCACCCGGCGGCTGGCATCAATCCGCACGTAGCGGCCCGCGAGGCCCGTGCGCGCGCCCCACGCCCGCGTATAGAGCGCGGCCACGCTGGCCCCCGGGGTGTGGTTCACCCGGTAGAGATAGAACGAGCGCCCGCCCACCGTGCCGGTGATCTTGGGGTTGCCGCGTTCCACCTGGGCGGTGCCATCCGGAGCGATGGCCAGCACCGAACCCACGCTGCCCAGGCTCTGCGGCCAGCCGTTCACCACCAGGGTGTGGTAAGGGTCGGCCACGCCGTCGCGGCTGTAGGCATCAAAGTAGCCACCGTTAATCACGGCCTGCGCGCCCGTTGCACGGGCCATCGCCGCTAAGGAGGAAACGCCACCGGCCCGGCCGCCGCCCCACGCCACGCCCACGCGCACGTCCGCCAACTTGGCCGAAACCACCACGGCCGAGCGGGGAGAACTCACCCGCGAGACATTCACCACCGTGGGCGCCGTAGCCGGCACTCCCGCCGCAACCGCACCCAAAACCAAGGCCAAGCCAACGCTCATGACGTTCATTATTTGGAATTTTGCGTGCTTTCCTCTATACTGAGGCGTGAGACCAGGAACAAATCATGTCATGGCGGCAAAAGCGATCCCTCGGTGAGGAGTTCGTCTCGAAGATTTACGACACGTTCAAGGTGGACGAACGCTACGTCCTGGATCATCCGGACGGGTTTACCTACTGGTCCGGCGACCTCGCCACGACCGTGCGCACCGACCCCGGCCTGTTCCGGCAATCGCAGGTGACGTACCGCGTCACCGCCACCACGGAGTTCATTCGCGGGCGGGGGCGCGTGCCCGAGGTCATCCTCGCCCTGGAAGACATCCTCGACCACGGCACCATGTCGGGCGCGGTCTATAACCCGCAGACCGACGTTTTTGCATTGGAATGCGGCGTTTACGCCACCGAAGACAATTCCGAATTCAGCAAAGGCGCGATGGCGGCGGCCGTGTGCCTGCAAGTGAACGAAGCGATGGTGCTGAGCACGCGCCTGGCCGAACACCTCCGCACCAGCATCGCCTATAGCGCACACCCCACCCAGGGGCCACGCTCCGGGGTGGATGAGTCGCTTTCGCATACGTTCGAACAGTTCACGGCCAGCGGGGCCGCCCCCAACCGGTGGCACGGCCAACCCGAGTGGCAGCAAGCCGAATGGGTGATGGAGCGCGAGGCCATCACATTCGAATCGGACCACAAGGGACGCATTCACGCCACCTTCCCGTGGCACTGCGGCGGCGAGCCGATTGATTTCTTGGTCAGCATCGAAGAAGCCCACCCCCGCCTCGGAGCAGGCCTGCACGCCACCTTAGTCATCCCTATGCCTTTGCCCAAAGCTGGCATCGGCAAACTGGCGCTGAATCTCAACCATTACGAAGCGAACGAATACAAGCGATGCCACACTCTGGGCAGCTGGTGCATGCACGATGAGAAGTTGGCCTTCCGGCTGTTCGTCCCCAACCTGCTCTACACGCCGCAGGCCCTCACCGAAGTCTGTGTGGCTATGGCCACCCGCGCCATTTGGGTGGACGAGTGGTTCGTAGCCTTACGCCAGCAGGCCGCACCGCCCTCCTCTTAGGGGCGGCGGCTTTGGTGGGGTGCCAGCCCTCGGCCCCGACGGCCGAAGCGGCCGGGCCGAACCCGATCTACGCCGAGTTGCACGCGGCGGTGCAGGAATATCGCCTGCGGAGCCAAGACCGCTACCCTTCGGCCTCGGCGTGGCAAACCCAGCTCCAGCCTTTCACCAAGACCCGCCTGGACACGGTGGAAGGCATCTGCTACAACGCTGCGCTCAGCGATGTCAGCGCCATCACGGTGCGCAAGCCGGAGGTGGTGGTTCTGTTCTTCAGCTGCGCCAAACGGACAGCGCCCCGGGCGGGTGGCCTGCTGGACATGGCCCAGCCCCCCGGCGAGGTGGTGATGGCCTTTGGGGATGGCAGTGTGCGCACGGCCCACCCGGATTTCAAGGGGCGCGAATTCCTGTGGGATCCCCGCCGGATTTCGCCCGACCTCTGAGCCTAGCGGGGCGCCCAAAGGGCTTGGTAAGCAAACCAGCCGCCCATCAGCACGCCGTAGCCCACAATCACCCAGCGCAGGGTTTCGGGGTTGATGCGCAGGCTGCCCCGGGCCGCGCCGTAGCCGCCCAGCACGCTCCCGATGGCCAGGGCGAGGGCGGGTTCCCACCGCACCAGCCCCTGCACCACCAGCAGCACCGCCGCCGAAAAATTGATCAGCAAGCCCAGCACGTTCTTGAGCGCGTTGGCGTCGTGCAGGTCGCCGGGGTGGATGAGGCCGAGCACCGCCAGCATCAAGATGCCCATCCCCGCGCCAAAGTAGCCGCCGTAGACCGCCACCAAAAACTGCACCAGCACCGCCCACAGGGCCGCCCGGGGGAGGTTGCGGCACCAGGCTGAGAGCTGCGGCTTCAGGGCCAGGATGACCGTGGCCACCAGGATGAGCCCCGGCACCAGTTGGTCAAACAGCTTGGCGTCGGTGAGGGTGAGCGCCCAGGCGCCGATGAGCGCGCCGACGAGCGTGGGGAGGAAGAGAAGGCGCAGGTTGTCCTTGGCCGAAGGGAGGCGTTCTCTCAGCCCCCAGGCCCCGGCGATGCCGCCCGGCCACTGCGCGGCGGTGTTGGTGGCGCTGGCCACCACGCTGGGCACCCCCGCCGCCACCAGAATGGGAAAGGAGACCAGCGAGCCCCCACCCGCCACCGCGTTGACGCCCCCCGAGATGACCCCCGCCACCAGGAACAGCGCCCACTGGCCCGCGCTGAGTTCGAAGGGGATCATGGCTGGGGAGTGTAACCCACGCGTTAGAATAGAGCTTGAGGAGTGGACTGAGATGAAGCGGGGTCTCCGAGCAGGCAACGGAAGCTATATTCTAGCGGCGCTCCTGGTGGGCGGCGCCCTGGGGTGGGGTTGTGCGCCGGGGCCGCGCTCCTTGGCTCAGCACCCTCGTGCCGCCGAATTTGATTTGAAGGACCCGGCCATTGCGGCAGCTTATCGCTTCTTCGAAGGTATCGGGGAAGCCAGTACCCCAGATTTACTGCAGCGAGGACGACAGTTAAGGTCGAAGAATGCTGTCTCCGTGTTGATCTCTCGTGATGAAACCGGCTTTTCCGATGTCATTGTCGATCTGGACACTTTCGCGGTGTCATTCTCACGGGCCGGAAACCCGATTTCGCTCGGCTACGACCCCAAGAAGCCGAATCTCATCACATCTGAAGCGGACTTGCTTCGACGCGCCACTGAACTCCACGCTTGGAACAACACGGGCGAAGCCAAATGGGGGCCAGTAGGAAAGATCCGATTCGAATCATTCTCTCCCCCTCAGGAAGAGGTTAAACTTGAGAATGGCATGATCCGGGGTCCCGTTAAGCTTGGTCCGCGGGGCAAACTTTACTACGGCATCACGGAGTTAGATGGCATGCCCGTTTGGGACAACACGACGGCCAACACCTACATGGAGATCTGCCTCAATACCGGGCTTATCGCTGTTTGGTCTGGACACGGGGGCTACGAGGTCGCCCGGCGGGAATGGGGTTCCACCGAAGCCCAAGCCCGCGAGATTGCAGAGAACTTCAAGTGGCAGGCGTGGCGCGAGGGTGTCAGCACCTCTCGTGGCCCGGTGACTTCCCTCCGCAAAATGTGGATCGCCGAGAACTACATGGCCCGCCCCGCCCGGCTCATCCCGGGTTACGTCGCTCAGTTCACCGAAAACGTGTGGCTGGAGATCGACGCTGAGACCGGCCAGGTGCGGTACGCCGGGGATGATATGTCGCTGGATGACGCGCCGCGCTAACCGCGCCGTCATCCCGCATCTTTAGTCCTGCGGCTGCAAGACCTCGCTGAGCAACGCCGCGAGGTGGCGCAGGGGCAGCACCTCCCAAACCTCTGTCGAGATCATCTGGTTGAGCCGCAATTCCGCCAGCCCGTGCACGAATCCCCACAGGGCCAGACCGGCGGCGTGCACTCGGTCATCATCATAACCCGGCTGCCGACTCCGAATGGCCCCGAGCACCTGCTGAAAAGAAGCGTCTGCCTTCTCCGTAAAAGGTTCCACCAAGCCGCCAAACATCAACCGATGCAGATTCGGGTGGTCGAGCGCATGCCGGATGTAGATCTCGCCCAGCCGGTAGAGATCGCCCTCGGCGTCCTGCCCTGCTTCGGCCAACTCCTCGAATCCCTGCGTCGCCACCGCTGCGAGGAGCTCTTGCTTGGAAGCAAAGTGAACGTAGGGTGCACGAGGGCTGACCCCCGCCCGCTCGGCGAGCTCCCGAACGCTCAAATCGGCCGCCGTTTGGGTCCGCAACAGGCGGATGGCATCCTCCAACAACGCTTCGCGCAGGTTCCCGTGGCGATACGTGCCGGGGGCCTTTTTCATCATTTGTAATCATTGCATACTTTCTTCGGATACAATGTATGCGATGAATACTTTTAAGTCCACCGGCTCTGGCACCCGTCGGGTCCTCGTCGTCCTGGGGCACCCCGCTCCCGCCTCTTTGAACCAAGCCCTCGCCGAGGCCTACGCTGAAGGCGCCCGGAAGGCCGGGGCGGAAGTCGTTGTGATTCAGCCGGCAACGTTCGCGATGAATCCCCTCGCGGATCCGCGCACCATCCCCGAGTTGGAACCTGACCTGGTCGCAGCGCAGGACCTCATCCGCGCGGCGGACCACATCGCCTTCGTCTATCCGCTGTGGTGGGGGGCTGCCCCCGTTCCGCTCAAGGCCTTCATTGACCGGGCCTTCATCACCGGGTTTGCGTTTCGGTACAACGAAAAGGGGCAGCCCCAAGGGCTGCTAAAAGGGCGCACGGCCCGGATTGTGCTGACCATGGACGGACCGCGCTGGTTCCACCGGTGGATGTACCGCAACTCAGGGGTGACGTGGCTGCGCTGGGCTACCTTATGGTTTTCCGGCATTCGCACGGTGGGAATGACGCCGGTGGACAAGGTGCGGACCTCATCGCCAGAGCGCTTGGCTAAGCAGATTGAGCAAGTCCGCCGGATGGGCGAGATGGACGGCCGACGAAAGTAAGTGCGGAGAAAAGTGGCGCCCCGGAGAGGACTCGAACCTCCGACCAACGGCTTAGAAGGCCGCTGCTCTATCCACTGAGCTACCGGGGCAAGCCGCTGCAGTGTACCGGGCCGCCCGAAACCCACCTCCCCGGGGCCTGTCCGTGCCATCATCACGCTCATGGTTCTGGTGGTGGCGGGCGGGTCGTGCAGCGGAAAAAGCACCCTGGCCGCCGCCGTGGCCCCGCGCCTGGGCGCCCGGCACATCAAGGGCGACGCCTACTTCCGCACCGATGACCCCGCCGCCCCGCGCATCCTCATCGCCGGGCAGGTGGCTTTTGACTGCAACCACCCGGAGACCCTGGACCTGGCGCAGATGCTGAACGACATCCAGTCCACGGCCGGCCCGGTGATTGTGGACAGCCACTTTGGCCTGTATCACCCCGAGCTGCGCACCCTGGCCACCCACCGCGTGTTTGTGGCGTGCGAGGCCGATATCCGGGCGATGCGCCGCCTGGTGCGCGGGTATCCGCACCGGGGCGAACCCCAGGCGCTGATGGAGGAATATATGGCCGGCGCCCGGCCCGCCTTCGATCGGTACATTGCGCCCACGCAGGCCTATGCGGACCTGGTGCTGGATGGCGCCCGCCCCCCGGAGGCATTGGCCGAGGAGTTGCTGGCGTGGTTGAAGTAGAAGTTGATTGAAACTGGATTCGAAGGGGCTTCGTCGCCAACAAAAGGCACTTACTTGGTACGCATCGAAAAATCTGACTGCGCCAATCGCTTTTCAAACTTGCTCACCGCCATGGCATAGGATTCATCAATCAGCGGAACCAAGGTTTCCCAAGTGGATCGACTTGGGCAGAGAACTTGAGCCCATGCCATCCAGCCGTAAATAGGATGAGGCATTAGCTCGTCAAGCTTATCAAATGGATGGCCCGTTGCGATAATCCCGCCCTTTGCTGGTCGCGCAGGCTTTGGGCCGAACAAGCCTATGTACGTACGGGGGTTCAGGCCAATAGAAAGTCGAAAGACGCCGTCACGATTTAGTCTGGACGAGCGGTCGTTGTCTCCATCGTGCTCCTTGATTGTGCAGAAGTAGACCCCATTCGGGAGCTTCTTACCTGGATTGTAGAATAGAGATGTCTCGCCCCAACTTGCCTTTGCCGCAACTCCTGGAAGCCGCGAACAAATCTCCGACTCAATTTGCTCAGCGGAAACACTCATACAAGTCGAAAGATACCAGAATGCCCAGAACCTAGATGCGAGAGCAGACCCGCCCAAACTAACAGCTCCCACTCCCGCCAGGGAGTGAGGGCCAGCCCGCCCACTGAACGCGACCTTAGATCACGCCCTTGGCGCGCAGGTCGGCGTAGTGGCACGCCTTGAACTTCTTGCCGCTGCCGCACGGGCGCAGGGCAATTTGTCGACCAGCGAGATCATACGAATAGGTGATCCGGTTGCCGCGGGCGTCTTGGCGGCTGGTTTGCTGCCCCGCGAGATCGTAGGAGTACGTGGTGCGGTTGCCCAGCGGGTCCACGCTCGCCGACATGCGGTTGGAATTGGCCGAATACACCGAGGTGGTGATGAAGCCCAGCGGATTGGTGACGCTGGTTTGGTTTCCGGCGTTGTCATAGGCGTAGCTCGTGCGGTTACCCAGGGGGTCCACCGAGGCGGTCACTTGACCGGCAAGGTCATAGACGGTGGTGGACCGGCCAATGTGGTCTTTGAGTTCGCATTAGAAACTTGATCAAACATCTGAATGCCTTGCGGGCGTATCACTAGTCGTGACGACCGATACACTCTAATTGACATAGAAGAACGTGACGTTACACCCGTCTGCGCTTAAGTTAAACAACTCGCCATTTGCTCCACCATCAAACCCTGGACTGATCGTAATCATTGTTGGACCTCCACTAAGCTCAGTACTAGAAGGACGCAAAACAATGCGCCCTTGACGATTGGTCTCTTTGTAAACCCAAGAGAAGCCAAGGCTATTCAACTCCTGGAGGACACTTTTCGATATAGCTTCAAGCTTTGCACCCGGAATGTTGTAAGTCGCAGCTTCTGAATTTCCAGAACGGGTAGTTTGCCTTTCTGCATTCGATAGCACCGATAATCTCTCGACAAGAGGGATAGTGGCCCCCTTTGGATGCGACGGAAGGCATCCTGCAGATGCGATAAGCAATGCCCAGAGGCGAAGTTGGATCAATAGTGGCTTAAGCATTGGGTTTGGCATAAGAGAATGAGATTTCCGGGAATGGGCTGGGCTGCGCAGCAGTTTTGACATTCATACGCATCATCCTCCAGCCCGCACAGTTGCCAGGGCACGGGATTGCCGGCTCGGACTAGTCCTTCTTCATATTCCAGCCAGCATTCGCCAAAGCAGGTGAGTTTTTCACAGGCGCTTCGGAACTTATCAAGTTTCTTTAGCGAATCCTTGACCTCATCCGGTAGCTTACCGATGTTATCCGGTGCTCTCTCAGGCGTTAACCCCTTGCAGAACTCCGGAGGCCAGCCCTCTTCTAAGCAGGTCTGTTCCAATACGCCAGATTCCTTCCAGGGAAAG
>VYME01000016.1_pt1 | contig 177353 bp, 140 predicted proteins | sample 5115281 | NCBI WGS metagenome assembly VYME01 (sample SAMN12291780, study PRJNA351875) | freshwater metagenome | isolation source: freshwater lake | place: USA: Michigan, Wintergreen Lake | collected 2013-08-08
TCATGAAAACACGAAGCAGCCACGTCTGCCCCGATTAACCCCGCTTACCCATCCCCAACCGGTGTCGCCGCTGCAGCAACAACGCCCTCTCGTCGGAGATGGGCTTAGGTTATGCGAGGCTTGGAGATATGGGGATAAGTTTTGTTCTGTCCCTGCTGAAATAGCCACTGTCATCCCCGCCGAAGCGAAGCGCAGAGCGGGGACCCCCAAGGACCTTGCGGCACAAGGTCCCCGATAGGCTGACGCCTTCGGGGATGACAGAATTATGGTTCTTTTCATCTAGAAGGCTTTGGTGCAGGCCCTGCCTGCCCCAAAGGCCAGCCTTAATTGTTTGTGGGCGATTTGACGAGTCAAGTCCGCTTCGCGCCGCGGTGCGGCAGATTTCCAGAGGAAATCTGGACTTGACGCGACTAATCGCCCGGTCACGCTAGAGGAAGCGGTTTGGTGGACCACAAGGATCACCAAAGCGCTTCTAGATGAATTAAGCTAGGCCATCCCCGCCAAAGCGAAGCGCAGCGTAGGGACTCGGCTGACGCCTTCGGGGACGAAAATGCGAGGGAGTTAAGGGGTAAGTGCGCATAGGCGCGCTGCGCCGCGCAACGAAAGCTCCACACCGCATACGCCGAGTGCATTGCTCTGGCCTATGGGCTTGTCGCGCTCTGTAAAGACAACATATAGCTGTCTGTAATACGCCGGTGCCAGACCGTCGCGCCTTGCCAAGGAAGCTCTAGAGCCATGCAGCTGATTAGTGACGATGTTCTCATCGATACAGGACAGATAAACCCAACCCATTCGGCGGCCTATCCGCTGATTGGCGGGTTCCAGTTGGGCAATCCGGCGTCTTGGACAAGCGGGCATCCATGGGAGTTCTATCGGCAACTTCGCGAGGACGCACCGGTGCATTGGACACCCGGCTATCGCGGTATCTCTGGGTTCTGGTCGGTAAGCCGCTATGAGGATGTGAAGTCGGTCGAGCTCAATCCGCAGGTGTTTTCCTCCCAGCGCGGCAGCATCAATTTGGGCATTCAGGCGCGTGAAAAATGGAAGCCGAAGAAACTCATCCCGGCTGCGCTCAATTCTTTGATCAACATGGATGCACCCATGCATATGGAAGCTCGCATCCAGCAAAAGGATTTCTTCATCCCGGCCTATGTGGCCAAGGTCCGCGACAAGGTCAGCGCCCATATCGACGGCTTGCTCGACGAAATGGAGCGTAAGGGGCCAGAAGTCGATTTCGCGAAGATGTTTGCCGAGCAGGTCCCACTTTTCACCTTGTGTGAAATGCTCGGTGTCGACGAAGCAGACCGGCCGCGGATCGTGCAATGGATGCACTATCTCGAAATGGCGTCGCAATATCTGGCAAACCCGTGGCAGACGATTTTGAAGGAACCCCTATTTCCGTTCCGGTTTTTCAAAATGGTCGATGCGATGTTTGCTTATGGCGAAGGGGTCATGGCCGACCGCCGCGCCCGCCCGCGTGAGGATCTCTTGACTGCGATTGCCCGCTCCAAGCTGGGCGGGGAAGAATTGCCCCAAGAACATCTCGACGGTGCGTGGCTTCTGATCATCTTCGCTGGAAACGACACCAGCCGTAATTCACTAACCGGCACAATCCAGCTGCTCCACGAATTCTCTGACCAGCGGCAGATGGTGTTGGATGACCCAAAACTAATCTCCCGCATGGCGGAAGAGGCGCTACGTCTGGTCTCCCCTGTCAAACACATGCGCCGCACCGCGCTTGAAGAAACGGAGTTGAACGGTCAGCGGATTGCTAAGGACGAAAAAGTGGTCATGTGGTATGGAGCCGCCAATCGCGATCCTACCATATTCCCCGACCCAAACCGGTTCGACATGATGCGCGATAATTATGACAAGCACCTCGCCTTCGGCCATGGCGTGCACAAATGCCTTGGCTCGCGGATCGCGCAAATGCAGCTGCGGTTGTCGTTTGAAAAGATCTTCGAACGCTTCCCCAAAATTGCGCCAGTGGGTCCAGTTGTTTATGCCCCCAACGCGCTCGTCAATGCGATGTCGAGCCTTAAGGTCAATCTGTACGGCGTGGGCGGCCAGCGCCCGACACTGGTGGCCGCGCGCAAAGCCAGCTGATGGAATGGTTTGGCGCGTGTGGACGTCGAAAGGAACCGCATTTCAGGCGGTATAAGACCCGCCTTTCGCTTTGTCGCCCAACGTCAGGACTAACTGCATCTGGGCGTCCGTGAGCTTCAAGCATCTCATGGCAAATCTGCGCGCCTAGCCAAAGGTCTTGACGAAGAACGCCAACCACGAGTGGTCCACGTTCTAGGTGCCAAAGCACGAAATGATGACAAATAGCTAAAGCAAAATTGACCGCTTTGACGATTGCAAGCATGGTGGATCATGTTGCTAATGGTGAGTCTCAAACAACCTATAAGCCGTCAAAGCGGGACCTTGGGGCATGAGGCTAAACGTTTGTATTAGTGCCTAAAAAAAACTTGATCCTATCTGATCGAGAGATGTTAAAGGGGAAGTAGAGGGTATGGATCGGCGAACTTTGGTCACAGCGGTAGCGATTGGCACACTATCGGGTGCTGGCGCAGGCATTGCTGCGGCGCGCGTTGCAGGTGCCGGAGCGGGTGCCACGGCACTGGGCACAACGGCTGCACAAGGCGCGGTTGCTGGGGCGGTCCGGCTAAACATGGTCACCTCTTGGCCCAAAGGCATGCCTGGTTTGGGCATGAGCGCAGAGCGTATCTCACAACGTGCGCTGGCGTTATCAGGCGGCACGCTGGATATCAAAGTTTATGCGGCAGGCGAATTGGTTGGTGCCTTTGAAGTATTTGATGCTGTCGCGACAGGCTCCGCCGACCTCTACCATTCAGCCGATTATTATTGGCAGGGCAAAAACCCTGCCTATCCGTTTTTTACGGCTGTCCCCTTCGGCATGACAGCCATGGAGCAAATGGGCTGGCTCGACCATGGCGGTGGCCAAGCTTTATGGGAAGAATTGGCGGCGGGTTTTGGCATTGTGCCGATGGCGGCGGCAAACACGTGTCATCAGGCGGGCGGCTGGTTCAAGCGCGAGATCAAAAGCTTGGCGGACCTCAAAGGCCTCAAAATGCGGATTCCTGGCATTGGCGGGGAAATGATCCGGCGATTGGGTGGCGCTGCTGTGGCGATGCCCGGCGGGGAAATTTATCAAGCGCTACAATCTGGTGTGATTGATGCGGCGGAGTTTGTTGGGCCTTGGAATGACATTGGCTTAGGCTTTTATCGCGAGGCCCCCTATTATTACGCGCCAGGCCTGCAAGAACCGGGCGCGACCTTGGCGGTGGGCGTCAACAAGGGAAGGTTTGATAAGCTCTCCCAAGTCCATCAAGAAATCCTGCGTGCGGCCTGCCGGGAAAGCTATGCCATTTCGATTGGCGAATTCACCTATCAAAACGGCGTGGCCATGGAAGCGATGAAGGCCCAACACGGGGTCACGTTGCGCCGCCTACCCGATGATGTTTTGAAAGAAGCTGCCAAAATTGCCCAAGTCATGTGGGCTGAGGCAGGTGCGGCTGACCCTCTGGCTGGCCGCATTTACCAAAGCTGGCTTAAAGCCTACCGCGCCATGCGACCTTGGAGTGAAGAAGCCGAAGGGATTTATCTCGCGGAACGCACTCGCAATTTGAACCTTGGTGCCCCATGAGTCCGCAGGTTTTAGGCGAGCCCCTTGGGGCGATCGCCATCGTCATTCTTGGCGGACTGTCACCCTTTTTATTCGCGCCTCTCGCCACAGCAATCTGGGGTGAGCCTGCGGCGCAAGTCCAGCGGGTTTTGAATGGGGTTGCCGAGGATATCGCAACGTGGCTCGGCCGTTTTGCCCAAGTATGCTTGCTTGTATTGGCGTTTGGAATGCTGACGACCGTGCTGTTGCGCTATATTTTTGGCGAGAGCTTCACCCGTCTCAATGAAATTGTGATGTATGCCCATGCACTTGGCTTTCTGATGGCGGCACCTGTCGCCTTAATTACAAATGCGCATGTTCGGGTCGATATTGTCTATGAGCAAGTCAGCGAACGAACAAAGGCCTTGTTGGATCTAATCGGCTTTTGCCTCCTCCTAGCCCCAGTGATGTTGCTATTGCTGATTTATAGCGGCCCCGTTGTCGAGATGGCTTGGCGCATCGGCGAGAAGAGTCCAGAGACAGACGGATTGCCATTTGTGTTCCTCTTAAAGACGGCCATGCCAATCTTTGCTGTCACCATGCTGATGGCAGGCGTGGCACATGCAGGACACGCTGCCCTGCGCTGGCGCGGGCTTGAAGCGTTGGACTCTGCCTCATCAGATCACCATGTGGGGCCGTAACAGATGGACCTGCACGGGATTTTAGACATTGCCATGTTTTTGACCCTCATCATCGCTTTGATGATGGGTTATCCGGTGGCCTTTACGTTGGCAGGTGTGGCTCTGGCTTTCGGGCTTTTGGGCATGGCACTTGGCGTGTTTCAACCCTCTTACTTTGCCGCCTTCCCCCAACGTGTGTTTGGCACAATGGGAAATGCGACGCTCACTGCGGTGCCGCTGTTCGTGTTGATGGGCGTGATTTTAGAACGTTCCCGGATTGCCGAAGACCTATTGACGACCATGGGTGACCTGTTTGGGCGATTTCGCGGTGGCTTGTTGTACTCCACCACACTTGTGGGCGCGCTCTTGGCGGCCTCGACCGGTGTTGTAGGGGCCACGGTGGTCACAATGGGCCTGTTGGCTTTGCCGGCAATGTTGGCGCGCGGCTATGATGTGAAAATCGCCACCGGATCAATCGCGGCATCTGGAACACTGGGTCAGATCATACCCCCATCCATTGTTTTGATCTTGCTGGGCGATGTCATTGGTAATGCCAATCAGCGCGCGCAGATTGAAATGGGCAAGTCAGGCGGCGAAGCCGTATCTGTGGGTGATTTGTTTGCAGGGGCGATTATTCCCGGCCTCGTTTTAGTTGGGCTCTATCTGCTTTACCAAGTCTTCATTGCCTGGACTCAGCCCAAGGCAGCTCCTGCTGCAGGCGGCGAGTACCCCAAATTGTCGCGGGTGATCCAAGCTTTGTTGGCCCCTTTATTACTGATCTTAGCCGTTCTCGGTTCCATTCTTGCCGGCATTGCAACCGCAACCGAAGGGGCTGCGGTTGGCGCTGCGGGGGCCGCCATGCTCGCGGGTCAACGGATCGAACAAGACGCAGGCAGGCCGCGCAGTTTTCTGGTGCGGGTCATATTGGTTGGTGCTGCCGCGCTGGCACTTTTGGTAGCCTTTCGCTTGTTTATCGACATCCCAAGCCTCACCGCGCAGCCTAGTTTCTCGGGCCAGCTTGTGTTGATTGTTTCGGTGACATTGAGCCTGTTTGCGGGTGCAGCTGTGATCGCAGGACTTTGGACCCTGCACAGGGCGAGGTCGCTTGGCCCAGCATTAAAATCTACCGCCGACATCAATGCGATGGTGTTTACGATCCTGATTGGAGCGGCGCTATTCACCTTGGTATTCCGGGGGCTTGGTGGCGATGAGTGGGTCGAAAGCATGCTTGAAGCTGTTCCAGGTGGCCTGACTGGAGCGCTACTGTTCACTCTTGGGATCATGTTTATCTTAGGATTTTTCCTCGACTTTATCGAAATTTGTTTTGTTGTCGTGCCATTGGTAGCCGTGCCATTGATTGTGATGGGCGCTGATCCGATTTGGTTGGCGGTGATGATGGCGATGGTCTTGCAAACATCCTTTTTGACCCCACCCTTTGGCTTTGCCCTATTCTACTTGCGCGGCGTAGCCCCGCCGGAAGTCAAAACCTTGGACATTTATCGCGGCGTTATACCCTTCATCGGCTTACAGCTCCTTGCTGTTGCCTTGATTTGGTTCATCCCAAGCTTGGCAACGTGGCTACCCAATTTGTTGTACCGATAAGGAACGGGGTGGCGAGAGCGATAAAGGTCATTTACGACTGACCCAGCCCCCCAGAATGCGACCAGAAGTTTGACGTATTTCAAATCAAAGTGACGTACGCGCCCTCACCTCGTCTCCTAATGCATCCCGATCTGAAGACGAGCCGGGCATCATGCCAGCTTGACGCGCTCCGATACAACTGGAACTCAAAACAAAAAGGACCATTTTTCAAGCATCCGCAGAGCTTAACTCTACGGAATTCATCAATTTTATTGGTTCTATTTAACTGGATTGCAACCCATACCAATTAGAGCGAGGCTTTGGAGTGCAACCATGGCAGTGCGTTCGCAGGCATTAAAACGGGGACAACGGGGCCAACTTGCGCTGATTACCGCACTCATTGCCATGCCTATGTCTGTGGCAGTCGTCTTTGCGGCAGAACTAGCGGCTCTTTCCGGCGAACGCAGTAAAATGCAGGCTGCCGTTGATGCCGCCGCTCTTGCGGGTGCGCGCGAGATTGGCGTTTCCGGCGGTGAGGAACGTGACATCAAGGGCTATACGGAACAGTTTGCGAAAGAACTAACAAATGAAACCATTCCCCATGTTAAGACCACCTTCAAGGCCGAGCAATTGGCAGACGGTGCCGTAAGAATTGATGGCGTGGGCACGCGGAATTCGTTTTTCGGGAATATGATTCCTAAAGGGGGCTTTATCATCAAAGTTCGGGCCGAAGGAGAAGCCCTAAGTAAGCAGCCCTTGTGCGTGGTAGCCACAGGCAGTTCGGACGTAAAACGGGCGATTGATGCCAAGGAACAAAGTCGCATCCTCGCCCCGAATTGCTTGATACATTCCAATGCCGATATGGAACTCAGTGATAAAGCCACAATTGACGCTGGTACCATCCAAGCCTCTGGCAGCGCGGAAGGGTATGGTTATTCGCCAGAAGCCGATGAAGGCGCCCTCGTCCTTCGCGATCCTTTCCAATCACGTCAGATTTATGGGAGCAACCAGTGCAAAGGCATTGAAGAAACGAGGGAGTTTTCAAAAGGTGAGACAACCGAGGGCCCTAACGTTTTTCAGAGAGCACGGATTGTGCGGGGCACGGCCAAAATGAAACTAAAACCCGGCGTGTATTACCTCTGCCAATCCTGGACAATTGAGGAGGCAGGGTCGCTGACTGGCGATAATGTCGTCCTGATCTTTGAAAATGGTGCCCTCACTGCCACTGGAGATGCAAAAGTAAATCTGACAGGTCGCCGGACGGGTAATTGGGCCGGCTTTGTGCTTGTTTCGGATCGTAAAAACGAAGCCGATACAATTCTTTCCTCCCAATTTGTGGATAAGTTATTAGGGATCATTTATCTCCCCAGCAGCAATCTATTCATCAATGCGAAGGGCGACGTCGCGGAAGATTCGCTTTGGAGCGTCGTGATTGCCCGCAACATTGCGCTGGCTGGCAGTTCAAATTTGGTCATTAATGACAATTATGCGGGATCAGGTGTGCCAGTCCCGAAAGGCGTTGGCATTCAATCCAACAGTGGAGAAGATGGAACGCGGCTTCGACGCTAGACCTTGAAGGTGCTTTCTTGGGCGTCCTTGCTGACCTTGTTCACCAGCGTGGCTGAAGCGAGCGTTCAGACAGCCAAAGGACTTTCCAGAACCAAGCCCTCGGCAACATTCAGCAACAGCTTCATCATCGGGGTTCTGCGTTGTTCGTTGGAGCAGACAAGGTAGCCGGTAAAAATAGGTGTTGGGGAAGCAATGGCGCGGTACACCAATCTTGGGTCAGGCGGACATTCGGCAGAGTAAAAAAAGCTGTAGCCGACTCCTAAAGCAATGGCCTCGCGGATGGTCTCTCGGGTATGCAGTTCTAGGATTGCCCTTGGTTCGATACCTGCTTGCGCCAGTGCTAAAAGTGTCGTGCTACGTGTGCGCGATGTCTTTTCGCGCACCAACAAGCACGCATCGCCGAGATCGGCCAAATTGATTTCGGCTTGGCAGGCCAAGGGATGATTTGCGTTGAGAGCAATCGAGAGCTGATCCCGGTACAAGACTTGATAGTGAAGGTCGCTTTCAAAAATTGGGTCACTACAAATTGCTGCGTCTACTTCAGCGGACTTCAACCAAGTTAGCGCCTCGCTTGCATTACCAAGGCGAACCTTGGGCCGAATTACGGGATCGATGGCCTGCAACTGATGCACCATTCTGGCCGCATAAGTTGGGCTATCGGATGCAAGGCGTATCTCTTGGCCACTTGGTTGCACCGCATACCCGAGATAATCATCAATTTCGCTACTGATTGAAAACAGCTTTTGGGTACGAGCAAACAGGTCTCGTCCTGCCGTGGTCAGCATTAGCGGCGGACGCCGCCCTTGCAAAAGCGCCACTTTGTGCCGCAGTTCCAGCGCCCGCAACTGCTCAGATACTGTCGATTGGGTAATACCCAGCCGACGCGCAGCTTGTACAATCGAGCCTTCGCTCGCAACCGCGTGAAAGGCACGCAAATGTTGAAGATTGACTGCCATAGGCCCCAAGCGAACACGACGATCCTCTATAGCGACCAAGTTTGAAGTCTATGTGACGCATCGGCCAGACCGATGCCCTCCCTCGAAAAGACCGACTCACCGCGCTTGAACCAGCGATATAAGGTTAAACATCAGGCAGGGGAGCGAGCGGCTACCACCCTCCTAGAATTTATCCACCATGCGAGGGGATCGTCATGACACGCAAAACAATTGTATCTTCAACAAGTGCGGTCGCACTTTTGGCCAGCTTGATGCTGGCACCAGCTGGCGCGCGCGCTCAAGCAGCACAAGCGACAGACACCTCAGAGGCATCAGCCGCCGAAGTGGTTGTCGTGACGGGCCAGCGCGTTGCACGTGGCAATAACGTGATCACACCTGTTCGCATTGAAACCTTGGCCGGCGGGCAGAACATTGTCGACGCCATCAAGCTTGTCCCAGGCGTCACTATTCGCGGATCTGACACGCTTAACAATGACCCCTGGACCTACGCGATCAACATCCGGGGTTTTGAAGTCAATCAACGTAGCTCCAAAGTTGGCCAAACTCTGGATGGCATGCCGCTTTTTAACGCGTCTTATTATTTGGGCGGTTCGCCAGCACAAAAATACATCATCAGTGAGAACGTATCCCAAATTGTCGTCAGTCAAGGTACAGCGGACGTCGGCTCTACAGCCTCAAACGCTTTGGGCGGCACTTTATCTTATTCCAGTCGTGCGCCTTCGGCGGAAGCAGGCGGCCTCGTAAAAGTAACAATCGGCGATTTCGATACCCGACGTTATTTTGGGCGCTATGATTTTGGCGAGATGTTTGGCAATACGCGTATCAGCGTCTCGGCCCAAAAGCTCGATGCCAAACTCTGGCCCCACAAAGGCTCGACACCTGCCGCGATTGAGCAATTCTCAGTAGAAGGCAAAAGTGTCACGGACTTTGGCAAGCTCACGATGACGCTGTTTGCGAGCTATAATGACAGCGATGATGATCCTATCATCGAATTGTCGCGCGCCAACATCAATCGTTTGGGCCTTGATGTTGACGGATCGTCAGCCACCTGGAACACGCTGAACAACGCGCCGAACGAAAACTGGGCCGACGATTGGGCCGCTATTCGCGAAAATGTTTTCGCTTACGCCAAGTTCAATTATGAATTTAGCGATGCCTTTTCAGTTGAGGTCGCACCTTACATCCAAAAGAATGACGGCATTGGTGAGTTTTCCCCGCCGGGCCTGCAGCCACGCATTGTAACCAATGCAAGCGGCGTGCGCGAGCAAGTCATGTTTGGCAATTCGGGCTCGCGGTCACGGACTGCGACCTATCAGAATGCTGCTGGCAATGCGGTATTCAACTATACCGGCGGTGTTGCAGACACCTATCGGGCGCTCGACGGCAGCACGGTTTCATCGGCTGATTGCTATAATGTGGATGGTTCGCTGCGGCTGACCAATGGCGCCCCAACCTGTGCTCAGGGCCAATCTTACCGTAACAGCCTTTACTACCACACGCGCTCGGGCGTTGTGATCAATGGGCAATATGAAGTCGGCAACCACAAAATCCGCGCCGGTGTTTGGTTTGAAACCATGGACCGTGACTTTGGCCGGGCATGGTTGCGCTATGATGACATCCGTAAAGGGCCAATCATTGTGGCTGGCTCGACGTATCGCCAAGACTTTGAGCAAAACTTCAAAACCGATCTGATCAAGCTTCATGTCGCGGATGATTGGGCCGTCAATGATCGCCTGACCGTAAGCCTTGGCTTACAACACTTCATCATCGATATTTCCGGCACAACCAAAGACGAGAGCCGTTATGCTGCAAATGGCACCTATAATGGGCCAACCAGCGCGTCGGTTAGCAGTGATAGCGAAGACATTTTGCCATCAATCGGTGCCGTCTATGATGTCACAGATCATCTTCAAGTGTTTGGTGGCTACTCGCGCAACTTCGGCGCAATCGGTGATTGGGCGCTTGAAAAGACTGGGACTGATTTCAAAAACTTGGAACCAGAAATCACCCAGAACCTCGAAGCCGGCGTCCGCTATACTTCAAGCCGCATTGCTGCTGCTGCAACCCTGTTCAAGACTGAAAATGACAATGCGATCATCTTCTTGGATGAGACATTCGCATCTTCAACGGGGGGCATCAATTACAACGTCGGCACCGGCGGCACTTATGTGAATGCGCCAGGCGGTATCGAAACAACCGGGATTGAAGCCAGCGCACGGGTGAAACTCACCAAAGAGCTCGGTGCCTATGTCTCGCTGACATCCTTGAACAGCGAATATAGCGCGGCGTTCAATGCTGCTAACTATGGGGCAAGTCGCCGCACGGTTGTCGCGGCAGGCAACAAGGTTCCAGGTACACCGGATATCTTGGTAGGCGCTGCACTAGACTACACAAAAGGTCCATTCAAAGGTGCCGTGACGGCGCGCTATGTCGGTGAATCGGAGGGCGACGCGCAGAACCGGCCTGAATTGGTGGTCCCAAGCTATACCTTGGTCGATGTCTCGGGAAGCTACCGGATTGAGACTGCCAATAATGGCTATGTCGAAGCGCAGATTGCGATAAACAATATCACAAACGAACGCTATATCGGCGGGATTTTGGATGAGTTCAACCAACGCTATACCCCAGGTGCACCGCGCAGCGTGCACTTGACACTCAGCGTTGGTTTCTAGGGTCGTAGATAAAGTGCAGGCGTGTTCTGTGGACGAGCACGCCTGCACTTGTCTTCACTCAGTAAGGACAATGAGATGAATGTTTCTGATCGCACCAGCGATGTCATCGTCGTTGGTATGGGGATTGTTGGGTTAGCCCATGCCCTTGCGGCGGCCAAACTTGGCAAAAGCGTTACAATTATAGACCGCCAGCCCCATGCAGTGGGTGCTAGCGTGCGGAACTTCGGATTTGTGACAATCACCGGACAGGAGCGCGGCGATTTTTGGGGCTTAGCGCTGCGTGCCCGCGATATCTGGGCTGAAGTCGCAGAAGCTGCCCAAATTCCAATTTTGCACCGCGGCTTGGCCATGGTGGCAAAACGACCAGAAGCAAGCGCTGTTTTAGAGGCCTTTATGGCAACCGAAATGGGCGATGGATGCAAACTCTTAACTGGCGGAGCCTTCAAAGAAAGCCATTCAACACTAGACCTCAATCAGTTTGAGAGCGTGCTTGTCAGCCCTCATGAAGTGCGGGTGGAGCCACGAACGGCATTAAGCGCGATTGCATCTTGGCTCAAAAGTGCATTTGGCGTCCGTTTTGAAACCCTCACCAGCGTTCACGCGATTGAAGGCGGGAAAGTCACAACATCTCGCGGTGTCTTTCAGAGCGAGATTGTCTTTGTATGTCCGGGCGATGATCTTTCAACCCTATACCCCGATGTGATGGCCCAGCGCGGGGTGACGCGTTGCACCCTTCAGATGTTGCGTTTGGCGGCCCCAGGGTATCAATTGCCCCACGCCTTTATGTCAGACCTCGGTTTGCTGCGGTATCGCGGCTATTCGCAATTACCTGGAATCGAGGCTCTCGCCCAAAAACTGCAAGCAGAGCAGAGCGCGCATTTGGCTGCGGGCGTACATCTGATCGCGGTTCAAAGCGGCGATGGCTCCTTGGTTGTGGGCGATAGTCATGTCTATGGGCAGGCTGAAAATCCGTTTGCGAGGATCGACTTTGAGCATTTGATTTTGGACGAATTTGCCAGCGTATTTGCGGGCAAGGTTCCGCCCGTCATCGAACGCTGGGTCGGCACCTATGCATCATCTTCTGACCAGCAATGGTTTGTCGAAACGCCTGAACCCGAGGTGCGCTTAAGTGTCGTGACCAGTGGGGCGGGGATGTCAACGGCGTTCGCAATTGGCGAGCGCGTTGTTCGGGAGGCATTACAATGAAGAACCAAATCAAAGCCGTGTTTTTCGACTGGGCTGGCACCATGGTGGACTTTGGCTCACGCGCACCAGTGATGGCGATGCAGTCAGCATTCCGCGTCTGTGGCGTTGAAGTAAGCGAGGCTTCGGTGCGCGCGCACATGGGTAAAGCCAAGCGCGACCACGTGATGTCCATGTTTGGAGATGAAGAAGTGAGCTCGCGTTGGATCAAAGCCAAAGGCTCCCACCCGGGGGAGGCTGAGGCAGACGCTCTCATGATCGAACTAGAGCCAGCCATGGCGCGCGAAGCAGCCAAGGCGAGCAAATTGATCCCCGGAGCCAAGGCGGTATTTGAAGGTCTCATCGCCTCTGGCATCAAAATTGGATCATCCACAGGCTACACGCACACCATGATGGCGGAAGTTGTGCGGCTGGCCGCCAACCAAGGCTATCACCCCCAAACCATTTTATGCGCTGGCGATACCAGCGAAGGCAGACCTGCCCCACTCATGTTGTGGCAAGCCATGATCAATCTCGGTGTCTGGCCTGCGCGGACTTGTGTTGCGGTTGATGATGCCCCTGTTGGTATAATTGCAGGTCGCGAGGCGGGGATGTGGACGGTTGGATTAGCAGGGTCTGGGAATGCCCTTGGACTTGATGAAGCAGCTTATGACGCACTTGATCCAACGACACGAGCCGAAATGCTAAAGTCAGCCTCTGTTGATTTTGTCGAAGCGGGTGCCGATTTTGTCATCGCCACCATCGCTGACTTGCCGGAAGTGCTCGGATCCATCGAAGCCGCTATCGCTAAAGGCCTGACGCCAGGGGCTGCACCATCGCTTCTCCATCACTCTGTGACGGGCTAGTCTAGCGGGGTCGTCAGGCTTTTGCGCGCGACAAGCCCGAGCCGAAACGCTCTCCTGTAAGACATCAGAACAAATACCAAATGTATTTGATCGAAAAGACTAACTCTGCAACGAAAGTTCAGAAATTCGATAACTGAAACTTCATTTTTCCGTCAAAGTAGCGAAGAAACCGCCCCTTATCCTCGAGGGTGTGCTTATCGGCACGCATAGGGGATCAGATATGTCAGCTAATTTTAATTGTGTTCGCCCGAACCAACGCTTCCTTTGGCTTTTGAGCGCAAGCATCCTGCCGCTTTTTCTGGCAGATGTGGCTCTGGCACAATCAAGCCCCACGCAACAAGAGCCCGAGCAAGCGGTTGAGACAATCGTTGTGACCGCGACGCCGATCAGAGATTCAATTGCCAAGTCTCTCCAAGTTCAGCGCGCAGCAGACAACATTGTAAATGTGATCGCCGCCGATACCATCGGACGCTTTCCAGACCAAACTGCAGCTGCGGCTTTGTCCCGTCTGCCAGCCACTGGTGTCCAGCGTGACCAAGGTCAGGAGCGGTATATTCAGGTGCGCGGCGCCCCTGCCCGCTGGACGACAGTTGCCTTTGATGGCGTGAACATTCTTGGTGCCGAGGATCGCATTTTCCGATTTGACAGCGTTCCTGCAACCGTGATCTCGCAACTCGAACTCAACAAAACGCTGACCCCAGACATGCCTGCAGAAGCTTTGGCTGGCCGGGTAAACATCCGCACCTTCTCGCCTTTGTCGAACAAAGGCCTTCACGGCAATTTAGATATTGGCCAAGGCTATGTCGACCTTGGAAAAGAAGCCGCCAATTACGGTTTGCGGCTGTCGTGGGCGAACGACACGTTCGGGGTGATGCTGGGTGCATCGTCCTTCACCTTCATCCAAGATACCGACAATTATGAGCCGCGGTTTGATCCAAAAGATGCAACCCAAGCAAATCCTGGTGCGATGCGGGAAGTGCGCTTTGCAAAGTACCGCATTAAGCGGGAAACAAACGCGCTCAATGGAAAGCTAGAGTGGCGTCCAAACGAGCAAAACTTGCTCCGCTTTACCGCACTTTATAGCGAATTCCTCGATTTTGAAGAGCGCAACCAATATACATTTAACTTCCGTAACGCCGCCAACGGAAATATTGCAGGTTCGCGGACAGCTACCAGCGGAGATCTGATCGCCGTTCCTGTCGCCGGTCTCTTTGAAGATGGTGATTACGCAACCAAGAACTTGCTCTATATCCTGCATGGCGAGCATGACATTGGCGGATGGAACCTCTCTTGGGATTTGGGGACATCTGAAGCAGAATCTGTTTCCAATCTTCCTCTAACCGCAACCTCGCAGTCAAATTCAGCCTTGCGTCCCTCTTTGACATTTACGGCTGGGGAAGCTGGAACGCCGCGCATCACCCTCTATGACACCTTACGCAGCCCAACTGGCGTGTTAAGTCGCGGAACAACGGCGCGTGCCACCTTGGACCAAACCGCGTTTAACACCGAAGTCTTGGCGCTCTTCCGGGTGCTGAACGAACAGACCGACACGTTTGCTAAGGGCGATTTAACTCGGGAATGGTCGAGCCTTGGCGCTGACGCGAAGTTTAAAGTCGGCTTTCAATACAATACACGTAGCTTTGATGACCCAGGCAATTGGGCGGTCCTGCGACCTAACGGCACGGCCGGCACACTCATTCTGGGGACAACCGCGCAGCAATTGGGTGTAACATGGACGCCCTATGCGTTTGTCACGCAAGAGTCCGCGATCGGCAGCATCAATGTTGGCTTCCAATCATTCTTCAAAGACAACGTAGCGCTCAACCAACAATTGGAGGCTGTGATTGCTGCAGCGGAACGTGCTAACGCAAGTGCGGGTGGCACCTTCCCAGTGCCACGCCGTAATCCGGCCTTGGCCAATACTGTCGATGAAGATATCACAGCACTTTATGTGCAGAACACGTGGAAATGGGATCGCCACACCTTGCTTGCTGGTTTGCGGGTCGAGAAATCAGAAGTCACCGCAAAAGGTCTGGCCCAAGTAGGAACGTCCTTGGTCCCATTATCCTTATCCAGCGATGATACGCAATATATGCCAAGCCTGCACTATACGTATGACTTCTCTGATGACGTCAAACTCCGCGCTGCTCTGATCAGTGGCGCAGCCCGTCCAAGCTTCACCGATCAACGCGCCACTGTGTCGATTATTGATGTCGCGGGCGTCCAATCAATCACAGGCGGCAATCCAAACTTGAAGCCAGAAACCGCGATTGGCGGCGACTTAAGCGCGGAATGGTACTTTGCGCCAGCCTCACTTCTCTCGGCGTCTTACTTTTATCGTAACGTGAAAGATGTCTTGTTTGACGCCTCAGAATTGGTTGGCGATGGCCGGTTCAACTCCAACGGCGTAGATCGGTCAGGCTACACCTACAACACAACATTGAATGGCGGTGACGGGTATCTTCAAGGCGTGGAGTTTGCTTACAACCATCCCTTCACCTTCTTGCCTGGTGCCTTGTCTGGCTTAGGTGTTCAAGCCAGCGTTGCGTTTCTTGACGGTGAGTTCGATATCGGCAGTGGCCGCAAGAGCGCGTTCACTGGTACCTCGGATCGGATTACTCAAGCCGCTATCTTTTATGAAAAATATGGCTTCTCTCTGCGCCTGGCTTGGCAGCACCGCACGGAATGGCTGGATGAAATCTCGCCAGGTGCATCAGCGGGTGACTTATCTTGGGATGCCCAACAGCGCGTTGAATTCTCAGGTCGGTATCAGTTGACTGATCATGTGACCCTTTACGCAGATATCAACAATCTCACCGATGAACGTGGTTTGCGCTACCAAGGCACTTTAGCACAGCCTTATGAGCTAGAGTATTTTGGCCGCCGGTTCATGTTCGGGGTACGGGTGCGTTACTAGGGCTCCGGCTCCATCGGACCCGGGATCAAGATCATAAGCGCAGGCTACTTTGCGCGTACGCTAAGTAGTCGGTATCAAAAGGGTGGGGCAAATTGTAATTGCCTCGCCTACGCGCACATTGCTTGGTTATACGGGCTGCGAATGCTGCAATGCCTTCCTGCAGGCCGGCGTGATTTGAGGCATTAGGTTGAACCATGTTTATATAAAAATGCCCCAATGGGAAGCAGACTCCCTTAACTCGATCCTGCTAGACAGCAGAGCTGGTTGATCGGGTTTGGAGTATGACCGTGTTGAAGGTCAGAGCGCGTAGCAAGATAAAAGGGCTGATTTCAGACGAGGCCGGAACGGTCTCTCTGGAGTACGGCTTGATTGCGTCGCTCGTAGCCGTCTCTCTGATCACGGGATTGTCCTCACTCGGCAATAATTTGGCCACTTCCTTCGTGGCGGCTGCTGACGCAGTTCTGGCTAATGGGGAAACAGAGCCACCTCCCGCCGCAGAGCGCCCATATCAATAGGGATGGCTCCAAAGCTTCAGACTCAATCGTTACCCATCGCCCCAGCAGCTTAGGTGTCGGTATCTGAAGGGCAGTTGAAGTTGAAATTGCCCCATCTTCGCGCACAACGTCATGTTTTTTCTTGCGGTAATTGCTACTATGAATTCCTCTAGGCAGGCGTGGTCTAAGTCATTTAATTGACGCAATTGCCCACAGTTTAGACCATGTTCTTATAAAAATGCCCCAATGGGAAGCAGACTCCCTTAACTCGATCCTGCTAGACAACAGATCCGGTCGATCGGGTTTGGAGTATAATCGTGTTGAAGGTCAGCGCACAGAGCAAACTAAAAAAGCTGATTTCAGATGAGACTGGAGTAGTCGCGCTGGATTATGGCATGATTGCATCAATCCTAGCCGTAGCCGTCATTACCGGTTTGTCGCCAGTTGGGACTAATCTTGGAAGCTCCTTTAAGGCTGCCGCGGACGCAATTCTTACTGCACAAGCACCAACACCCCAACCAGCCGGCGCACCTCCCCCAGGAGGGATGGTTCCAAAGGTTCGGCCTTAATCAAAGCCCATCGCCCCAGAGCTTAGGCGTAAGACTTATCGATATATTCATGACTTTAGGGAAAACAGAAAATTCGGGGAACTGGCGGGTTGAGTATGCGTTTTCTTAAAGCTTTGCCAACTGGTCTAATACGAATTTTGTTTGCCTGTAGCTTTGCCGCAATTTTGGCACTTGGCCTTTCAAAGACTGAACTACCCCAACGCGTTGAAACTGCACTTGCCGATCATTGGCAGTTTAGAGACGCCATAGCGCCTTCAGAAGATACCATCATCATCTTTATTGATGAGAAGGCTGTGCAAACAATGGGATTTTTTCCCTTTGATCGCCGCTTGATGGCGAAGGCTCTAACTAACCTAAATCAAGCCAAAGTGGATCGCATTTATATTGACGCTGGCCTGAGCATTCCAGATTCGGAAGCGGACGATTTAAAGCTAGAGAACGCCATGGCTGCTCTCGGGCCCGAAAAGATAGCCCTGCCAGTTTCGCAGATAGAGAATCCAGATGGCGCTTATCGACACATTCAACCGATAGAGCGGTTTAGCCGGCATGCGACACTGGTCACGTCCATATTCGAGATTGATGCTCAACAAAAGTTGCGCGGCGTCAGTGGCTTGCCAGATGAGAAGCTAGCCCTCTCTGCCGACTGGTTAAACGGTCGTTCCGACCTTCGCGTCGGTCAACTGCCGCTCAATTTCCAAATTTCGGTATCAAAGTTTAAGCGCTACGCCTTTTTAGATGTTGCTGCAGGCCGGATCGAGCCCAGCGCTTTGCGCGGCAAGAAAGTGATTATCGGTCTGGCTCTTAAGACCCCACAATTCACCCTCATTGCGCCAACGCAAGGGCCAATTGTTCGCGCCGAGGCGATTGCCCTGGCAACGGCAACGGCCAACAACGACTTTGCGAGACACAAGTGGACGCCCGTTGGACAAGTGGGTTTAGGGCTCGCCGCAACCCTCCTGGCTACCCTGATCATTTATCGCTTGAGCTGGGGAAGAGGACTGCTCGCAACCATTGTGCTTGTCATGTGCTGGTTCCCATTAGCTCAGTATCTTTGGATTACCCACAGAATTCAGGTTCCAATTCTGACGCCAGCGTTTTGCTTCTTGCTTACTTGGCAGATTCTAAAGCTTGATGAGAGCTTTCTGGGCCAATTAGCCCTGCGAATCCGCAAGAGCCTTTTTGGTGTCGGACAGAATGCACTTCTGGCAGCGGCAGAAGTTATCGCGGAGCCAGCAATTGTCTTCAATAGCTCGGGCAAACTGCTGGGCGCAAACGAGGCGTTCAAGGCACTTAGAAGCGCCCAGCTGACAAGTGAGGACACCCATACATTGCCTAGCAGCTTGGATGCGTTGTTCCTGTCGACTGAGCATCTATTGGCTCTACCAAAGGCCGAGCTGGCGACAGGCCACATTGATGTGCAATCCAAGCAGGGCAACCAGGAGTTCGAAGCGAGTGTAAGGTGGGTAGGGTCACTTACCAGTTCGATTGCAATTGCCAGTCTCAAAGATGTCACTGAATCGCGCCAACGAGAGCGCGCCTTGTCACAACTAGCCTATAAGGATGTGCTAACGGGCGTTGGAAATCGGACAGCATTTCAGGTTCAACTTAAGTCCATGACCGAATCTGCCACCAGCGAGCCATTTGCCGTTTTGGTGATTGATTTGGATGGCTTCAAGGCGATCAATGATAAACATGGGCACCATGCTGGCGATCAATTGCTGGTCGGGATTGCAAGCCGGATCAGTGGTCTTTTGCGTCCGCAGGACTTTGTTGCCCGTATCGGCGGCGATGAATTCACAATCCTCTACCCAAGTAATGACCTCGATGCCGTTGAGAGCTTCACCGATATGCTCATTCGTGCAATCTTGGAGCCGGTTGAAATTGATGCAGGAACCGTGCGGGTTGGTGCCAGTGTAGGCGTCGCATTGTGTCCAATGCACCATTATGATGGATCAACTGTCGTCAAAATGGCGGACGCGGCCATGTATGTCGCAAAACAGCAGAAGCCCGCTTTTGCATTCCACGGCATGGCTGAACCCCAAACATGCCGGCAACAACAAGTGGCCCGTTAGGGCTCTGTCAGAAACCTGTCGATGCCGACGCGACAGGACGATTGGGCATTAGCTAAATCTGACCCAGCATCAGGCCTTAGGAATCGGCGGAATGCGGGCAGCAATAATCTCTTTTCGCTTCCGGCTTATGCCATAGATGACGCGGTCCTTGCCCAAGCTTCGATCCCAAGCCCAGCCTTGCCCTTCAAAAGGCACAGCAATCTTGGTGACATAGTCCAGCACCACGCCTTGTTTGGGAAGGCGCAGAACATAAAGTTCTGCCGCATCATGGCCGGTTACATAGAGCAAGCCATCTTCGCCCCAATCACCGCCAGAACTAGAGCTTACGCCCCAAGTTGCCACGACCGCTTGGGGAAAGATCCACGATTGACGCATCTGCCAAGCGTCGTCGAACTGGCCCAGATAGGTCCAACGCTGATCAAAGCCTGGCGTCGTACCCTTGTCATTATAATTGGCAAAACAGGCCCACCAGAAGCCACCATGACGAACCGCCCAAGTCAACGACCCGAGCCGTATCCCGAAACTGTGTGTCTCAATGGGTTGCATGGTGGTGGTGTCGAATGTCTCCAGCGAGCTTGCCATCGGCAATTGGGGAAAGTTTGAGTGCGCCAAAATCAGCCGGTTCTTGGCGACATAGCCCGCATTGAAGTGCACGATCGCACCATCAGCTTTATCTCGCCATTCTGCGACCCGCACGCCGTCGGACTTGCGGTGCTTCACCAATGTACGATTGCCGATCCCGTAGAAATAATTGGCATCGACAGCCGCCGCTTGGTTGGCTTCAGGCACCTGCCACCGACGCAATTCGGTTGCCACCAAGCTAGCTGATGACGTCATTACATCGCCCGATGAAGCTTTAGCACCAGCACCTAAAGGCAGAACCATTGGTGCCGCCAAAGCAGCACATTCGAGGAAGGATCTTCTGGACCAAGTTTGGGTCATCAGAATTTCTTCACCACTTCAAGGCTCCAGCTCCGGCCACTTAGAAGGGCTTGGCTGACACCTGCATCATAGCCGAAAGCACCCGAGGTTAATGGCGGCGGCTCATCGGTAAGGTTTGCGATTGAAAGACGCACCCGCGTATTGGTGAGCCATGTTGGCGATGCAGTTTCGAATTTGTAGCCTAGCGATAAATTGTAGGTCACAACCGGATCGATCACCAAGCGATAAAGTGTATTCCCGGCGGTGAAGAACGGCTCGATATAAGAAGGCTTGCCGAGACTGTCGTAAATCGCCTGCGTCGTTGTTGCACCTGAATCATGGGTTTTGCCGACATGATAAATCCCAAGGCCCGCGTTCCATGCGCCTTTATCCCAGTTGATATTGGTCGTGCTGCGCCACTTTGCGGCACCATCGGCATAAAGGCCGTTATTCTCGATTGGTGCGACATTGACGGGTGCAAGCGTGGTGCGCGAGCGATCCAAATAGCTCCAGTCTGAGGTAACGAGAATCCGGCCCCAAGACTGGCGTGGCATCGCATAGCGGAATCCAAAGTCCACGCCCTCATGTTGGCTGCTCGACAGGTTCAAGAACGGCTGATAGCGCGCGAAGATACGACCGGCTGGAGCGGCCGGGTTGGTTGGATTGGCGGCATTGTAAGCGGCAAACGCAGCGCGATCTTCAGGTGTGAGCGCGTAACGCTGGACATCTGGATCGCCGCGATAGGTTGCGCCAATGCCGATATCGATTTGGTTGACAGCGACACCTGCCGCAATCTGTGCCTGCGTATAGGCCCGCAAGAGCGCCGTATCGCTCGCATCGATCTGTGCGGTACTGCGTTGGCCCAGCAAGTTGGTGCGGTCGATGCTCCACAGATCAGCGGTAAGGCTCAACCCTTTGATGCCCGGAACGTCAAACACTATGCCATAGGTGGTGCCTTCAGATTCCTGCGGCTTGAGATCAGGGTTGCCGCCAAAATAAGTACGCTTGACATAAGGACCTTCGTTCAAGAATGGATTGCGATACGCGTCGAGATCACCGGCACCCGCCGTGATGGACCAACGCGAACTGGTATAAAGGGCTGCAAGGCTTGGGGCCATGAAGCCCTCATTATAGGAGCCGCGAACCATCAACCAAGACGTCGGCCGCCAGTTTACGCCAATTTTCGGCTTTGTGGTCTCACCAAAGTCGCTATAGCTTTCAAACCGCGCCGAAGCCGTCAGCTCAAGGCTATTCAACAGCGGTATTTCGCGCTCGGACGAAACCAGAGGCACCACGGTTTCAACGTAGGCGCTGGTGACTTCGCGTTCACCAAACACATCGGGCCGGGGTGGGTGCAATAAGAAGTCGTTGTTAAGCGGGTCGAGGCCCGAGGAGGCAGGGTTTTCACCGCTGAACGGCGGACGCACATCGCTTAATTCTTCCCGACGAAACTCCATACCAAAGGCTGCTTTCACCTCATTATCCCAAAAGGAGAACAAGGTGCCCGAAGTTCTAAAGTCGGCGCTGGCGATAGAGCTTTCTGCACTGCGCGAATAGACTTCGGAGAAGGAATCTACGACCGACTGCGGATTGGTATAGGGCTGGTCAGCGACGACTGCCCCATTTGCAACGCGGAATGTGTAGCCAAATGGATTATAGGCGCTCGTATCGGTGCGCGCGATCGCAGCTTGGAGCTTGCTTTCACGAATGTCTGGGAATGCATCGTCGGTGCCGCTGACTTCATTGTAAAATAGCGAGCTCTCCCATTCCCAAGTCTTGCCAAACTTGCCACGCACGCCGCCGACAATCCGGAAGACGTCGGCTTTGGTTTCGACACTTTCGGCGGCCAAGTCGCGAATGGTTAGCTGGGTGAAGCTGACGGTACGCGGTGCACCAACGACGCGCGCGGTGCCGTCGGTGTTTGGTGCGCCAGTGACGTGATAAAAGCGCGAGCCATATGGATTGAACGGGCTATCAATCGGCATCACCATCAGCTGATCTGACGTCGGCGCGTTTAGTGCCAAAGGTTGGCGACGCATAGTGGATGAGGAGCCATAATAACCAAATTCCGCAAAGGCCGTGAGCCGCGAGCTAATGTCATACTCCGCAGTCAAAAAGGCATTGCCGCGGGTTGTCTTGGGTGAAGCAAACCCAAACTGGTTAAGGTCCAAGAAGAATTCTGGATTTGTTGTGCGGCTAGGTGCCGCCGTCGTGAGCGCAGGTGTGCCGTTCACAGGTCGGAAGAAATTGTTGGCCGTTGATGTGCCAATTCGAAAGGTGGGCCAGAAGCCGCGCGCGGAACGTGCATCAAAGGGCCCGCCCAAGGCGTTAAATGGCGCTGGCGCACGATCAACGTTCAAGGATGTGCGGCTGAAGTCGCGCTCGGTCAACAGGGTGGCATCGCGGGACAGGCCTTCAAATGTACCAAACAATCGTCCCCGGTCGTCTGCAAAGCGTGTTCCAAAAGTAACAGCGCCCTGCACGCTCTCGCCGCCGCCAGCTTCGGGTTGGCTATAGCGCAAGAGTGCCTCAACACCCTCAAAGTCGCGTCGCAACACATAGTTGATCACGCCACCAACCGCGTCCGAGCCATAAACAGAGGATGCGCCATCGCGCAGCACTTCAATCCGCGCGATCCCTTGTGTCGGCAAGTGGTTGATGTTGACGGCTTGAGACAAACCAGCAGTGAATGGGTTAATGGCCATACGGCGACCATTGATCAGCACCAAGGTTGCCGTTGCACCCATGTTACGCAGGTTCAAATTGGCATTATCGCCCCGCGCACCAGAAGAACCAAGACGGGTCTCGTTTTCCGGTAAATTGCTTACTGACGGCAGAGAAGTCAGCAATTCAGACGGCAAAAGCGCGCCACGCAATTCAATCGCGCGCTGATCCAGCACCGTGATTGGAATTGTTGTTTCCAAGTTTGATCGACGAATGTTGGAGCCTGTGACAATCACCGTCTCGACTTCACGAGCAGGCTGCTCGTTGGCTTGTTGGGCTGCAGCAGAGTGCATCCACCCGAGGCTAAGGATCGCCGCCACAGCAGCAGAATCGAACAAGCGAGCCGACCGGCGCACAGAATCTGTCATAGATTTTCCCCAGCACTTATAATTGCTGGGTCTGGCTACAGAGCGCGTGTGACGGCCCTACGAATGCTGGGTGACGTATCTGTAACCTATCCCAACAAAGCGAGGGCACAAAAGACGAATTCGTCTTATATCGTTCAGCGACCGCTAAAATGGGTGGTTCGGAATGCTTTACTGGATCGTAAAAAGTTGAGTTTAGGCAATTGCTGGTTGACGGCGTTCAAGCAAAGAAGGCGGGAAAGCGGACTTTCGTCGAACTCAAGCAGCATAGCATTGGCTTCTACCATTTTGATTGTCGGGGCTCTCGCTGCACGGACGATCTGAATTACAGCGACACATGCACCAACCCCCAAAACTCGTCAGCCTGTCTCAGCAACAAGCACGATCCCAACGCGGATTGCACAATAGCGACAGCGCATTTTGCTCCTTCTCCCAAGTTTACCGTCTTAGTTAGCTGCTGCCTCGCGGATTTGCGCATCTGATGCGCCGTTTGCGGCTAACACGCGGAGGCTGCGCGCTTTTTCATCGCTGAACCGGTAAAGATCGCGGTAATCGACCCCAGCTTCAACCACCTTGCGCGCCAGTTGTGCTTGCTTTGCCTCGCGAGACTGCGCACCAAAGCCCGTGGCTGCCCTTTTGCCCAGCATACTCTTGTCAAGCCAGCGCGAGCTGTCCTCCAAAAACGGCACGATTCCGAGTTGTTGTCTGACATCGCTAAGCGGTTGGCTTAGCAACGCCTCCCAGGGCGCAAACACTGCTGGACAAACATTATATGCGTGTAGTCCACGCGCGTTGGCATCGCGAAGATACTCTTGCCAACGCGCTTGTCCGCAATCGGGACGAAGAAAGTATCGCGGGCCAATACCAAAAGGTGATCGTGCCAATGAGTTGAAGTTCAGCCCATAAAGATAAGCGTGTTGGAAATAAATGAGCATGCCCTCGCCCGCCAAATCGGTGGCATAACCACTGACGACATGAAACAAATCATGGAGCCAGCGGATACGCTCTAAATAGAAACGCGCGTCATCACTCATATCAAATGAATCGAAAAACCCGTCCTTGTAGATTAGTCCTGCTAGCAGATAGCCCGGGACGCCAACAGGATTATCCATCGCATCATAGACTGCCCGGCCCAGACTGGCTGGTGGCATCGCTTTGAGAGCAGCAGTGTCGGACAGAAATACACCGAGGTCGGGGCGTTCAGCCAATAGTTTTTTGCCCGATGGATGGGCTCGCATTCGCTCAACATCGGCCAGTATCTCGGGCCCACTCGCCAGCATTTGGATACGCGGCACTTGCTTGGCCCCGCCCTGTGAAACCGGATTTCTCAACCAACGAAAGCCTGCCATCAAAGCGGCGGGAATATCCCGTTTTTCCAAAGTTCGCTTCGTCATGGCAGCCCCCTAGCCTCATATCTTCGTTCAGTTGATGCAAGGTAACATATGCTAGCCGCAACGTGTCAACAAAATTTCAAGAGGGTTGGCGGATACCTCAATGCTTCCTCGCCAAAATCACACTATTGCTCGCCTTACAGAACCCGCGCATGCTAGGTCCAACTCCTTATCGCGGACCGGCCTTTCAAACTGAGAACCAGTGATAACTTGGCTCATGGACGAGTTCGTTAGCGCAAGTGCAAGAAAGCGTTCTCCAATTTGTTCGGGCAAGTCCGGTGAGAGTCTACTTCTCGCGCGCTTGTATAGCATTGCCGCCCCGCCTTCCCCGAAGGAGTGTCACGTTTCTCTGACAAAAGGCTCTATCGGCACTGGGAGGCGGAGCGATATGATTCTTCAAAGGGCACCACGTAGCGCACTGATTGGGCTTGTCGCCTGTCTGACACTAACATCAGCCGCACTTGCCCAAACAAGTCCACCGCCGCTACGCGCAGCTTTACCCGACAATGCTGAGATGTCGGCAGATCCTGTGCCCACTCTGCCTGGCGAGGTCTTGAGCCGCGTATTTGTGCCAGACTGGGGCCTGATCCCGAGGGTGGAGAAAGATAGCCAGACCGCCCTGCCCGGCAATGCCGTGACTCAGCGCGGCCTTCGCGATGGGGATGCTCTACCACCCACGCGGCAATGGATGGGGGCACCCGCCAGCCACCAGATCCACGATCTCTTAGAAGGGCGCAGCCTGCCAAGCGGGCCATTCACGGCAGAAATTTGGTTGTCCTATCATGGCGACAAGCCAGTGGGTGCTGCCCTGATAGCCGCTGCGCCCGGTCAATCTCCTGTGTGGCATTTTGGTTTTAACGAAGGAATTATCTTGTTTGAGGCGGGCGGCGCGTCCTTGACGCGGCCCGTAATGGAGGTCAAAGGCTCGCGCTGGCAAGCCAATGCTCAACCGGGCACCTATCGGCGCGGTGCGTCACGCTATTGGCATCAAATTACTGCCGTTCATGATGGCCGCGCGCTGACCCTTTACCACAATGGAGTGGAGGTTGCGCGCCAAGCCGCAACGGCCAATGTTCGCCCCCTTGCAGGCACGTCGCTCGACCTGATCGGCCAATTCTCGCGCGAGCCATTGATGGCACTCCCCGACGTCGTCAAAGCCGTCTCCCTGCACAACCGGGCCTTGAGCCAAAAAGAAATCGCCGCCCGGTTTGAAAGCCGCGCTACGGCCTTGAGCCGGGGGGTGCCGCAACCCGGGCAACCTCATATGACCAGCCACGGCCCCTTGCTGCAGCAGGTGACGGGGACCAGCGCCGGCGTGCTCTGGGAAACGGACAGACCCCTAGCCGCCACGCTTTCTTGGGCGCGAACTGCCGACATGAAGGACGCACGAAGTGTCACTCTGCGAGCGGGCACCAGCCGACTAAAAGAAGCCGTGATGGCTGACCTCGAACCCGGCCAGCGCTATTACTACAGCGTTTCTGTGACGACCGGGCCGGATCAAAAGAAACAATACGGGCCCTTTGCGTTCAACGCTGCCCCGCCTGCGGGTGCGCCCATCGTATTTGCGGCCATTTCCGACACGGAAGCACGGCCGCATATCAACGCCCATCTTGCGAGGAAAATCCACGCTGAAACGCCGCAATTTTTGATCAATGTCGGCGATCTGACCGACGGGGGCAAACTAAACCAGCGGGCAGAGTGGACGCATGAGTATCTGGCTGCCATGGGCGATTTTATGGCCAGCACACCTGTCTTGCCGGTGATGGGCAATGGCGAGGACGATTTTGTGTGGTTCGATCGCTATCACGCCTATGCGGCACCGGAGACGAGCTACTACGCGCATCGCCATGGCGATCTTGAAATGTTCGTGCTCGATTCAAACTTGGAGGTGCGCGATCGCGCAGACGCTAATTTCCGTGCCCGCCAGCGTGCTTGGTTCGAGGCAGCACTAAAGGCATCAACAGCCAAATGGAAAATCGTTGCCTTCCACCACTCCGCCTGGCCAGAGCGCAACCCAAAGCCGTCGACAGATTTTCTGACCCTTATGGAAACCTATAATGTTGACCTCGTGTTGACGGGGCATCACCACCATTATTTGCGGTCATGGCCTTTGAAGGCGAATGCGCCGAATGTTTCGGGTGGACCGTTGCATGTCCAACTCGGCAATGGTGGGGGGAACATCAGCCCCCGCCCCCTCACGCCAGACAATCGGATTGCGCGAACCTATCAAGGTTTTGGCTATCTGATGGTGCAGATTTTTGACGATGAGATGCAGCTCACGATGCACGACCAATCGGGGGCCGTGCGCGACCTGTTTGAGGTGGAGAAGTGACCTTAAAGGTCTAACCTGTTTGCCCAGAACAAATGGCGAGGCTTAGTTATCTTGAGCTGCGCCATGCCCCCAGCCTCAAGGAAGCCGCAATGATCAGACCAAAGGTGGTCATTGCGGCAGCTGCCCCGATAAACACGCCTTTAAGGCCTAGGTCGAACCAAAACGCCAGTAACCAGCCAACGCCAACCGCCAGCACAACGCGCGCCAAGATCGCGATTACCGGCCAACGCATGGCCCCTGCCCCTTGGCTCGCGAAGTAGAGCGACAATCCCAATCCTTGGAAGGCGAAGAACGGCCCAACAATTTGAATATAGCTGCGCGCAGCTTCAAACGTCGCTTGGTCTTTGGTGAAGGCGGGGATCCAAACATGTGGAAAGAGCGCCAGAACCAACCCTAAAATACCGGTCAAACAGGCTGCAGATGCGCTGCCAATCCAGCCAATTTTTTCGGCCCGTTCAATATTCCCCGAACCTATACTTAAACCTACAAGGGAGGTCATGGCCGCCCCAATGCCAAAGACGAGCGGGATCACCAAAAACTCAATGCGCGATCCTATGCCATAACCCGCCAAGGCTGCTTCCCCGAAAGTTGCTACCATGGCCGTTAAGCTCAAGATGATGAAGATCGTGAAGATTGGCGACATGCAACCCGGCAAGGCGACTTTGAAAATGTCTTGAAACAACGCTTTGGAAAACGACAAATACTTTTGACTCAACTGAATGACCCGCCCGGGTCGAGCAAGGATGATCAGCATGATCGCGCTGATCAGAACACCGCTGATCACCGCAGAATAAGCGGCCCCAACAATGCCCAATTGGGGCGCACCAAAGAGGCCAAGTACCAAAATAGCAGTCAGAGGAACTTGGAGAACCGCGCTGGCAACCATCAATATGGCTGGAAACTTCATATCACCCATGCCGCGAAAGACAGCGCCAACAACGCTGACGAGCCAAAGGAACAGCCCGCCCCAGAAAATCACGGCGCAATAGTCAAAGGCTTGCTCCAAGATTTCGCCACGCCCACCCAAAAATGCGATCAAGGCGCGCCCCCAGATCAAAAAAAGCAATAGAAAGAGCCCTGCCCCAATCGCGGAAATTGCCAGACCATGCCAAATGAGCTTCTGCGCTCGCTCGCGGTCACCACTGCCCAAAGCGCGCGCGATGGAAGACGTTACAGCGCCGCCCAATGCCCCACCCGACATCGTCTGGATTAACATGAGCAAGGGGAATGCTAAGGCGATACTTGCCAGAGCGCTGGTTCCAAGCTGTCCTATAATCCAGACTTCAGCCAAACTAACTGAAGACTGAATGGCAAATGCGAGCGCATTTGGCGTCGCCATTCTTAAAAGTAACGGCGCAGGCGCAGACGTGAGCATGTGGTGGGTACGTTCATCCATATGCTTCTATCTCTCGCTTGAATTTTGATTGAAGTCGGATTGGAAAGTTGTCACCCTCAAATGTCAAGCGACCTTGATCAAAACGGAGCAAGTTAAAGGGCGGCCGCGTTCATGGATCGCCAGACACTTGTTTTGGGTAGTGGGGTCGTTGCCTTGGTCGCAGCGCCCGGTACCGATGCGATAACAAAAATATGGGTTCATCAGAGGATAATAATGCTGCCGTGGCCCGAACCAGACTTTGGCTCAGTCTGGGCAGGAAAGATGCTTATCGGCTCAGAGGGCCAATTCGATCACGCCAGATTTTTGAGCTACGAAGCGCGTCCCAAATGGTTGGCTCAACTGCTTAAGGCGGTCGAAAAATGTGTCACGCTCGGTCGGCGTGGCCATTCGAGGGAATCCGCGGGTCTGAGTATCGCTTGGACCGGCCAAACCGATTTCATTGAGCATGATGCACGCAAGTGAAAGCTGGGTACAGGTTCCGTCTTTAAAGCTACCCGTCGCGATGACGCCTTGCCAAGCTTGCGGCGGGTAAGCACCTACTGGCTTTTCAGTCTGGAATACGAAATTGCCCAAACCGTACAAGAGAGGGACACCACGATAAGTCTCTATACCTTGAACCATTGGCACACCATGGCCGATGAATATCGAAGCGCCTGCGTCGACACAGCGTTTTGCGAATTCCCGTTGCCAAGCAGGCACCTGGATTTGGACGGGTTCCCACAAATGATTGTGGTGACAGACAATTATATTGGGGCTCTTACGCTTGGCGTCGGCTATGGCACTGAGTACTTTATTGGCATCTTCTTCAAGGATGACGCCAGCCTCGTTAACACGCACCTCATTTACTCCGGCGCGCTGAGGGGTGGCAGCGCCGCCCGGGCGCACTTTTCCTGTGGCATAGGCGACCAAGCCTATTTCTTGGTTGCGGGCGGACCTAAAGCCCGCCTTCGCTGCCAGAGTTTCATTGATCCCTGCACCAGCCACAGTCATGCGCGCGGCTTCTAGCGCATCCAAGGTGTCGAGGATTCCGCCAGTCCCAAGATCAAAAGCATGATTATTGGCAAACCCTACCAGACGAATATTGGCCCGATAAAGAATATCCAAAACATCTGGCTTTGCCGTATGAAGAGTCTCCAAATCACGCGTTGGAGCCCCCGCACGAGGTCCCAGGATTACGGATTCAAAATTTGAAACAGCCAGGTCCGACTGGCGGAGTGCCTTGAGTACACCATCTCGACCGGGCCACTCCAAGGGTGTCGGCGCATGTTCGATCAGGCATTGTCCCAAGAAAGCGAGTGTTACTTTGTTCTGCCGAGCTATGGCAGCAGTCGGAAAAATGCCCATGCAGGCACCGCCCACCATGCCGCCAAGCAAAACGCGCCTATCCATCGAGAACATCCTCCTGCAACTGGATTAGGACAGTTTAGTCCCGGAATCTATTTCATGCCAAATGCGCATAGGAAGATGTAAAAAAGTGATAGTATTGCATAGCCTCGAAGAAGACATGTATCGTTTAATTTGGCTTATTGTTTCTGGCGGTGGGAACAGCAGAAAAGCAATCAGGGGGCGAACCATGCTAAGCATCATCCAATCAAAAATGAGCAAATTGAACTCAGGCGTCGCCTATCCAGCTTTGTCCATTGCTATGCTTGCCGCCGCCCTTCCAATGTCAGCCCATGCCCAAAGCCAGACTTCGGCTGAGCCAGAAAAAGCTGTCGAGACGATCATCGTTACAGGATCGCGGATCCAGCGTCGCGACGCGGATTCGGTCGGTCCGGTTCTGACAATTACCGGAGCTGACTTGCGAAATTCAGGGGCAGCTTCAATCGGTGATGTCCTGCAAAAGCTACCCGCAGCTGGCGTCAGCCTGAATAGCAACGGAACACAGGGTACATCTTTCGGGGCAAGTTCAATCAACTTGCGCTATCTCGGTGGAGCCGAAGGCAGTGGCAATCGTGTATTGGTTCTCGTTGACGGGCATCGTTGGGTGGATGGCGTAGGCCAGCGCGGGTTCCGCGACTTTGTTGACCTCAACACCATGCCTTTTGGCATGATTGAAGGTATCGAGGTGCTGAAAGACGGTGCTTCCGCCATTTATGGCGCAGATGCGATCGCTGGTGTCGTCAATATCAAGACGCTCAGGGACTTTGACGGCCTGCGGCTAAACTTGAAAACAGCGACAACTTCCGAGAACGACGGCGAACAGGTTTCTGCTGTCGTCAATTGGGGCAAGATCTTTGATCGTGCTTCGTTCGTTATTTCGGCAAGCTATATCAAAGAAGATCCAATTGGCACGGCCGACAGAGACCTCACCGTAAATACTTTGGTGCCTCAAGTGGGCCCGGGGACCAGCGAGCGGGGTTTGTTCATTCTTCCGGGCCTATCTGGAAATGCCTACTTCGGAACCCCTACGGGCTTTGCGACATCAACTGCCCCGATTACCGCACGGGCGCTAGGCGGCTTTGGCGCTGGCGCTTTGGCGGACGACGGTTTCCGGACGGCCGTGTTGCCAGATGATGCCTTTAACACCCAGGCCCAGGGCATCTACTCTGTGGGGCCAAGCGAACGGTTCGGGCTTTACGCGCGACTTGGTTTTGAAATTTCAGACAACCTGAAGCTAAAGGTTGAAGCCCTGCGAAGCACCCGCCAGTCCAATCAATTATTCTCGCCAGTGAACCTCGATATTGGCGGAACGTCGGGAACCATCCGGGGGTTTGGCATTGCGAATTCGCAAGCTTTCAATCCATTTGGTACCGCAAATGGCGTGCCGACCGCAAATGCACTCGCATTTTCCTCGACCCAAGCTTGGCGCATACGGCGGGTGATGTATGACGTTGGCAATCGGAATAACATCCAGGAGGTGACAACCGATCGGCTTACGGCAGGCCTTGAGGGCAAATTCAAATTGGGCACCCGTGACTGGAATTGGGATGCCTTCATGAGCTATTCCAAGAACGCGATCGATTCTTCAGCGGAAAATGGCATCCAATATGACCGCCTGTTTCTGGCTTTAGGCAATCCAGCAAACTGCGCCGCTGTTGCAGGATGCGCGCCGGTCAATCTGTTTGGACCCATGTCGGCTGCCGCTGCCGACTATATTCGCTTCACCGCCCGAGAATATAATTCCAACGAGATGACGAATATTGCGTTCAATGTCACAGGCGATTTGTTTGAATTGCCGGCTGGACCTTTATCCATCGCGGCTGGTTACGAGTACCGCAAGAATAAAGCGGTCGATATTCCAGACGCTGAAGTGAATGCGACGCCAAGGTTTATTCCTGCCATCTACACCACGACCTCAGCTCAAACCAGGACGCCAACGACGGGCGAATACTCCTTGCATGAAGGCTATGTTGAGGTATCAGCCCCCCTGCTCCGGGATGCACCACTTGCCAAGAGCTTGGATCTTAGTGTCGCAGCCCGATACTCAGACTATGACACGGTAGGGGAGGCGACGACCATGAAGGTCGGTCTTGGCTGGCGCGTGATTGACGATATCCTTCTCCGCGGTACCTTTTCGCAAGGCTTCCGTGCGCCCTCAATTCTGGAACTCTATCAAGGTGGCCGCGAAACAAGCTTTCAGGGGATTGATCCTTGTAACGGGGGAGCCGCCGCAAATCCAAGCCGTCCGGGCTGTGCCGGAGTTCCAACTGGCTACAATCAGCAAAACTTCAATCTCAATGGCCTAATTCCCGGAACATTGGCCGGGAACCTCGGGCTAACTCCCGAAACCGCTGATACGTATAGCTATGGCTTTGCAATCAAGCCGAGCTTCCTGCCCGGCCTTTCCTTCACAATTGATTGGTTTGACATCACCATTACTGACGCAATCGCAACCCAAGCTGTGACACAAATTCTTGGCTTATGTGCAGCCCAAGGCGGCGTTTTCTGTTCCCTCATAAGTCGCGATGCTTCAACGGGGTCGATCCGCAATGTTTTGGTTGGTGCACAAAATCTGAGTGAAATTCAAACGAGCGGATATGACGCGACGCTCCGTTACGACTTCAGTACATCAATTGGCCGATTTGCGGCGGTAATCGACGCGTCCTATCTGGATAGTTTCCTGACCACGAGCCCAAATCCAACAGGTGGCGCACCCATTCTTGATGAGCGTGCCGGATTGGGAGACAGACCGCGCTCAACCTATCCCAACTGGAAAGGTCAAGCTTCCTTGCGGTGGAGCAATGACGCCTGGAATACCATTTGGCGGGGCCGTTACATTGGTGAGACGACCGATGTTGTAAATACGGTCAAAAACAGCAAGACGAAAGCGGTCGTCTATCAAGATATTGAGATCGGCTATGAATTGCCATGGAAGAATACCAATATCAGTTTTGCCATCAACAATGTCTTCGATCAAATGCCGCCACTTTCCTATGCTAACGCGCCGATCAATTTTGACATCTACACCTATGATGTCCGGGGTCGTTCGTATTCGTTGCGCTTAGGTATGCAGTTCTAGGCTAACACCTAGACCAGCTAATCCCAAAGCATGGCAGCAAAAGGAGTGCATGGATTTGACCGGTCTATCACTTAAGAAGAAACCAGCTAAATCCAGCCTGCTCGATACGATTGCGCGCGTCGGTGACCGCCTGCCAGATCCGGTGCTGATTTTTGTCTTCTTGATCATCGTCTTGATGATCCTTTCGGCTTGGGCAGAAGGCGCAGGATGGTCTGCCGTTAATCCGCTTAGCGGTGCGACGGTTAAGGCTGAAAGTCTGCTTTCTCTTGAGAACATCAAGCGACTGCTGGTTGAAATGCCAGCAACCATGACAGCATTTCCCCCGCTTGGACTTGTGCTTGTAGTCATGTTGGGTGCCGCTGTGGCAGAACGTTCTGGCCTATTTTCTGCCCTGCTCGGCGGCGCGGTCAGGCGCGTGCCCCGTGCTGCCTTAACACCATGCATATTTGTCCTTGGTGTCTTGTCTCATCATGCGTCAGACGCCGCCTATGTCGTGATGATTCCGTTGACAGCATTGGTCTACGCCCAAGCTGGCCGCCACCCTCTATTAGGCATTGCGGTAGCCTATGCAGGCATATCGGGAGCCTTTGCAGGCAATTATATTCCGGGCCAGTTTGACGTACTGATGCTGGGCATTACCGAAGCTGCCGCCAAGATTATTGACCCAAATTTTGTTATGAACCCCTTGGGAAACTGGTGGTTTACTCTTTCAATCGGGGTCGTCTTTACGCCAATTGCTTGGTGGGTCGCCGACAAAATCGTTGAGCCGCGGCTTGGGAAATGGACCGGATCAAACTCCCCCATCGGCGAGGACGAAGCAAGCCTTGGTCAATTAGCACCGGATCAGAAGAAGGGCTTACGGCATGCGGGCATCGCATTCTTGTTGGTGGTTGGTTTGTTTGCCAGCCTCACATTCTGGCCAGGCTTTTCACCCCTAATTGACACGGAGGCCGTGGGACCGGCGCAGATGACGCCGTTCTATAAGGCGCTCATTGCCGGGTTTTTCCTCTTGTTTCTCGCAACTGGCTGGGCGTTTGGACGCGCGACTGGAACCGTCAAGACACACCATGATGCGATCACAATGATGGGCCATGGCATGCGCGATATGGCGCCTTATCTGGTCCTGATTTTCGCCGCTGCCCATTTCATCGCAATGTTTTCATGGTCAGGTTTAGGGCCCGTTCTGGCGATCAAGGGAGCAGAGCTTTTACAAGGCTTAGACTTGCCTAAGCCCGCGATGTTAACCGGGCTGTTATTGATGTCTTCGGGCCTAGATATTGTGATTGGGTCAGCGTCTGCCAAATGGAGTGCTTTGGCTCCTATCGTTGTACCCATGCTCATGCTTGTTGGCATTTCACCTGAAATGACAACCGCGGCCTATCGCATGGGCGATTCGATTTTCAACATCGTTACGCCTTTGGCATCCAATTTTCCGTTGGTGCTGATTATGTGCCGACGCTGGGTGCCCAACTTTGGGATCGGCTCCTTAATCGCAATGATGATACCCTTTTCGATTGCCTTTATGGTGGCTGGTCTAAGCCTTGTTATGATCTGGGTCGGGTTTGATTTGCCCGTTGGGCCACATGCCCCGGCGACCTATACGGTCGCTTTAGGGAGCGCCCGTTAATGGTCAAGGAGCTCGAAAGCACGGACGATAAGACCAGCGGCGACGCAGTAGCGGTTCCGCGCGTCAAAGTCGTGCAAAGCATCATGATCCCCATGCGCGATGGTATCAGGCTTGCGACAGATGTTTATCTGCCAGTTGACGGCAAGGCCAAACGACCAGTGGTGCTAGAGCGAACCCCGTACGGCAAGCAAAGCAGCAATCATGGTGACCGCACCTTCCTAAATCCCATCCCAAAATCCAGACCGGAAATTGCCAATTGGTTCGCGAGCAAGGGCTATGCCTATGTGCTGCAGGATTGCCGGGGACGAAACGGCTCGGAAGGCGTTTTCTCGAAATATGTGAATGAAGGCGATGATGGCGAGGACACGCTGAAATGGCTTTTGGCGCAAGACTGGTGCAACGGGAAAGTCGCGACATTGGGCTTGTCTTACGGGGCCCATGTTCAAGCAGCTCTCGCCTCCCTAAACCCACAGGGGTTGGAGGCGATGGTTTGGGATTCGGGCGGATTCTCTAATGCTTGGAAGAGTGGCATTCGCCAGGGTGGCGCATTTGAGCTTAAGCAACTCACCTGGGCAATGACCCATGCGCGCCTGTCACCGGCAACACTAAGCGATCCAGTGCGGCGGGCTTATCTGGAGGCCCAGAACATTAAAGATTGGATTGGCATCAATCCGTGGTCGGAAGGTCAATCCCCTCTTGCCCTAGCTCCAGAATATGAGAGCTATGTGTTGGAGCTTTGGCGCAACGAAACCTTTTCTGAGTTTTGGCGACGGCAGGGCCTTTATGCCGCGGGCAATTATGCGGGATTCTCCAATGCTCCAACGATGTTCATCTGCAGTTGGTACGATCCTTACGCTTTGACCACGATCGAGAACTTTGAAGGCTTATCAAAGCTCAAAAAAGGGCCGTATCGAATGATCTTGGGGCCTTGGACCCATGGGCAGCGCTCGGTTACGCATGCTGGCGATGTTGATTTTGGCCTAGCAGCCCCTTTGGATGGCAACATCGCAAGTGGCTATGACCAATTGCGGCTGGAGTGGTTCAATCAGACTCTTTCAGCGCCAGTTGATGCGCAATCAACGAGCAATCTGGTGCAAATCTTTGTTATGGGCGGCGGCTCAGGGCTAAGGACGAGTGCTGGGAAAATGGATCATGGCGGCTCATGGCGAAATGAGCGAACATGGCCGATCCCCAATGCCATTGCCACACCGCTTTATCTCACACAGGAAAACACGCTAAGTCTTGCGTCCAGCAAACAGAGCGGATCGATCGATTGGGTTCATGATCCCAAAAATCCTGTGGCCACGCGCGGCGGCGCTATTGCATCGGGAGCGCCGGTCATGGAGGCGGGTGCTTTCGATCAAGGTCATGTTCCAAGTCAGTCAATTGCCTCATTCCAAACGGCAACCCTGGACCATGACCTTGAGGTGACGGGTCCAATCATGGCCAAGCTTTGGATATCCTCCAGCGCTGTCGACACCGATGTTTGCCTCAAGCTCGTGGATGTTTATCCACCTAACCCGGACTATCCAGACGGCTATGCAATGAATCTAAGTCATGGCATTCTTAGGCTGAGGTTTCGCAACTCTGGTGAAAAAGCTGAACTCATGACGCCGATGGAAGTATATCCAGTTGAAGTGACAATTTTCCCGACAAGCAACTTGTTTGCACGTGGCCACCGTATCCGGCTTGACGTGTCCAGCAGCAATTTCCCCCACTTTGATGTGAACCCCAATACGGGTCACCCCGCAGGCCTTTTGGGTCCAGAACCAGTCGTGGCAACGAACACGGTCCACTTTGGCCCTCAAACGCCATCATGCATTATATTGCCTTTCGTTCACTGCGAAAAAAACTAAATGGGCAAGGCAACTGCCACCCGAACAATCAAGAACTTCAATCCCCGGGCAATGGAGATATTCCGCGAAGTCGTTCGAATGGGCTCGGTTACATCTGCCGCAAAGAAGGTCGGGCTCGGCCAGCCAGCCGCAAGTCGCTTGATCGCCCAGTTTGAACAGGATGTTGGCTTTGAGCTGTTTCATCGTGACAAGGGTCGCCTCACCCTCAGTCCGGATGGACTCTTGCTCTATGATGAGGTTGTCAGAGCCCTCGACAATATCGCCCGTGTCAGGATTCTAGCCAGTGACATTGCCGAATTTCGATCGGGTCAATTGCGCATTGTGGCCCCTCCCAGCTTGCTTGAAGGCTTTTTGTCGGAAATCGCAGCGGACTTTTTGAAACTTTACCCCAAAGTTCGACTGACACTTGAGTCTGGCGGGGTTGATACAGTGAAGGCAATGATTGCATCGCGTGCGGTCGATGCTGGCTTTGTAAAACTTCCCTTGGAAAGAGTCGATTTAACTGCCGAGTCCATCTTGGAATGCGGGACAACATGCGTGATCCCGGCACAGCATGAACTTGCACAAGCCAAAAGCGTTGATGCGGTGGCTTTGCGCAATGTTCCGCTCATTCTGTTGGGGTTGGGAAGCAGTTCCAGAGCCCAAGTCGAGGCCGCCTTCGCCACGGCCGGCGTCGTGCCAACAGTCCTAGTCGAAACGCACACAATCGGTAGCGCATGTGCTTTGGCTGCTCGTGGCGTTGGCGTCGCAATCGTCAACCACGCGCTTGCCAGTGCCTATGTTCGAGATCAGATCGTACTCCGCCCATTCTTGCCTGACATTCGGCAAGACTATGCTTTTGTAACAGCCGATCCAACACCCTCACGGCTCGCCAAAGCATTTCTCGAATGCTGCAAAGCCTCCCTACTAAACAAATAGGCCTGCGGGCTATGCGTTGTCAGTTCGCCCAATAGACATATTCTTGATCTGGCTTCCAAGGCGCATTCAAGGGCACATCGATACGAATAGCGTCCTCTACCAAGGCCGGCCACAAGGGCTTGGGCATTTCAGCGTCATGGGCCTGCAACATCGCCTTCATCGAGGCCACACGATCTGGCTCTGCCTCAGCCAAATTCTTCTTCTCAGTTGGGTCCGTCGCGAGATTATAGAGCCAAGCTTTGTTTGGATTGCCAGCAACTTGAAGCTTCCAATCCCCCTGCCGCACAACGCGGTAAGCTCCAGAGCGCCAGAACAACGTGCGCGATTCCAGTTGGGGGGTACCGGTGACAAATGGCAGAAGGTTCACCGTATCCATCGCGCGATCAGCTGGAACCTTCGCCCCAGCAAGTGCTGCGGCCGTCCCATAGAAATCTAGATGGTGTGCGGGCATTGTAATTTTCTGCCCAGCGTTGATCTTGCCGGGCCAACGCATCAGATATGGCACCCGAATTCCGCCTTCAAAGAACGTGGCTTTCCAACCGCGATAAGGCTTATTGATATCCGGCAGGCCGACGTACCAAGCCCCACCGTTATCGCTGGTGAACACGATAATCGTGTTTTCATCCAAGCCATTTTTCTTGAGCGCCGCAACAACTTCACCAACACCTCTATCCAAGGCACGGATCATGGCACCATAGACGCGCGTATTGTGATCCTTGATGCCGGACAGGGCGTCAAAATCCTCGCGCTTGGCTTGCAAAGGCGTATGGGGCGCATTGTAAGCCAGATAGAGGAAGAAGGGCCGGTTTGCGTTGGCCTCAATCGCGGCAACCGCCTGATGGGTATAATAGTCGGTCATATATTCGTCGACATGAAATCTTTGGCCGCCATTCTTTTGAACCGCATCCGTGCCGTAAATCCAAAGAAAGCGGTCGATTGGGTCAAACTCAAGCTTTGCATTGACGACGTCTGGATGATTGTCTGGCAGAAATTTGCCTGCCCCAAACATTATGCCCAAACTCTCATCAAAACCCTGTGCTTCCGGCCGCATTTTGGGTGCTTCACCCAGATGCCACTTACCGATATGCAGGGTTCTATAGCCCTTGCCCTTCAAAAGCTCCGCAATCGTAATCTGATCTTCGGGCATGCCCATGTTTTCCATGGTGGGCATCTCAGCTTCTCGGTCTGCGTGATAGATCGGTTGATGCAAGCGCCCCTCAACCGGGACACCTAAATTCCGCGCAAAGGCCTTTGGAACAGCCGTAAACTCAAAGCCGAATCGAGCAGGATAGCGCCCCGTCATCAAAGCCGCTCTCGAGGGGGAGCATGTGGCATTGCCGGCATAGCCTGTACTAAACTGCGCACCTTCCGTGGCGAGCGCATCAATATTGGGCGTCGGCACAAGTCCGTTTGCAACGCCGGTTCCCGTTGAGGTCAGATCATTGATCCCGAGATCATCGGCCACGATCAAAATGATATTGGGAGGGCGCTCGCCTGCCGGAGAACTGTTGGGCCCCTTCTCCCATGTGACAGTCTGGGGCGGGGCTATTGGATTTCGAACCTTATCGATCGCCGCCGCAATTTGGATGGGAAAAAATTTGACCGCGACAAACGCGCCTATCAAAAGCATGGCAGCACTTCCCGCTGCGATCCGCCATTTGCTCATTCGCTTCCCCCTAGGTCCCTCGCCATTATTCGGCGTTAGGGCGCGTTTATTTCTAGCGGCTTTTAGGCCAGCACCAAAACATTATCCTGCCGGGCTATGCTGCGCTTCGTTGTTAGCGCCATCATGCCATGTCCGCCGGTGCGTTCAAGTAGGGCGTCCAGTCGGTCGCGGTCGACGCCAGTTAAAGCCTGTGCCGCTGTGCGGGATCGCTCAAAATGCCAAAGCGCATGGGGCTGGCTGGCCCGTTGCATCACAACGTCACGCCACGCATAGCTGATCCGCCCGATATGTGGATGAACTTGCCGTCGCCCATCATGGGATACAAGTGTTCCAGCGTGAGGGGCCTCAAGACCATCCAGCCAAGCGTCAAAGCGTTCCGCATCGGCCTTTAGACCCGGACCCCATTGGGAAAACAAGAATGCCAAGATGGGTTCAAGGGTTTCTGGAAACGCATCGCCTTCAGGAAAGCCAATCGCGACATCCTTAAAGTCGCCGTCCTTTAGGCCCGGCATATTCATCCGTTCTGTCCAACGAAACACTGAAGGTGCCGTCGTCTTCATGAGAAATGCCGGGACGGGGTCACGCGCGAGGTGCGCATACAAAGGCGCCATCATGCCAAAGTCGGCCGCGCTAGGAGTGCCACCCAGAAAATAGGGGTAGTTCTGAAAATGTGTCTCCAGCAAAGCTAGAAGCTCTTTGTAGCTCTCTTCCATTGCGAGGATAACGTCTGGCGTCACACCAAGGTTCGGCAAAAAGTCCGCAAAGCGGGACATGAGTTTGCCAGCCTTCTCCATCCGATCGCTGTAGGTTGGCGCTGGCACCGCGCGCGCAAACTCATTGCATAGGAAATGTTCCTGCTGTTCCCGATAAGACCAGCGATAATGCATGGCGATCGCCATCAAGTAATTGGACCCAAAGGCATCAATCAGGTCTGCAACAATCCGCTGGACGGGGCCAGGTGGCACGAAATTGGGCGCGGCAACACGGCTCTCAATATAATCAATCATGGCCGTGGTGTCTTGAATGATGTCACCGCCCGGCGATTGCATGACGGGAATCACTTTGAGACCAACTTGCCGGATGATGTCGCCAACAAAATGGGGATCCGAGGCCATGATCTCTTCATAGGCTATCCCCTTCTTGATCAAGTAAGAGCGGATTTTTCCAGTATAAAGTGAATGGGGCGTGCCCCAAATCCTATAGCGCTCTTCCATGTGTCCTGACTTTCACTCCCGCTACATCACATTCTATTTTCGCCACTCTTGCACAAGGTTTTGACTTCAACAAATGCGAAATTGAGTGGTCAAGGCAGAAATGAGGTGAGGCAAAGAAGTAGGGACATGACAGGATACGGTCATAGGGCACGTGTAAGCCAAGGGTACAAAAAGGTTGAGCTAATTTGCTGGAGCGCAAAGTCACCCCTAGCTTAAGTAAATCGGCCAAACCTTGCCGAAATGCTGACAGTCTCACATGCGCTACCTATTGCCGTCTGCGGCGTTGGTAGGCTGCGGATAGCTGGCAAGACAAGGAAGCTCTGTTCGATCGCTTGCGGGGTGATGACAGCCACGTGCGATCAATAAGGCGCAACCTGTCACCTGCTGACTCATTGCATCGTGATGGCGGTCTGGAAGGCGGGACGTGCGGCGATGCGGGCGACGTAGGCCTTGAGGTTTGCCATTTCGTCAGGAACGCATCCAACCCGATCGCTCATAAAGCAGGCGTGTCCCAGCATGACGTCGGCCCCGGAAAACGCCCCGATCAGATAGTCTTTGCCGATCAGAGCCTCATCAATCGGGGCCAGCGCGTTGGTCAGCAATCGCTTTGCCTGTGCCAGCACTTTTGCATCGCGCCGTTCCTCGGGCAAGAGCAATGTATGCACCACAATCGTGTTCACCGGCGGCATGATCATCCCCTCGCAATAATGGAACCATTGCAGATAAGCGGGAAATTGCGGATCGGCCGCTGCGGGCTTTAGCCCACCATTTCTATGGCGTTCGAGAATATAGTCGACGATAGCGCCTGACTCAAAAATCGAAACATCGCCATCTTCAAGCACCGGGACACGGCCAAGGGGATGGCGTGCGCGATGTTCATCCGATTTCAGCGCACTGGGATGGAACGCCATCTTATTGATTTCATATGGCAGTCCAAGTTCTTCCAGCAACCAAACGATCCGGCCGGCGCGCGAGTTAGGCGCAAAATGAAGCTTAAGCATAGTCAAATACCTTTCACGAGGTGGGGCCAATGGAGCGCGTCAGACCGGCGCTCTCCCTTGCAGTCATGATGTCGAACTTTATCGGGCCTGCCATACTTAATTATTGACTGATCAGTACAGAATTGCAATGCTGAAATCTCAGAATTGGTTCGATCACGAATTGGATCATCGACGAACGCTTGGGGATGATTATGATGATCGCACTCTTGATCGTGCACGGCCTGCTTGCGGTGACCCTGCTCGGTGCAATCACACACCAGTGTCTATCGGCACTTCGAGCCAAGCCCGCCCGCACCCTGTCTTTCGTCGACCGCTACACGAGCGTGAACCAGCGGCTGTTCACATGGGCGGTCGTTATTCTGTACGGGACGACGACCCTCTCGGGGGCGATCATCTACCCGTCCTACCGGTTGAATGTGCGCGTGCCATTTGAGGAGATGTCGCTAGGCTGGGCGGTAGGCCTCTTCGAGCTGAAGGAGCATTTCGGCGGCCTTGGGCTCTGCCTTCTGCCTCTCTATGTTTGGCTCTGGCAACCGCAGCAAACACAGAGCCACGCTCGTGACCGCCTCGCAATCACTGTGATCCTTGCCTTTATCGTCTGGTGGGACTTCCTGGTTGGCCACGTGCTCAACAATATCCGAGGCCTGCCATGAGATTGCGCTTCTCGCCCATCATCTTCATGCTGGCTTATTGTCTGGTCTATATCGCGGCCTTGCTGTGGGACCTGCCTGCCTTCCTCTACTATCCCCTAGGCGGACAGTTGAGTTGGGGCCCTGCGGTCGTAAAGGGTCTGGGACCAGCGATGGCTTGGTACGGGATCATGGCCGAAGCCGCGTTGGCTGCGGCTATCCTAGCCGTCATTGTTCCAGATCGCTGGCTTGCCAATCGCATGCAAAACGTCCTTTGGACTGTTCCTGTGGCAGCCATGCTAATCTGCACCTTCCTGATGAGGACCTTTTTTGGATGAGACGACGCGCTATAATGACCGTCCTCGTGAGCCTCTGCACCCTGGCCTTTGCTGGCGGCGCGTGGGCGCAGTACACCTATAACCCGAACAATCCCGACGAGCAGGGGTCAAACACCCGCTATTTTGGCTCTGTGAAGGACGAGCGCGGCCAGACCCTGAAAGGCGTCGCCATCTTGGTAAAGCACGCGTATGTCTTCATTAGCGACGAGGCCGGAAGATATGTCGGTTATGTTCCTGCCGACCCTTCGCCCAAGCCGGTCCTGATCGGCTGCGCCAAACCCGGCTACACCCTTGTGCGCATTACCAAGCGCGAAGGCTCAACGAGGCAAAAACGATGGGTCCAAGCCGACTGCATCTTGCGCAAGGCACGTTAGCGGCACTGGCCTTGGGGGCCGCGGTCCTCTTACAGGGCGAGCCACCTGCTGCCAGCCCGAGGTCCGACACTCTGTTAGCGGACAGCGTTGAAAGTCTGCGCCTCGGCGGCGACGTGATGGCGCAAAGGCGACATATGTGGACGGCTTTTGCGGACATGGTCTCCGGCAAGGAACCAGCCTTCGTTCACTGGCAAGGAGAAGGCGGCGTCTTTGGTGCCGAAGCGGCGGCAAAGAGACCCGGAGGCATCCAAGGCTTCCTAAGGCCCAAGAGCATCGGCGGCGACCCGCATTTGATCGGCGCGCCGATAATTGCCTATAATCTTTTCAATCCCGCAGCCTTCGCTCACATCCGCGCGCAGGGCCTTTATCGCAAAGCGACGTTGGATCGCCTGCAGCTGACCGGCAATACCGGATCTGTGCCGCCCTTCCCTGCCGCAGCGATCGTGATCAAGACTGCTTGGTGGCCTGTCGCGCCAGAGGGCCTGACCGCTATGCCCGTCTGGGATCCCGAACTCAACCCGCCGGACCCCAACGGCAATCCCTACCTAAGCTGGGCGCGGATCGTGGCGGTCGATCCCGCGAACAACTCCCCGGACAGAACTGCGGCTGTCCAATTCGTAGGCCGATCCTTTCCCCAAGCGCGGCGTGTCCAGCTTGAGGCGTTCCATCATGTGGCCGTGGATGCGGCAATGGCTAAGCAGCTCGCCCTGGATCCCGAAAGTAACCGCACAGCCATCATTGCGCTAGGTCGCCCCATCGCCGCCAATGACCGACTGGCCCTGGTCGGGATCAATATGATGACCCATGAGCAGAAGGACTGGGTTTGGGTAGCTTTCTGGTGGCATGACCGGCCTGAGGTCGGCCCCTTTGCCGCAGACCGCCCATCCACTCTGCGTGGCCCATGGCGCAATTACCTCATGCAAGTGGCTTTTGACGCCGAGAAGCCAAGGGCGTCTGACGGAGGCGCTCATATCTGTTTCAACCCTTGGCTGGAGGCCCGATTCCCCGATCATGGACAGGGCGGTGGAACGGTCAGCAACTGCTTGTCCTGCCACCAGCGCGCCAGCTATCCAGCCGCGCCCTTCCTGCCCGTGACACGCGGCGCACCCAATCTGCGAGAGGATCCCGCTCTCGCACCCGACCGCCTAAGGACCAGCTTCCTCTGGTCGTTGCCCCTGCATGCTCAGCGGGACTAGGCGACGGCGCAGGTGCCATGCGGACCGAAGCCCCGAGATGTTGAGCTCCCCCCCTGCTCTACCGACTGACCCGTCGGCTGCAGGTCCGGCGTCCACAGTAGCTAATCTGTTCAGCGGGGTGCGGCTTGCAGCAGACGAAGCGCGGTATCGATTGCCTCGAGGCTCTGTCGACGCGGGAGTTTGCGGCGGCTTGCCACCCGGACGCCTTCATTCACCAGCATGAGGTAGGCGCCATATTCGGCAGCGCGTGCCGGAGAATAGCCAGCTTCGCACAAGCACTCTTCGAACAGGGTCTGCAATTTCGACAGCCATGCGCTGGCCGCCATTGCCAGTTCGTCGTCTACACCTGCAAGTTCGATGACGGTGTTGACTGCCATGCACCCAAATCCTGCTTTCGAGCCTTCACCATGGTTCAAGCTGTGTTGCAGGAAATACCTTATGGCATCCATCGGCGGGTGTTTGTCCCTGACCGTCTCGATAATCGCACCGGTTCGTTCCGCGAAAAGGTTGAGGCACTCAAGGTACAGGTGCCGCTTGTCTCCGAACGCGGCGTAGAAACTGCCGCGGCCAATCTTCATTTCCTCTAGGAGATCGGAAAGGGATGACGCTTGGTAGCCGTTGCGCCAGAAGAGCTTCATTGCGCTCTCCCTCGCAGTCATGATGTCGAACTCTAGAGGGCGTGCCATACTTAATTATTGACTGATCAGTACAGAATTGCAATGCTGGAATTTCATAATTGGTCCGATCCCGAGGAAAAGCGCATGAAGAAGTTGTCTTTGATTGTTTTCTTGAGCTTAGCACTCGTCGCCTGTTCGCCAAAGGAGTCCTCCAAATCTGTGCAGGCTGTGACCCCGGCGCTGTTGACGGGGGTCGTGAATGACGGTCAGAGCAAACCTCTCAACGGTGTCATGGTGCGGGTGACCAACGAAACATCCGGTATCTCGCAAAGCGTATTCACCGATGAACAGGGTCGATACGAACTGTCGACGCGTTTGACTGGGGATGTCACGGTCAGGTTCCGCCTGCCCTATTACCGAGACGAGACGAGCAAGCTGATGCTCGCCGCTGGGAAGTCTGTCGAGCAGAAGGCGGTACTGAAGCCGATGACCGACTTGGCTGAGATTTCTGAAAGTCTGCCATCGGCATATCACTTCGGGAACCTTGCCTTTGACAAGGATCCAAAGGCGATCAACAGCCGTCAAAACCTGCAGCGCGATTGTGCGGGCTGCCATGCCTTGGGCAATAGCGTCACGCGTGCACCGCGGCCACCTGAACAGTGGGCCGAGGTAACTAAGCGCATGCAGGGTTATCTTGGCAATCCGGACCCCAAGCTGATCGAGAGCCGGGCTATGCTACTGTCCGCTGGGGTCCGGGGCCAAGCACCGAACGTCCGGCCGGTGTTTCCAGTCGACGCCGAAACCCAGAAGGCTGTGATCCATGAGTATAGGCTGGAAAACACCATCTTCCCCCACGACGCGGACATCAACCCGAGCGACGGCCTCGTGTACACCGTGGACCGTATAGCAAGCCAGATGGCAGTGACGGACCTTGATTCAGGAAAGTCTGTCTTTGTCGAACAGCCGCCATCGATGCGTCCCGCCGTTGGCGAAGGAGACAGCTATTCCGCACGCTCCAAGGATCCAGGTCCGCATTCCTTGGCGTTGGGCAAGAACGGGTACTGGTACACAACCAATGCCGGGTCCGACGAGATAGGCGTTTTCGATCCCAAGACCCGGACGTGGAAAGCCTCATTCGTCCTGCCTGAGCCCGCACGTTACCCCCATACAATCCGCATTGGCCGCGACGGCATCGTCTGGTTCACGCTGGCGGCCTCGACGCAGGTGGGCCGACTTGATCCGGTCAGCGGGGACATCATGCTGATCTACCTGCCTAAGCTCAAGCCACTTGGTGGATCCGCTGGCACCGTGCCCTATGGCATCGATATCAGCCCCGTAGATGGGCGGATCTGGTATGCGCGCCTATGGGGTGACAAGCTTGGCGCCATCGATCCCACGACATTTGCGGTAACGGAGTTTGACTCGCCGGTCGAAGGGCCGCGTCGTCTTCGCTTCGACGCCGAGGGTAAGCTTTGGGTAACGGGCTACAACGATGGCATGATCGCCAAGGTTGATACGCAGAGCATGAAGAGCGAGGTCTATCCCATGCCGGAGTTTGCCGCAGGCTATCGCCCGGCTCCCTATGCCCTTGCGATTCACCCCGTCACGCAGGAGGTCTGGATCAACGAGACCTTGACGGACCGCGTGTATCGTTTCCTGCCGAAGGAGAAGCGGTTCATTGTTTACCCCATGCCACTGCGCGGCACCTTCACCCGTGACTTCACCTTCACGGCGTCCGGGTGGGCCTGTACCACCAACAGTCCGATCCTGAATGCGGCACTGGAAGGCAATGAGACAGAAGTGATCTGCATTGACCCAAGCGGAGCAAAGGCGCGCAAATGACCTCACTGTTCGATCCTTCACTCTACTCAGGTATTTCATTGATCGGACTGGCCTGGACCCTGCTGACGCTCTTTCTGATGTTTTCGCCAACGGGCCAGAGGTTGCTGTCCAACCCGCTGGGGATTGTTATCGCCGCAGCTGCGCTGTTTCCCTCGCTCTGGTTGGTGACGTCTCAGATCAAGCTGCTGACGGCGCTTACAGGCGGCATCCCGCCGCTGGACGTGCAATTCGGCTATCAGCAGCCCGAAATCGCCCAGTTCGCTCAGGCCCTGAATGAGGGCGGCCGCAAGATGTATGCCCAGTTTCAGCTTGGCGCCGACACGCTGGCTCCTCCCGCCTTCTGCTGTTTCCTGATGAGCGTCTACCGCTCAACGGTCCGGTCACGGGTCGTGCGGACCCTCTGTGATGGAGTGGCGTTTATCTATCTTGTGTCGGTGCTCATCGCCAACACTTTGATGCCGGTGATTATCCTCAACCATCCGTCTCAAGAGGGGGTCGTGCTGTCGACCCTCTATTGGCTCATCCCGATTTGTGACACAGTGAAATACTCGGTGCACGGCTTAGCTTGGCTCATCATCGTGACCGCTTGGCTCTTTCAGCTTGCGGGCATGCTAATGGCCCGCAAATCGTCGCGACCTTCCTCCTCTTGAGCATTTCACGCCTGTCAATGTCGCCATCTTTTGCGCTGTCGACGAAGTTGGTGCGACGATCTCGTTCAACAGGCCTGACAAGCTGACCGCGCCGACGACACTGAAACAGGAGCGCTCACGTGGTCATGGGACCCGATACCGCGCGAAGAAGACAATTGCGCCAGCGCGAGTTGGGGCAGCGGCACGTAAGTCCAAGAGACTGGCTAACGTGCACAAAATGGCAAAGTCCTGCCTAGCCCGCATGGAAGCGACGACTGGCAAGTCACGTCAGCCTTGCCATGGGCGGAAATATGCTGGGCTCGGCGTTCGTGGGCCATTGTGGTTTTGGAGGTCGTGGGCGGCGAACGCTGCCATTTAAGAGCGCGCACACTCTCTGAATTGATGGCGGAACCTTCGGGGCCCCGGGTCAGGGTAATCAGTCGAACTGGCGGACAGAGAGGGATTCGAACCCTCGATGGGCTTGCACCCATACACGCGTTCCAGGCGTGCGCCTTCAACCACTCGGCCACCTGCCCGTTCGAAGGCGCGGGTATAAACATCATGGCAGACTAAGCAAGCCATCAATGCACACGGCAGTGTAGTTGACTGGACTTTAGACGCCTTAGGCTAGGACTTGATCCGCCCAAGTATCAAAATGAGCCCAAAACGCGGCTCGGATGGCGTCCACTTCGTGCAAAAGTTCGTGCTTAGACCCGGCTACCACGCGAAGCTGGCCATGGGGCACTTGACCACAGATACGGACATGGGCGGCATTATCCACAATGGTCTCGCCTTCGGCACTGACAACCAAGATCGGGATATTGATTTGGGAGAGGCGAGCGGGCGTGAAAGAGGCCATAGTCTTAATGGCTTCAACCAACCAGCCATTGGTTGGGCCAGCAATCTGCAAGGCAGGCTCTTCAAGCATCAAGGCATTGTTGCGGGCAAAGCGCTTTGGATCATGGGTAACTTGATTGGCCGCGAAAGCTTCGGGTTGCCATGTCGTGGGCAGGGATGGCGCAACGTCTTTGCCCTTGCCAGTCGCCACCAAGGACTTGGCCAACAAGCCCATGCCCGGGGGTGCCAAAATGCCCCACATGGGCGCTGAAAACGCCGCTCCAACCACATTGGGGATCGCGTTGGTCAACAGCGCCTCTAAGCAAATCGTGCCACCCATAGAATGGCTCAACAGAATACGCTTACCTGTCAGCCGATCAGCCACGGCTGCAACCGCCAAGGCCATATGCTCGGTTGCTTTGGAGAAACTATCGAGATGACCGGCATGGGCTGTTGAGCCCAATCGATCAGACCAGCCCTGACCGCGATGATCGACGGTTAGAACATTGAAGCCCCGAGCGAGAAGATCGGAAATCGTCTCCGCATATTTTTCAATATATTCAGTCCGACCGGGTGCTAAAACAACAGATCCGCGCGGATTATCCCCCTGATAGGGAACAAAAGCCGCGCGGATTGTTTTGTCGTCAGGCCCAAGGATACGAAAGGTCTCCAGACCTTGTAACGCATTCACAAAAGGGTCCTGAACCACTTGCATCGGGCGCGCGCTGCGCTTAGCCGATGATCGACTGAAGTTTCATAGCGATCGACATGTCGCCATCAACTTTCAACTTGCCGCCCATAAAGGCGTTCATGCCGTTCAGACGGCCTTCAACCATGTCAACGAAGTCGCTGAGGGCGATTTTCAAGGTGCAGTCTGCTGGGCCATCGTCGTTGGTGACGGCATTGCCGTTCTTGCCATCGATATGGATTTTGCCGGCATCGCCGAAATCAAACTTCACGGTGTTGCCGAAAGCTGGCTTGGCTTCGACACGTTCTTTCATGCCAGCAGTAATTGTCGCGAGATCCATTTATTCCTCCCTGAGCGCATCCCTGAAAAAGCTTGGGATAACGCGGTGAATCCTTACTAGACCGGGATGAGGCTGAGGGGAAGCGGTACGTAACGTCAATTCGTGCGGCTAATTCCTTGCAAATGCAGATAACGCATGGCAACTCACAACAATGTTAAACGAAGTCAGTCCTTTCGGCACCTTTTCCCCGTCGGCGTTTCAGAGCCGTATCATCTCCTTAGCGCGAGGCTTTGATCCGGGTCCTTTCAGCAAATTTGCCGCGTCGGTTGGAAAAAGACTTATCCTTCCGGGACTTGATGGCCCGCTCGACCTTATGACCTGGGGCATCAAGACCCGTATCGACCCCCGCCGCAACGTGACAGAAAAACGCCTCATGTTCTCCCCTTCCCGCTTTGAGCCCGAAGAGCGCGACCTGTTGCGACGTGAACTGAAAACCGGGGACGTCTTTGTCGATGTGGGGGCCAATGTGGGTGCCTATTCCCTATGGGTCGGACCAATCATTGGACCTAGCGGGAGAATTGTCGCCATAGAGCCTCAGCCGAGCGTTTTGGCCCGTTTGCGTGCCAACTTTGCCCTAAACCCGGAGTTTAATGCACAGATTTTTCCCTGCGGCGCGGGCGATTCTAATGGCGTCATGACGCTGTCTGTTGGCAGCGACAATGAAGGCGGCGCGTCGTTGGCCACAGTTGGGGGCGGCGCAGATCAAGTGGAGATCGCCGTCCGCCCTCTACTCAACATGATTGAGGAAGCCCGCTTAGAGCGGATAGACGCTTTGAAAATTGACATTGAGGGCTATGAAGATCGCGCCCTTTTACCCTTCTTCGCTGAAGCCGCTAAAAGCCTCTGGCCACGCCTGCTGATTCTCGAGCGCAGCGAAAGGGATTGGGCAAGCGACCTGATGGGTGCACTCACGCAATCTGGCTATCGCCAGACCTTAACCACCAAGCGCAATTATGTGATGCAACTGGCCTAGCCAGCCGCGCGTGCCATATGCTCTTCCAAGTCATATTCTTTGAGCTTGCGGTAGAGCGTCGAACGGCCAATGCCCAAGCGGCGCGCAACCTCGGTCATATGTCCGGCATAGAGGTCGATGGCATATTCGATCAAGTCGCGTTCAATTTGCTCTAGCGTGCGCAAATGACCTGCTGGGTCAAAGATAGCAACGCCATTACCCGCTTCAATCGCCGCGACCAACAGATCACTATTGGTCGGCAGGGCTGGCATATCGATCACGGCTGATAGGTTCGCCGCCTCAGGTGCCGGAGGGGTTGCAGCGCCACTGGTGGGCGCTTCAGAGACAAACTGCGGCAAGGCGGCTTGAACGTGGGGGAAGTCCTCTGGCTGCAAGAAGTCGCCATCGCACAAAACCACAGCCCGGAAGACTGTGTTTTCAAGCTGGCGCACATTGCCCGGCCAATCAAAGCTTTGCAGCATAGCCAAGGCCTGTGGCGTTGCACCCAAGACCCGCTTGCCCTCTTCGGCATTGATGCGGGTAACAAAATGCTTGATCAGGGCTGGAATATCTTCCATGCGCTCGCGCAGCGGCGGCGCATCAATTGGGAAGACGTTCAAACGGTAGAACAAATCCTCCCGGAAGCGACCTTCACCAACCAGCTTGGCCAAGTCCTTGTTCGTTGCGGCAATGATGCGCACATCTACTTTGACAGGCCGTTTTGAGCCCACAGGATCGACTTCGCTTTCTTGCAGCGCGCGAAGTAACTTGACCTGAACGTCGAGAGGCAGCTCGCCGACTTCATCCAAGAATAAAGTACCGCCATCAGCTTCTTGGAATTTACCTAAATGGCGATCATGTGCGCCCGTAAAGGCACCTTTTTCGTGCCCGAAGAGAATGCTCTCCACCAGATTCTCTGGGATCGCACCACAGTTTACCGCGATGATTGGGCGGCCCGAACGCTCGCTCTCGCCATGGATGGCGCGGGCAATCACTTCCTTACCAACGCCGCTCTCGCCTAGGATTAGAACGGGGATATTGGAAGTGGCCGCGCGTTGACCCAGACGGATCACTTGGCGCATGGCCGAAGCCCCAGCAACCATATCGCTAAAGGTAAAGGTGCCGGCAGCCTTCTTCTTGAGGCGTTTTACTTCACCCGACAATTCGCCAACTTTAAGCGCGTTTCGAATAGAAACCATCACGCGCTCGGGGCTGGCAGGCTTGACGAAGAAGTCGGTCGCACCGGCCTGCATGGCTTTCACCACCGTATCGATGCCCCCTGATGCGGTTAGCACAACGACGGGCAAATCATCACGTTTAGCGCGGATGGCTGCGAGTGCCTCCATACCCGAGACACCGGGCATGATCAGATCCAAAAGAACGACATCGACGGCTGGGTCCATGGCTTGCGCAATGGCCTGCGCGCCATCCTCTGCGGTTCGCGTTGCAAAACCCTGACGCTCTACAGCACCCTGTAACAGGCGACGCTGCGACGGATCGTCATCAACGATTAGGACAGTCTTACTCATTCTACCCACCAAATTCTTTGTTGCCGGGTTTTCCCGGTCATCACACCAAAATTTCAAACCGAGATTTGAGGCTTTTGCGTCTGTTCACCGCTCCTTCTACACGCAGGATGTAAAGGGTGACTTAAAATGGGACACTCCTAGAGCAGAAAACTGCACACAAAGCCCCCTTGACCAAAACGGGTCGTAAGGTCATGCCCACGCAACAATAGATTACCCGATGAAGGCTATGAAAATGTCAGTCGCGCCCCTGCCCGGAATTCTCGATATTGTGCCCTACAAGGGAGGCGAAGCAAAGATTCCGGGGATCGAGAAACCTTGGAAGCTCTCATCCAATGAAAATCCTTTGGGCTGCAGCCCAGCTGCCCGTCTCGCGTATCAAGCCGTCGCGGGAGATTTAGCAACTTATCCAGACGGCGACCATGCAAACCTGCGCGCAGCGATTGCTAGCCGCTATGGCCTTGATGCTGGCCGTATCATGTGTGGAAACGGGTCCGACGAGATTTTCCAGCTCTTGGGGCGGGCTTTCCTCGACCAAGGCGATGAAATCGTCCAGTCAGCGCATGGATTTTTGGTCTACCGCTTAACCGCACAACAAGCCGGTGCCATTTGTATTTCGGCCCCTGAAACCAATCTGACCGCCGACGTGGATGCGCTCTTGGCTTGTGTGACATCCAAGACCAAGATCGTCTTTTTGGCCAACCCCAATAATCCGACCGGCACCTATCTGCCCTATTCAGAGATCAAGCGCCTGCATGCGGGCCTGCCTGACCATGTACTCTTGGTCCTCGATGCCGCCTATAGTGAATATGTGCAGACCAATGATTATTCCTCGGGCCTAGAACTGGCTGGGGAAGCTGGGAACGTGTTGATGACGCGTACCTTCTCCAAAATCCATGGGCTTGCCGCTGCGCGCGTGGGTTGGTGCTATGGCCCGCAAATCGTGATCGATGCGCTCAACCGCGTTCGGGGTCCCTTCAATATCAGCGCACCGGGCTTAGCGGCTGCGGAGGCCGCCATACTCGACCAAGATTTTGCCAATCATAGCATCACCTTTAACGCCCATTGGCTGGCCTTTTTGACCCACGAAATTCGTGCTTTGGGCCTAGAAGTGACTCCCAGCGTCGGTAACTTCATTTTGGTGAAATTCCCAAGCGAGCCCGGGAAGAACGCTGAAGCCGCTGACGCCTATCTGCGGTCGCGCGGGGTCATTGTGCGTGCCGTTCGTGCTTACGGCTTGGACGCCTATCTGCGCATTTCAATCGGCCTTGAAGAGCCAAACCGCCTCACAGTCGCGGCCCTCAAAGATTTCATGGGGTCGTGATGTCGGAAACGGCCAGCCACTTTGACACCTTAGCGATTATTGGGGTCGGCCTAATCGGCTCGTCGCTGGCTGCCGCCGCTAAAGCAAACGCCTTAGCGTCACGGATCGTGCTTTATGACTTAGACCCAAGCGTTCGGGGCCGCGCACTGGAACTGGGGCTTGGTGACGTGGCCGAGACGGTCGAAGCCGCTGTGAGCGGCGCGGACTTGATTATCCTGTGTACGCCGCCTGCCACCATGGGGGCTATCGGGGCCCAAATTGGAGGCCACATCAAAGCCGGAGCCATCGTGACAGATGTCGGGTCTGTCAAAGAAGCCATTGTGCAACAGCTACACCCTGTTCTGCCTGAAGCCTGCTTCTTGATCCCGGGTCACCCGATTGCAGGTGGTGAAAAGTCTGGCCCGGATGCAGGCTTTGCAGCCTTGTTTAATGGCCGCTGGGCAATTCTCACCCCCCTTGCTGACCCGCGCCCTGCCTATCAAGAGGCAGTTGTTCGGCTAACGACCTTCTGGGAAGCGATGGGTGCTAAAGTTGATTTTATGGACCCTGTGCGCCACGACCAAGTCCTCGCCATGACCAGCCATTTGCCCCACTTGATCGCTTTTTGCGTAGTCGCAACTGCTCAAGACGTGGAAGCGGTGACCGATAGTGAAGTTGTCAAATATTCTGCGGGGGGCTTCCGGGACTTTACCCGCATTGCAGCCTCTGACCCGACCATGTGGCGCGATGTGTTTTTACTCAACAAGGATGCAGTCCTCGATTTACTCGGACGCTTTTCAGAGGATTTGACCGCCTTGCGTCGCGCGATACGCTGGGGTGATGGCGATACCTTATTTGCAACTTTTGAGCGGGCGCGCACCATGCGTCGGGAAGTTATTGAAGCGGGACAAGATACAGCCATACCGAATTTTGGCCGGGATCTTACGATATCAACACCAACCAAAATCGATGGGAAATCCGACTGAAATTTTTCTGTGATTTCGCTATGGTAAACTAAACGTTAACCAGTTCAGCGTCCTTAATTTACAAGTGAAAATTCCTTGCATCCTCGGGAGAAGCCCGTGCTAGCCGCCGCTAATTTTATCCTCTTTTTAGTTTATTGTATCGCCGCTGTTGGGTTGGGGGCGTTTGCTTTTTATATTCAAGAGGCCAGCCTTGCAGTCTCCATCTGCATGGGAGGCTTGCTGGCCGTTGCCTGCGGCTTGTTCCATCTCGCCTTCACGCCGCGGGAAGCGAAACTATCACGATCTGAAAAGACCCGGATCGATAATGAATTCCAATCTCTGAAAGATATGCAGGGCGCAACCCATAACGAGATTGAAACCCTGAAGACCACGCTGGCAGAAGATGCTGCGGCCCGCGAAGCGGCCTTGGCGCGAGAAGTCCGCGAAATCGCGATGCTTCTGACGACTTATGTGCAGAAAAATGAGCGTCGGCGCGAGGCAACAGCCATTGAAGGCCAAAAGCTCTCGCCGCGCCGGTCTGATCAAAACCTCTTGGCGGCTGTTCGCTCCGCCTTGGAGGAGAACCGGATCGAGTTGCACTTGCAGCCCATCGTCGCGCTACCTCAGCGCAAGACCGTCTATTATGAAGGCTTTACCCGCCTGCGTGACCCATCTGGTGCTGTGATTCTGCCGAGCGAATTCTTGCGCGTGGCGGAGCCTTCGGGCCTGGTTGGTGAGATTGACAACCTCCTCTTGCTGCGCTGCGTTCAGATCGCCCGTCGCCTCTTGAAGCATGACCGGCGCATTGGGCTTTTCTGCAATATTTCGACCACGAGCTTGGGGGATGAGACCTTCTTCCCTCAATTCATCGCCTTCCTACGCGATAACAAAGATCTCGCTGGTTCGATCATTTTCGAACTCACCCGCGACTCGTTTGAAAAAATCCCGATGGCGGCTGAACGCAATATGGGCCGCTTGTTTGATTTGGGCTTCCGCTTCTCGATTGACCGTTGCGAGACCCTAGACCTCGACTTGCGTAAGCTGGAGCGCATGGGTGTGCGTTATGTGAAGATTGCCGGTGACAAACTGGTGCAGCAATTGGTCGAAGCCAAGACAGTGCCTGTGACCGGTCTCAATCGCCAATTCGAACCAACAGACGTTTCTGCCCTCTTCTCGCGCTATGGGGTTGAGCTGATTGCCGATCGTGTTGAGACTGAACGCACGATTGTGGAGATCCTCGAACTCGACATTACCCATGCCCAAGGCAATTTGTTCGGCAAGCCCAAGTCCAGCACTGAAGTCATCAAAGCCAGCGAAGAAGGCCCGCGCCTGCGGATGGTCAGCTAAGGTTTAGCCTGCCCTACAGGTTTGGTTGATGAAGTCGCGGTGGGTTGGGAACGTTTCGGCCGTTTGCGCCATAAGCGTCTTGAGGCTTGCCAGATGCCGATCGGCTTCCACATGGGTGCGGGTATCCACCAAAGGATCATAGCCCTCAGGCTCGACAAACTGTCCTAAATAGACCGCCAACCAGCTTGGATTGAGGAACAATTCGGGTCCATCAGAGACCATCCGCCCATATTTGCGGAAGTGCGCCATCTTATAGGTCAGGGTGTCTGGCAGGCTCATGGAGGCGCAATAGCGCCAGAGCTCGCTGTCATCGCGTTCGGTCGCGCAATAATGCAAGATAAGAAAATCGCGAATACGCTCCCACTCATAGGTGCTCAAGCGATTAAACTCTGTCTCTAAGACGGGGTCGACCGTCTTGTTGGGGAACAGCGCCAAGAAACGCGTGATGCCCGTCTGAATGAGGTGGAGGCTGGTTGATTCCAACGGCTCCATAAAGCCAGCAGCCAGACCAATCGCGACACAATTCTTGTGCCAGATCTTCTTCCGCTTGCCCGTCGTAAAGCGCAAAGGACGCGGATCGGCCAAGGGCTTACCGTCCAAATTAGCCAACAAAGTCCGCTCGACCTCTTCATCGGTGATAAAGCCGCTGGAGTAGACATAACCATTGCCGATGCGGTGCTGAAGTGGAATCCGCCATTGCCAGCCGGCCTCCCGCGCGGTCGAGCGGGTATAGGGCGTAAACTCGCCGCCATGCTCGCACGGCACCGCAATCGCCCGATTACAGGGCAGCCAATGGCTCCAGTCCTCATAACCAGCTTTGAGCGCGCCTTCGATCAAAAGGCCACGGAAGCCAGAGCAATCGATAAAGAAGTCGCCCTCCACCTTGCGGCCATCTTCCAGCGTCACATGAGTAATTCGGCCATCTTCACCATCAAGGCCTACATCGGCGATTTTGCCCTCCATCCGGACGACCCCGCGCGCCTCACTATAGCTTCGAAGAAACTGGGCATAGAGGCCCGCGTCGAAATGATAGGCATAGTCAAATGTCGACTGGATCAAGCGCGGATCTTGAGTTGGCGGAGCAAAGCGGCCGCGCTTGGCAACCTGCCAGGCCATGGTGAAATCATCCAGCGAGCCAGGGTCCCGGCCTGATTGGCGTGCGCGCAGATAATATTGATGCAGCGGCACCATATCAAAGTCCGCGCCATAGGTTCCAAACGGATGGAAATAGCGGTGGCCCTGACGGCCCCAATTCACAAATTCAATACCCAGCTTAAACGTGCCTTGGGTGCGAACGACAAAGTCCTTCTCATCGAGGCCAAGCGTGCGATTAAAAACTTTGATGGGCGGAATAGTTGCCTCACCAACCCCGACGGTTCCAATCTCGTCGGATTCAATCAGGGTAATTAAGCACCCCCGCCCAGCGGCATTAGCGATGGCGGCAGCCGCCATCCAGCCAGCAGACCCGCCGCCAACAATCACCAAGCGCTCAAGTTTTTGGCTTTGACCCTGCATTATGGCCCCCGACCTTTTCTTATGTTTCGATATAACCGCATCAGTCGAGATGACGAGTCCGCGTTGTTGCAAGGCTGCACCAGTTTTTCAACTTTGTCGCATTTACCTGCATACGCGCCCACTTTCCCATTGCACAATCGTTGTGATTTTGTCATGTAGCTTTCCTACACGTTCACAAATAAATGATTGCTGGACGTACTTTGAATGCTGATTCAAGACTTTTGGGTCAGTTTTAGGCGCGGAATATCGTCGGGCGGCCTGCTAATTGGCTGATAATCGGCGTGTTCTGAAGGGAATCACAAGCGGGTCCGTTGCGGTCGGATCTGCTTATTTGGGAGGAACCGCGATGAATATACACACAGAATCACGTCTCGGCGTGTCGCGCGCTCGCTTGTTAGCTGGTGCAGTGTCTTCGGTTGCCCTGTTGGCAGCTATGAGCGGGACAGCCCATGCACAAGCGGCTTCCACCACTGAAGCATCCGACAAAGATGTCGAGACCATCGTGGTTGTCGGTATCCGCCGCGGAATTGAAAACTCCATCAACGCAAAGAAAACTTTAGGCGTCATCGCCGAAGTTGTCTCGGCTGAAGATATCGGCAAGCTGCCAGACGTCTCCATCGCGGAATCCTTGGCGCGCCTGCCAGGTGTAGCTGCACAACGGATTGACGGTCGCGCTTCGCAATTGTCGGTTCGCGGCCTCGGCCCAGACTACACCACCACCCTGTTGAACGGCCGCGAGCAAGTCTCGGTTGGCGACAACCGCGGTGTTGAATTCGACCAATATCCATCGGAATTGTTGGGCGGTGCAGCCGTCTACAAAACCCCAACCGCAACCCTGTTGGCACAAGGCGTTGCCGGTACGGTTGACCTGCAAACCATTCGCCCACTGAAATTTGGCCGCCGCCAGTTCGCAATCGGTGCGCGCTATGAGCAGAACGATCTGGGCGCTTTGAACGCAGGTACTTCAGAGTCCGGCAACCGCATCTCGCTCGCTTATATCGACCAATTCATGGACGGTAAGCTGGGTGTGGCTTTGGGCTATGCTCATATGGAATCGCCCTATCAGTCCAACCGCTATGAAGCTTGGGGCTATCCAACCAATGGCGCAAACTTCATCATTGGCGGTGTTAAGCCTTATGCTTTGTCGGGTAACATTACCCGCGATGGCTATATGGGCGTGATTGAATTCCAGCCATCTGAAACTTTGACTCTGTCGTTGGACGGCTACTATTCGAAGTTCAATGACGATCAGGTCCTGCGCGGCATCGAGCTGCCACTTTGGTGGTCGGGTGCACAATTGCAGCCAGGCGCAGTTGTCACCAATGGCATCACCACCTCTGGCCAGTTCAACGGCGTGAAGGGCATCATCCGCAACGACATTCGCGCGCGTGAAGCCGATCTGGCTGCTTTGGCTGGTAAGATCGAGTGGCAGATGAGCCCGAAAGACTCGGTATCTTTCGACCTTAGCTGGTCGAAGGGTGATCGCACCGATACCGACATTGAATCCTATTCCGGTACCGGTCGTGGTGGTGCTGGCGCAACGGATAACCTCGCGTTTACAACCGCTGAAGCAGGCCGCTTGGTGTTCAAGCCAAGCCTGAACTATGGCGATTACAACACGATCAGCCTGACCGATCCAGGTGGCTGGGGCCAAGCTGGCTATTACAAGGCACCAGGTACGGTTGACGAATTGAACACGCTGAAGATCGCTGCAAAGCACGAGTTCGACGGCGACAAGGCGATTAAGTCGGTAGACTATGGCATCGGCTATTCGGATCGCAGCAAAGAAAAGACCGTGAATGAGTGGTTCTTGGATTTGGCTGGTGGTGCAAACAGCGTCGCTATCCCAACTTCGGCTCGCGTCGGTCAAACCAACCTCTCTTGGTTGGGCTTGGGCAATGTCGTCAGCTATGACCCACGTGGCTTCTTGGGCAGCATCTATTCGTTGCGCCCGAACACCGCCGCAGACGTTGCGATCAAGAGCTGGTTGGTCGAAGAAACCCTCATCACCGCATTTGCGAAGTTCAATGTCGACACTGAAGTTGGCAGCGTGCCTCTGACAGGTGATTTCGGCGTCCAGGTTGTGAATACCGATCAAAGCTCGACCGCTCGTGGCCGCAGCAACTCAACCGCAACCTTGGTCACCAAGACCGAAGGCACCGACTACACCTATGTTCTGCCTAGCATGAACTTGGCCTTCGCTTTGGACAATGATGCGAAAATTCGCGTCGCTTTGGCTCGCACGATGTCGCGTCCTCGTATGGACCAGATGAATGCGGCCTTTAGCTACAGCTATGATAGCTCGATCGTTCCAAACCGCGGTACGCGTTGGTTCCAAAACTCGGGCAACCCATTGCTGCAGCCAATCTTGGCCCAAGCTTTGGACGTCAGCTATGAAAAGTACTTCGGTCGTCGCGCCTATTTCGCCTTGGCAGGCTTCTACAAGAACTTGGAATCCTGGATTGTCGACAGCGTTGAGCGTCCATTCGATGCAACCGGTCTAATCGTTCCAACCGGCGCGCCTCCAAGCCCAACCAACATTGGTATTGCAAGCTCGCCAGGCAATGTGAAGGGTGGTTTCATTCGGGGTCTCGAATTTACGGCTTCGTTCCCGTTCGATCAGTTTGTGCCAGCTCTGGAAGGCTTCGGTGCAAACTTCAGCGCGACCTATAATGACAGCAGCATCAAGCCAATCGCTGGTCAGCCAGCAACCAAGGTGCCTGGTCTGTCTGAAAAGATCTTCAACACCTCGGTCTATTATGAGCGCTATGGCTTCCAAGCCCGCTTGAGCAACCGCTATCGTTCCGACTTTACCGGTTCGGTCGTGGCCTTTGGTGCCAACTTGGAAACCCGCAGCATTCAAGCGGAATCGGTTCTAGATGGTCAGATTGGTTACACCTTCCAATCCGGTCCTTTGAACAATCTGTCGGTTCTGTTCCAAGTTAACAACATCACTGACGAGCCATTCACCACCCTCATCAACGACGATGAGCGTTTGGTGAAGGACTACCAAGAATATGGTCGCACCTTCTTGGTCGGTGTGAACTACAAGTTCTGATCTTGAGAGATCGGTAACTCGATAACCCCCGTCGGCCTGCGCTGGCGGGGGTTTTCTATGTTGTGATTTGCCCGTGCTCGCGGCCTATGTCAGGCACGGGTCTGTGGGGCGAGGAGAACTAGGTTGGAATCTCAGGCTGTTGAGAAAATTGTAATCGTGGGTGGCGGCACCGCTGGCTGGATGACGGCCAGTGCGTTGTCGAAAGTGCTCGGCCCACGCGTCAACATCCGCCTGATTGAAAGCGAAGAGATTGGCACAGTCGGTGTGGGCGAGGCCACCATCCCCCAGATCAATATCTTCAATTCGATCCTTGGGATTGATGAAAATGACTTCGTCGCCAAGACCAATGGTACGTTCAAACTGGGGATTGAGTTCGTCAATTGGCACCGTCAGGGTGAGCGCTATATGCATGCCTTTGGTGGCATTGGGCGTAACCTCGGCTTTGTGCCTTTCCATCATTATTGGATGCGGCAGAACCTCTCTGGCAAAGAGACCTCGCTTTGGGATTATTCGGCAGCAACCAAGGCTGCCTATGCCAACCGATTTGATCGGCTAGAGCGTTTAGGTGCCTCTCCCCTGCCCGGCCCGACTTGGGCCTTTCAATTTGATGCCGGCCTCTATGCCCGCTATTTGCGTGGCTATTCCGAATATCACGGGGTGAAGCGGACAGAGGGCAAGGTACGCTCGGTAGAGCTTGATGGCCCCTCTGGCTTCATTCAATCCGTCACGCTGGAAAGTGGCGAAGTGGTGTCTGGCGATCTCTTTATCGATTGCTCGGGCTTTCGCGGCCTCTTGATCGAAGGGGCGCTAACGACAGGCTATGAGGATTGGTCGAATTTCCTCCCCTGTGACCGTGCCCTGGCCGTGCCGTGTGAGTCTGTTTCGCCACTGACCCCTTACACGCGCGCGACCGCCCGTCACGCTGGCTGGCAATGGCGGATTCCTTTGCAACACCGGATTGGCAATGGCCACGTCTATTGCAGTGCGTTTACCAGCGATGAGGAAGCTGAGCGCGTCCTGATGTCCAATCTCGACGGTAAGCCCTTGGCCGATCCACGACCTCTCAAGTTTGTTACGGGCCGTCGGAACAAGCTTTGGAACAAGAATTGTATTGCGGTCGGGCTTGCCAGCGGCTTCATGGAACCTCTGGAATCCACCTCCATCCATCTCATCCAATCTGCAGTAAGCCGCCTCATCACCCTCTTCCCAACGAAGGCCTGCGACACGGTTTTGAGCGATGAATATAATCAGCAAGCGATTGAGGAATACGCGCTGATCCGCGACTTCTTGATCCTGCACTATCACGCCAATGAGCGCACCGACTCGCCCTTCTGGTTGCATTGCCAAAACATGGCGATCCCTGACAGCCTAAGCCACAAGATCGAGCTTTTCCGCAAAACCGGGCGGATTGAGCGGCGCGCTAATGATCTGTTTGCCGAACCAAGCTGGCTGCAAGTCCTGATCGGGCAAGGTATCCGCCCTGAAAGCTATCATGCTCTCGCGCGCGATCTATCTGAGGAGGATCTCGACGGCTTCTTGGGCAATGTTTCCACGATTATCTCGAAGGCTGTGGATCAGATGCCAAGCCACGAAGACTTCATTGCTCGCAATTGCCGGGCACCAGCCACTTAGGTCCATCGTCCACACCCCGCACCATTTTAGAGTTTAAAGGATCAACACCATGTTCGGCCCATCTCTCCAAAAAAGTCTCTGGATCGGTTTCAGTTGTCTCTTGGGCGTTGTTGCGACACCGGCTTTCAGCCAAGAAGCAGAGAAACCCAGCCTGCGGGCCGAACTTGCCAGCCCGTCGGCCATTTGGCTGCATCTGAAAGGGGCTGAGCGGACTTTTAATCCAGCCGACTGGCGCTTGCTCGACCAAGCCAATCAGGAAGTTGCCATCGCCACCATCCTGCCCAATGATCTTGAGACCGCCCTCTTGGTTCCGGCTCAGCCGATTGATATCCGTGCATCCTATCGTCTAGAGTTGAAAACTACGGGCATCAGTGCCCGGGTGCGACCTGACGCGTGGTTCCGCACGCTCTATTCGCCCAAGCCATCAGGGGCCAATATCTCGGCAGACGGTAAGTCGACGCAGTTTGCCATTTTCTCTCCACGCGCTGAGAAAGTCCGCCTCTATCTCTATGATCAGGCCGATGCCAAGCCTGAATCCGCGAAGCGCGTGGTCGATATGGTGCGTGATGACTCTGGGCTTTGGGAAGCTACCCTCGAAGGCGATCTGGCGGGCAGCTTTTATGACTTCACCGTGCATGGAAAGCCCGGGCCCGGCCGGTACTTTTATGAAACCAACCCAGTCCATATCTCGGACCCCTACGCACGCGCCAATGCAGAATCCTATGGGAAAAGTCGGGTGATGGCGAAAACAACGCCAGCGCGTCCCCTCGCCCAAGGTCGTCCAAAAATGGAAGACGTGGTGGCCTATGAAGTGCATATTGAAGACTTCACGAGACAATTGCCGGTCGCCGACGAGTTAAAAGGTACGATCCCGGCCTTCACCATCCCGGGTTTGCGCAGCAAAACTGGTCAGAAGATCGGCTTTGATCACATTGTAGATTTGGGCGTGAACGTCGTCCATCTGCTGCCGATGCAGGAATTCCTGCATTACCCAAAGCCCGAATGGCAGGCAGCCTTTGGTAATGATCCAGAGATGAAGCGCTTAGGCGTGGCCGACCTCAGCTATGAGTGGGGCTATCGCACCACCCACGCCTTTGCGATTGAAAACACCTACCGGAAAAAGGGCACCGACTTTGGGGCAGAGCGCGAGCAATTCCGCGATCTGGTCCAAGCCTTCCATGATCGCGGCATTGCTGTGATCGTGGATATCGTCCCCAACCATACAGGCGAGAACATGGATGGCCGCAACATGTTGTTCAATTTCAACGTGCTGGACCGTGACTATTATTATCGCACCAGCGATTCAGGTCAGCACATTGGCGTTTTTGGCAATGAGGTGAAGACCGAGGATCGCCCAATGACCCAGCGTTGGATCATCGATCAAGCCAAGTCTTTGATTGACGAGTTTGGCATTGACGGGTTCCGCATCGATTTGGCAGGCCAGATTGACGAGCAGACCCTGATCGCGCTGCGCAAGGCCGTTGGCGATGATGTCATCATTTATGGCGAGCCTTGGATCGATGTTTCTGACCCAATTGTCCGCGCCAATCCCGATTGGGACTGGTACAAGGAAGATGCACCGATCACCTTCTTCCAAGATGATACCCGCAATGCCTTAGTCGGCTCCCCTTACCGCTTACAGGATAAGGCGACAGATCGCGGCTATGCTGGCGGCAATGCCAGCCAACGCAGCCAAGCCATGTTGGCGATTGCTAATGGCTGGAAAGAAGAAGCCCAATCGACCAATCGCGGCATCAATTACGCCGACATCCATGACAATTGGACCTTGGCCGATCGCTTTGCAATCAAGGACTGGAATGGTCTCGAAGGGGTCGAAGAAAGCCCGTACCGCGTGGCAGCGGGTCTGCTCTTGACCAGCCTAGGACCAATTGTACTTCATGGTGGCTCTGAAATGCTTCGCTCGAAGGGTATGGTCGGCACTGAGGAAATCATCCGCCAGACTGCGACGGGCCCGATCTATTTCAAAGGCCGACAAGACACGTATAACGTCCGTACACCGAATGAATTTGTCTGGTCAGACCTCGACCGGTCCAAGAAGACCGGTGCGCCAAATGATTTTGTGGCCATGAACCAGTGGTGGCGGGGTCTTATTGCTTTCCGCAACAGTGAGGTTGGCCGTGTCTTTCGCACCGCCAAGGCCCCTGCGCCAGACTATATTCATTGGATCACGCCAGAAGACCCAAATCTCTTGGGCTATCTGGTGGACCAAAAGGTTTTGGTCCTAGCCAATATTGGTGCCAAAGCCGCTACCTTCTCGTCGGTGCAATTGCCTGCCGGACGCTGGCAGAAAATCGCTGATGGCCAACGCATAGACCACCTCAAAGGCGTGCGTGGCAAGGATGCCAAACTCGTCGGCGGCCAAAGCCTTACCCTCGACAGTCCCGCTCAAACTCTCCAAATCTGGGTACGCCAGACAGACTGAAAGGATGACACCATGGATCGTCGAACCCTGATTGCTGCCACAGGTGGGCTTATGGCTTCCGCTCTTGTCCCTAATCCATCTGACGCCAGCGAGGCGATGATCGTCCGCTATGAAACCATGCCGAGCCGGTTTACCGGCGCTCGCACGGTGAGCGTTTGGCTACCAGCGGACTATGGCAAATCCAAGCGCCGGTATCCCGTGCTTTACATGCATGACGGTCAGAATATTTTTGGCGCAAGCAACGCCTTCGGCGGGCAGTCCTGGCGCGTAGATCTCGCGATGGAAGCGCGCCAGCGCGCGGTTCCCGGCAGCGACGCCATTGTGGTGGGGGTGTGGAATACGTCCACAAGACGGCAGGACTTTTCCCCCGCAGGTGTTGAGGCGGCGATGGATGCAAAGCTCCGCACCCGGACGGAAGCAGAGCATGGCGGACCCGCACTGAGTGACGGCTATCTCCGCTTTTTGGTCGATGAGTTAAAGCCGATGATTGATCGCGATTATCGTACCAGACCGGACAAGGGCTCGACCTACATTATGGGGGCGAGCATGGGTGGACTGATCTCGCTTTATGGAATTTGCGAGTACCCGCATGTCTTCGGCGCTGCTGGCTGTCTCTCAACCCATTGGCCACTGCTGAGTGCGGCGGAAAGCTATAGCAAACCGGACCTCGAAACCCCGGCAATGATCCAAGCCTTCGCGACTTATCTCAAGCGAAAGCTGCCAAAGCCCGGCCAGAACAAAATCTGGATGGACCATGGCACCATCAATCTGGATAGCTTCTACCAGCCCTATCAAGTAGCGATGGATCAAGTCTTTAATGAGCAAGGCTGGCAGCAAGGCAAAGACTTCGAAAGCCGAGTCTATGAGGGTGCAGACCACAATGAGGCATCTTGGCGGGTGCGACTGCATGAGCCGCTAAAGTTCCTCATGGGCTAACCCACCAAGCTCCACAGCATCTTTTGCTGCGTGCCACGGGTCCGCGCCTTCCCAAGGCTGATAAATGCAATATGCTCAGCTCAACTAAAATGAAAATGGGGAGCAAAGCACCAATGGATTCGGAAAAACTAATGTTCCGTGCCGGTCTGATGAACGGTGAGCGTATTCTGGTAACCGGCGGCGGGACAGGTCTGGGCAAGGAAATGGCGGAAGCCTTCCTCGCGCTTGGGGCGACGGTCTATATTCTCGGTCGCCGGGGTTCTGTGCTGGAGGAGACCCGGGATGAATTGATGGGCCGCCACGGCGGCAAAGTCGTCGCCCTAGCGTGTGACATTCGCAATGCTGAAGCGATCCGCGAAACCATAGATCTGATCTGGGCCGATGGCGGCGCGTTGACTGGCCTTGTTAACAACGCTGCCGGAAATTTTATCTCCAAGACTGAAGACCTCTCGCCACGCGCCTTTGATGCCATTGCCAATATCGTCTTCCGCGGCACCTTTTATATGACGCTGGATATTGGCAAACGCTGGATTGCAGAGGGCAAGAAGGGCAATGTGATCAACATCCTCACCACGTGGGTGTGGAATGGTTCGGCCTTTACGGTCCCGTCAGCCATGTCCAAATCGGGCGTTCGTGCCATGGCAGAATCCCTTGCGGTAGAATGGGGCCGCTATGGCATTCGCTTCAACAATATTGCGCCGGGCCCCTTCCCTACCAAGGGCATGACAGAGCGACTTTCGCCCGGAGCCAGCATGGAAAGTGCGGAGCGCTCAGCAAACCCCATGGGCCGGGTTGGTGAAATGACTGAGCTTGCCAATCTAGCAGTATTTCTAATGGCCAAGGGCGCGCATTATGTGAACGGTCAGACGATTGCGATTGATGGGGCAGCCTATCAAGCTACCGGCGGCAATTTCTCTGGCCTGCGCGCTTGGGACGACGCACAATGGGAGTTGGTGCGTCATATGATCAAGGCCAGCAATGATAGGGATAAGGCCGCGCGCACCGTATGAACCCTATCCCCCTCATTCTGGACTGCGATCCTGGTGTCGATGACGCGGTGGCTCTGGCGCTCGCCTTTGGTGCGCGCGAGCGTCTAGAATTACTCGGGATCACGACGACTGCTGGGAATGTCGACCTCGCGAAAACCACTCGCAATGCCTGCCTGATCCGCCAGATCATGGGTCGCGAAGACGTGCCCATTCACGCAGGACTTGCCAAGCCTCTGTCTCGGGACCCCATCATTGCCGATGACTTTCACGGACCAGAGGGCTTGGGTGATTATCCTGCAAGCCCGCCAAGTCTGGGCCCCCAATCGACTGATGCCGTTTCATTCCTGATACAGACGATTCAGGCAGCTCCAGCTAACACCATCAGCCTCGCGGTTACAGGGCCCCTAACCAATATCGCTTGTCTGATCCAACAAGCACCCGCTACGGCCCGCCGCCTCCGTCAAATCGTCCTGATGGGCGGGGCGAGACGTGAAGGCGGCAACATCACGGCCTCTGCAGAATATAATATCTATGCTGACCCGGAAGCTGCGGACATCACTTTCAACAGCGGCTGTAACATCGTGGCCTTTGGCCTAGATGCCACCCATCAAGTGCGTGGCACATCGGCTTGGGTGGAGGCGATTGCGCGATTAGACACACCCGGTGCAAAGTTGGTCGCTGACATGTTGGCCTTCTCGAACGCTTTGCCTGCCAACCTGATGGATACATCTGACCCAGATCAACCCGCCACAGGGGCACCCCTGCATGACCCTTGTGTGATTGCTTATCTGCTGGCACCAGAAGCCTTTTCGCTCCGCCCCTGCCGGATTGAGGTAGAGACCACGAGCACGCTGACACGGGGGCACACGGTGGTTGAGTTCCGCAAGGCCGTAGCTGGGGAATTCAATGCGAACTGGGTTTGGAAAGCCAATCCAGAAGCGGTCCTGTCCTTGCTGTTGAGGTATTTGGCATGAAGCACCCGCCCCGCATCCGCGTTATTGGCTCGGTCAATCTTGATATTGTTGCCCGCGTCCACACCTTGCCCAGCCCTGGCGAGACCGTCAGTGGCGGCGTCCTGGCGCATTATCCGGGCGGCAAGGGCGCAAACCAAGCGCTCGCAGCCCGAAAGCTTGGAGCTGAAGTGGCCATGTTTGGCTGCGTAGGAAACGATAGCGCCGCCGGACAGGCTTTATCCCTGCTTAAAGCAAACCATGTTGATTTGACGGGCGTAACCATCTTGGACGGCGTGGCAACAGGTGTCGCACTGATTGTGGTGGATGCCGCAGGCGAGAACCAAATCGTCGTGACTCCGGGTGCAAATGCTTCTGTTTCGCCCAGCACGTTGGCAGATCTGTCAGGCGATTATGATGCGACCTTGTGCCAGCTTGAGCTGCCGGTTGAGACCATCTCTTATCTTGCAGACACGGTGACAGGCCTGTTCTGCATCAATCTCGCGCCGGCAAAACCGATGCCACAAGACGTTCTCAACCGGGCTGATATTCTGGTGGTGAATGAAACGGAAGCCGCATTCTATGGTGACCAGTTAAATGGCTTGAAAGCTCTGATCATTCACACATTAGGGGCCGATGGCGCAGTAGCTTTCCAGAATGGCAAAGAGATTGCGCGCAGCGCCTCGCCCGGGGTTGTGCCCGTCGATACAACAGGTGCTGGTGATACTTTTGTGGGGGCCTTCATCGTTGCATTTCTCTCCGAGGGCTCTGTTGCCCGCGCTTTGGCTTATGGGTGTGCGGCAGGCGCGGCAGCGACGCTAAAGGCTGGGGCACAAACCTCTATGCCGGGCCGAGACGAAGTTGAGGCTTTGCTCGGCTTAACTGCCTAAGCGATAGTCCATGCAAGCAGACATCGCGTATCATATCTATGACTGAGACAAAGTTTAAATCCATCATCGTGCTGGGTGCGAGCGGCACAATCGGCAGCGCCTTAATCCGTATACTGCTGGAAAGCGCGAACACACGACACATCTTTGCCCTGAGCCGCAAGCCAATTGAGAGCGCGGATCCACGTGTAACTGCCTTAGCCATCAATCTAGAAAGTGAAACCAGTCTGATCCAAGCCACCAGTGCCTGCCTAGTCGAAGGTGGCGTTGATTTAATCATCAATACGATTGGTATCCTCCATGAAGGCGACACCATTCGCCCGGAAAAGGGGTTAAGGGAGCTCGATCCCGAAACCATGGCCCGCTTGTTCCGGGTTAATGCGATTGGCCCCGCGCTGGTGATGAAGCATTTCTCGCCTTTGCTTGCCCGCGACCGGACCGCCATCATCGCTTCGCTCTCGGCGCGGGTTGGGTCTATCGCCGACAATAAGACAGGGGGTTGGTATAGCTATCGTGCGTCGAAAGCAGCGCTGAACCAATTGATCCGTACGGCTTCGATTGAGCTAGCCGCGCGCCGACCGCAGGTCATTTGCGTCGGCCTGCACCCTGGTACGGTGCGAAGCGCCATGTCAGAGCCTTTCCTGCAGCGCTATACCAAAAATGAGATCTTTGAGCCTGAGACTGCTGCTACTGCGCTGCTCTCTGTATTGGGTCGCCTCACGCCAGCTCAGACCGGAAAGATCTTTGCTTGGGACGGGCAGGAAATCCAGCCCTAATCTTAAAAGCATCAGCAAATGCCGCTTTGGTTCTTATCGCACTTCCTATAGGCTTTGTGCGGACCACGAGGAGGATGGGATGACGCATCGTACAATCACCGGCAAGATTGCCTATACGTCAAAGAAGCCGCACATGATGGATCAGGCGCGCGGCGAAGAGGATTTCCGTTTCACCCATCATAGCGATGGCAAAACCACCCTACGCGCTCATTGCTTTATCGCCGAACCTGACCCCAGCGTGATGCGCGACATTATCTACTCCTTAGACGCCAACCGTCGGCCGATGGACTGTCATGTCCGCCTAACCGTGGGCGACAAGTTCATGGGCACGGGCTGGTTCCGCTTTGGCGACGACTATATTGAGTGCGAGAGCTATGGGCCGACCATTGGCCGGGTCTCTCAACGGGTGGACCTTGCCACTCCGATTGATGGCTTTGGCACCCACCCCATTGTAGCAGACGGCTATTTCTTAAGCCTGCATGATTGGGAAGCCAAAAAGCGACATACCTTTAATATGTATCTGCCCTCCCCCGATCATCGCGGCGCGACCCCGCCCTTCTTGGCACCAGTTCGCATCGATGGGCTTTATCTTGGCAAGGATGAAATCACGGTTAAAGCCGGCACCTTCCAGACCCGCCACTTCCAATTCTTGGATGACGGATCAAGCGGCATGAGCAGCGAACACCCGGTCTATGACGTCTGGATCACCGATGATGCAGACGCCATCTTTGTCCAAGGCGGTGTGGGCGGTTATATGCAGACGTGGTACGAACTGGTTGAGCTAAACCGCTAGCCGACCCGGAACGGCGTCAGGGTCGTGATGATGGTCAGGGTTTGATCCACAAGCTCCACAACGCCCAGTTCATAAGGGTCTGCAGCGGTGAAGGACACGCCGCGGGCGGTAACAGGCTCTAGGCAGAAAAAGCCTGCTTGTGGCGGGGTATAGAGCTGTAAGCGCGTGCAAGGGCACGGGGTATCACCCACCAAAACAGATGCCCCAACCTCTACCCCATACGTCGCCCACTTAATCCGTGCACGGCCATTCCAGCCTTCAAAGCAATGATCAAGGTTCAGGCTGGTTGCGGCAACTCCTTCTGCCAAACGATCGACGACGGCTGGACGGGCCAAATGGCTGGGCAAAGCCTCGCCGCTGATCTCCCAGAGTTGGGCAGCATCAAATTGGATTTCCGCACCTTCAGATAAGAAATAAGGGTGCGGTCCAAGAGAGGACGGAAATGGCCGAGGATCACGGCTTGTCACGGACAATTGGACCTCGACATGATCTTCAAACAGATTAAAGCGCTGGCAGCTTTCAAAGGCCCAAGGCCAATTGGCGTCGCCATCATGTGCCAACGCAATCTCGATAGAATTTTCATCCTGTGAAAGAACAGACCAAGGGGTGCGCCAGCCAATGCCATGAAGGGGATGGGCTCCGCCTGCCATATTGGGCGGAATTTGGGTTGAGACATCGCCCCAATCAAATGCCCCGTCGACGATGCGGCTGGCATAAGGCGTCATCGGAAAGGACGAAAGGCCCAGTGGGTCACGCGCTGCCACGGCACCCGCGACAGCTGGTCGCAACACAGGCTTGCCGTGCCAATCCAGCCGCGCAATGCCACCACCCGCCAAAGGCGCGACACACAGATCAAAGCCGTAGGCAGAGAGCTCGAGAAGGTCGGCCATAGTCAGTAACCCTTATGTCGCCCGAGCAATCCGCATCAAATTGGTCCCGCCTTTAGTCCCAAATGGCAACCCAGCCACGATCACGATGCGATCACCCGATTTGGCGGTGCCCACTTTCGAGGACATAGCTGAAGCGACAGTGGCCATATCTTCTACGTCTTTGGGATCCTTGGTTACGCGCGATTCTAAGCCCCAGACCAAAGCCAACTTCCGCGCGGTACGGATACTAGGCGTCAGCACCAAAACCGGCTGCAGAGGCCGCTCGCGCGCCACGCGCAGAGCTGTGGTGCCAGTAGCTGTGAAGGCGACCAGACAGGCGGCCTTTGAAGCGTTGGCCGCGGTACGAGCAGCAGCGGACACGGCGTCAGGTACCGCGCTTTCAGGGTTGGCGTGCTCGGCGTCCATAAGGCCCGGCCAACGTGGATCGGCCTCAACCCGCTCCGCAATCCGGCTCATGACCGCAACCGCTTCCATCGGGAATTGTCCGGCGGCGGTTTCGGCCGATAACATCAAAGCGTCAGTGCCTTCATAGACGGCATTGGCCACGTCGCTGGCTTCAGCGCGCGTCGGTGCGGCGGCAGAGATCATGCTTTCGAGCATTTGGGTCGCAACGATTGTCGGCACGCCCCGTTCACGTGCCATGCGCAAGATCAGCTTTTGGGCAACGGGCACATCTTCTGGTGCCAATTCCACACCCAAATCACCCCGCGCCACCATCACACCATCACAATAATCCAAAATCTCAGACAGGCTCTCAAGCGCCGCCGGCTTTTCGATCTTGGCTAAGCAGGCAGCCTTGCCATTCACCAGCTTGCGCAGCTCTGCCATATCAGCCGGGCGCTGCACAAAGGAGAGTGCAACCCAGTCCACACCGAGGCTGAGCGCGAACATGAGGTCCTTGCGGTCCTTTTCGGTCATAGCTGAGATCGGCAAAACTGCCGTCGGCACATTCACGCCTTTTCGGTCGGAAACCGTTCCGGGTTGAATGACCTCTGTATGCGCCCAATCAGGGCCATGCTCGAGGACCCGCAAGCGCACCCGGCCGTCATCAATCAATAGATCATCGCCCGATTTCAGCGCCGCAAAAATTTCTGGATGTGGCATGCAGGCGCGCGTCACGTCACCCGGCGTTGGATCGCGATCAAGCCTGAACGACGCACCTTTCAAGATCTGCACCTTGCCTTCCACAAACGTCCCGAGGCGGAGCTTTGGACCCTGAAGATCTGCCAGGACCCCAATAGGTCGCCCGGTCGCTTTTTCTGCCGCACGCACACTTGCATAAGCTTCAGCATGATCCTCATGGCTGCCATGGCTGAAATTCATGCGGAAAACGTCGACCCCGGCTTGGGCCAAAGCCAAAGTCATTTCGGGCGAACGGCTGGATGGGCCCAAAGTAGCTACAATCCGTGTACGGCGATTACGGATCATGATTTTTTGAACCCAGCTGCGATGCGAGCATTTGCCTCAATGGTTGTAAAGTCGCCCGCGTTGATCATTTCCGGCGTTGCGATCCACGTACCGCCGACAGCGATTACGTTGGGCAACGAAAGATAGCTTTCGATCTTGTCTGGCGTCACCCCACCTGTTGGGCAGAAGCGGGCATCGGGCAGTGGTCCAGCAAAACTTTTCAGCGCGGCTGCCCCGCCAGATTGTTCTGCCGGGAAGAATTTCAACACGCCAAAGCCCTCTTCCAAGCGACTCATGATCTCGGTCGCTGTAGCCACACCAACCATGACATTGGCATCGGCTTTCAAAAGTGCGGCCCGCAGACCCGGACTTGATCCCGGTGTCACAATGAAGTCGGCACCAACTTTAAAGCAGGCCTCAACATCACCCTCGCTCAGAACCGTCCCCGCACCAATCAACAAGTCTGGCGCGGCGGCTTTCATCAAGGCAATCGCTTCAAGCGCAACCTGGGTGCGGAGTGTGACTTCGAGGTTCCTTAAACCGCCAGCCTGGAGTGCCAAGGCGAGGCCCTCGGCTTTGTCGAGGTCGGCAATTGTCAAGACCGGAATAAGTGGGGCGGCTCTCAATTGGGATGCAAAGCTGGTCATCGACCTCTCCTAGACGAAAGATTACAAAGGATGCTTGGGGGCAAAGAAGGCAGCACCTTCTAAAGCGGCAAACGCGTTGCGGGCCCTACGAACGGGAATACCATCGAGATAGCCGCTAATCGGGCCGCGCTTTAGCAAGCGGGCGACAAATTCTGAGGTTCGCATGAAGGGCGCTAGGGCTTCAGAAACCCCGCCCGCTATCACGCATCCGCCGCGCGCACCGGTCGCCAGAATGGCGTTCCCGGCAAAGGTCGCCAAGGACTGGATCATGACTTCAACCGCTTCAACCGCAGAGGGATCATCGCCTGCGATTGCGGCAGGGCCAATCTCGTCACCCCCTTTGAGGCGAGCGACCCGCCCCTCCAGCTTGGCGATGGCCTTGTAAAGCCGGTCCAGACCCAAGCCTGAAACGAGATTCTCATAGCTAACATATGGCAAGTCCTCAGCGACCACTTCCAGAATCTGGCGCTCACGCTCCGAACACGGCGCATAGGCCTGATGGCCACCTTCTGTAGAAATGACGGTCCAGTCTTTGCCATTGGGCACCAGAAGTGCCATGCCAAGGCCCGTGCCCGGCCCCAAGACGACGATTGGGGCATCTGGCCGCGCTTCCCCCTCAATCAGAACTTCAAACGCATCCGCATTGTTGGAGGGCACGGCGCGCGCTTGGGCGGCGAAATCATTGACCAAAGTCACGCTCTGAAAGCCAAAGCGGGCTTTAGTTGCCGAAGCCGAAACCACCCAAGAGGAATTGGTAAAATGGACTTCGTCCGCGCCTGTCGGCCCCGCCAGAGCAAATACCGCCGAAGACGGCAAGGTCCGTCCGTCCTTCTGCCACGCCTCGATTGCATCCTCCAAACTCGGGAAAGACAAGACGGGCATGCGTTCGACATGCGAGAGTTCAACTTGGCTGTTGGAATCAATATGAGCAATGGCAAGGCGAACATTGGTGCCGCCGACATCGCCAACGAGGATAGCTTGTGAGCTCATGCGTCTGCCTCGGCGGCTTCTAGCGCTTGGTCTTGGGTTGGGTCCAAGATGGCCTCATCTGGGTCCATATCGCCAAAGGGCATTGCCCCCTGCTCGGCATGACTGACAAGGGCACGGAACATGGAGAACATCTCTCGGCCAAAACCGCGGGTGACGCCCTCAACAACCGTGGTGTCGATCGAGCGGGCCTGCCAGATTTCATCCGGCACCAGCGCATCTAAGGTCCCAGCCTCAGCATCGACGCGAACCAGATCGCCGTCACGGATTTTTCCAATCAAGCCACCAGACTTTGATTCCGGGCTGACGTGGATGGCCGCCAAGATTTTGCCAGAAGCACCGGACATGCGGCCATCTGTTACCAAGGCGACTCTGAAACCACGGTCCTGTAAAACGCCCAAAGGTGGCGTCAGCTTATGAAGTTCGGGCATGCCGGTTGCGGCTGGGCCTTGACCGCGCACGACCACCACCACATCGCGGTCTAACTCGCCCGCCTTAAAGGCGACATGCAAGCTAGCTTGATCCTTAAAGACCCGCGCTGGGGCTTCCACAATCCGTTGCTCCAGCTTCACCGCTGAAACCTTGACGCAGGCGCGGCCTAAATTGCCCTGCAAGACCCGAAGCCCGCCATCCTTGGCGAAGGGCTCAGAAACAGGTGTCAAAACGGATGTATCGCCGCTGATGGTGGGGGCCTTGCGCCATTCGAGACCTGTATCGGTCAAGAAGGGCTCTTTCGTATAGGCTTCCAGCCCTTGGCCAGCGATGGTCAAGACGTCGCCATGCAGGAGCCCAGCGTCCAATAAATCCCGAATCAAGAAGCCCATACCACCGGCAGCGTGAAAATGATTCACGTCCGCGATCCCATTTGGATAGACCCGGCATAGAAGGGGCGTCACCGACGAGAGATCATTGAAATCGTCCCAATCCACAATCAGGCCTGCAGCTTGAGCGATTGCTGGGATATGAATCATTTGATTGGTAGAGCCACCGGTGGCGCATAGGCCAACAATGGCATTCACAATGCTGCGCGCATCAACCACATGGCCGATGGGGATATAGCTATCGCCCAATTGCGTGATCTGGCTGGCCCGCTTGGCACAGGATTCAACCAGCGCCGTGCGCAAAGGCGTGTTGGGATTGATGAAGGCAGTGCCCGGCACATGGAGGCCCATAATCTCCATCAGCATTTGGTTGGAATTCGCCGTCCCATAAAAAGTGCAGGTGCCAGCGCTGTGATAGCTTTGGGATTCTGCTTCTAATAGCGCTTCACGACCGACTTTGCCTTCGGCGAACAACTGCCGGATACGCGCCTTTTCCGGATTGGGCAGGCCAGATGGCATGGGCCCGGCGGGGCAGAAAATCGATGGCAGCCAGCCATGGCGAAGGGCGCCAATCAAAAGGCCCGGCACGATCTTGTCGCACAAGCCCAAATAAATCGCCGCATCAAAGGTATCGTGCGACAATGCAATTGCCGCACTCATCGCGATGGTATCGCGGGAGAACAGCGACAACTCCATCCCCTCAAAGCCTTGGGTGATACCATCACACATAGCAGGCACCCCGCCTGCGACCTGCGCGGTCGCCCCGGCTTTGCGCGCCGCGGACTTGATGATGTCGGGATAGGCCGCCAGCGGCTGATGGGCCGACAGCATGTCATTATAGGCCGTCACAATGCCGATATTGGCCCAGCGACTGTTCTTCAGCATCTCCTTGTCCTGCAAAGGGCAAGCAGCAAAGCCATGCGCCTGATTGGCGGCAGCCAAACGGGCGCGCGCGGGATCGGGTGATCGCCGAGAGTCGATCATATCCAAATAACGTTGCCGGCGTGCCTTAGAGCGTGCCTCGATGCGGGCAGTCACAGTAGCAATAGTTGGATGAAGGGACTTAGACATTGTCATCACTCTCAATCATTCGGCCCACAATGCGACACATCGGGCTCCAGTTGCATCAATAACCGCTTTTATCGGCGCGTTTGTGACAGGCATATCAAGTGCTTGTTCAAGGATTTGCTTTTTGTCAGCCCCAAATAACAAGATCAGAATTTGCTGGGCTTCGCTGACAACCGGCAAAGTCACTGTCATGCGCTCCAGATAGGGTGCGGCCACGGGTGCGAGGCTGGCATCAACACCCAAAACGGTCGCAGGGCTTTGTCGATCAAGACAAGCAGCCAAATCAGGCGAGGCCGGGAACCAAGACGCGGTATGCGCATCCGGCCCCATGCCCAGCACGATGGCATCAAACGGGCGCAAGGCGCGGTACACGCCATCCAATTCAGCTTCAGCTAGCTTCGGGCTGGAAGTTGGCAGCTTCATGCCGAAAATTGTGACCTCGGTCGCAGAAGCAAAAGCACGCTGAATCATGGCTTGATTGGAGCCCGCCTGATCCACATCGACCCAGCGATCATCCACCAGCGCGATATCGACCTTCGACCAATCAAGGTCTTTGGCAGCGAAGGCGCGATAGGCGGGTTCAGGGCTAGAGCCGCCGGACAAAGCGATGCGTGCCCGCCGCCCCTCAGCATGGGCATCGCGGACGCCAGCCTCTAAAGCCGCAGCTAGGGCCTCTTCAGCCGCTGGTCGGCTTGGGAAACTCAAAAACGGAAAGGTTTTCATCGTGGCGGTCATATAAGGTCCCGCCACTTGCGACCGTCGCGGTCCATCAACAATGCGGCCTGCAATGGGCCGTCGCTACCAGCAGCATAGGGATCGGGTTGCGTGCCGGCACTTTCCCATGCCGCAATCACCTGATCGACCCACGCCCAAGCGGATTCCACCTCATCCTTACGCATAAAGAGCGAGAGATTGCCGCGTACGACGTCCATTAACAGGCGCTCATAAGCATCGGGATAGCGCAACGTGAAAGCCGTCTCGTAGGACAAGTCGAGCGGCACAGATTTAACACGCAAGCCCCCAGGGCCTGGCTCCTTAATCTGCAGCCACATCTCCATGCCTTCATCGGGCTGCAAACGCATCACGAGTTGGTTGGGCTCGCCCCCATTGCCAAAGAGGCTGTGGGGCGGTGGGCGAAAAGTCACGACGATCTCAGACCGACGCGACGGCAGACGTTTGCCCGTGCGCAGATAAAACGGCACGCCAGACCAGCGCCAATTGGAAATCTCGGCCTTGAGCGCGACATAAGTCTCCGTTGAGCTCGTGCGGTCTGAACCCAAATCTTCCAAATAGCCCTTTACGGGCTCATTCTCGACAAGGCCTGCACGATATTGGCCGCGCACGCTGTGACTGGCGATGTCGGCTGGGCCGATGGGGACGAGTGCTTGCAGCACTTTGATCTTTTCGGTGCGAATGGCATCCGCATCAACCGAATTAGGTGGCTCCATCGCCACCAAGCACAGAAGCTGTAGCAAGTGGTTTTGCACCATGTCGCGCATCGCGCCCGACTTGTCATAATAATCGCCACGACTGCCGACGCCGATCGTCTCGGCAACCGTGATTTGCACATGATCAATCGACGCGCGCGACCACACAGGCTCAAACAACGCGTTGGCAAAGCGCAGGACCAAGAGGTTTTGCACCGTCTCTTTGCCGAGATAGTGATCGATCCGGTAAACGCGATCTTCGGAGAAGACCTCCGCCACCGCATCATTGATTGCCTTGGCAGACATAAGGTCCCGACCCAGTGGCTTCTCAAGAACCACGCGCGAGGCTGGGGACACCAAGCCCGCATCGCGCAATTGGGCGCAAATGCCGCCAAACACAGATGGCGGCGTCGATAGATAAAACACGCGGACCTTATCGTCGTCGCCTGCTAACGATTGCACAAGATGATCCCACGGACCATCTGCCTTGGTAGCGTCCAGCGCCACATAATCAATCAAGCTCAAAAACGCCTGAAACGCTTCGGTAGAGGGATCGCCCTTCGCCAGACTCGCGAAGCCTTCGCTGACGGTCTTGCGAAAGGCGTCCTTGGTCATCATTTGGCGAGCCACACCAACGATGCGGCTGTCGCTTGGAATCTGCCCATCCTTGAAGCGATGAAAAAGCGAAGGAAACAACTTCCGCAGTGCCAAATCCCCGGACGCACCGAAAACTACCAAATCAAAACTGGGGACGGGGACGAATTCAGCCATCGGAGCGCTCCATAGGAACTTCAAGGTTAAAGGGATTTGTCGCGGAATACAGCGCCAAATCAGTGTTTTTATCTCAAGGACGTGCAGCGTCCCCTGATGTTTGGATGCGCACAATGCCTGAGCTTAACGGCGGCAAGTCTATCTCAATGCCAAGATCGGTCCCTTGAACCTTGATATCGCCAATCATCAGTCGCGCTTCCCTGAGATCTTCGTTAGACAGCGCGCCTCTAGCCAAGCGAATGGTTTGGTGCAGATCAGAAACATTCATAGCAAATACAAACTTCTCCGCGCCCAGCGCCTTGAGATCGACATAGAGATGCTGATCCGAGTACAGATGTGTCCGCGAACCGGCATAAAGCGCCGGGCTGACCTCACGTAAGGCCAGTAACTCGGTCAGGTAGTCGCGCAGTGCAAGCGCTTTGGGCAGAACATCGGTGTTTTTTGCATTGATGCCGGGGAGTCTGACCATATTTCGAGCAATATGGTCGTCACATTTTTGAACCTCGCCACAATTTCTGGGCAATCTCATCGAGAATCCCGCGACTTCAGCGCCCACCTCCTCCCCATAATAAGTGGTGATCGGCCCAGACCAAGCCGCCATGAAGGTAAAAGCCAAACGGTGACGGGCCCAATAGGCCTCAGAACTCGGGTCGCCCTTCCCTGCCCTTTGGATTAAGTCGCCAAAGCGGACCAAGTCATGATTGCCCAACATTAAGTTCAAAATGGCGTGGTCAGGGTAGCTGGCATGCGCGCCCATCGCCCAGCCGTCCTGCAAAGTCGTGGCAGGTTTGCCCTTCGTGCCGTCTTCACCCGTCGCCAAGACTTGGACCAAGGCATAACGGGTTGGAAAATCAAACGCGCTGGGTAAGGCAGGCTCTTCATTGGTTCCCAGAGCGGCGCGAATTCTATCCGCCGTGCCCCAAATCTCGCCCACGACATAGCCAAGCTTGCCCTGATCCTTCGACGACTGCGCGATGGATTTGACCAGCCTCGCCATCGGCCGATTGGGCACTTGATAGGCTTGATCCAAGCGCCAGCCATCAATGCCATAGACATCGATCCAATAGCGGGCGACCTCATCATAAAACGCCAACGACTTGGGATTGGCAAAATCAACCACCTCACCGGGATAGGTCTCAGGGCTATTAAAATAATCCGAAGTACGCTTGGAGGCGGCCGGAATAAGACCAGAGGGTGACGGCGTGGGATTGCCTTTGTGGTGACCAAAGACGCCGTCGAAAATGATTTTCAGGTCACGCTGTTGGGCTGCCGCGATCAGGTCGCGCACATCCTGCGCCGTGCCATATTGAGGATCAACTTTGAAATAGTCCCGCGGATAATAGCCGGTGCCATCGAGGCGGGGATTGACCACCTTCTCGCCGGAATGACGATGCTGCGGGCTGCCGGCCGCGCTATCGAAGATAGGCGTGAGCCAGACGGCATTAAAACCCATGGCTTTAATGGTATCCAAAGCTTGGATAACCCCCTTAATGTCCCCGGTATGCGGGCCGGGCCCATAGCCGCCAATCGGATCGTGATCTGGCGTGCCATCGACAAACGTCCCGACCATGACTTGATAAAGGCGAAGCTCGCAAAACGGGCTTCCACCGCGGTTACAGGGCAGACGGGCTTCAGTCTGGCCCATGGGCTTGGAAATCACGATTGGCTCAGGGGCTGGCTTTGCCCAGACCACGGGGGCGAAGGCTAAGCCTAGAAGGACATGCACACAAAGAGCGAGGCACCTCATCAGATCACCCCTTCACCCCACCGGCTGTTAGGCCTGACACAAGGAACCTTTGCAACATCAAGAATAGGGCAACTACCGGCAGGGAAACCAAGATAGAACCCGCAGCGAAATAGCCCCATTGGGAGGAATATTCGCTGACGAAGAACCTTAAGCCCACCGGGGCCGTATAAAGCGCCTCTTCATCCATAAAGGTGGCCGCGAGGATGAACTCGTTCCACGCGGTCATGAAGCTGAACAGAGCCGTCACGGCAACGGCGGGTCGGGCCAAAGGCAAGACGATCTGGAAGAAAATGCGTGACGGGGAACACCCGTCCATGATCGCGCTTTCTTCAATCTCGATGGGGATGGAGTCGAAATAGCCCTTCAACATCCACACACAAAACGGAATGGCGGTCACCGAATAGACAATCACCAGCGCCCACACTGAGTTGTCGAGATCAAGCCAGTCCACAATGATTACATAAAGCGGGATCAGCATCAGCGTGCCCGGAAACATTTGGGTGACGAGGAATAAGGTCATACCCGTTTCGCGGCCCTTGAAGCGAAAGCGCGAGAAGGCATAGCCGGCCGAACAAGCCAAGGCGACGCCAAACACGGTGGTCAGAGCCGCAACCAACAAGCTGTTCAGCATCCATTGAAGGAAGGGCTGATCGCGCAAGACGCCGACGAAGTTTTCCATTGACCATTGGGCCGGGACCGGCGTTGCCGCCCGCATACGATCCCAAAAGCCAGGATTGGCTGGCAAGTCTGCTAAGCCAATATTCTGGGTGCCTGAGAACGCCAACGCCAAGACCCAGAAAACCGGATAGAGTGCAAACAGCGTGATGAGTATCAAAATAGGATGTAGCCAAAGGGGCGCGCGCTTTTGATCGGATGACGTCATTTGTTATTGGCCTCCGTGGCGGAAGTCGCGCGGATCTGGAACACGCCATAAATCAGCAAGATCAGGAAAATCACGACCGAATAAGCTGCGGCATAGCCGTAACGATATTCTTCAAACGCGATCCGGTAAGCGCGGGTCACGAGGATCTCATTGGCCCCCGAAGGTTGGCCGGCGCTGACCAGATAAATCACATTGAACATGTTAAACGTCCAAACCACCGAGACGATAATGGCTGGCAAAAGGGCGGGCCGCAGGCTTGGCAAGGTGATCAACCAGAATTGCTGCCAAGGCGAAGCCCCATCAATGCGGGCCGCCTCATACATATCTTCATCGACAGCTTGTAGCGCGCCAAGCGCCACCACCATCATGAAGGGGAAGGACAGCCACACATTGGTGGCAAGGCCTGTGACGAAGCTGGGCCCCACAGCATCAAACCACTGCACGGGTTGCCCGCCAAAAGCTTGGATGGCTTGATTGATTGCGCCAAACTGCGGGTGGAACATCCCCTTCCACGTCAAGGCGGTGATATAATTTGGAATGGCCCAAGGCAGGATCAAAAGCGTACGATAAATCGCAACGCCGCGTAGCCCCTTGATGTTGAGCAACAATGCCATCCCGAGGCCAATTGCCACCCCAAGAACAACGTTTGAAACTGTCCAAACAATGGTGACACCAAGGGTCCAGTAAAAGTTTTGATAGTTAACCGCGGCACCGGCCCCGCCAAAGTTAAAGTCGCCCAGGATGCTCACGTAGTTTGCCAGCCCTACCCAGCGATCACTCCAGCTAGCCCCTTGGTTCAACAAAGTCGTGTCTGTGAAGGACAGAACAAAGCCATAAAGGAAGGGGAAGAAGGCCAGCGCTAACATGCCAATCAGGGCTGGTGCGACATAGACATAGGCGGTGGGGTTTTCTTTCAGCGCCCGCCACGTGGAAGAGGCTGCACCAAAGCCAATAAAGGCCCCAATGATGCCACCAAGCCCGCCTAGAAAAAGGAGCGAGGTGTTAAGCGCCGCGCCATCTACCGCACCGGCAACAAATGCTGTGTCGAGGCGAGCGGCATCACCCGTAAGCGCAAGACCGTTGGAAACAGCCACCGCCCGCAGAGCTTCATCCACAGCGCGCGCGGTCGTGTTGAGATTATCGAGAAGCACTTGTGCCGTGCTGGCCAAGTTAGCCCCGGTCAAGTGCCCAACGACGAAGGCTACACCGAGGGGCAGAACCACACCGGCCCACGCACCCATTTTTGGTTGGACAAGGGCCAGACCCACGATGACCAACACACCCAAACCAATCGCTCCCCACTGAAGCAGGGAGATCAGAGGTGGGCCAGCGACTTGCGACGTATGGATAATCTCGACCATGCCGACGCGTTGTCCAGCCACAACCAGCGGGGCGGCCGCATGGGCCCCTTCTGCGGTGGGGTCAAGCTTCGCCCCAGCAAGAGGCAAACCAAGAATCAAATCGAACAAAGGTTTTTCGCTCAATTCCAAGGGGCGAGGCGCGGCTTCACCTGGCCAATTGCTGGCAGATAATTGTTTGGCGTTTCGCATGACGAGGCGAAAACGGTCCCCTTCCCGGCCAGAGCGCTTAAGCACATCTGCCATCATGGAACCCACGACTTGCTCGCTCAACCCCGCCTCTAGGCCAGTCGAGCCAAGCTTGGCCAAATCAGAAGCGGTGACTAAAGCAACAGCGCCTGCTGCCGCTTGATCGCGATGCTGGGCGGCTTGTTGGAGAAAGAATAAAGCCCCGGATATAACGACCAACAGGGCAAAGAAGACAGCGCTTAGATTACGTCTCATGCCCGCCCCCCAGCTTGGGAGGCCCGCAAGGCATCGATGGCCGCCTGAACCTCTGTCTGACAATCATTCCAGGCCGATTGGGAGGTTGTTTCCATTTTGGTGAACCGCTTCATCGCTTTGTCAGCAGGTGACCAAACCAGCGTCATCTCAGGCAGATTAGGCATGGGAACGGCCAAAGCACCTTGGGCCTTAAAGGCGGAGATGATGGGGTCGTTGGCAATGGCCGGGACGCTATAAGCCGCTTGCGAAGCCGGCAATTGCCCACCCTTCTGTGCCATGATGGCCGAGGCCTGTGGCCCTGCGAGAAACTTAGCAAATTGCCAAGCCTCATGTTCGTCTGGCGTACCAGCCGCCAGATAAATGGCCTCAATCGTCATCCAAGGCCGCATTGGCTTATCACCGGCCTCAGAGATCATCGGCAGAACCGCAATACCCAAATCAATCGACTTGGAAGCCTCGCCCAGAAACCACGGCCCACTCATGACCATCGCAGCGCGCTCTTCATTGAACAAGGCCGTCACCAGAGAGTTGGCGGGATCATCTGGTAGGAGATTGAGTTCAGATCGCCATTTGCGTACCAGATCAGAGGCCGCGACATTGGCAGGATCATTTAGGATCAGATCGCCCGCCGCATTAAAGGCACCGCCGCCAAAACCATTGCCAATGCCTGCATGGAAGAAATAATCGTCATAGGCGTAGGCAAAGCCAAATCGACCGCGACCTTTATCGGTCAATCTTGTGGCAATCTCGACAAGCTCTTTGGTGGTGCGCGGCGGATTGGGCACCATCTTCTTATTATAGATCAATGCCGCCGATTTAAAATTCAGCGGCAAAGCATAGGTGACGCCCTTATAGGTCGTGGCATCTAACATCCCGGGCAAAAAGCTCTGACGATCTTCTTCGTTCAAGAAGAAATCGATGGGTGCAACAGTTTTGCCGCTTTCGACCCAACCGCCCAAGCGGTCATGGGGGAAGATAAATAAGTCTGGTCCCTTCCCGCGGGGCACCGCTGCGGAAAGCTTGTCGGCAAAGGCATCATTGGGCACACCGACACAGCGGACAGGGCGCGCCTTGCCCGCAACTTGGGCTGAATAAAGAGCTGCAACTTCCTCAAGGGCCGCTTTCTCGCGCCCGCGATACGAATGCCAAACTACCAATGCAGAGCGCTTACTATCTGCGGACTTACCACAAGCCGCCAGCAGCGCTGCGCCTGACAGACCCAGCGAGGCCGCAAGAAATGTTCGTTTGGTGGGTGATCCCCCGTGACTTGCGTGTGAGGCCATCGCTTAAGCCTTCTCGGTCAGGCGCAAGTTTGTCGACACATCAAAGAAGTGAGCCTTGCTCAAATCAGCCTGAACTTCGACCATTTCGCCCAGTTTCGGGAGGGGCGCTTCGCCATGGCTCTTCGCGATTAAGGTGGCACCGTCAACGTCGAGATGAGTTAGGACCTCGTGCCCCAAAGTTTCGACCATTTCCACCCGACCCTTGAAATGGGCGGCCTCCACAAAGCTATTTTGGCCGACCAGACGGACGTCCTCTGGCCGGAAGCCGAGCAGGACGCTGTCACCGACTTGGCTAGATGGCTCCCAACGCTCTGGCATGGCGAAGCCAGGCGAGGCTGCATGGGAAATCGCGCGCCCTGCCAAATGGGTCGTCAAAATCGACATGCTGGGCGCACCAATGAAGCGGGCCACAAAAACACTGCTGGGTCGGTGATAAAGTTCCAGAGGCGTGCCGACTTGCATCAGATTGCTGTCGCCTGCCTCTGCCAATGGTGCCAAGACCGCAATCCGATCGCCCATGGTCATCGCTTCGGTTTGGTCGTGGGTCACGTATACGGCGGTGGTGCCTAGGCGCTTCTGCAGACGCGAAATCTCTGCCCGCATGCCCGTCCGCAACTTAGCGTCGAGATTTGATAAGGGTTCGTCGAACAAAAAGACTGAAGGGTCGCGAACAATGGCACGGCCCAACGCCACACGTTGCCGCTGACCACCTGACAGCGCCTTTGGCTTGCGGTCCAGATACGGGTCGAGGCCCAAAATGGCCGAAGCTTCTTGAACGCGCTTTTCAATTTCGGCCTTGGGCATTTTGCGCACTTCGAGACCAAAGGCGACGTTCTGGCGAACCGTCATATGTGGATAAAGCGCATAGGATTGAAACACCATGGCGACATCGCGGTCTTTGGGCTTCAAATCATTGACCACCCGATCTGCAATTTTTAATTGGCCCGCTGAGACCGATTCGAGGCCCGCAATCATCCGCAGGGCGGTCGACTTGCCACATCCCGATGGCCCAACCAGAACCATGAACTCACCATCTTTGATGTCGAGAGAAAGGTTTCTGATGACATCCGTTTCGCCATATCGCTTTGCGACGGTTTCAAAAGTGATGCCTGCCATGCCGCTGTCCTGCCCATGCTTTTGTGGCGGACGCAGGAAAATTTCAGTCGCGGAGGACCCATTTATCGAACCGACAAGCCATTGCCGTTAAGGCAAATATCGGTCCCAAGCCAAGATAAACACCCGACTAGGTCTTTTTCTCTCCCCGACTGCAGTTTCCGCCCTGTGTAGGGTCGCCCTGCCGTTCTTTGATTTTGGTATTGCACATTTGATGTAGCAAAACTACAAAACCTGCGCAACACGCGTTCAAGGCTGGCATTGGGCGCAGAATATTCGTATAAATCAAGTCAGCAACCAAAGGGCGGGAGGGAAAAAAGCGATGATCATCAGTCAGATCGATTCTCATCTTGCCGAACTACGCCCGTCTGAGCAGCGTGTAGCCCGCTTTGTTCTGGGCCGCCCCACGGTGGTGGTTGAAATGTCGATCGCCGATCTGGCAGAGCGCGCCGATGTCTCGGAGCCTACGATTATGCGCTTTTGTAAGGCGATTGGTTGCATGGGCTTTATGGATTTCAAGCTCAGCCTCGCACGCGATTTGGAGCGTCGCACCTTGTCCATGAGCCGGCAGAACCCGCATGTGAAGGGCCCTAGTGGCCTTGGACAGGCGCTCTTTGAGCAGGTCACAAAGACACTTGGACAAAAGGGTGCTGGCCTAGCCCTTGATGAGATTGATACGCTTTTGGAGATTTGCGCTGGCAGCGGGCGAATCATCGTGCTCCATTCTGGCGCAGAAACCTTGTTTGCGGACACGCTGGTGGGCGCGTTGCGCAGCTGTGGGCTAGAAGTGTGCGATCAAACCACAGCAGACATTAGTGGGCGGCGCGACAGCGTTTTAGTGATTGCACTGAAGTCGAGCGAGCGGATTCCAGAGGTAGAGCAAAGCCTTAAAGATATTTGCGCACAAGGTGGGCGGGTTGCTCTGATCGGCCATGCGGGCTTGCCTGCTACCATTGCTCTTGGCCAATTTGATATCGGCTTGAGCGACTTCCTAGCCTATGCGGCAGTCATTGAGGCCATCCGTCTTGGGATCGAGGCGCGGCTTTCCAAAAGCGGACATTTTTCGCAAGCAGATTCCGAAATGCTGCAGTCGCAGCGCGAAAATGCCTATGCTGACGCACGACGTCGGGACCGGCAGAGCGCGCAAAAGGCCAGCTTGGACGACACGACTTTTTATGAGGATGCGCGCTAATGGCCCCAAAGACGACCCGGGCAAAAGCACAAAAGGCACCTTCAAACGGCGCAGCGGCTTTGGGTCCTGCGCTGGCGGATCAGAACGACGTGTTGGCCTTGATAGAGGGAACTCACGCGAACCCATTCGCCTTCTTGGGCCCGCATGTTGATGATGGGACACGCGAGGTTTTGGTGCGCTGCTTTCTGCCGGCAGCCGATGAGGTCACCTTGATTTGCGAGGGTCAAAAGCTCTCGATCAGCATGACCAAGGTGCATCCAGACGGACTGTTTGTGGCCCAAATTGCCCAACCCAAGAAGCAGCCACTTTCTTATCATTATCTAGCGAACTGGGATGGCGAAGTCGTCCGCCTTGAGGACCCCTATCGGTTTGCCGGCGTTTTAAGCACGAAAGAAATTTTGCGCTTTCGCCAAGGCCAGCTTTGGCGGGCTTGGGAATGTCTGGGCGCACGTCGGGTCACCCTAGATCATGTCGAAGGCTTTGCCTTTGCCGTCTGGGCCCCTGCGGCCCAGCGGGTGTCGGTGGTTGGCCCGTTCAATAATTGGGATGGACGTCGCCACATCATGCGCAAGCTCCATGATGCTGGCATTTGGGAGATTTTCATCCCCGGCCTTTCTGCCAATGACATCTATAAATACGAGATCATCGGCGCAAACGGCGATCTTCAGCCTTTGAAGTCGGACCCATTTGGACAGGCGGCAGAGCTTCGCCCCGCCAACGCCAGCCGCTTGGTAGACCCGCCTAAAAGCGTGGACACAGACCAAGATTGGCTGAGAACACGCCATAGCCGCCATGGCCTCGATGCGGCCATCTCGGTCTATGAAGTTCATGCGGGCTCTTTCCGGCGCAAGCCTGAAGAAGGCAATCGCCCGCTTACTTATGCAGAGCTCGGCGATTGGTTGATCCCTTATGTTCGCGACATGGGCTTCACCCATGTCCAATTCATGCCTCTGAGCGAATATCCTTTTGACGGATCTTGGGGCTATCAGCCAGTTGGGCTGTTTGCCGCCACCAGCCGCTTTGGCACCGCGAACGAGTTTCGTGACCTTGTCGCCCGTTTGCACGCAGCTGAAATTGGCGTCCTGTGCGATTTTGTTCCGGCCCACTTCCCGATTGACGGCCATGGCCTGAACCGATTTGATGGTACGGCGCTCTATGAACATGCCGATCCGCGCCTTGGTTTCCATCCCGATTGGAAGACCAATATTTATGACTTCACCAAGCCCGAAGTTGTCAATTTTCTTGTCTCATCGGCCCTGTTTTGGCTCGACCGCTTCAAGATTGACGGTCTACGCGTCGATGCGGTCAGCTCGATGCTTTACCTCGACTATTCCCGTGCCGATGGCGAATGGATCCCCAATATTTACGGCGGCAATATCAATTTAGAAGCCGTCCAATTTATGCGTCGTCTCAATGAGATGTGCTATGGCGAAGCCGATGGCATCATGATGGTGGCCGAAGAATCCACCGCTTGGGCTGGTGTCTGTAAGCCAACCTATGACGGTGGGCTTGGCTTTGGGTTCAAATGGAACCTTGGCTGGATGCATGACACGCTTCAATATATGAGCCGCGACCCCATCCACCGCGCTTGGCACCATGGTGAGATCACCTTTGGGCTTGCCTATGCATGGTCTGAGAACTTCATGCTGGCACTCAGCCATGATGAAGTCGTTCACGGCAAAGGTTCTATCTTCTCGCGCATGCCCGGGGATGATTGGCAGCGTTACGCGAACTTACGCGCCTATTATGCGTTGATGTGGGCCCATCCCGGAAAGAAGCTGTTGTTTATGGGCGCGGAATTTGGCCAAGTCGCTGAGTGGAATCATGAGGGCAGCCTTGATTGGCACTTGTTAGATCAGCCAAGCCACAAGGGCATTCAGTCACTGGTCCGGGACTTGAACAATCTCTATCGGTCCACCCCTGCCCTGCACCAGCGCGATTGTGACCCATCAGGCTTTGAATGGGTGCAAGCAGACGCCGCCGATGTTTCGGTTTTTGCCTTCTTGCGCTGGAATCATGATCGCTCAGAGAAAATTCTCGCCCTCATCAATATGACACCGGTACCGCGTGTTGAGTATCGGGTGGGCGTGCCTCATGGCGGGTCTTGGAAGGTGATCCTAAACACGGACTCCTCCGCCTATGACGGGTCCAATTTTGACGGTCCTAACCAAGTTGAGGCCGAAGCATTGCCCTTCAATGGCCAACCGGCCTCCATCGTCCTGACCCTGCCACCACTTGCTGGCCTTTATCTCGTTCCGGCATAGGAAACGGTAACGCAATGGTGCTGCGACTGGAACCCGGCAACCCAAATCAATTGGGCGCGACGCTCGGTGAGGGTGGCGTGAACTTCGCGCTGTTTAGCGCCCATGGTGTGCGGGTTGAGCTGGTCTTGTTTTCAAGCGATGGAAAGCACGAGATTGCGCGCGCCGACCTTCCGGCTCGCAAAGGCGACATCTGGCATGGATTTGCGCCTAAGCTTGGAGCAGGCACCGTCTACGGCTACCGCGTCCATGGCCCTTACCGGCCTGATCAAGGCCATTTGTTCAATCCCCATAAGCTGTTGCTCGATCCCTATGCAAAAGCCGTTGCAGGGCAATTCCGCTGGGGACCAGAACATTTTGGCTATTTTTACGAGAGCCATGATCCCGATGGCATGCCCGATCATCGCGACAATGCTACGACTTGTTTAAAAGCTGTGGTCGTGGACCCCGCCGCACTGACGCCCCTGCCCCGTCATAGCGCGAGGCCTTGGCGCGAGACTCTGGTTTACGAGTTGCACGCTAAAGGCTTTACCATGCAAATGCCGGGCCTATCGGACAAAGAGCGCGGCACTTTTGCGGGTCTCGGCAGTCAAGCGGCTCTCGACTATTTATGTGCGCTTGGGATCACAACGATTGAGCTGTTGCCCGTTCATCAATTCATCCACGACCGGTTCTTGGTTGATCAAGGCTTGAGAAATTTTTGGGGCTACAACACCCTGAGTTATTTTGTGCCGCACCAAGATTACGCGCTAGGCGATCCAATCGCCGAAATGCGCGCCTTTGTTCAAAACGCCCATGCGCGCAATCTCGATGTGTGGATGGATGTGGTCTATAACCACACGTGTGAAGGCAATCGGCATGGCCCCACACTGTCGTTTCGCGGCATCGACAATGCTTCTTACTACCGCCTAAATCCGCAGGACTTAAGCCGCTATGCCGACATCAGCGGCTGTGGCGCGACGCTCAATGCCGCACACCCCCAAGTCCGCGACCTGATCGTGGAGTCTTTGGCCCATTGGGTGCAATGCTATGGCCTCGACGGCTTCCGCTTTGATATTGCCCCTTCACTTGGCTTGGATGAGGCGGGCCGGTTCAGCCGGGAGGCTCCCTTCTTTGAAGCGGTCCGGCAAGACTCGCGTCTCCAAGACGTCAAACTCGTTGCTGAGGCTTGGGACGCCGCTGGCGGCTATTATGTCGGTGACTTTCCACCTGAATGGGCAGATTGGAACGGCCAAGCTCGCGATTCAATCCGGCAGTTTTGGCGTGGCGATCAGGATATGGCACGCAACTTCGCCAAAGCCTTAGCGGGTTCCCCAGACTTATTTCGCAATAAGGGCAAGCCGGTTGAGTCTAGCGTCAATTTCGTCGCGTGCCATGACGGATTTCCGCTTTTAGACCTCACGCGTTATGCGCATAAGCACAATCACGCCAATGGCGAGAATAATCGCGATGGCGGTGATCATGACTTCTCGTCCAATTATGGTGTCGAAGGCGAAACAGCTGACCGCGAGATTGAAGAGCTCCGCGAACGCCAAGCCCGCAATATGCTGGCCAGCGTCTTTTTAAGCTTCGGTACGCCTATGGTGTTGGCAGGCGATGAAATGGGCCGTACGCAAGGCGGCAACAACAATGCTTATGCGCAAGACAATGCCATCAGCTGGCTGGATTGGCGTCTGCCCAGCTCACGCCTTGGCGCACAACGTTTGGCCTTTGCCAAGCAGCTGATCATGCTGCGCAAAGAGATGTTCGCAAGCTTCCCCGAAGGCCATCCCAATGGTCCAGGTGAGCGTGAGCCGACGATTGCGTGGTGGAGCGTATGGGGCAATCTTATGACCCATAAGGACTGGATGGATCACAAAACCCAATGTTTTGCGGCAGTGTATGAGCCACGTGGCTGGCTGATCCTGTTTAACGCAAGCCTTGAGGATGCAGCCTTTATCTTGCCACCCACTGGGACAGGTGTTTGGCGGATGGCATTGACGACTGCCGACCCTATTCGTCCAACCCAGGATCAAGTGGCCGCGGGCGGCCAAACAATTCGACTTCCAGCACGAACACTTATCGTGTTTTCGCGTGACACCTCTAGAACAATTGGAAAGACCGGACATGGCTTTTGATCGCATTAGTGGCATTTTGCTCCATCCAACCAGCCTGCCTGGCCCCTATGGGATTGGTGAAATCGGCGATCACGCGATGGCCTTCATCGATGCTTTGGCGGAGTCTGGACAAAAGCTGTGGCAAATCCTGCCGATTAATGCGACCGGCAATAATGCAAGCCCTTATTCGGCTACGACAACCTTTGCTGCCAATCCGCTTCTGATTGACATTGACGGCTTGGTTGAAGCCAAGCTCTTGTCCGTCGACGAAGTCGCACATCTTAAAGCCCTACCGCAAATCAAAGTTGATTATGACGTCACCGTCCCTGCCCGTTTGAAGGTCTTGGCCTTAGCGGGCGGTCGCTTGGCAGCCCAAGCCGACCATCCTTTGGCCAGCGGCTTACAGGCATTTAAGGCCAAGCATGGTGCAGCATGGCTGGATGATTATGCGCTATTTGAAGCCATTTCGGTTTCGCGTCAGCGCCAAGGTTGGATGCATTGGCCTGATGATCTGCGCCGGAGAGAGCCCAAGGCTTTAGCGGAAGCACGCAAGTCGCTCGCCTCTGAGATTGCTGCAATTGAGGCCCTGCAATTCCTGTTTGATCTTCGCTGGCAGCGCTTGCGCGCTCATGCCGCCTCGAAGGGGATCATGATCATTGGCGACATGGCGATCTTCGTCGCCCATGATTCTGCCGACGTTTGGGCGCGTCCCGATTTGTTTAAACTGGATGCAGATTTTAATACCCGCGTCGGTGCGGGCGTTCCGCCAGACTATTTCAGTTCGACGGGTCAGCTTTGGGGCAATCCCATTTATGAATGGGACAAGATGGCCGAAGATGGCTTTTCTTGGTGGGTCGCGCGCATGCGTCGCTTGCTCGATTTTGCTGATGCGGTGCGCATCGACCATTTCCGTGGCTTTGCATCGTGCTGGGAAACCCCAGCTGGCGAGACTACAGCGATTAATGGTCAATGGGTCGATGTTCCGGGCGATGCCCTGTTCACCTCGATCATGACGGCCCTACCAGACTTAAAAGTGATCGCGGAGGATCTGGGGCATATTACCGAAGACGTTATCACCCTGCGCGACAAGTTTGCCTTCCCCGGCCTCAAAATCCTTGAGTTTGAATTTGGTGATGGCCCCCCGCACAATGAACGCCACCCTTACCACTATCCCGCTGCGACCGTTTGCTATCCCAGCACGCATGACAATAATACGGTGATTGGTTGGTTCAAGAATGATGGTCGGGAGGCGGCAGAGCGCGCCAATGATGCGCGCCGGGAAGCCGCCGCTGCCCTAGAACTCCTCGGCGGGGACGGCACTGACCTTCACTGGCGGTTCATTGAACTGGCTATGCAATCGGGATCCAACCTCTCCATTATCGCGTTACAGGATGTGTTTGGCCTAGACGGCAACGGCCGCATGAATACGCCCGGCACGATTGAAGATAATTGGAATTGGCGATTTGAGGCGGCCGACTTTACGCCGGCGGCCCGTAAGAAGCTGTTTGATCTCGCGAAAGAATACGGACGCTGACCCACATGAACGCACTGACCCCGAATTTGGAAGCGCGTCTTAGTCATTGGTATGACCATATTGACGCGATCTTTCTCAAGCGATTGAGCGCCGAGGCTGGGCTTTTGCCGGCCAGTACGGCCAAAACTGTCCACGGGGACTATGCGCATGCGTGGGTGCGCGACAATGTCTATTCCATACTTGGGGCATGGGGCCTTGCCTGTGCCTATAAGCGTCTAAATCCCAGGTCAGAGCGCGCTGCCCATTTAGAGGCTAGTGTCGTCCGGCTGATGCGCGGCCTCTTGTCGGCCATGATGGGTCAGGCCGACAAAGTTGAAAAGTTTAAATATACCCAAGACCCACTCGATGGCCTGCACGCCAAATATGATGCGGCGAGCGGTAAACCCGTGGTCGGGGACGCCCATTGGGGTCATCTACAAATTGATGCCACGTCGCTTTTCTTGTTGTTCCTTGCGCAAATGACCGCCGGTGGCCTCAAAGTGGTTGAAACCGCCGATGAAGTCGATTTTGTGCAAAACCTCGTGCATTATATTGGGCCGGCCTACCGAATTGCCGATTACGGTATTTGGGAACGCGGTCGCAAATCCAATGACGGCGTGGTTGAGATCAACGCCAGCTCCGTCGGAATCGCCAAAGCGGCACTGGAGGCCTTAGACGGCCTCGAATTTGGCTGTGACGCTCGTGGACCGATCCGCGTGCCAGCTGACGACATCGCCCGTGCACGGGAGACTTTGCAGGTTCTGCTGCCAGGAGAATCTGCCTCGAAGGAAACCGATGCCGCACTTCTAGCCGTTGTTGGCTGGCCAGCTTTTGCCGTCGACGACAAGGTGATGATAGCCCATACACGCAGTCGGATCTTAGATCGCCTTGCCGGCAGGTATGGCTGCAAGCGCTTCTTGCGCGATGGCCACCAAACGACCGTGGAAGATGAGCATCGCTTGCACTATCATGCCGGTGAGCTTTCAAAATTTGCCAATATCGAGTCCGAATGGCCACTCTTCTTTACCTACCTTCTCGTCGATGCAGAGATGAGCGGGGATAAGCGGGGGGCCGGCGCTTGGGCCGATCGGCTGGAGCCGCTGTTTCAGATGCGCGATGGCCTGCCACTTTTGCCAGAGCTTTATTACGTGGAAGCCGATGCCGTTGAAGGCGAAGCCGCTGCTCCAGGTAGTCAAGACCGGGTTGCCAACGCCAATCTGCCACTTCTTTGGGCGCAATCACTCTGGGCGCTGGGGGCCATGTTACAAGAAGGCCTGCTAGCGCCCGAAGACATTGATCCGCTAGGTCGTCGCCATCATCTGAACCGCACCCATCAGGCAGAGGTCGCTTTTGTCATTGTCGCAGAAGATGCAGAAACCGCTGCCAAGCTCCAAGGACTTGGGCTGATTTCAGATCAAATGTCAGAGCTTGGTTCGGAGGTGATCATTCGCCCGGCAGGAGACCTGGTCAGTGTTTGGACACAGATCGGCAGGAATCAGCATTTGGGTCTAACCGGGCGCCCTGAAAAGCGTCTTGGGCCACTTGCAAATGCCTATGTCTATGAAGCGGAAGGCCAGCACGTATTGTTCTCTGCGACCTTGCTAGAGGCCCATGACCACCATATTCGCTATGATGCCGCAGCTCGGGCGCGCCGGTTACGGGGCGATCTACGTTATGTTGCCCGGCATTGGCGCGGGCAGGACAATCCGGTCTTCATCCTATGTGTCGATGCAACCGCCATGCAAGGCACTGGCGTCGAGCGCCTGATTGATCTCCTCCACGAAGTTCAGCGGGGTCAGGTCGATTTTGCCCGCACCAAGTTGGTTCGGATTGAGGAAGCCCTGCGCGCCCAAGCCAAATCAAAGTCAATTGGCTCTCTTCTGCCACCGGAATCGCGCGCGGTTGACAACCAAGGTTTGCCAGAACCCCTCGAGAATGGGTTTGGTCGAGGTCTCGATGATGCGATCGCTTCAGGGGACCCGACAGAAGTTGAGCGGACTTATGAAGCGGCTGGGAGAGCCGGGGATTGGGCAACTGCGCGGCGGGGGGCCGCGTGGCTGAACCGTACCGATCCGCGCTTGCAGGATTCCGCCAAGGACATTGTGGTGCGCCTAAGACGTTTAGGCCTTGGCGAGGGTCGCGTCATCACACGCCCGGTTCCGGAGGGCGAGCTGGTGACCATGATTGAAGAGGGTCTTCACTCGAAATTACATGCAGTCATCGCTCAAGAGGTACTGCAGGCGTTGGGCTTGTTTAGTAAGTCAGACTCCAATGCGGTGCGCGGCATGCGGACCATTAGGCTAGCAGAGATTGTCGATCGCTTGGGTCAAGAGGAAATCGGCGGGATGGAGAATCTGGTGGCAGAACCGCCCAGCGTCCTGTTTGACCGCGTGAAGGCGATCTTGCTCGAGACGCCTTCTGTGCGGGCGGTGGTCTCCCCTGCCCCCACTTTCGCCTTGACCCCTTCTGCGCAGGCAATTGGCAGCGATTGGGAACAATGGCGGGTACGTTTGGGCGTTCTAACCCGTGTCGGCAGTGACTTCTTCGCGCGGCTGTGGTCCTTACTCCACGTGTGCCCTGGCATCGTGTTTGGGGCCAACAATCGCCTAGATGCCGCTGTTGCCAGGTCCGACCTCACTGCTTGGGAGAAGGATTTCGCCCTCGAGATTGAGGTTCGTCTGGAGACAATCCCCGACCCCGCCTATCGCACCTTCTGCCTTGAAGCGTTGAATGTCTTGGCTAACCGGCACGAGCGTGATCCGGACTATCGGGTTGATCAGGACATTATTCTCGATGATCTGATCCATGACGCCGTGGCGTGGATTTGGCGTAACGCTGGCAGTGGCGAGCCAGATTGGAAGCAATCGGGTCCTGTTTGGGCGATGGCTCGCCATGCAGATGCGCAGACCATGGCGCTAGCTCTTTATGCCTGCTGCGAAAAGTATAAGGCCCCTTCTGAACCAGCTTTTTGCTAGGACGCGCAGGGTGTGCGGCCTTGTCGGGCTGTGTGTGATCCCCCGATGATTTGCGGATGCTGCTTGAGCCCTTCCTGAGTGGTACCTCGCCGTCAGCTTGACCACCAATTGTCCGTGCGCGAGCCCGTGACGGCAGAATTACGCTCTGCGCCTCCCCGTCCAGCTCTTTTTTGCGTCGACACGTCCTCGCAAGAGGCATGTCTTCGTGTGAACAAATCAACAAGGGCGACCTGTACACGTGCCCACGTCTCCCCTTGTCCTCAGTCGGATACAATGAAACGTTGACAAGCCCACATCTCAGCACGGGGAAGCGTCGTCATGTGGACACGCCCACAACCCGATAAACTGGCCGCTTCAGGCGAGAAATTGGACAACACAGGACCAATTTGCGCCGCGGCGCGCGCCAGCGCGGCTTTACATTGCGTCTGGCCCCCTCACCTGCCCCTCCTCGACCCAGAAATCGACAAGCAAGCCCCTCTCTGCTCAAAGACGGCCGGACAACCGTCCCGCCTCTATAATCGCCTCTGAGGCGAATTTTCAGATGGTCGATAAGGAATCGTTAAGGATTAGAGCCTAGGATTTCAACATGTGGACACGGGGAGGCGGCGACTCTTCAACAAGTCCAGCTTCGGACAGGGCGACACCTAGCCATGTCTCTCATGCCCACTTGTGGGGCCCTCCAAATGTGGGCGCCCCTAGATGACGACGCGCCAGACTTACCACATGGCAACATGTGGACACGAGGAGGTAGAAAGATGCATGTAGTAGCCATAGTCAGCCAGAAAGGTGGGGCAGGAAAGACCACTTTATCGGTTCACCTCGCCGTTGCGGGTGCCCGCAAGGGTATGTCAGTCGCCTTGATCGACCTCGACCCTCAAGCCACAGCCGCCCAATGGGGCGATTGGCGGGGAGGGGACAATCCAGCCGTCGTGGCCACGCCTTACACCCGCCTTGAGGCAACATTGCAGGAGGCCGCACAAGCCGGCGTCGATCTCTGCATCCTAGACAGCCCACCAGCCGCAGACGCAGCAGCCGTCTCAGCCGCACGCGCTGCTGATCTAGTTTTGGTGCCGACACGGGTCAGCGCCTTTGACCTCCATGCCATCAAGACCACCGGGGAATTGATGCGCATCGCTCAAAAGCCCGCTTATACGATTTTCAATGCGGTCCCACCGCGCGCTGCCAGCTTGGTCGAAGATGCCGCCGCTGTTGTCCGCGGCATTGGCATGCCACTGGCCCCTGTCTGCCTGACCGAACGTGCCGCATTTCGTCACGCCGTGGTCGATGGCCATACCGCCGGTGAATATGAGCCAGGATGTAAGGCCGCCAGCGAAGTCGATGCGGTCTTTGACTGGATGATGGGCCGCCTCACCAAAACGCAAACCGTCGCCCAAGCGGCTTAATCATTACATTCTAACGAGAGGGAAGGGGACATAGATGGCCAAAGCACCAAGCCTCGCAGCGCGTCTCGCCGCCGTAGCTGCACAACCCAATACAAGCCCGTACCAAATGACGGCTCCGGCCAATCAGGATAGCCAACAAGTTGCTGAGCCGCAGTTTGCGCCAGCCCCAGTCGCGATAGCCGAACCCATGGCAGCCGCGCCGGTCTTCGCGCCTCCCAATTTTGCGATGCCCGTGCCTCAAAAGGCCAAAGCTCGCGATGGCCGAGTGATGGTTGCGGGCTATTTCAGCCCTGAACTCTCACGATCGCTGCGTATTCTCGCGGCAGAGCGAGACGTCACCGTGCAACACTTGGTGGGTGAGGGGCTCGATTTCGTCCTGCGCCATTATGGCAAGCACCCGATGGGTGAGCGCTAGACCCACTCCCAAAATTGGGCAGGGTGGCCTAGTCACGACCCCGTGACGACCTGAAGACGTGTCCACATGCCGACGGGTCAACAGCTCCACCTGTGTGGTAGCGCACCCCAGATTTATCTTCTGCATGCGCAGAATCAGATAGGATCAGCCAAACACCACCGAAAAGGGCCCCTTACCTTGGTTGGGCCCTCGAATCGGGACACTCCAATCCTTGCACCATGGCGGTGCGTCACCGGGGACACGCTTTTGCCCTCTCGCATGCGAGATAGAGGGCGATGTTCGAAAGAGAGAGACAGCTATGTCCGCGCGACGCAAAGATGATCCTCAGTTCGATTTCTTCATTCCGATGGTGCACGACATCCCGTTGAAGGATCAACGCGAGACGATGGAGCGGCCCTTCTTCTCGCTTCAAAAGCGCAAACGCCTGAAGCCCATTGATTACCGCAGTCCAGATGGCGAAGTTTGGGTCAAGGTTGAAGCCGTACCGGCCTATGGCATGGCCACGATCTGGGACGCCGATATATTGATCTGGGCAGCAAGCGCCCTAAACCGGTTGAAGCAGCAGGGCGTCAATGATCTGCCGCGCACGCTACGCACCACCGCCTATGACCTTCTGCGCGCCATTAAGCGTGACACCGGCGGCAAGGGCTATCAAGAGCTTCGCGCTGCCCTAGACCGTTTGGCCTCGACCACGATTTTCACCTCGCTACGTGCCAAGCGAGGCAGAGACCGCCGCTTTTCCTGGATTGATGAATGGGACATTGAGGTTGACCCCATCACCGAACAGCCGCGCGCCCTGCGCATTACCTTGTCCAACTGGATCTACGAAGGGGTGACGCAGGAAAAGCAATTGCTGACCATGCACCCCGACTATTTCAGCCTGACCGGTGGGCTGGAGAGGGCGCTTTACCGGATTGCGCGCAAGCATGCGGGCGATCAAAAGAAGGGCTGGCTCTGCCGCTTCTCGGTTCTGAAAGACAAAACAGGCTCTGATTCCGAACCCAAAGAGTTTGCCCGCATGATGCGCAAGATCGCGCTACGCGATGAATTGCCAGAATATAGCATGACCATCGTCAAAGCCGCCGACGGCTCTCCCGCCGCCCACTTCATCCGGCGAGATGCTGGCGAACGCACCGCCATCTCCGACGCCATCGTTGAATTTGACCAATTGTACGCCGACACCATCGCCAAAAAGCAAGGCGATTTGCTTTTGTGACCTGACGGGGGATCACCCACTTTGGGGGTGTCACGAGTAGACATAGAAGACGGGGAACCGGCGGAAACAGATATCCTCCGCTGAGTATAAGAGGCCTAGGGAACTGCTATGTCCAAACTACTCTTGAAGACTTTTGCCTGCTGCGCGCTCTCCATCAATATCTGGAGCTCAAACGCGTGGTCCCAAACAACAATAGCCCCGACGCCTAACTCCAATTGCCAAAACGCGCTTGAAGTCGTCCCAGTGAAAAACCTGTCTGCTGGTGACCTTGCCAACCTTGGGCCAGAGCTGACTGTGGCTCGGGGTAACTACGCCATGACCTTTTGGCACGTTGAATCCGACAAGCGGCAAGGAAAGCTAAACAAGGCCACGATCGGCTTTTCGCTTATTCAAACACGCGACATAGAAAGTCAGCCTGTCGGCCTCATCATCCTCTCAAATAAATCCGAACCACTCGATTTTGTAAAAGATGGCCACCAAATCATGATCGCAAGTCGTCATGAAAGCAGCTGCCCAATCCGGGCCATCCTTTCTGTGACCGAAACAGGTGGAATTGTGCTGCGAGAGATGTCTGTTGAGAAGCCTCGTTGAAATTGTTCGTCGCGAGCTGATCTAAGTAACGAAACAATTGGTTCCACCTACTGATATTGGCCGAAACCCTACGGGGGAACACCCACTTTCTGTCGGGGTAACGGGCGCCGAAGCGGCGGTGGAACACCCACATGGGCTTCGGGGTATCGGACGCTAATCCACGGGGGAACGCCCGCACAGGCTCACCTCAAGCCCTTGAAGACAAAACCGAAAAACGCACTTTCACCACGCTTAACTCTTTAACTCTTCTATTAAGAGTCTTTCTAAGTGGGCTATTGGGCACACATCAAGATATGCCCAAGCCCAGTTTAAGGCGCTTACCCGATTCATTGAAGCCATTGATGGCCAAAACTACCATCTTCACCCACATAGGCAAAACGTTTACCCGACGCGTGAAACGCCAAACTTAGAATAGACCGGCGCATTTTGCGAGGATCATCGAGAAGCTCAGTACGAGGGCGAGGGCCTGTCAAGTAGCCTGTTTTGCCTGACGAGAGATCAACTTGGTCCACCCCACCATCAGACCATCCAACCAAAGCCCGCGCGTCATGAACCGCAATACAGGTCACCAAACCAAGTCTCGGCCGATAGACGCCAGCGGATTGCCCCATCGGACCTTTCCCGGCCACAATAGGCCAGGCCAGTAAGGCAGGCCCGCCAGAGGTGAGAAGGACAGAGCCCGTTTTATTCTGCACGAGGTGGCGAGGCTTTGCCGGATAGCCACCCATTTTAAAGGCTTGACCGTCTTGAAGACGCCATCCAGCCAAAGCAGGTTCTGACAGGCCGACAAACAGAAAGGCGTCGTCTGCGCCATAGGCCACAGAGATCGGCCCACCAGCACATGGGATTTCTTGGACTAGATCTCCAGACGATAGCTCAAACAGGCTCACGCCCCCGCTATGGGTGACGGCGAGCTCTTGTCCGTCATGAGTGAAGGCTAAGGCTGTTGGCCCTTTCGGTGGCCGCAATTCTTGAGAGGTGCCATCTTGGCCAACGACATGCACGGTTTGGCCCGCCGCGACGGCGACAAAGCTGCCATCTGAGGAGATCGCCAACGAGTCGAGCCATTTGCGCGGCACCTGCAGGCGTTCGTGAGCTTGACCCTGAAGGTCGACTTGTACGAGCCTGCCATCATCACCTGCTGTCCAGATGGATTGACCGTCGGGACTGGCCTGCATGGCGAGCATACCACCCTGATGACAGGTGAGGTATTGTTCGCCCAACTTCATCATCCCATCGCCAAACCCAAAGGCGGGGCTATCTCCCAGCCAGGCGGCACCAATTCCTGGGGCAGGATAGGGCAGGGGCCCTTTCTGGCGCTTTGACACTGGCGTCTCCTAATCTGTCTATACCTTCAAACACAATCGGGCGGCGGTGTGCAATACCCCGAATCAAATCAGCTCAGCCGGGAAAGGACGTATGGCTCGCTGCATAATAATGCCTATAGAATCAACGATTTTCTGGGCTTGGATCTTTGCAAGTGACGCCGAGCCTGCCCAATGACGGGGGATCAACCACCGATTCCCAATTAGTCAAGATTTACCTTAAAAGCCTGAACGTTTGAGCCTTTCGGCTTTTCAATCGGGATTAGCCAAGCGGGAACACGTCCATCCCTAAGTTCAGCCATTAAGCCTTTGGGCGCTTCGCGCGACAAAATGGCGACCTCTGCTGACTTGGTACAAATCGCCAAATAGGATGCACCAAGATCCTTCGCCATGGTCTTGGCGACATCTGGCTGGGCCATGAACAAGCGGTAGGAGGCTAAATTGCCCTTGTTATTGCGGTGATAGGGGACAGCAAGAACCCGATGCTGGGTCGTCAACAAAATGCGCGAGCCCATATCAATAGGGGCTACCACCAGACCGGGAGACTGCGCCTTTAAGCCGCTAAAGGCTCGTTCGGTAAAGCAGCCTGCACCCCCTCCGGTCGAGAACTTTCTGATTTTGGGTTCAAAATATTCGGCAACCTTGGCCCCAACAAAGCCTGGGATAATTGGATTGACAATGACAGCCGCGATCAGGGCTGTTTTGAAGTTGACCTGCTCCATCAGTTTGCCAATCAGGGCGGCCGCCATGATCCCAGAAACTGTGGTCGCAAGACCCGCCGCTCTTCCTTGCCAGAAAACAGCCAAGGCGACGGAAACAAAAATCGTTAACGCCGCTAGGATCCACAAGTCCCGCTCTTTGTCCTTCGCCCAAAGGAGCGCAATTATGCTGGCAATTCCGGCTAAGACCGGAAACAAAGTCACCCCGAGGATCGCGCTCAACTTCGCCTTCATCATTGGTGCGGCTTCGGTGACATTATTCAGCCAGAGACGCTTCAACAGCGGGTCAATCTGGTCATAAGGCGGCACAATGACTTCTGGGAAGTAGCGCACGCCTGCCAGCACAATGCCACCAATCACTACCAACAGGACAAGGCGCACAACAATGCCGTCTTTAGGGCTTAGACGTGCGGTCGGGAAAAAGGTCGCAACGGCCAAGAGGAGACCACCAACCAAGCCCAAAACAGCATGACCCCGACCAATTGCGTCATTAACCGGGGCGGCCCATTTCGCTTCTGGCACGGTCGCGACAAAACAGATGGCTAGGCCTAGGCCGAGACTAGCAGCAAACCAGCGCGTTTCATCTTGTACGGCTGCCCCGCGCAGCGCCCAGCGCAGCGCGACCCAGCCGATCAACACAATCTGTAACGGTAGCGCTTCTAAGCCAACGCCAATGCCCAAGGCGATGGCGATCCCGCTCAAAACCGCCATCCGTGCGCCACCAGCAATCAATCCCCACAAGGCTGCCGAAAGAAAAACAAGCTGTAGTCCGTGGTGATCAACCCGCCCGGGCAAGAAATAAGGCAAAACGGCGGGCGCACAGCTTATGAGGAAGATCGCGGGCAAGAATGCCTTTTTCCCGCCCAAGGCAACTGACGCTTTTGCTGCAATGATCACATAGACCAAACCCAGCCACATCGGCGTCAAGAAGGCTGCAGCCTTTTCACCCATGGATTGGCCAAACATCAGGCTGGTAATCAATGTCGTCAAAGCAAGCGGTAGGTCGGCAATGCGAGACCAATGGATGTTGCTGATAGGATGCTCGGTAAAGCGGTGTTGGGAGACGTCAAACCAGGCTTGCCCAGCCAACCAGTCTCGTACCTGAAGCACCCGCATGGCATCGTCATTATCTGACAAGTTCCACGTCGAAACGCGCGTCCAATAGGGACCAAGCATCTGATAGGACGCAATCAGAATCGCGCCAACAAGAACGAGGCGAAATAAAAGCCTGACTGGTGAAGTCTTAGGGGGCTGCTCAGTCGGATTTGAAGATTCAGCAAGAGACATCGACTTGGGACACCGCAGGTTACGTCGCACCAGAACTGCATAAAGTGCGCTGCGGTTTATGAACAGAACCTGGCATGTGGGAATTCCATCTGACACAGAAGCCTGAATCTGCGATGAAGAACGGGGGCTGATACAATCTTATGTCTCAGTGGCTTTGCTACTGCTACTCTCCGTCGGCCCCTAATCGGCCAAATTGCAAGAAAGGTCCGGTGTGAAGCTATCAGATCTCTTTACAGCTTCCTCCACTTCGGCCCGCATCTTCCGATTTGTGGTGGTGGGCGGTTTGGCATTTGTCTTGGATGCAGGTCTGGTCTTGGCTTTGGTTCACCTCGGCCTTGATGTCTATCTCAGCCGCGCGCTGTCTTTGATTGTGGTGGTGCTCTTCACCTTTGTGCTCAACCGTCAAGCAACCTTTGCCGCAACAGGCTGGCCCAGTCTGCAGGAAGTGGTTGCTTATGTGGCCGCAAGCCTGATCGGCCTTCTAATCAATTATCTGGTTTTTGTCGGTGCCACTTTCGCGACCCTTCCCCTGCTGTTTGCAATGGCAGCTGGCACAATTGTGGCGTCAACCTTCAACTTCCTAGCCTATGGACGGATTTTCAAAGCTAAATCCAATTAGGCCATGCTGAAGAGATGGTGCCAGTGGTCGTCTGATACGGGCTGGACGGAAAGACGGGGCGATTTCACCAAAGCGAGCTCTGACAAGGCTGGGTCGGCCTTGATGCGCGCTAGCGAGACGGGCCTCTTCAATGGCTCGCGCGCAATAACATCAACTGCAAACCATGCAGGATCCGTTGGGTCTGGATAGGCAGTCTTGATCACTTCGACTACGCCGACGATCTGCTTCTCATCGCCGGTATGATAAAAGAAGGCCAAGTCCCCAACCGCCATTTGTTTCAGAAAGTTCTTGGCCTGATGATTGCGCACGCCAGTCCATGGTTCACCCGCGTCGCCCCGCGCCACTTGGTCAGCCCATGAGAAACTATCGGGCTCGCTCTTCAACAGCCAATAGGCCATGGTTATAGCTCCTCACTTCAAAAAACTTTTATTAAGACCATCTAGCAGATAGCTGGGCTCCTGTGGCGAGTCACGTCACATGAGGCTACATTAGGAGAGCCCCTTTGAATCATTCCAGCACCTTGATGTGGTCTGAGGCACATGATGCCGGTCAGGTTGTTCGTCGCCAATTTCAAGCGAATAAGGTCCTGATGAGAAACTTAGGCGCGCGTTTGCGCGCGAACAGGCCCCGCCTTGTTCTGACCTGCGCGCGCGGGTCGTCCGACCATGCAGCAGGCTTTGGCAAATATGCGATTGAAACACGACTTGGCGTTTTGGTCGCCTCGCATGCGCCTTCCACCTCGTCGATCTTTGGCAAACCGCTCAGCGACTTAGATGGCGCACTGTTTCTGGTCATCTCGCAATCCGGGAAGAGCCCGGACATTTTGACGTCCATCGCTTTCGCAAAGGAGGCGGGCGCTTTTGTTGTAGCGATGGTCAATGATGCAGAATCCCCTGCTGCCAAAGCCGCTGATGTGTTCGTGCCGCTCCACGCTGGTCCTGAATTGGCGGTTGCTGCTACCAAATCCTACATTGCTTCGCTGTCTGCCATTGTTCATTTAGTCGCTGAGTGGAGCGAGGACCTAGAGCTTCTTAGCGCGTTAGAACAAGCTGGCGATCACATCAGCGACGCCTTTGCGCGCGATTGGTCCAAGCTCGGTGATGCGCTTTTGAATGCCAAAAGTCTGTTTGTAATCGGTCGAGGTCTAACTTTTGGGATTGCCCATGAGATGGCCCTCAAACTGAAAGAGACGAGCGCCCTGCATGCCGAAGCCTTTTCAGCTGCCGAAGTTCGCCATGGGCCCATGGCGATTGTTGAGGCGGGCTTCCCCGTGATCATGATTTCCCCCATGGATGAAGCCGCAGCCAGTTTCCCGGCCTTAAGCGAGGAGTTCTCAGCCCGCCAAGCCCGTGTGTTTGCTTCGGGCGGGCCGCTTCCTGGTGCCATTGACTTACCAACATTGACGGGGCTTCATCCACTGGTTGCGCCACTGTGCCAGGTCTCTTCCTTTTATGCCTGTGCAGAGGCCTTAGCCCGCGCACGTGGGCGAAACCCCGATGCGCCACCTTGGCTGAATAAAGTCACAGAAACACAATGACTTCTTACGTCTTCCAGAATGGTCGTTTGGCCCTTGGCGACACCCTCGTTGAGGGTCAGACCTTGCTGGCGTCCGGCGGCAGAATTGAAGCGATTGGGCCCGACTTGGCCATACCGGCGGGCTATCATCGCGTTGATCTGAACGGGGACACCCTCGCGCCAGGCTTTGTTGATATTCAGGTCAATGGCGGTGGTGGGGCTTTGTTTAATGACGCGCCGAGCGTGGAAACCATTGCGACCATCGCAAGAGCCCATGCTAAGTTTGGTACAACTTCGCTTTTGCCAACCCTGATCTCGGATGATTTGGACAGGATCGCGCAAGCGATTGAGGCCGTCGATGCAGCGATTGAGGCCGGGGTGCCGGGGATCCTTGGGATTCATCTTGAGGGGCCTTTCCTGAATGCCGGCCGGAAAGGCGTGCATGACGCCTCGAAGTTTAAAGTCCTCGACCAAGAAGCGATTGACCTGCTGACCCGGTTAAAGCGGGGAAAGACTTTAATCACCTTGGCACCAGAAACCGCGCCAAAGGGCGCGATTGCAGAACTGGTTCGGCGAGGTGCGATCGTTTTTGCTGGCCACACCGATGCGAGTTATGAGCAAATCGTCGCAGCAGAGGCCGAAGGGCTTCGGGGTTTCACACACATTTTTAATGCGATGAGCCAGCTATCCAGCCGTGCTCCGGGTGTCGTTGGAGCGGCCCTATCGAGCACAACCTCCTTCTCGGGCCTGATTGCCGATGGGGTGCATGTTCATGTTGCCAACATGGCTCTTGTGGTCCGTTTGCTTGGACCCGAGCGCGCAGTTTTGGTGAGTGACGCCATGCCAACTTTGGGCGCAGACCAAGATTGGTTTGAGTTGAAGGGCGAGAAGATCTTTGCGCGCGGGCTGACGTGTTACACCCCCGACGGAGTGTTAGCCGGCTCGAACTTATCCCTGCACGATGCGATTGGCGTCATGATGCGCCAGGTCGGTGTTGAACTGGCCGAGGCGTTGCAGATGGCCAGCCATACCCCGGCGCGGGCCATGCGCCTAGAAGGCCATGTTGGTCGGCTGGTGGTGGGGGCGCGGGCTGACTTTGTGCAATTGGATGGCGATGCCAATCTGGTGCGGGTATGGCAGGGCGGCGTTCAGCTCTGATCCACGCCCTTTCGGACCCAAGCGTCGACCCCCTTGGCTGCCAGGACGGCACTTGAGAAGCAGGCCTGCAAAAGATAGCCCCCGGTTGGGGCATCCCAGTTGAGCATTTCGCCAGCAACAAAGACCCCCGGGCGTGCTCTCAGCATCAGCTGCTCGTCGACACTATCCTGATTAATCCCGCCAGCCGTTGAAATGGCGCGCTCTAGTCCAGCAAGACCTGTAAGATAGATGGGGAGTGATTTGATCAAGCGCGCGAGACCCATAGCGGTGACGGGTAGCTTATTGCCGGTAGCCTCACGCATCAGGGCAATGGCAGGAGGTGCCAGCTTCAAATGGCTCTTCAACGCCGTCGAAATCGACTGACCGGCTTTGGCTTTCACGAGCCGCTGGGCAAGTGCTTCTGTCTCAATATCGGGTCGCAGATCAATCTGGATTTGACACGTGCCTTGCTTCAAGCCTTCTCGAAGGGCAGGTGACAAAGCATAAATGGGTCCACCTTCAAGGCCGGTTTCTGTGATGACCAGATCGCCGCGCGCGCGCGCGTCACCGAGACGAATTTCGACATTTTTCAAAATCGCACCACCAAACCCCGACTTCAAAGTCTCTGTCCATGCTGCGTGCACACCGACATTGGAGGCTTCCAACGGGGTAATGCCCACGCCAACTTGGCCCAGAACAGAAGTCCAAGCACCATCTGCGCCGAGCTTCGGCCAAGACGCGCCGCCGAGAGCTAACAGGATGGCAGTGCCGACTTGCTCGCTGCTTGACCCGTCGCGATGGGAAAATTGAGCGGCACCGGTTTCTGAGAAACCTGTCCAGCGCGCGCCGGTGGTGATGGTGACGCCAAGGTCTTGAAGTCGCCGAAGCCATGCGCGCAGAAGGGGTGATGCCTTGAGGCTTCGGGGGAATACGCGCCCGCTAGACCCGACAAATAGGGGCTGGCCGAGATCTTCAGCCCAAGCTCTAAGGTGATCTGGCGGAAACGCGTCTAGCCACGGCGCCGTCCAGTCCCGCGACGCACCATAGCGCGGCTTGAACTGTACGAGTGCTTCGCTGTGGGTGAGATTTAGGCCGCCGCGCCCTGCTAACAGAAACTTTCGACCCACCGATGCCATGCCGTCATAGACATGCACCTTGTGGCCAGCCTTTGCCAGATATTCAGCGGCAAATAGACCGGCTGGGCCTGCACCGATGACAATGACGGGCAGGGGAGGGACTTCGACGGAGGGCTCGATCATCCCACAATCATGGCAGGTGTTGGCCAGCCCTGTCCATCCAGACGCCGCTAAGTCCTCTTAGGCGGCCTTTGGCTTGGAGAAATGCATCACGTCATCTTCCAATTTTCCAAATCGGAACGCCATCAGATCGAGCGCATAATTTTGATGCACTTTCCATGGGGCGACATGGCCTTGCTTCGGGAAGCTCTCCATGGCGCGGGTGACGTAACCGGATGAGAAGTCGAGCCAAGGCGCAGGCTCTAAAGCCTCACTACCCTTTTCTGGGAGGCACGTTGTTTGCCCGGTCGCATCGAGATGCTTGATCAGGCGACACATATATTCCGCCGTTAGATCAGCCTTGAGGGTCCAAGACGCATTGGTATAGCCAAATGCAGAGGCGAGGTTCGGCACGCCGCTATACATCATACCCTTGTAAGAGAAGGTTTTGGAGAAATCGACGGCTTTGCCATCCACCTGAAACGGCACGCCGCTCAAGACTTGCAGCTGCAGCCCAGTTGCCGTGACAATAATGTCGGCGTCGATGCGCTCACCAGATTTCAGGACAATGCCTGCATCGTCAAAGCGCTCAATATGATCCGTCACGACGCTGGCCTTACCGGCCTTAATGGCCGTGAAGAGGTCTGCATCGGGTACCAAACACAGACGCTGATCCCAAGGATTATAACTTGGCGTGAAATGCTTGGCCATGTCGAAATCGGCAGGCAATTCTTCTTTCAATAGGCCCAACAACCGTTCTTTAACTTGTGCCGGGTGCTTGCGCGCCATGGTGTAGAAATACATTTGGAACAACACATTGCGCCAACGGATCAAGCCATAAGCCAGCTTGTTCGGCAAGATTTTGCGCAAGCTATTAGCAAAGGCATCTTCGCCCGGCCGCGACACCACATAAGTAGGCGACCTTTGCAACATGGTGACATGTGCAGCTTGGCCGGACATGGCAGGTACCAAGGTGACGGCTGTGGCACCACTGCCAATGATCACGACCTTCTTGCCGCGATATTCAAGATTTTCTGGCCAGAATTGTGGGTGGATGATCTGGCCCTTGAAGCTCTCCTCGCCCACAAATTCCGGGCGGTGGGCTTGGCTATAATTATAATAGCCGGTGCACATATAAAGGAAGCTGCAGGTCAGCTGGCCTTTATCTTGGCTCTCGCCAGAGGTGTAATCAATCGTCCAGCGCGCGCTCGCAGAATCCCAGGCTGCGGAAACCACGCGGTGGTTCAATCGGATTTTGGACTTAATCGCGTGCTCGTCGGCGGTTTCATGCAGATAGTTCAGGATCGAGGGCCCGTCTGCAATCGCTTTGGCTTCCGTCCAAGGCTTGAAGGAAAAGCCCAGCGTATACATGTCGGAGTCAGACCGGATACCTGGATAGCGGAACAGGTCCCACGTGCCGCCAATGGCAGATCGACCTTCGAAAATCGCGTAGCTTTTGCCGGGGCATTGGCTTTTTAAGTGGTAAGCCCCACTGATGCCTGAAATGCCGGCACCAACAATTAGCACGTCGAGATGTTCCAAGGTGACAATCCTATGAGCATGGTTTGGATTCTACGCTGGTTGCGCGATCCCTTTGCCCCATCGTTATGGAGCGCGCTGTCGACGTCAAGGAATAAAGCTTTAGCGCGGGGCTCGTTTGGCCAAAATGCGCTGTAATGTACGCCGGTGCATGTTTAAGCGGCGCGCAGTTTCAGACACATTATGTCCGCATAGCTCAAACACCCGCTGAATATGTTCCCAGCGCACCCGGTCTGCACTCATCGGATTGGCAGGGGGGTCTGGCAGATGATCGCTTTGCGCCATGAGGGCCTTGACGACATCATCGGCGTCCGCTGGCTTGGACAGATAATCAATGGCACCGGCTTTAACGGCTGCAACCGCTGTGGCAATATTGCCATAGCCAGTTAGCATCACCACCCGCGCATCGGGGCGACGCACATGCAATTCTTCCACCACCGAAAGTCCGGAGCCATCTTCAAGGCGCAAGTCCAGAACGGCAAATGCTGGCGGGTCAGTGCGGGCAATCGTCAGGGCCTCTTCAACCCCTGCCGCTGTCTTGACTGAAAAGCCGCGGCTCTCCAGCGCACGGGCCAAGCGATTGCGCAAGGGCGCGTCGTCGTCCATCACAAGGAGGGAGCGATCGGGTAGTGCTTCGATGACTAAGTCTACTGCCATGGCTTTTTTTGGACCCAAACCGCTCGATCTGCAAGTGACAAGACGTCGCAGGCCTTTTTGCGTTGAGGGTCAGGATTTCGCGGCGATGGCTGACAAGGGCCAAACCGTTTGAACCACGGCACCCTCGCCCGGCCTTAAGCCATTCCAGAAAGAGACCTGCCCGCCTGAGCGCTCCAGCAGGGTTTTGGCAATGAAGAAACCAAGCCCCATACCCTCACGCCCGTTCGTAGAGGCAGAGCCTTGCAGACTGGTGGACACATAGGGTTCGCCCAAGCGGTCCAAAATGGCCTCATCAAAGCCCGGCCCATCATCGGTGATGGTTACGCGCACACTTCGCTCGTCCCATTTGGCAGAAACCGTGACGGCTTGCCGTGCGTATTGAATGGCATTCTCCAACATATTGCCAAGTCCATAGAGGATGGCAGGTTTGCGAATAACCATCAGCTCACCCATGCCTTCAGGGCCCTGAATATCAAACAGGACGGCCTTCTGGCCCATTTCGGGGTGTCGTTCGGCTACTTCCTCTAGCAATTGCCCAAAGGGCAAGGTGTCGGTCACCGATTCCGAGATTTCCTTCTGATTGGTCAGATTGCGCAAGATTTCCCGGCAACGCTGGGCTTGGGACAAGATGAGTTCGGCATCCTCCATATCGAGGCTATTGGGCGGTAGCGAACGCAACATTTCTTTTGCTGTGACTTGAATGGTCGCCAAGGGCGTGCCCAATTCATGTGCCGCCGCGGCCGCAAGGCCACCTAGGGCCGCCAGTCTCTGTTCGCGTGCCAGCACTTCTTGGGTCGCGATCAGGGCATCCGCCAACTGGCTCTCTTCCAAGGACACGCGCCACGCATAGCTCGCCGTGAAGATCAGGCCGATGATAATCGCAAACGCCATTGCGAATTGATAAAGGGCTGGAAGTTCGAACGTGGCGGCTGGAAGCCAGGGCAGGGGATAGGAGTAAAGCGCCAGTACGCAAACGCTCAAAACCGTCACCGCAATAATGCTCAGCGTCCAGCGCGGCTGCAGCGTTGAGGCCGCAATCGTGGCTGGCGCGATCAAAAGCAGACAGAATGGATTGGCAATCCCGCCAGTCAGATAGAGCAAAAATGCCAATTGCAGCACGTCAAAGGTTAGTTGTGCCGCTGCTTCCCACTGCCGCACCAAACGTTGTGGCGGCAGGCCAACGGTAATCATGATATTCAGCGTGATGTTCGCCGCAATCGTTAAAAGGCAAGCCAGTAAGGGCAATTCGAACTTGAAGCCGAAATGCACCACCAAAACGGTGATGAATTGGCCAATCAGAGCAAACCAGCGCGAACTAACCAGGGTTCGCGATCGAAGGCGGCCTACAAAGGGCGCATTGACCGCAATAGCCGCCGCGATAATTTCCTGATCTTTCGAAAGCCTGTCCATGCGATCAGCATAAGCACCCTTGGCCATTCGTGTAACGCCTTTTGCATGATCCTTATGCGATAGATTGCCGCATGCAAATCTTTTGGGGCAAGTCGCTTGGGATGGTGAAGGCGAATGTCGGCGGCTGTGCGCCGCCAATTAAAGTGAGGCGGGCTTTTAGTACGTTGCATTTTCTAAGACAGAGAAGTTGAGTACAACGCTCTCTCTTGATGTGCGAAGCTATTCAGTGTCTGGTTAGACTTGAATGAGTTGGGGTGGATTCATAGATGCCGCGTTTCTTGCTTCTTTTGTCACTGACTGGGTTTTTGGCTGCTTGCGCTTTGTCGCCCCAAGCCCGTGTCACGAAGAGCGATCACGATCGATTCTTTGACAGTGTGTCTAAACTATGTGGTCAAGCCTTTGCCGGTAAAATGGTAACGGACCATCCAATGGATGCAGATCTGAAGGGAAAGGCGATGGTCATGCATGTTCGCAGTTGCACCGCAGATACCATCAAAATCCCCCTACATGTCGAAGATGACAGGTCTCGCACATGGGTGCTTACACGCAAAGCTGGGGGGGCCGAGGCGGGGATTGAGTTGAAGCACGACCATCGTCATGCGGACGGCACTGAAGATGAAGTCACACAATATGGCGGTCGCACCCTGACACCGGGCACCGCTGTTCGCCAAGAATTTCCTGCTGATGCCTTTTCAAAGGCGCTTTTTGAACGGATTGGGCGACCAAATTCATCACTCAATACTTGGGGGATGGAAATTGAGCCTGGAAAGCGTTTCATTTATGAGGTCACGCGACCAAACCGGCATGTGCGCTTTGAATTTGATCTGAGCCAAAAGATCTCTGCACCGCCGCCGCCTTGGGGAACGCCCTCTGTTGACCAAAAGGCCCCACAACCGTCTCGGTAGACTTTTAGCCAGATAGTTGACCTTGGGGGCTCAAGGTAAGTCGGCACCCGCGTTCGGGAACGTAAACGCCTAAGCGGATAGAACATTCTTGGTGTCTTCGAGACTGGCATTAGTCGGCCAAACGAGCATGGTCAGATGTGGGATCGAAGGTGTGAATCAAGCGGACACTAAGTCTCGGACAGGTGCTTCCCAAGAGTAGAAGTGGCTTTGACGCCATGTCGGCTGCCAAGGACCTTGGGCCTGCAGGCACAACTTGCCGAAAACCAGAACCCCCTTAAAATCAGAGATTGAATTATGATTTAGGATTTAGAATCGTGAAGTTTCAAGGCCAATCTTCTAAAGGTCGCGCTGGACATTTGTTCCGGGCTATTTGCTTCTCAATTTGCGCGCTTGGACTAGGTCTATCCCCTGGCGCGGCACATGCGCAAGGCGCAAGCCGAGCACCAATTGTGGCTGACAAACCTGCTGACCTTTCTCTGCTGTCCGGGCCAATCATCCAAACCCCGCCTGGCGGGCCGAAGGTCCTGACCACCAAACCGACCTCTGTTTGGCCGTGGGAAATCACTGGCGAGACGCCTGACCCCGCTATCCGGTTTGGTCGCCTTGAGAATGGCATGCGTTATGCCATCAAGCGGAACGATAAACCAGAAAATGAAGTTGCCCTGCGATTGCGGCTCGAAGTTGGGTCCAATTATGAGGAAGATCGCCAACTCGGCTATGCGCATTTCTTGGAGCATATGGCGTTTAATGGCTCTGCCAACGTCCCCGAAGGCGAGCTAGTCAAACGCATGGAGCGGCTAGGTGCCGCCTTTGGTCGCCATGTCAATGCGTCGACCAGAACCGATGAAACCATTTACAACTTCGACCTCCCTAAGGCCGATGAGGGTCGATTGGAGCTCGCCCTCGACCTGTTTCGCGAGACCGCTGATCGGCTGAACTTGGCCCAAGATGCGATTGATCGGGAGAAAGGCATTGTTTCGAGCGAGCAGATCAGCCGCGCCTCGCCCATGAGGGATCGGTACCTTGAACGCAATAAACGCCTCTACCCCCGCGTTCGGGATACAAATCGAGATCCGATTGGAACTAATGAGAGCATTAAGGCAGTAACGTCCCAAACCCTGCGCGCTTTTTATCAGCGCTGGTATCGCCCTGAACGGGCGATCTTGGTGATTGTTGGTGTCGTCGATGTGGATGCGACCGAAGTCATGATCAAGGAGCGGTTTGCAAGTTGGAAGCCCGCCCTCGACGAACCAAACCCGCCCAATCCAAGCGACGGACAATGGGAAGAGAACAAGTTTGCAATCTATATTGATCGCTCCAATACCGCCTCAGAAGAGTTCGTGATCCAAGCAGAACGGCCGGACCCGCGCCGTTTCGAACCCGGAAACCGCGAGAAAGAAAGCATACGTTCATCTGTGCGCCTTCTTGCGTTCAACATCGTGAACCAACGCCTCGGCTTGGCTGCAGAGCAGGGCGATCCGCCAGCCTATTTGTCTGGCTCCTATGGTGGGCCATTTGCGGGGCCGATGAATTACCCCGGCATGGGCTGGCGTGCCCAATTTGATTTCGTGCCGCGCAATCGGGACTGGCAACGCGGCATGAAGACAATCGCGTTGGAGATGCGACGTGTCTTGGGAGAGGGGATTTCAAAAGAAGAAAGGGATCGTGCTATCGCAGACTGGACGCGCGAACGGCCCTTAAGCGGATTTCCCGACTTTTTTGATGGTTCTGGGGCGGAGGCAGACAAGATTTTGCTTGCGCTTACCGACAATTGGACCCCAAGGGCAAAGCAAGATCCAGCAGCACGACGGGCACAGCGCTTGCGTGAGTACGAACAGATCACGGTCGCGCGCCTGAATGAAGAGCTGCGCTTTTTCTGGCAAGGCGTGCAGCCCCGGTTCTTGATCACCACCCAAGACCCTAGCGTGACAGAAGCCAGTGTCTTGGCGCTCTGGCGCGAGATTTTGGCCGCCCCGATCCCACCGCGACAAGTCATTAAGCCCGTCCGATTTGAGCCTTTGAAACTAGGTTCCACCAGTGGGCTTGCCGGGCGTTGGCGGGAACCGGGCTTGGATGCGGACTTTGTTCGGTTTGAAAATGGTGTGACTTTGGTTGTAAAACCCAACCCAATAAAGGTGACTGACCCGGCAGAGCCCAAGAGGCCGGGCCAGGTCGCCCTCACGGTTCAACTCAGCGCTGGTTGGCTTGCGTTTGGCGATAGCGATGGCCTGTGGGCTGGCCTTGCCGAGCGGGAATGGGAAATCGGCGGCTTTGGCAATCTCGAGGCTTCAGACCTGAGCGAGGCGTTCAGGGATTCGGCACTCAACCCAATAAATCGTGACATCGGCTTGGTACGAACTCGCCTGACAACAGACACACTTCTGATCAATCTCAATGAATCCTTAGATGTCATTCTGGCGCAAATTGTGTCACCCAAATTGGGTACAGACAGCGTTCAATTGTTTGCGGATCGGTTCAGGCAGTTTTTGGTCGGTCGCCAACTCACAGCTCAAGATGTCCTAAGGCAAAAGCGATCCAGCCTCTATCAAACGGGCTCGCCAATCTTTACACCACGAACGCAAGAGGAGACTCTGCAAGCCTATCTGAGCATAAATGTCGCGGAAGCCAATGAGAGGCTCCTTGCTCTTCTCAATAACGCCTCGATCAGTGTCATCATCGTCGGCGATATTGATTTGGATAAAGCGATTGAAGCGGTCGGGAGTAGATTTGGCGCGCTGCCTAAACGGCGTGGCATGGACGCCGGCATCGAAGTCGTGCGCAAATGGCACCTGCGGGATGGCGGTGGGCCTGCGCAAGTCTTTCAACATAATGGCAAGGCGGATCAGGCCCTCGTCCATGTTGCATGGCAAATCCAGAATGTTGAAAGAGGCCCAGATACCTATACCCTCGATTTGCTGAGTGAGATATTTCAAATCCGAGCCAATGACGAGATTCGTGAGGCTTATGGCCAAACCTACTCGCCGTCGGTCCAGATCTCACGACTGCCAGGCTATGGCGACAATTTAGTTCTGTCGACTTCTGCCGTTGTGTTGCCAAAAGATGTCGACAGCGTAGAAGCCCGCATCCGAAAAATTGCTGCAGACCTGGCAGCCAATGGTCCCACCGAGGATGCAGTCTCCCGCGCTCGCAGCCCATTGCTGGAAAACAAGCCCAAAGACTGCGAAGCCAATGAATGTTGGGTGTCGACAATCTCTGACGTGCTGGCCAAACGCGACATTGGTGAGCGCGAGGCTCGCCCTTGGCAGTCTCAAACGGACTATTTACCAACCTTGCGTTCCTTAAGGCGCGAGGACTTTCAAGCCCTAGCACAACGCTATTTCGTCGACAGCCGACTGATCAGGGTGCACATTCTGCCCGGGGCAAAAGCTAATGAAGGCGATGATAAGTGAAATCTGCGCGGTTCTCGTAGATTGAACCTCGGCTTAGGATTGTTCAAATTATTGAAAAGCACACAAGATTTCAGCCTACTCGCTGCATTTCCCCTCTTCCATCTGTTATGTGATAATATAACAATAAAGGGCAGTTCTTTCCGAACACGCAGGTTGACCCGTGATAAGCGCGCTGAGGCACAATGACATTTCGACGACTTTCATTTTTATCTAGCGCCTTGATTGGCGCTACATTGACGCCTTTTGTGGCTTTTGCCGATCCCGCACAAAAGGAAGCCAAAGCAGAAACCATTGTCGTGACCGCGCAGCGTCAAGCCTATCGGGCCGACATTCCTTTGAAGCTGACGCCCCAATCTGTCGACATTCTGGAGGCAGACACATTGGAGGAAGTCGGGATCACCCGCCTTTCCGATGCGTTGGACTTGTCGGCATCCATGGCGCGCCAAAACAACTTTGGTGGCCTCTGGGATAATTTCGCGGTGCGCGGCTTTGCAGGCGACGAGAATTTGCCCAGCGGTTATCTCGTCAATGGCTTTAATGCCGGTCGTGGCTTTGGTGGACCACGCGACATTGTCGGCGTCGAACGGATCGAGATTTTAAAAGGTCCCACCGCGGCCGTATTCGGTCGTGGCGAGCCGGGCGGTGCCGTCAATCTGGTCACCAAGAAGCCCGAATTTGAGACTGAAGGCGCTATAGGGGTCGCGGTCGGCAGCTTTGACAAAGTGCGCGTCGATGGCGATTGGACGGGCCCTTTGAGCGAGAAAGTTGCGGTGCGCCTCAATGGATTTTACGAGCAGGGCGATAGTTTCCGCGATACGCTTGAGTCCACACGGTCTGGGATATTTCCTTCTGCGCAATGGCGGATCACCCCGAAGACAAGCCTGACCTATGAAGGCGAAATTACTCGCCAAGAACTGCCCTTTGATCGCGGCGTCGTTTCACTCAATAATAAGTTGGGTGTTGTTCCAACCTCGCGTTTCCTCGGCGAGCCAGGTGATGGGCCACTTCAGGCCGATGCAACCGGCCATCAATTGCAACTTCAACATGATTTCAATGATGATTGGAGCCTTTTGGTCGGGGCGGGCTATCGCACCACCGATCTGCAAGGCTTTTCCACCGAAGCCGAGTTGGCCACCGCGCGGCAACGCCTATTTGTCGATGGTCAAACCCTGTCCCGCCAACGCCGCTTCCGCGATTATGAAGCCGAACATACCGTTTACCGCGCTGAAATCAGCGGGCGGTTTGAAACCGGCGCGCTTGAGCATCGCCTCTTGGCAGGCTTCGACTATGACCAATTCTCCAATGACCAGCTCTTCTTGCGCTTTCGGCCACCCTCGGTTGCTGGCAACCCAAGCCCAGCTGCGGGCAATGTGATTAATATTCTCAACCCCATTTATGGCCAATTCCCGCTGCCAACACCGGGTCCACAAACCAACCGCTTGGATGAGCAAGAGGCTTGGGGCTTTTATATTCAAGACCAAATCAAAGTGAGTGATCGGCTCCATATACGCCTAGGTGGGCGGTATGACGATTTCTCCAGCTCTGGCTTGAACCGGGCAAATAATAGCTCGACATCGTTCGGCGATACGAAGTTCAGCCCGCAAGCCGGTTTTGTCTTTGAAGCCAGTGACGCTTTCACCTTCTATGGGTCTTATGGCCAGGGTTTCAGAGCTAATTCGGGGACCGATTTTGCCGGTAAAGCTTTTGCACCCGAGGAGTCTGAATCCTTCGAATTGGGCGGTAAGTTCACTTTGCTCGATGGCGATTTGGAAGCCACGATTGCTGCCTTCTCCATGACCAAGACGAACATCATCACAGCAGATCCTGTCAATGCAGGTTTCTCGCTGGCCATTGGTGAGGCGGAAAGCCGTGGCCTTGAAGTTGATGTGACTGCCGAATTGCCCGGCGAATTAGACCTGCGTCTGTCTTATGCTTTCGTGGACGCGCAAGTTGCCAAGGATGGCCTTGATCCCAATTTTGCCGCGCTCCTTAAAAAGGGCGACCGCCTGATCAATGTGCCTGAGCATACATTGAGCGCACTGATCTCAAAAGAATATGAGGTTGGCGGGCGCGAGTTGGAAATCGGCGGTGGTCTGCTTTATGTGGGCGATCGTCTAGGTGAAACGGCAACAGCTTTTGAGTTGCCCGCCTATACCACGCTGCGACTGTTTGCGACTTATGATCTGACCGATGATTTGGAAGTGTCGGCTCAAGTCAATAATCTGGCCGACACCACATTCTACACCAATTCATTCAGCAGGCTGTGGGTTGCACCGGGTGCCCCGCGCAATGTGACGGTGGCTTTGCGCTACAGTTTCTAAGGGTGCGATAGGATGGGGGCTCAAGGTCTGTCGCTTAGCGAACTGGTGGTAGAGCGCGGCGGTCGTATCGTGCTCGATGGCCTGACGCTGAGTGTGCCTGCGGGGCATATTTACGCTCTGCTGGGTGGCAATGGTGCGGGAAAGTCCACTGCCTTGTTTGCCACTTTGGGCCTCTTGCCAGTTGTGAGTGGTCAGGTGCTTGTCGACGGCAAAGACCCCGCAAGCCAGTTCGATGCTGCGCGGGGATCAGTCGCTTATTTACCTGAAACAGTTGCTCTCTATGAGCACTTAACCGCGCGCGAAAACGTGGCCTATTTTTTGAACCTTGCTGGCCAATTGTGCACCAAGGCGCAGATTGAAGAGGCCTTTGCTCAAGTCCGACTAGACCCTGCCGCACAAGACCAACGCTTAGGTGCCTTCTCCAAAGGCATGCGCCAGAAGACGGCCATCGCGCTTGCCTTGTTGCGCCAAACGCCAGTCCTGTTGCTCGATGAGCCAACAACAGGTCTGGACCCGCAAGCGACGCAGGATTTCCATGCTCTCCTCTTGGACCTTAAGGCGAGCGATGTGGCGATTTTGATGGTAACCCATGATCTTTTGGGTGCGGTTGATGTAGCCGATACAATCGGCCTGATCATCGACGGCAAGCTGGCGTCAGAGTGGCAAGCCCAAAGCGCAAATCCAAGATTTGATCTACAAGCCCTCTATGGCGCATTCACCCATGCGCGCGTCGGGCATGCCGCTGCATGAGGCGCGCTTGTCTAATCGCGTGGGCTGAGCTTGCCTTAATGGTGCGCTCGCGCGTGGCCTTGATTGGCGTGATTGCCCTGTTGCTTTTATCGACAATTGCCGCAGCAACCTCTTATGCCCACATGGCGCACGAGCGCCTAGGCCGTATCGCCAATCAGACTGAAACAGATGCGCTGTTTGAAGCCCAACCCGCCCGCCATCCCCACCGCATGGTGCATTATGGCAGCTATGTCTACCGCCCGATTGGTACCCTAGCCGGGTTTGATCCCGGCATTGACCCGTTCAGCGGTACCACGCTTTATCTCGAAGGCCATCGTCAAAATAGTGCGACCATTTCTGCGGTGCGCGAGAACTCAAGCCTCATGCGCTTTGGCCAATTGACGCCGGCCTTTGTCCTCCAAACCCTCGCGCCGCTCTTGCTAATATTCTTGGGTTTTTCGATGATCACGCGCGAGCGTACACGCGGCAGCTTAAGGCTCCTTCTGTCTTCAGGTGTCACAGCACGGGATATTATCCTCGGCAAAACCCTTGCGCTTGGCTCCGTCGGCCTTGTTGCAATCGCCCCCGCTTGGTTGACCCTAGTTCTGATGGCCATTGTCATGCCTAGCGAAGCGGGTGCCGCGGCTATGATTGGGCTGGGCTATGGTCTTTATATGCTGATCTGGGTTGTGGGCATTATTGCGGCCTCAGCCTTGGCTCGGTCAGGTCAAGCAGCCTTGCTTATCCTGATCGGCATTTGGTGTTTCATTGCCGTTGTAGCCCCACGCGGGGCCGCCGAACTGGCAAACCGTTTAGAACCCCTAGAGAGCCGGGCAGCAACCGATCTGACGATCCAAGCAGAGTTGCGGCAATTGGGCGACAGCCACAATCCCGATGATCCTTTCTTTGCCGCCTTTAAGGCGCGCACCTTGGCCCATTATGGCGTGACCAAAGTGGAGGATTTGCCTTTCAACTTTCGGGGGGCCGTCTCTGCTGAAGGGGAGGCGCTAACCTCGCGTCTGTTTGCCATGCATTTTGCCGAGTTAGCCACCACTCAGCGCGCACAAAGCAACATTGTTGCCAATCTGTCGATCTTCAGCCCAGCCCTTGCCGTGCGCCGCGTGTCGATGGCAGGGGCGGGGACCGACCTTGAAACCCACTTACGTTTCTTACAACAAAGCGAGGCCCATCGCTTTTCCATGGTGCAATATCTCAATGGACTGCACCGCGATCGATTAAGTCTCGCTGATGATGCCGCTCGGTCCAAGGATCCCAAGGCCGAGCAGCGCACCCGCATTGGTGCGACTAATTGGGCCAAGGTGCCGGACTTTGAGTTTAAGCCCACAAGCGCTGCAGATCGCTTGTCCGCCGCTATCACCCCAATTCTAATCCTCGCGCTTTGGCTCGGGGCAACGGTGATTTTGGCTGGCTGGAGTGGGCGCGTTTTGGCGGGCAGGGCGCTATGAGGCACCTCTGGCGCGAAATCAAATTCCTATTGCGCCAACGCGCCAGTGTGTGGGCGATAGCACTGCTGGCGGGTTTAGCTGCATTGTCAGTCGGACTGGGGTTACAGGAAGTGGCCAGACAAAAGGCGGCCATTAGCGAAGTTATCGCCCTACAAAAGACAGATACCGCCGCGATCAAGACCTTTGCAACCGAGGCGGGCGATGCGGCCTATTATCGCTTTCACCCAACTTGGGACCCGCCGTCCGCGCTAGCGTTTGCCGCCCTCGGCCAGCGCGATATTGCCCCGTCAATCTTACGTATTCGGGCGCTAGCGCTCGAGGGCCAAATTCATGAGAATGAAGCCCATAACCCAGAGCTGGCATTGCCCGGCCGTTTTGATTTTGCCTTTGTCTTGATCTATTTGGCGCCGTTGGTTCTGATCGTGCTTTTCTATGATCTTTGGTCGGGTGAGCGTGAGGCCGGTCGACTTGCGAGTTTACAGGCCCTTCCAAAGGCGCGCATGCGCGTTTGGCTGCCCCGCATTGCAGTTCGCTTTGGTTTGGTCAGCGCGGTGCTCGTATTTGTTTTCTGGGTCGGTGCTCTGATCAGTGGGGCAGGACTAAGCGAGACAATAGCGTTTACTTCGCTTATTCTTGTATTGGTTGGGTTTTGGACCCTAATCGCAACCTTGATCGCAAAAGGTACCGGTAGCTCACCCACCAATGCGGCTGTGCTGGCTACCATCTGGTTTGTGATTACCTTGATTGGGCCTGCCGGTTCCAATCTGGTGATCAATGCGGCCACTCCAATTCCCGACGGGGCGGCTATTATGCGCGAGAACCGCGAAGCGGTGCATGATGCTTGGGATGTAGATCGCGATGCGACATTGGAGCGCTTTTACAAACTCTATCCCGAATATGCGACTTCGCCGCCCATGCAACGTCCTTTTGAATGGAAATGGTATTATGCGTTCCAGCATTTAGGTGATCAGCACGTTGAGCCATTGTCGCGGGCCTATCGGGCAGGGATCGCAGAGCGTGACGCCCGAGCAGGACTTGTCGCTCTCGCCTTGCCTCCGATTGCCATTCAGCGTGGCCTCCACCGGATTGCACGGACAGATATGGCCGCACAATCGAGCTATCAGGATCGCATTCGGGCCTATCATACCCGCCTTAGAACCTATTATTATCCCTATCTGTTTATGGCCAAACCCTTCACCCCGGCCGACTTTGATGCAGCACCTGCATTTGGGCATCCGTCGGGCGAGAATGTCCATTAGGGCTTGCCGCTGTCCATTCTTTGCTTTGTTTGAAGTTAGTGGTGGATTGTGGAATGACGAGTTTGATCGGAGCCTAAACGTTGAGTTACCGCTTTATGGATTTTGCATTCGATGGCGGCTATCGTTCTTGATGCGGGCTTAGGTAGAAGGGTTTGGGAGCGTGCAATGCTGACCATCCGACTAGCGATTGAAGTTGATGCTGATCTTTTGCCGGAAATAGAACGGTCAAGTGGCGAATTATTCAGACAGATTCCTCAACTTGCCTGGATAGCTGATGACGATGTTCAATCTGCAACCCGTCATCGCGAGATCATCCAGCAAGGTACTGCATGGGTGGCCCTTTCTGAAGCAGAATTGATCATCGGGTTCTTGAGCGCCGAAGTGCACGACTCTTGCCTGCATATCTGGCAGATGGCCGTCCATTCAGCGTATCAAAAGCGCGGCGTCGGCCGTGCGTTGATGCGCACTGCCCAATCCTGGGCCGAAGCTAACAAGCTCTCTTCTCTTACATTGACGACATTTCGCAATGTCCCTTGGAATGCTGATTTCTACCGATCCTGCGGATTCTTCATCGCTCAGCCGGATGCATCACCTATGCTCCTTCGGACGCTTGCAAATGAAGAGCTTGCTGGCCTGCCTATCGATCAGCGCTGCGCAATGATTCGCCCACTTTAGAGATATCGAACCCATCAGAAGGGGATCTGATTTCTTTGCAAACCTGCCATCGAAATGGGCTCACTTGAAGCTCGCCCATGTTCAAGGCACAAGACTGTCGATAACACACGAAAGCTTTAGGTATGAACCAACTAACGAACATCTTGATCAGACCAGAAGAGCTAAGAGATCATGGCGCGATTTACGACGTGACCAAGCGGGCCTTTGCACCGATGCCGTACGCAGGCGGTAATGAACAGGACCTAATCAATATCTTGCGGAATGTGGGTGCGCTTAGCCTTTCTCTCGTGGCGGAGCAGCACGGAAAAGTCGTTGGCCATGTTGCGCTCTCGCCCGTCGCCCACGAGAGCGGGGTAGAGGGATGGTTTGGACTTGGCCCGATCTCCGTTGAGCCCGCCCTACAGCGAATGGGTGTGGGTGGTATGCTTATTCAAGAAGCCACATCGTGGATGAACGCCCGAATAGCCCGCGGCTGCATTCTCGTAGGAAATACCAAATATTATTCCCGCCACGGGTTTATTCCTTCCGCGGCAAATGCGCCGGAGAAGGAACCCGCCGAGTACTTCATGGTTCTACCGCTCGACAACACGATCCCAGCGGGCCGATTCAGCTTTCATCCGGCCTTTTACCTTGAACAACTTTGATCAGTTGTAGCGCGGCACTGCCTATCAGGCCCGCGTCCAGTGCATGATCCAATTCGGTGTCCAGTTGGCCCCTTCGTCGCTACTGGTCAATTGTTGCCACCGGCAAGACTTGGCAGTGATTTGATCCCAAATGCCACGAACCTTGATCGGCATATTGTTGGTATCGGTGTCATCTGACTCAAAGGTAGCTATCCCGTCCCTGAAACTGCCCATCATGGGTGGGTTGACCACGCCATAGGCCGCGCTGGTCCAATGATCTGCCCACAGCCCTGTTTGCTTGTTAAGAACGCGAATCCCCATGCCTAAGTGCTTGCCATTCGGCCCTCGCAGTTCCTCGATGCTGGCCATGCCATCCATGGCCGACCATACCTTGGCAGAGCCTGAAAACTCCTCCCACTCGGGTCCCTTATAGTCCTTGAGACGGCGGTTCGCGATGATCCAGTCGCCACTCAAAAAGTCAAAGTTAGAGGCAAGTGTCATCGATGCGCTTCCTTCTAGAAGGGGTTTTGGCTTCAAAGCGGTACAACTGGTCACAAAAAGCATCGCTCCGCTCTGCCCTAGGAAGTTGCGTTTTGTAGCTATGTTCAAGTTGCAACCTCCGGACGGGAAACACCACTCTAACGGTCAATAACTGACATAGCCTGTCAGTTATTTTCTGCTAATCTAATTTCATGCAGTCAAGCCGCCTTCTTTCGATCTTAATCTTGTTACAAAGCCGTGGTCGCTTAAGCGCGCAGGCATTGGCGCGAGAATTTGAAGTTTCGCAGCGCACCATCTATCGCGATATTGATCGCCTGAGTGCTGCCGGAGTTCCCGTCTATGGCGACAAAGGACCGGGCGGTGGGTTTGAACTTCTTGAGAATTATCGCACCCGTTTAACGGGGCTTGATCAAGCTGAAGCCCAGACCTTGTTCCTGATTGGCAATCCGAAACTGGCGCTCGATATGGGGCTAGGCAAGGAGGTGCAAGCCACCCGAAACAAGCTTTTGGCGGCATTGACTGAAAAAGGCCGTCAAATGGCAAATCAGACGCAATCCTATGTCCATATCGATCCTTCCGATTGGTACAGGTCTTATCAAAGCCAGCCGCAATTGCCGATTTTAACTCGCGCATTGACCCAGCAGCGCAAGGTCTCGCTTCAGTATCAAAGCTGGACGGCGGCGCGCCATTGGCATCTTGAACCGTTAGGCTTGGTGCTCAAAGCCAGCACTTGGTATTTGGTCGCGAAAGGTCCAAAGCACATTGCGACCTATAAGGTCGAAAACGTGGCAGATATTGTCTTATTGGAAGAAACATTCGGGCGGCCAGCAGATTTTGACCTTTCCAGCTATTGGACGGCTCATGTCGCGGAATTTGAGGCTCGTATTCGCCCGCACCTAGCCCAAATTCGCGTAACGCAAACTGGCCTTAGGTACCTTCGCGACTTGGGCGATTATGGCAAGGCGGCTTCAGACAAAGCGGCACCAACAGATCAAACTGATTGGTATGAAACGACGCTTCCTTATGAAACAACGGACCAAGCAGCGCGCCTCTTCCTTAGCTTCGGAACCGAGGTTCTCACTATCGCTCCCTTAGATTTGCGCTCACGCATCGCTTGGCTTTGCGAGCAAGTTGCTCAAAGCCATTTCGGGCAAGATAACATCGTTCCCGACTAAACAGTGGCCCACTAAGGTACTTTGGCCGCATGATGAGGATTGGTGCTGCCGATGAAGGCATACTTCTCAAAGCGGCCCGCCCTTACGGCGTGACGATCGGGAAGGGGGGTTTGGGGTCGGCAGCGTCTAGGGTCGACATGAAGGCGCGCAATGCGTCAGTCTTGCCATCGATCTTCATCACGCCGCGCAGCACAAGGCTCGCAGGGCTAGTGCCCGAGAACAACATGCCGAGGAAAGCGGGTCTTGGCATGGTCACGGTGGCATCGACGGGTTCGGTGCTTGGCCCTTCATTGACCATAACCGAATTGCGCAGCACCAAGCGATAGCGCTCATTGCGGTCTGGGAAGACAAAGGCAACGGCAATATTTTTGCCTTTGGCTTTCTCTGGGTCAACCCGAATGGCCAAGAGGTCAAACAATTGCGGCGAGGAAATCGCGCTGATCATATCGGGCGCGATCGTGCCGGCATTTGGTACGCTGGGCGTCTTGCGCGCCTCTTGGGCACCGTTGAGATACATGTTGCGCCACAACATGCTCTCGGCCTGATAGCCCATTTGCTCAAACGATTGGGCCAAAACTTCCCGCGCGGCTTTGTTGGTGGTGTCTGCAAACACAATGCGGCTCGCAAGCTCAGCCGACCAGCGATAATCGCCTGCGTCATAGGCGGTCTTGGCAATGCCCAGCGCCTTATCGGCCCCGCCCATGGCGTCCACATAACGCTTAGCCATGACTTCGGGCGGCAGAGGGTTTAGATTGGCAGGGTTTGCATCATACCAGCCCAAATAGCGCTGATAGACCGCTTTCGAATTATGGCTCATCGTGCCGTAATAGCCATGATTATACCATTGCTTGGTGAGGAGCTCGGGCAAAGCAATGGTTTCGGCAATCTCGGTTGCCGTCATGCCTTGGTTCATCAGCCGAACCGATTGATCGTGCAAATATTTATAAGCGTCGCGATGATTGGCGACATAGGCTGCGACCTCTTGCCGTCCCCACCGTGGCCAACCGTGCGAGACAAACATCACATCGGTGCGTGCGCCAAACAAATTCATGCTTTCGGTTAGATAATCGGCCCAAGCTTTTGAATCGCGCACCAAGGCCCCACGAGGGGGGAGGATGTTGTGCATGGTCACATTGGCATTTTCTGCCAAGCATAATGCGCCAAGATCTGGGAAGAAGAAGTTCATTTCAGCCGGCGCTTCGGTTCCCGGTGTTACTTGGAACTCAATCTTCATTCCGTCGACGGTCATGGTCTGACCGGTTCGTTCAATCGTGTCGGTTGGTGCGATGAGGCCGAGCGAACCTCCGACAGGAACTTCCATCCCGATCCCGGCACCCACTTGCCCTGCTGGGCCGCGCTCGAGTGTCGTGCCAAATTGGAAGACGGCGCGGCGGCTCATGGCAGGGCCTGCGATCAGATTCTCACTAACGGCATGTTCCATAAAGCCGGCAGGTGCGATGATTTTTACTTTGCCCGATTGGACGTCGGCTTCACTCACAATACCTTTGACGCCGCCAAAATGGTCAGCATGGCTATGGGAGTAAATCACGGCGTGAATGGGTTTGTCGCCAACATGTTTTTTGACAAGGCCCATGGCGGCTTTGGCGGTTTCAGCGACCGTCAGTGGATCGATAATGATATAGCCTGTGTCGGTTTCGATGATCGACATGACAGAGATATCAAACCCGCGCACTTGCCAGATTTTGGGTGCGACTTTGAATAGACCATGCATGCGCAATAAGGCTGCATGCCGCCAAAGACTGGGGTTGGCGGTTTCGGGCGCAGGGCCCTGGGCGAAGTCATAGGCAGAAAGATCCAGAACAACTTTGCCTGCGGCATTGCGGATCAACGGGTCTTCTAGGGTAGCGACAAAGCCGCGCTTGGCCAGTTCATCTTCGCTTGTATTGTCCCAGGGCAGGGTGGCCGAGAAAGCCCGATTGGCGGCGATGGTTTGGGGGGCGGCGGCACCAGTGACTTGGGCTTGGGCCACAGGCGACCAAGTCAGCAAACCGACGCTGAGAAGCGCACTTGCCTGAAGCCAAAGCTGCCTGGACTTGCGGTTTGATACCAACATGATGTGCCTCCCAAATTTATGCTGCCTTGTTGGCACGCTTTAATTGCGCTCAACTTGCCTTTGCTCGGGCAGAAACGTCAATCGGGAAACTCGGTCCATACTGATTTGTGTGAAGGCAGGCTAAGCTCGCGCCAGGGCTGCGGCCAGTTCGCGCTTGAGCAGGCTGATCGCGTCGCCATTGTTAAGGCGCCAGCGCCCGCTTGGGTTAAACTCTATCGCCAGTCCTTGGGTCGCTGAAAACTGCTAAGCCCCATCATGAATAATTCGCATAATAAGTATTATGGGACAAAATAGACGAAACAGATGGCTTTTGAGCCGTCTAGATTGACATGTGAAGCCCTACGGTTAGGTTTTTCTGTAGGGTATCGGGAGAAAAATATGGCACGCGTCTCAGTTTTAGTCGCTACGGTAATTGGTCTTTTCATGTCCGGCCAAGCCGTCGCCCAGACGCCGGCGGAAGCGCAGCGTGCTGCCATGTTTGCACGGGCCAAAGCGGCCGAGATCAGTAGCGCGTGGACACCGGCACCGGGTGATCCTTTGTCTCATTTCACAATTGCTTATGCGAAACTGATGTGCAGCGCCGTGTTTGTGAGTGGTTCTGATCCAGAATTTGCGCGAGCCACGCTGGGAGACGCAAATGCACTTGCGGCTGTCGCGCACCGGGTTAAGTCGGGTGTCCCCATTATCGACCGTGAACGACGCGAAGTACGTGTGACGACCCAAGCCGGGCTTACACGCGTCGCGCGCTTTATTGGCGATCAAGGCTGTGTCAGCCTGCCAGAAGGTTCGAACGAGATTGCTTTCAAGCCCAAGCCGGTCCCCCGCAATTTGCCGAATGCGGCGACAACCGCTTGGCCAATGGGCGATATCATCGCGTCAAACGCGGCGGCCGGCCTTGATTCAGCGAAGCTGAAAGCAGTGGTCGATGCAGCCTTTGCCCCTGATGACGCGTTGACTCAAGCATTTGTTGTCACCTGGAAGGGGCAAATCATTGCCGAACGTTATGGCTCTGGCGCGACGGTTGCGACGCCTTTGGAAGGTTGGTCGATGGGCAAGAGTATTGCCGCCAGTCTGATCGGGGTCCAGATGCAACAGGGCCTGTATACGTTAGACCAACCTGCCCCAATCCCGGAATGGCAAGGTGCCGGCGATCAGCGGCAAAGCATTCGCATTCGCGATATTCTCAATATGTCGAGCGGATTGCGGGTTCGCGCTGAACAAGATCCAGACTACGTCTATGATGGCGGCTATCCTGATCATTGGTATTATTATACCGGAAACAATGCCTTTGCTTATGCCGCCAGTCGCCCACAGCAATGGCCCCCCGGTGTGGTTGGACGTTACCGGAATACCGATCCGGTTTTGATCAATTATCTCGTCCAATTGGGCGTCAAGAAGCAAGGTGGCGATTATCTGACCTTTCCGCAAAAGGCCTTGTTTGATCGCATCGGTATCCGCTCGGCCGTGCTCGAAACCGATGCCAACGGCAATTTCTTGACCCAAGGCTACGACCTAATGGCTGGGCGCGACTGGGCCCGTCTTGGCAATCTATACCTTCAAGATGGTGTCTGGAATGGTGAGCGCATCTTGCCTGAAGGCTTTGTGAATTTTGTGAGCACTTTGGCCCCGGCTTGGGTTGCCGATGGGCGACCTGTTTATGGCGGGCTGTTTTGGGTCAATGGGGAAGGTACTTTGCCAATTCCGCGCGACGCCTATGCGATGCAGGGTGCCGGCGGCCAATATACGATTATCATTCCGTCTCATGATCTCGTGATCGTTCGGCTTGGTCGCTTCGCCGGATCAAGGCCCGGCGTGGCGAGCTTAAACCGAGCGTTAGCGCTTCTGATGGCCACAGTACCTGCGAGTGATAAGGGCAAATAAGGTCGTTGCGTCCTAGCGGCTCGGCCTTGTCCCTTTAATCGCTGCTTGCAGGTCACGCAGACCGGGACCAACAAAGAGTAATCCCATCATGAGGAGTGGCGAAACTAAATAACCCCAGTAAAAATTATTGGGGCGGCCCGTAATTGCAAAGGCCAGCATGTAGCCTAACAGGAGCAGGAGCACGAACAAGCTTGCTTCTGATCGCCAGCACAACCACCCGAACAAGCCCACAACGATGATCGGATAGCCGACAAGCTGAGGAAGCTCTACCAGCGGCAAGGCTTGCCACATAAAGCTGAGCGCCGCGGCAGGTCCGCCCAGCAACAGCCAAGCCTGTGACTTTGGGTCGTTCGGCAAAACCACTTCGGCTACCGCTTGAAAGTGTAGATAAACGCCTGCAAAGAACAGGAGGATTAAGGCCGACCACGCGGCGGTCTCGACCCAGCGGCGCTGAAAGAGTGCAAAAGCCGCCATCAGCAAGACAAACGGCAAGGCCAATTCTCGTAAGGCTAACGCACATGCTGCTACCAGTAGGCTCGGCAGCCAATTGTTGGGCCGGTAGAGCCCAATCGACAACGCAATCAGTGCCCCAGCCCAAATCTCATGCAAGTACATCGCTTCGCGGATGAGAATTGGCGACAGACCTGCCGCCAACAGTCCGATGAAACCTACGCGCCGCCAAGCAACGACATTTTGTTCGACAAGTTTCCGGTACCACACATAAAGGACTGCTAAGCCAAGTGCGAGCTCTAAGACAAAGCCCCAGGTCTTGCCTAGGCTTGCAAGGATCAGCGCCAATGTCGGCGGCCGTACTGTGACAAACGGCTTTAGCGGATAGCCACGTTTCCTTTGTTCATCTGCGGCAACAGCGTAATAATTTTCGCCTGCCTGCATCCGCCCAACAATCGCCTTATACAAGGCAAGGTCCGCTTCGGCTTCGCCGCTCTTCCCGGCCTTTTGCTCGGACTTAGGTGCAGATGCGGGTTGTATAGGTGAATGGACGGCGGGCCACAGGCTCGCAAGGATTAGTGCCAAAAGCAGACCGAGAACCCATTTTGCGCCCTTGGCCGAAATCGTAGCAAAACGTGACGCCTCAGGCATTATTTCCGCCAAGTCACGAAGGATGACGCCGCGAAGTTCCAGACAGCGCCAACCACGACGCCCGCCATCCCTGCGAGCCACCATTGGCTATCCATCTGATGGACCCAATTGCCGATCCCGATATTGGCTACGGCACCAACGGCAGAGACGAGGTAGAAACTGAGCAGACCTGCCAGCATCTTCCAACCCTTCAGCCTTCTGTCACGATAGGTGAAGCGGTTGTTGAGGTAGAAGTTGAACGCAATGGCGGTGGCAACTGCCGCAAATTGTCCGTTAAGGAAAGTCGCACCCAGAGCAAGCGCAGTGCCGAGCACGGACAAATGAACGACGACGCCCAGGCCGCCAACGGCAAGGAAGGAGACAAGCCGTGTTGGGATAAAGCGCCCAATTGTTTTGTCGATCAGCAACGAAATATATTCGAGTGCAATCATGCTATCGGCTTTGCTCTCACCATTTAGGCGCGAGCGGAACACATAGGGCACCTCAGCAATACGCGGCGGCGTTGGCAGCGAGGCGACAATATCGAGAAGGATCTTAAATCCGACACCAGATAGGCGCGGCAAAGCAGCCATCAAAGTCTCGCGTCGAATGGCCATGAACCCGCTCATAGGATCAGAAAGCGGAACGCGCAAAAGCTTCTGACCCAGCCATGTAGCACCTTGCGACGCGCGGTGGCGCAGCTTGTTCCAATCCCCGACGCTACCGCCCTTGGCGTAACGTGTGCCAATCGCAATGTCTGCTTCATCGCTTTCGATGGCGGCAATCATTTTGGGTAAGGCCGTCTCATCATGTTGAAGATCACCGTCCACAACGGCGAGGATTGGGGCAGATGTGGCCAACATGCCTTCGACAACGGCACTTGAAAGCCCCCTCCTCCCAATGCGGTGGACGACACGCACGCGTGTGTCCGTTTGTCCGATTTTGCGGACGAGGTCTGCGGTTCCATCGGGTGAGTTATCGTCGACGAAAATTGCTTCCCAATGATAGGCGGCGAGTGCGATGGAAAGCTTGTCCAGCAAAGGCACAACATTGCCTGCTTCATTGAACGTTGGAATGATGACGGCAAGCTGTAATGGGGTGGCGACATCAGCCAACACCGCTTCTTCTGGACGCACCAGTTGCATCAACATACCAAGAACCCCAATCCGATAATCATTAAGTCCAGATACGTATAGCCGCTGTAGGGTTAATGGCTCGTAATCCAAGCGGTGTTTTCAACTAACGACTTGGCACGAAAGGTCAGCAGAGTGCGTATGATCGAAAAAATCGGGCGAGCGGAAAGCTAAGTTTCTATCACCGAGCCATTTTCCTTGGCACTCCCCTGCTCTTAAAAATTCAAAAGGGTGACAGAGGGCGGCGGCATCTTCTAGAGTGGCGCGATCCGCGCATTCACGCAGGGAAGGCTATTACATGAGACGGGCGGCCATCATTAGTCCAGTACGAACCCCGATTGGCAAGTTCCTTGGCGGGCTTAGTTCGGTTCCTGTTGAAACCCTCGCGGCTCATGTGGTCAAAGCGGTTGTGTCGCGTAGTGGTATCGATCCGATGTTGATCGAAGATGTCGTTTTCGCGCAAAGCTATGCCAGTGGCGAGACGCCCTGCGTTGGGCGCTGGGCCGCTTTGGCGGCGGGTTTGCCAATTGAAGTGCCGGGCATTCAAGTGGATCGCCGCTGCGGCGGCGGTCTTCAGGCATTGGCCAATGCCGCCATGATGGTCCAAACCGGTGCTGCCGATGTCGTGCTGGCTGGTGGCGTCGAGAGCATGAGCAATGTCGAATTTTATACCACTGCCATGCGCGGCGGCGCGCGCGCCGGCAGCGTCACCTTGTATGATCGATTAGAGCGGGGCCGTGAGCGGTCGCAGCCGGTGGAGCGCTTTGGTGTGATCCCCGGTATGATCACGACGGCCGAAAATCTCGCAACCGACTATGCGATCAGCCGGGAGGCTTGCGATGAATTTGCCGCCGAAAGTCAGGTGCGTGCGGCACGCGCGTGGGCCGACGGGCGATTTGACGACGAGATAGTCGCTATTCCCATTCCCCAGCGCGGTGGCGAGCCCATACACTTCACAATGGACGAGGGCATTCGCGCCGATACCAGCGCCGCTTCGCTGGGAAAGCTCAAGCCGATGGTGGCAGGCGGGGTCTGTACAGCAGGTAATTCGAGCCAGCAAAATGATGCGGCCTCTGCCTGTCTGGTCGTGGCTGAAGATCGCTTGGCTGAACTTGGCCTGGATCCATCCGCATTTTTCGTCGGGTGGGCAGCGGCCGGGTGCGAACCCTCGCGCATGGGGATTGGCCCCGTCCCTGCCGTCCACAAGCTGTTCGCCAAGACAGGCCTTTCGTGGGGCGACATGGGTCTTGTCGAACTCAATGAAGCCTTCGCTGCGCAAGTTCTGGCGGTTCTAAAAGGCTGGGATTGGGATGACCGTTCAATACTAAACGTCAATGGCTCAGGTATTTCGCTAGGCCATCCCATCGGGGCGACGGGCATGCGGATTATGACCAGTCTGATGCATGAGATGCGGCGCAGACAAGTCCGCTATGGCCTGGAGACGATGTGCGTTGGCGGCGGCCAAGGCATTGCCGCGATTTTTGAGCGTGCTTGACCCAAGCCGCTCTCCCCTTGCGGGCAAGGCCAAAAACAAAATCGATCCCTCCATGTCCGCCACTTCCCCGTCGCGGCTCTGTAGCGAAAAACGGCCCCTGTCGAGCCTGACCAGTTAACGCAATAGCAATGCGACTTTCCTATACTGTCTTCGTTTTTTAGGAGAGTAACATGAAGGGCGTCGTTTTCAATCTTCTCGAGGAGACCGTAACGCGGAGTTTCAGCGCAAACGTCTGGGATGATCTGATCGACGCGTCCGGCGTATCTGGAGCCTACACCTCGCTCGGCAACTACCCCGATGAGGAGATTGAAGCACTCGTAGCCGCCGCATCCGCGGCCCTGTCGCTAGACAGGAACGCTGTGCTACGTTGGTTCGGACAAAAAGCGATCCCGATTCTTGCCGAGCTGTACCCTTCATTCTTCGAAGGGGTCCCCGACGCGCGAACCTTCGTCGAAGGCGTTAACAACATTATCCATGCGGAAGTTCGCAAACTCTATCCGGGCTCGGCATGTCCACATTTCCGTCTTCATGCCGCCGCTTCGGGCGATCTCGTAATGGACTATCTGTCAGCCCGCGAGATGTGCGCCCTGGCTCAGGGCTTCGTTGAGGGCGTCGCCGATTGGTACATGCAACCAGTCGAGTTCCGGCACCTGCAATGCAAGCAGCATGGGCATGACCACTGCACCTTTGCAATGACTTGGGCGGACGAAGCACAAAGATCGGCTGCTGCGTGATCGACAACCTACCCTCGGACGCCTCGTCCGAAGAAATGCGTCGCCTGCGGCGCCGTCTGGACCGTGAGCGCGCCGCCCGGTTAGAGGCGGAGGCGATCGCGGAAGCCGGCACGTTAAGGCTGTTCGAGCACCAGCGGCGTCTCGAGCTGACCCAGGCGATTGCCACGGCCGCCAACAGCATGGAAGATCCTATCGAAGCGTTCCGTTTCGCCGTTGAGCGAATCTGCGCCTACAGCGGCTTCACCATGGGACATGTATGGACGGTCGAGGAGGCCTCATCGCCCGCCTCGATGATGTCCTCCGGAATCTGGTTCACGGTCCTGCCACCGGATACCGCCTTCGCGCAACAAACTGCGACCCTGCGTATTGGCCACGGGGAAGGCCTGCCCGGGCGTGTGTTGGCCGCCGGTCGTGCTCTATGGACAGAGGATATGGCACAGGAGCCGGACTGCCCGCGCGCGGAGGGTGCCCGCCTTGCCGGAATACGCGCCGGCTTTGCCTTCCCGGCCCTCATCGGCGAGGAACCCGTGGCGGTTCTGGAGTTCTTTCAGAACCGCATATCAGCACCGGACGAAGCCCTTCTCGAAATGCTCGACCGGATCGCGGCGGTGCTGGGCAGGGTCGTCGAACGCCACCTAGCCTCGCTGCGCCTCAAGCGGAACAACGAGCTGGCCGCCCAGCGTGACGCTGCCGAGCAGGCCAGCCAAGCAAAGTCGGCCTTTCTCGCCACCACCAGCCATGAGGTTCGGACCCCGCTGAACGCGGTCCTTGGCCTCGCCCAAGCACTCAGGCGGGAGCCCCTAACGACCCGGCAGCACGAATTGACAGACGGAATCCTAGAGTCGGGCGAGATGCTATTGCGTCTGCTCAACTCTGTACTGGAGATGTCCAAAATTGAGGCTGGAGAGGCGACACTGATGCTCGCCGATTTCGATCTGACGAACATGTTGCGCTCCATCGTCTCCATCTGGACGCCCCGTGCCAGCGAACTTTGCGTCGATTTGGAACTTGAGTTGATCGGGCTTGGCCCGGGCCTGGTCCGGTCTGATCGGGGTCGTATTGAGCAAACCCTGGTGAATCTGGTCTCGAACGCCGTCAAATTCACTCCGCCAGGGTCCGCTATCATCATCCGTGCGATACCAACCGACGACGGCGCGCGGCTGGAAGTGTTGGATGGCGGGCCGGGCGTGCCCGAAGCAGATCGGGAGCGGATATTCCGGCCCTTTGAACAGACCCAGGATGGCCGCAGTGCCGGAGGGGCCGGGCTGGGCCTCTCCATTTGCGCCGGTAACGTCCGTTTGCTCGGCGGCGAGATTGGCTGTGATAAGGATGAGCTCGGTCGAAGCCGCTTCTGGTTCACCTGCGCGCTTTCACCAAGCCAGGGCGATGCCGACGGTTCCACCGAAACAGTCGAAACCATCAAGATCCGTCCGGGACTCCGAATTCTCGCGGCCGAAGATAATCTTGCCAACCGTCGGGTGCTACAAGTGCTACTTGGGCCCTCTGGAGTTGACATCACTTTCGCAGGGGACGGAGCCGAGGCCATTGAGTTCCTTCGAGCCGGGCGGTTTGATTGCATTTTGATGGATGCCAACATGCCGGTGATGGACGGTGTAGAGGCGGTGCGCCAGATTCGAGCTGAAGACCTGGCTGGCGGGGCACCGATCCACATGTTGACCGCCAACGTCTTTGATGACGATGTCACCAGATATCTGGCCGCCGGCGCAGACGGCATCCTGACCAAGCCGATTCAACTGATCGAACTCTTCCGGGTGCTTGCGTCGGTCCCGGTCCTCGCTAGGGCCGCCGCCTGAGTCTTGGCCCCTCTCTAAGGTGTACCCGCGCTGGTTTTTGGCGCGGGGCTATGGGTGTTTCGACTTAGTATGCCTTTACCTCCGGCTCTGCTTAGGCAAAGACTAGCGTTATAATGTGTAGCAGCAAATCTCAGAATCGACCTAAGAAAGTCTGCTCATAGATTCAATTTGAGGTGAGACATGATGGAATTAGCTGAACCCGTTTGGGCATTTGCCAAACATTTGGCAACAGGGCTTGGTTTCCTGACGATCTTTGTCTTTATCTACATCCGAGTTACGCCCCACAAGGAAGTTGCATTGATCCGCGCTGGTAATGGCGCTGCGGCATTGGGTTTGCTGGGCGCTGTGGTGGGCTTCTCCATAGCTTTGTCGCGTGCGATCGAAGTTTCGACGGTTTTGTATGAAGCGGCGATTTGGGCGGCGATCGCTCTGGTTGCACAAATTGGCGCTCAATTCATCGCCCAATTGATGTTTCCGAAACTTTATACCGCGATTGAAGAGAATAATTGGGCAGCAGCCATTGTAAAGGCCGGAACGGCCATTGCCATTGGTATGGTCAATGCCGCTTGTATGACACCGTAGAGGGCCTGACATGGAAAAGCAGTCGCCCCGCGATTGGTCGTCTACCCTTGTGGTCCTCACCCTACTTTCGCTGGGAGCAGTTGGAACTGTCGCTAGTTGCCAGCCCAACAATCGCGGATCGGGCACTTCTGAAACGGCGCTTAAGCGCAACCTCTATCAGAGCAAAGAAGCCTGCGTTGCTGATTATTCTGATGAAGCGTGCGAATCCCATAACTCGGGTTCTAGCTCGAGCTCCGGGTCTGGCGGCATTTTTTTGTATCGCGGGCCTTATTATCCTGACACATGGCGCAGCGCTCGGCAGGCCTTTGACCCAGCTCGCAGTGGGCCCGGACGCTCGGCCTTGGCCTCGCCTGACGGTGTCGTCGCGCATCCTACCCAGACCACGCGTGGTGGCTTTGGTTCAACCGGTCGAAGCTACTCCAGCAGGGGTGGCTGATGCGGCGGGAAACCACCGCGCCCAGGCCAGATATTAAGGCCCGCATGCAGGGCATCTCGATGTGGCCCGCCGATGACGATCCTTATTATGATGAGAGCGTCGCCTATGTATTTAGCGAAAGCCAGATTGAGACCCTCTATGAGGCAAGTCTTTCTTTGGAACGCATGATTGGCGAGGCCGTTGATCATGTCATCGCCAAGAAGCGCTTTCAGGAATTGGGTATTTCAGAAAATCTCGCCCGTTATGCGTCGGAATGCTGGAGGAACGGCCATCCCAGCGTCTATGGCCGGATGGATCTGGCGTATGACGGTGTCCAACCGCCAAAGCTCTTAGAATATAATGCCGATACGCCGACGGCCCTGTTTGAAGCCGCTGTTCTGCAATGGGAGTGGCTAAAGGCGCAGTTTCCCGCCTCTGACCAGTTCAATTCCATTCATGAGGCTCTGATTGCTGCTTGGGCCAAGCTTAAGACCCAATCTGGGCTCAATCGGCTGACTTTGACCGGCATGTTGGATGAAGATGATGACCGCATGACCATTGCCTATATGGAAGATGTTGCCCATCAAGCCGGCTGGCGAACGCTACCCATGCAGATTGAAGACTTGGGTTTTGATGGTCGGGGCTTTGTTGATTCAGAAGGCATTTATGTCCAAGCCTTGTTTAAGCTTTATCCGTGGGATTGGCTGGCGCAGGAAAAATTCTTCGATCATTTAGTTGAGCTTGATCCGGCAGTGATGGAAAGTGCTTGGCGTGTCATAGCTTCCAGTAAGGGCTTATTGCCGATTTTGTGGGAACTGTTTCCAGACCATCCCAACCTTCTGCTTGCCAGTTTCAAGAACGATGCGACGCTAGGCCCACGTGTGTCAAAGCCCGTTTTGGGGCGTGAAGGCTCTGACATTCACTTTATCGATGTGGCTGATGAGCCGTTTGCGCCAACTGGGCCCTATGCGTCCCAGAATCGCATCTTTCAGACCTATCACCCTTTGCCTTATTTTGACGGTTGGTATCCGGTGATTGGTTCTTGGATCATTGATGGTGAGCCTTGCGGGATTGGCGTCCGGGAAGACCGAAGTCGGGTGACGGGTCTTAGCGCTAAGTTTCGGCCACACCGCATGGAAGACTAGTTTGATCCTGTTTTAGGCTTCAGGCGGCGATCACCCGAAACGAGCTTAGTTTAACCAAATATTCACGACAAAAAGACTTAGATATTTGCGAATTTGGCATTGGTCGAGATTTCGATTTCAACCCTTGTTGTGTGTAACGCCTTTTTGCAAAGACGCCCTGTTTGTCCGACGCGTTTCGTTATCCTTTAAGGCAAGCGGTTGAGCCGGCGGCTTTGCTGATCCCGCAGCCAATAGGCCGTCTGCTACGGGACGCTTGTGTGATCTTATTCTTCTTGATTCACTTGCAAGTGTTCGTGAGCGTGCCGATTAAATTGAATGGCGGGCCCGTAGCGGGGCTTGGTTTTGTGTGGGCGATGGGGTCTGTGCTTGGCTTGGGCTTGGCATTCGCAAAACCTTTGCGCACGGCGGGGATTGGCTTGGCAGTCTTCCCCTTTGTCTGCCTTTGTCTGTGGGCTTATCTGTCCTCAACCTGGACAGCTAACCCCGTCGACACGCTGCGGGCATCTACCTTCATGACCTGCAGTTTGATTGGCTGTTGTGCAATCGCTGCGCTCTTGAGTTGGGAAGAGATTCTAGCGCGTCTGACCTTGTCGCTTGGCGGCTTGATGATTTTGTCTGTCGTGCTCGCAATAGCCGTCCCGTCCATTGGTCAAATGACGGATATTCTTCAGGGGGCCTGGTCGGGAGTCTGGGGTGAAAAGCAAGCCATGGGCATGTATGCTGCCCTTCTCATACTGGCGTCGCTCGCCCTTGCACGCTTCAATAGAAAATACTGGCCATGCCTGTTCTTGGTGCCGCTCTCTTTGGTCGCGATTATCGGCACGACGGGCAAGACAGCCATTCTGATGAGCTTTATGGGCATTGCGGTATTCTCTGTCGGCTGGCTTGTTCAGAAAGATCCAAGGGTTGCGATCGCGACTTTGTGGACAGCAATAGTGGTTGGGAGTGCAATCACTTATGGCCTGACTCAAGGCAAGGAAGCGGTCTTTCGGCTACTAGGCCGAACACCAGATTTCACCGGACGGACAGAGGTTTGGCGGGAAGTGGAATATGTCGCCAATAAGAAGCCCATGACCGGCTATGGCTTTCACGCTGTGTGGGAAGATCAAACTTCCATTGCAGGGCCCTATCAGTGGATTGCAGATGGCACCGGCTTCTTCCCGCAAAATGCCCATTCATCTTGGTTAGATATCACCTTGCAACTTGGGTTGCCAGGGCTTGTTCTGTTGGCGGCTTGCATGGTTACGGCTTGGCTGGCGACCTTAGTGCGACTGCGTCATGGCGGCCCCGGCGTTCTATTTGCAATCAGCGCCTTGGCCACCCTCACGATGATTTCCTTTACCGAAAGCATATTGGTGTCGAGTATGGATATGCCTTGGTTGCTCGTCATGCTTATTGCTGCCAAGTCGATGCAGGAACTCGTTTCCCCCGCCCCGATCCTGTCTCCAAGGCCCTATCCAATTCGGGGCAATATCCAGACCCTGCGCCGCCGATTATAGCCAACTAGTGCACCGCTTCTTCCTTACGCGCCGTCAGATAATACATAACGGGCGTTGCAATCCGCGATAGGAACGTTGAGCTGATAAGGCCGCCGATGATGGCGATGGCCATGGGTGAATAGAGGCCAGATTGCTCTAACGCCAAGGGAAGAAGACCACCGATGGCGGTGACACTGGTCAAGAGGACAGGCAGGAACCGCACCTCGCCTGCCCGCTCAATCGCTTCCATCAAGCCCACGCCTTCACGGCGTAATTGTTCTGTGAAGTCCACAAGGAGGATAGAATTTTTTATCTCTATCCCGATCAAGGCGATGATCCCAATGGTGGCGGTAAAGCTGAGCGAGTTGCCTGTTATTCCCAAGGCAGCAACCGCGCCAAAGATACCCAAGGGAATAATGCCTGCGACCACGATGGCAGTCTTGAACTTGCCAAATTCTAGCACCAGCACTGCAAGGATACCGAATAGGGCAATCAAGAAGGCCGCGCCCAGCCCCGAGAAGCTTTCTGATTGCGCTGCAGCCTGGCCACCCAACTCCACCCGGAATCCTGGCGGCAGTTTGATCTCCTGATTGACCCGCGCCAAGAGGTCAGCCGTCACGGATGCTGTCAAAAAGCCCTCTGCGGTCTGGCCGGTCAGTGTGACCACACGTTCGCGGTCGACCCGCGTGATGGATGCGGGCGTTGCCACCAATTTCGGGTTCGCAAATGAGGCAAGCGGCGCAGAACCCCCTGCATTGGTTGGCACATAAATTCTGTCGAGGTCCGCCAATACATTGCGTCCGGCAGTGGGCAGTCGCACTACGACCGGAAAATCATCGCCGCGATCATCGCGGAATGTACCTGCCGTCTCGCCGGCGATTGCAAGCCTTGCCACCCGGCGTTCAAGCCCCGCTGGAATGCCCAACAGGGCTGCTTCTTGGCCGTCAACGCCTAGGTCCACATCAAGGCGATCAAGGCGCAGCGGGTTGACGACATCTCGGACGCCGGGCGTTGATTCCATCAGGTTCATGACTTGGCGGGAGATCTTTTGAAGCTCATAAATGTCTTCGCCAAAGATCCGCACAGCAATCGGAGCTTCAACAGGTGGACCATTGACGAAGACTTCGACCGTGAAGCGGGCCCCGGGATAGCCGGTCAAGTCCTTTCGTAAGGTTTCGATCCACCTCTCACTTTCCTTGCCCTTCCAATGTTCTTTCTGGACAAAGATTTCGGCGTAATTGGTGGCGGTCTCGCGCTGGAAAATATTGTAGAAGATTTGCGGGTTTCCCCGCCCAAGGTTCGACATGTACCAATCCACCTCGCCGCTCTTCTTGCGGGTGTCTAGGCGAGATTCAACAAAGTTCATCGCTTTCTGCGTAGTAGCTAATGAGCTTCCTTCGGGCGTCTCAATCCTTACCAAGAATTGGGGAATGCCAGCGGGGGGAAACAAGCTTTGTCCAATTGCGCCAATGATGGGCACAAAGGTGAAGCATATTGCAAAGATGATCCCTAACGCCGCCCATGGCTTAGCCAAAGCCTGATGCAGAATGGGTGTATAGAATTCATGGATCCCGGTATTGATCCTTTGCAACAAGGGGTTGCCCTCGGGGTCTTCATGTTTATTCAACATGCGGCTGGCCAGAAATGGGATGACCGTCAAGGACACAAAGAGCGAGGCCGCAATCGTCAAGAGAACGGTGACGGGCAATGACTTGATAAACTGGCCGGATCCTTCGGGCAGGAATAGCAAGGGTAGGAAGGCGAGCATCAAAGTTGCGGTACAGCCTAAAACGGCGACTGCAATTTGGCCGGTGCCATTGATCGCGGCTGAGACACGGTCTTCGCCTTCTCGAATGCGGCGAGCGATATTTTCGGTGACGACAATGGAGTCGTCCACCAATAGCCCGAGTGAGAGCACAAAACCGGCGATTGATAACTGGTTCAGCGTAAAGCCTGCATTCTGCAACCAGAATATCCCAATGAGAAGCGACATCGGGATGGACAGCATCACAACAAAGCCTGCCCGAATGCCAAGCGGCAATAAGGTGATCAAGACAAGGCCTAGGGCAATGCCAAAGTCACGATATAGACTGCCCAAACGATGGTTCACATTCACCGACTGGTCGAAAGCCCGCTCAAGCCGTATGCCGGCCGGCAAACGCTTTTCAAAGGCATCCAACTTGCCTTCCAAACCATCGCGCACGCGCTGGACGTCAACCTTGTCGCGTTGCTTGACGGTGACGAACATGGCCCGCTTGCCATTGAGGAAGGTCAGGTGGCTGGCTTCAGCCGTGTCCCAACTGACGTCGGCCACATCACGGACGCGCACCACGCGATTGGCGCTGGCAAACACCGGGACGTCCTTGATCTGCTCAAGGCTCTTATAAGCACCTTTGGTCTTAACGTTGAACCGCCGTTCGCCAGCATGGACCGCACCAATTGGTGTATCGATCCCGGCATTGCGAAGTGCGTCGGCGACTTGGGTTGGTGACAGCCGCATCGTGGCGAGCCTGCCTGCATCGATGGAGACGCGCGCTTCAGACCTTGGAGCGCCCCAATATTCGGCTTTGCGCACACCCGGTGATCGAGCAAGGTCTTCGCGCAAGTCATCTGCAACGCGCTCCATCGTCTTCCACGGGACGAGATCGGATACCAAGGCGACTTGCAGAATATTGGTTTCGGTTGTGCGCGCTCTGCGTGTCTCCAATCGCACAATGCCGCTCGGGAGCGTATTGCGGATGGCATTTACCTCACGGATCACTTCATCATATTTGCGCTCTGGATTCGTGCTCCACTCAAACTCAACAATGATGGTCGCAACGCCATCGGCTGCGACACTGCGCACTTCTTTAACATCGTCCAAACCATCCACGACATCTTCAATCGGCTTGACCAGAAGCTCTTCAACATCCTTGGCATCAGCCCCCGGTAAGACCACATTGGTGATGACAATTGGGATTGGAAAGTGCGGGTCTTCCGAACGTGGGATCGACTGAAAGGCATTCAGGCCTAGAAGCCCCAAAAGCGCAAAGGCTAAGAGCGTGAATTGCCAACGTTCAACGGTAAAGCTCGCAGGGTTAAACTTTGAGGCAATCACGACTTTGCCTCAACGACGGACACCTGTGCCTTATCACTTACATAAGCGCCGCCCGAGGTTACAATGCCGACACCCGCAGGAATGCCACGGACAAGCGCCTGACTGCCTTCGAGCCGCACGAAGTCGACGGTCGCGAGCCGCACCGTTTTCTGATCACCATTGAGCACAAACAAAGTTGCTTTGCCGTTGGTCACCCCGATTAGCGACTCCGTGGGTACCAACACTTCATTGCTTGCTGCAGGAGGTGCTGCACTGGTCTTGGCCTTAATACGGGCTTCGGCAAAGAAGCCTGTCTTCACCTCACCGCCACCCTCAATCGCAATGTCGACATCAAAGGCACCGGTTCGGGGATCGGCACGTTCCGCCACACGTGTAACTACACCCTTCAGATTCTTGCTGAGTGCTGAAACATAGACATCGGCCGAGTCGCCAACTTGGATACGGGCAACATCCTTGTCGGACACAGGAGTCCGCAAGATCAAGGGCGAATCCTCGTCGGCAACCGTCAAAATGGGTTGCCCAGGCGCTGTGATTTCGCCGGGCTCTGCCATCCTCATCAGAACAATGCCGCGAACAGGTGCCACCAATCTGGCCCAGCGTCGGTCAAAGGCGGCAGCAGAAACAACGGCCTCTGCCGCGCGCGCTCTACCGGAGGCCGCTTGAACGCCTGCTTGTGCAGCACCTGCTCCTGCTTGAGCTTGGGTGATCCCGGCACTGGCCGCAAGGGTTCCTTGGCGGGCGGCACTGAGGCCGGCTTCGGCAGATCGCACGGTTGCCTCGGCTACGTCCAAACGTGTTTTGCGAGCGTCTAACCGCGCTTCAGAGACAAAGCCCTTCTGCACCAAGGTCGCGTCGCGGTCGTAGTCGCGTTGTGCATTGGCAAGATCGGCTTGGGCCTGCGCCAAAGCTGCAGCAGCTCGGCTCGTATTGGCTTCTGCCTGTGCTTGCCCGGCGCGGGCTGAGGCAATGGAGGAAGTTGCAGCACGGGCTTGTTCGACGGCTTGGCCAATACCGGCGGTTGCCTGCATGGCTTGGGCTTGAGCTTGGATGATTTGCGCTTCGACTTGGGTCGGGTCGATGCTGGCGACCACACTGCCTTTATCGACCAATTGTCCTTCGCGGAAATTGACTTCGCGCAACACACCGCTGATGCGGAAGGACAGGTCAATCTCCTTCTCTCTGCGGAAGGATCCCGTGGCCACAATCTCGGTCTGTGCATTCACGCTTTGCGCGCGTTTGATTTCAACGAGGACTGGGTCTGTTGCTTTGGATTTATCATCCCCATTGCCACAGGATGATAGGATCATGACTACGCCTGCTGTCAGAATCAGACGTAGTTTGGAGATCTGGCCTCCCCGATTGGGGAGGCTTCTCTTCTGTTCTTTTTTGTTGGTCATTTTTTGCCGTACTGGGGAGGAGAATTTCAGACTGGACTGCTAACCTATCAGTGATAGGATGACGCAAATTTCGAAGAGGTCAAGAGGAAAAGTGTCGTCTAGCGCAAAAGATTCTTCAAACACGGCTGAAGCAAGCGAGGTTGACCGCGTGGTGGCGCACCGCGCGACGGGTGTTGTACCCCGGTTGAAGAGTGCTGCTCGACGCGAGGATATTCTCAACCATGCTTCGCGCCTCTTTCTATCTTATGGGATTGCCGGTACTTCCACCCGCATGATTGCCAATGCTGTTGGCATCTCCCAGCCGAGCCTCTACGCCCATTTCGCAACCAAGGAAGCGTTGACCAATGCTCTGTCGGCGCGCGCGTTTGCTAGCTTGGAAGACTTGATTGCCAAGATTCGTTCTGCCGACATTCCCGCGGCGACGCGGCTCGAGGCTATGATCCGGGGATACATCCGCTTTGCCTTGGATCAGGGGGCTGCCTACCGGATTGCCTTTATGCTGGAAGGTCCAATGCATGAAGACGAGGCGTTTAATCCAGACATTTTGCCCGGCATGCAGGCTTTTGCAGGTTTCCGCGATGGGTTAGCTTTGCTGCAGCAAGAAGGCCATTTGCGGGAAGGTTCAACCGATCATTTGGCGCAAAGCCTTTGGGCGAGTATGCACGGCCTGTGTGCACTTTTGTTGGCGCGCCCAGACTTTCCGTGGGGCGAGATTGAGGCCATGATTGACTTCCATGTCGAAATCATTTTGGCAGCCTATCAGAACAAGGCCTGATGGCCCCAATTCGTCTTCAGCGCGTGAGGCGTGATCCATGAATTTCAACCCCCAAAACGACCGCCGCGCATTTATGAGTTTTGCCTTTGCTGGTGCGCTAGCCCTGCCGGGCCTTACTGCTTGTGCAGCACCTCTCCCCAAGGCCCCTGCCCGTAAAGCGCCCACTGAAGAGCTGATGGCACTTGAGGCAAGGTCCCAAGGCAGGCTCGGTGTCGGGATACTCGACACCGCAACCGGCGAATTGGTCGGTCACCGCCCAGATGAGCGCTTTGCGATGTGTTCGACCTTTAAACTGCCGTTGGCGGCAGAAGTTTTGCGGGATGTGGATGCTGGCAGGCGCAAACTCGATCAGTTTATCGCCTTTTCAAAAGATGACATGGTTTCTCATGCCCCGGTGACCGGGGCCAATCTTGCTGCTGGCGGCATGACCATTGGTGAACTTGCTAAGGCAACCCAAATTACCAGCGATAACCCCGCTGCCAATCTCATCCTCCGCGAACTTGGTGGGCCAGCGGCTGTGACACAGCGTTTTCGTTTGGCAGGTGATCCCGTAACGCGGATTGATCGCTATGAGCCGATGATGAATTTCGTTGTGGGAGATGATCCACGCGATACGACTTCGCCCGCTGCTATGGCAGGTTTGATCGTGCGTTATCTGACAACAGAATACTTATCGAAGGCCTCAAAAGACCTCCTTATTGACTGGATGGTTGAAACCCGAACCGGGGCAAAGCGGCTCCGGGCTGGCTTTCCACCTGAGTGGAAGGCTGGCGACAAGACGGGTACGGGCATGGCTGATGGCATGTTAGACAAATATAATGATGTCGCCATTTTCTGGCCGCCAGGGCGCGCGCCTATCATTGTTGCGGCCTATTATGAAACTGCCATTGCCTACGGTGACATACGGGACGAGTTTCAGGCTGTGCTTGCAGAAGTCGGTCGTATCGCGTCTCGGTGGGCGATCGCCTAAGGCCATGGGACCGGAATTACCAATCCTCTACAGTTTTCGTCGCTGCCCTTATGCGATGCGCGCGAGAATGGCTTTGGCTGTTGCGGGCTTGCGCTATGAGATTCGTGAGGTCTCGTTGAAGGACAAGCCAGCTGAAATGCTAGTGGTCTCGCCCAAGGCAACAGTTCCGGTTTTGGTTTTGCTAGGGGGTGAGGTCATCGAGGAAAGCCGCGACATCATGCTTTATGCATTGAAGCGGAATGATCCAGAGCGCTGGCTCCAAGGTTGGGGCCCTGACCTTGAGGCATTGGTTGATCGCAATGATGGGCCGTTCAAAACCTATCTAGATCAGTATAAATATCCCCAGCGCTTTGATGTGCCGATGGCAACGGCGCGAGATCGGGGCCTAGAAATTCTCATGGACTTAGAGGGTCGTCTCGCTGCGTCGCCATTCTTGGCGCAACAATCGCCAACCTTGGTCGACATTTGCCTCTTTCCGTTTGTTCGCCAGTTTGCAGCAGTGGACCCCGATTGGTTTCAGCAAGTGCCTCTAGATCGGCTTCGCAGCTGGCTCGCCTTTTTCGTTGAGGGCAGTCTATTTGCTCAGATCATGACTAAGCATTCGATTTGGAAATCAGGTCAGCTGGCGATCATTGGTGAGACTTCTGTCATCCATTCGCCTATGGATTGAGGGGCAAGGTGCTTTGGCCTAGTGTCACCTAATATCTAAGTGCTAATTTGAGCGGGTCCGTAATTTATGATTTCGAAACTGGCTATTTCAGGCTACCGATCCTTGCGAGATTGTGTTCTTGCGCTCGGTGCCATCAACGTGGTGACAGGGCCGAATGGCACAGGCAAATCAAATGTCTATCGCGCGCTTCGCTTACTTGGAGATATTGCACAAGGCCGGGTGATTCAGTCCCTCGCGCGGGAGGGTGGCCTAACCTCAACTCTTTGGGCGGGTCCTGAGTCCATTTCCGCGGCGATGAAGCGTGGCGAGATCCCGGTTCAAGGCACACGTCGACAGGGTCCGGTCTCGTTAAAGCTTGGCTTCTCGGGTGAGGATTATGGATATGCCATCGACTTGGGCTTGCCGATCCCATCGCGTTCCGCCTTCGCAAAAGACCCCGCGATTAAGGCCGAGGCCTTGTGGCTTGGTGAGACCTTAGGCCGATCCAACTCAATCGCTTTGCGGCAGGGTCCTGGCGTTCGTTTGCGCGCAAAAGACGGCCAGTGGCAGCAAGTTTACACCAGCTTGGCAGCTTCTGCCTCTATGATGACCCATTGCAGTGATCCACGTGATGGGCTGGAATTGCTGAACATGCGCGAGCGTCTGCGCAGCTGGCGCTATTATGATCATTTTCGGACCGATGCAGAGGCCCCTGCCCGTCAACCCCAGATCGGCACCTATACGCCTGTCTTGGCCAGCAACGGGGCCGACTTGGCTGCCGCCATCCAAACCATCCGCGAAATAGGCGATGGTGCCGCCTTTGATGCAGCGATTGCCGATGCTTTTGACGGGGCAGAAATGGAGGTTGTTGCCAAGGATGATGGCTACTTTGACATTCAACTCAGCCAATCTGGGCTCTTGCGCCCGTTAAAGGTTACCGAGCTTTCAGATGGGACCCTGCGCTATTTGCTGTTGGTTGCCGCCCTCTTATCGCCAGATCCGCCTTCTCTCATGGTTTTGAACGAGCCAGAGACGAGTTTACATCCCGACCTCTTGGCACCCTTGGCAAGGCTAGTCGTCACCGCAGCGCGCAAAACACAAGTGATCATCGTGACCCACGCGCCGGCGTTGGTAGATGCTTTAGCCAACGAGGCAGAAGTCGCGATGTTTGCTTTGAGCAAGCACCTCGGCGAGACCGTCGTTTCAGGTCCAGACCGGCCGGTTTGGCAATGGCCCAGCCGTAGTTGAACTGGCCTTAAACCACCCCTCGGATCATGCCGGCAGCTGCCGTTTGATTGGTCTCAGGATCAATCAGAATGAAGGCACCGGTTTTTGGATTGTCTTCAAAATGATCTGCCAAAATGGGCGTCTGTGTTTGAAGCTGAACCAAGGCAATATCATTAAGCTTGAGGGCTTGATCACCACGCACTTCAGATAGGTCGCGCATGTCGCGGATGTGCAACACGCTCTCGATCCGACTGGTGATGGCCGCCGTGCCTTGTTGGAGAAGATATCGGCGACGGGGATCCCAAGGCTGATCGTCTAGCCAGCACAGATCTGCAATGACGCGATTAGCATAGTTGGACTTTGTCCTGGTTAGAATGTCACCCCGCGCGGCATCGACTTCGTCTTCGGTGTAGAGCGTGACAGACTGGCCCGCTTCGGCTTGGGTCAAACTTTGGTCAAAGGTTTCGATCCGCGAGATTTTGGTAGGGCGGCGATGAGGCCCAACAAGAACCTCGTCACCCACAGACACTTGCCCAGAGGCAATCCGCCCAGCATAGCCGCGTTGCGCCTCTAGCTTATGACCATCGACGCGGACAACGCGTTGGACTGGAAAGCGGAAGGGAAGATCGCTCAAATCAGTTCCCTCTCCTTGGTTCTGTAACACCTCCAATAGCGACGCACCCTGATACCAAGGCGCTGCAGGACTGACCGTCACCACATTATCGCCTGAGCGCGCATTGATGGGCACGATGGCGGGATTGGTGATCCCGAGGCTGCGGCTCAGCCGCTTCAAGCTCTCCTCAACCTCTTGGAACACCTTTTGCGACCAATGGATGAGGTCCATTTTATTGACTGCATAGACGACTTTGAGGCCAAGCAAATGAGCGATGGTCGCGTGGCGGCGGGTTTGCACTTTCAGCGCGCCCTGATGCAAGCGAGAGGCGTCAACCAACACGATGGCAACATCGGCATTGCTCGCGCCCGTCACCATATTGCGGGTATATTGCTCATGCCCCGGGGCATCAATGGCAATGAAGGACGTCTCGGGCGTGGCAAAATAGCGGTAGGCTACATCAATGGTGATGCCCTGCTCGCGCTCGCTCTCCAAGCCATCGGTAACAAAGGACAAATCAAGGCCCCCATTTTCGGCTCGGCTGTAGCGTGCGTTCGATAGCGCATCGACCTGATCGCTCATCAGGGCTTGTGAATCGTGGAGGATGCGGCCAATCAAGGTCGACTTGCCATCATCCACGCTGCCTGCCGTCACAATGCGTACAAGCTTGGTTTGCGTTTGGGTCATCAGAAATAGCCCTCCCGCTTGCGACGTTCCATGGCGGCTTCATTGACCTTATCATCCATGCGGGTGGCACCACGCTCTGACAAGGTGCTGATGCGGGTTTCAGCGATGATGGCGGCAACATCTGCTGCATCACTTTCTATCGGGCAGGTGCAGGTCATGTCACCAACCGTGCGGAAGCGCACGACGCGATTTTCAATGACTTGCCCATCGGTTGCTGGCGTAACGGCGGTAATCGGCCGCCAATAATCGCCATCGCGAACGACCGCGCGCTCGTGGGCGAAATAAAGGCTGGGCAGCGCAATCTTCTCGCGCGCAATATAGGTCCAAATGTCGAGCTCGGTCCAATTCGAGAGCGGGAAAACGCGGAAGTTCTCCCCCGCTTGCAGGCGACCGTTATAAAGGTCCCAGAGTTCGGGTCGTTGAGACTTTGGGTTCCACGCGCCAAAAGCATCGCGGTGGCTGAACACGCGTTCTTTCGCGCGCGCTTTGTCTTCATCGCGTCGGGCGCCGCCAAGCAAGAGGTCAAAGCCATGGGTTTCAATCGCTTCGAGCAAAGTGACAGCTTGCGCCGCGTTCCGGCTCGCCAAGGGAGAAGCCAAGCGAACGCTGCCGCGCGCGATAGAGTCTTCCACATGGGCTACGATCAAGCGCTCACCCAAATGCGAGGCAGTTTGATCGCGGAACTCCGTAACGCCCTCAAAATTATGACCTGTGTCGACGTGTAAGAGCGGGAATGGCAGTTTTTCAGGTCGGAAGGCCTTTAGCGCCAGGTGCAGCAATACCGCGCTATCCTTGCCGCCCGAGAATAGAAGTGCCGGGTTGCGGCTTTGGGCGGCGGCTTCGCGCAGGATGAAAATGGCCTCAGATTCGAGGCGATCAAGGTGGAGGAGACGGCTAAAAAAGGTCATGCGATAGCTTCCTTGTAATGATTATTCTGATGGAGGCCACACTCTTTGGTGTCGGCATTTTCCCACCACCAGCGTCCATCGCGGGCATGCTCTCCGGGGCGAATGGCTCGGGTGCAGGGATCACAGCCAATGGAAACGTAACCCCGGGCATGGAGCGGGTTGAGCGGGACTTGGAAGTGTTCGGCATAGGCCAGCACATCCACCCAAGTCCAAGCTGCTAGCGGGTTGTATTTGAACAATTTGTGTGCGGAATCCTGCTCGCGTTCGCTCAAATGATCGCGCGTCAGAGATTGATCGCGTCTTTGTCCGGTGATCCAAGCATCATAGTCGGCCAGTGCGCGGGCTAAGGGCGCCATTTTTCGGACGTTACAGCAAGCCCGTCGTGCTTCCAGGCTCTCATAAAAGCCATTCAGACCATGCGTGACGACAAAGTCGGCTAGGGCACCCGCTTCTGGTTCAAACTGATGGACCTTCAGGCCATAGCGAACTTCTGTCCGCTCAATCATTGTAACCGTCTCAGCGTGTAGCCTGCCCGTTTGCAGCGTGAAGATTTCAATGGGCAAGCCCAATCGGGCGATCACATCGGTCAACACCATATCTTCAGCCGAAAGTGAGCTGGCCAGCGCAACGGACCCCTCCTTGCTGATGGCGCGCAGAGTTGCTTCCAGCCGTTTGATGAGGAGGGGAAGCTCCTCATGAGTTGCTTTGTTTCGAGTAATCTCGCCTGAGTTGTCGAAAAGGATCATCGTTTCTTTGTTCTGTTTTGGCTCCAAAAGGGTCAAAGCCTTAGACAAGCACATAGGGGGACGATGATCTCCGAACGACAGACCTGAACTGCACGCTGCCATTAGCAAACCTATCAAAGCCGCACTAAATCGCTAGTTTCAGGTGATCTATCAGCTCTTCTAATAGACACCTTAAGCGGATCGGCATTGTTCGCGCGCGGGGGAGCCCGGATATAGCCCTCAGATAAAGGGCCCTGAATGTATATTTATAATGCCATCGACCAAAGCATCGTAGATGCGCGGGTTAAACAGTTCGCCGATCAGACGGAGCGTTATTTGAGCGGCCGGATCTCGGAGGATGAGTTTAAACCACTGCGCCTGCAGAATGGCGTCTATGTTGAGCGTCACTCGCCGTTGCTGCGAGTCGCTATTCCTTATGGCCTATTATCCTCGCGCCAATTGCGCATGCTGGCTCACATTGGGCGCAAGTATGATCGCGGCTTTGGCCACTTCACGACCCGTCAGAACATTCAGTTTAACTGGGTGAAGCTGGAGCAAGTGCATGAGATTTTGGCCGATCTAGCCAGCGTACAAATGCACGCGATCCAAACCAGCGGCAGCTGTATCCGCAATGTCACGACCGATCATTTGGCCGGCGTCGCCCATGATGAGCGCGTCGACCCTCGTCCATTAGCAGAACTGATGCGTCAATGGTCGACCCTTAATCCAGAGTTCGCCTTCCTACCGCGTAAGTTCAAAGTTGCCTATAATGGGGCGGTTGAAGACCGGGCGGCGAGTGAAGTTCACGACCTTGCATTTGATGTCTATCGTGATGAAGCGGGAGAAGTGCGCCTCACCGTAAAGGTAGGCGGCGGTCAAGGCCGCACGCCGCGCGTCGCTCCCGTGATCAAAACCGGTTTGCATTGGCGCGACATGCTTTCCTATACTGAAGCTGTTTTGCGCACCTATAATCGTTGGGGCCGGCGCGACAATATCTATAAGGCCCGCATCAAAATCCTCGTGGATGCTTTGGGTGCTGAACGATTTGGCGAAGAAGTTGAGCAAGAGTTTGCGCATGTTCAGGGTGGGCCCGCGACCTTGGCGGCTTCAGAGCTCGAGCGCATGACCGCCTTCTTTGGTGCGCCGGCTTATCACAGTGCTGCGTCGGGTGATCAGGATGAAGCTCGCCATCGATTGGCGGATCCCCGTTTCAATGCTTGGGTGAAGCGCAATGTCGCCAAACACAAGCGCGATAATTATGGCGCTGTTACCATCAGCTTAAAGCCCTTGGGGATCGCGCCGGGTGACGCCACCAGCGACCAGATGGACGCGATCGCAGACCTTGCTGACCGCTTCTCCTTTGGCCAAATCCGCGTTTCCCATCACCAGAATCTGGTCTTGGCCGATGTAGCACGATCCGACCTTTGGGCACTTTATCAAGCGCTTGAAGCCCTTGGCTTGTCGGAGCCCAATGTCGGTTTAGCAACAGACATTATCTGCTGCCCGGGTGGCGATTATTGTGCTTTGGCAAACGCCAAATCCATTCCGGTCGCCGCTGCTGTGCAAGAAACCCTTGCCGCCAAGGCACAAGACATTGGGACGCTGGCGATCAAAATGTCGGGCTGTATCAATGCCTGTGGCCACCACCACGTCGCCCACATCGGCATTCTGGGCGTCGATAAGAAGGATGAGGAATGGTACCAAATCCTGGTCGGCGGTCGCACGGATACAAAAACGGCGCTTGGCCAAATTGTTGGTAAAGCCATCCCGCGCGAAGCCGTGGCACCGACAATCGAACGCATGACCGACTTTTATCTCGCGAACCGCAAGGGTGGTGAGTTGTTCATTGATGCCGTTGAACGCCTCGGCAAGGCGGCTTTCCATGATGCCGCCTTCCAAGCCGACGCCACTCAAACTTCCCCCTCCCCCCAAATTCAGGAAGCAAACTGATGAGCACTTTGTTGAAACTTTTCGCGTCGGGTGACGTGGTGACCCTTCCTTTGCCAGATGGCGCGTTCCGCCCAGCACCATCCCCAAACCCGCTGCCTAATATGGACTTGATTAATCAAGGCCAAGGTGATGTGCGCAGCCTCATTCGCCCGAATGTCAAACAACCCGAAGCACCCAGTGTTGCTGCGTGGGAGCATGGCACTTTGCTGACGTTTGCAGACTGGCTGAAGCGGGACGCTGCCAATGCCGACGCACCGGTTGGGATTGTGTTGATGCCAACCGATGACCCTCTTGCTTTGGCCGGTCGTTTAGATGGCTTGGCCGTCATCGCGGTTGAGTTCGCCAAGTTCAGCGATGGGCGCGGGTACTCGATCGCCACGCTGTTACGCTCACGCTTAGGCTTTAAGGGTGAAATCCGAGCTGTTGGTGACGTCTTGATCGATCAGCTGTTTGCCATGGCTCGTTGCGGCATCGACAGCTTTGCTTTGCGTGGCGACCAAGATTTGGACGTTGCTAAGCGCGCCTTTGAAACCTTCCCTGCCGTTTATCAATGGGCCGCCGATGAGCGCGACTTTGTTTTGGCAACACAGGCCAATCTCGAAAGAGCGGCTGCGTGACCGGTCACGTCTATTTGGTTGGGGCGGGGCCGGGTGCTGCGGACCTTTTGACGGTGCGCGCGCTTCGATTGATCGAGCGTGCTGATGTCATCCTCTATGATGCCTTAGTAACCTACGAGATTTTAGCCCTCGCCCCTCAGGCCAAAAAAGTGCCAGTAGGCAAACGAGGTGGTCGCGTCTCGATGAATCAGGCCTTGATCAATCGCTTGTTGGTATCAACCGCGACCAAGCATGAGATTGTCGTGCGTCTCAAAGGCGGCGACCCTATGCTGTTTGGCCGCGCCCACGAAGAGATTGAGGCCTGCAGGCAAGCGGGCATCCCTTTATCGATTGTGCCTGGAATAACAGCCGCTTTTGGTGCCGCTGCAGCCTTATCGACTTCGCTCACACAGCGCGGTCTTTCTCGCTCGGTAACGTTTGTCACGCCAACTGTGGCACGCGGCAGCCAAGCTTCGCCTTCTTGGGCGAAGGCTGTTGCTGCCGCTGACACCTCAGTCATTTATATGGGCCGAGGTGACGCGGTCTGGATCCGCGACAGCCTGATTGAGTTGGGCATGCCAGCTTCGCAACCCGTTGTGTTGGCGGAAGATGTCTCGCGGCCGTCCAACTTCACGGTCAAAGGGCTATTGGCCGACTTACCAGACTTAGCTCAACAGCTTGGCTCCGGACCCGTATTGATGATGATCGGGGAAGTGTTCGTCGAAACCAAGGTGGATGTAGATAATTTGAGTCCTGCGTCAGCCCCCGGCCTACTCGCAGCATCGGTCGGTTAGACCGAGGAAATTTATTGCTGGTCGAGCTTTTTTAGCCAGCCCCAGTCGCGTTTGCACCTGTGGACTCGTTCCCCGGCATGGTCGCTTCCCTTGAAGGTTTTCGGAGCTAACTGGCGGCGCGCCTAACTGAAGCCGCTTGCACACTCAGTCCTTAAGTCAGGATAGTCGCAACTAGTCCAGCCGCGCAAACTTTTGGCCCAAACCAATACTTGACGAAATATCAAAAATGATATTCTCTCAAATTATGGTAACCGATTCAAATACCCTTCGTAATTCCAAACGGGCCCGAACGCGTGACCAGCTTTTGGTGGCGGCGCAGTCCTTGTTAATGACGCACACGGGCGCTGCGCTCAGCATTCGCCAAATAACTGATCACGCCGGCGTGGTGCATGCGACATTCTATAACTATTATCACGATGTCGCGGCCTTGATTGCCGATTTGGGTGAGCTTGTGGGGGCCAGCCATGCAGCAGCAGTGGCTGGATTTAATTCAGACCTGACCGATCCTGCACTTCGCTTTGCACGCATCACACGCCAAACGCTTCGAATGGCAGCCAGCGAGCCGGGCTTTGGCCGTTTGATTTTTGATGTCGGGCTGCCAGCTGACATTCTTGTTTCCGAACTTCGCTTGCGACTGAAACTTGACTTGGCCGAAGGATTGGAGCTCGGCTGCTTCAGCTTCGCTGATCTCGATCTCACGGCAAGCTTGGTCTCGGGTGCGATCAGCGGTTTGGCGCTCGATCTTCATCGGCGCCACTTGCCGATAACTGCCATTGAGCCAGCTACAGCCAGTCTGCTGGAGATATTAGGGCTTGATCCAGCTTATGCAGCCTTGCTCAGCAACGAACCTGTTTCATTTCCGCCCGCCCCCCCATTACCCATGCGCTGGCTTGCTCTGCCACCTATCGGGCGCCCATCTGGAGAGTAGCTATGAAACGAAGTGCCTGTTCGGGCCGAACGATAACAAGGGACGACGCCGGGTTTGATGCCGCGTTGCTGGGTACTAGTTTCAACGCACAGGACCCCGGGCGGCGTCCGGCATTGATCGTTCAAGCTAATAATGATGCTGACGTGTTGTCTGCCGTTCGCCAAGCTCGCGACCTTGGATTGAAGATTGGCATCTGTTCGGGCGGGCACAGCTGGGCTCAGAATCATATTCGTGATGGCGGCATGCTGATCGATCTCTCACGTTTGAATAGCATCTCGATCAACGCAGCTGACGGGATCGCAACGATTGGCCCTGGCTGTCTTGCCGGCGAACTCAATGCTGCCCTTGCCAAGCAACATCTGTTTTTTCCAGTCGCCCACGCCTATACGGTGGGTATGGGCGGGTTCCTGCTGCAGGGCGGCTTTGGGTGGAACAGTCGCGCTTCGGGCCTCGCCTGCCAGAGCGTTATCGGTATTGACGTCGTTCTAGCCGACGGCACCTTGGTGCATGCCAGTGAGACAGAAAACCCTGAATTGCTGTGGGCTGCGCGTGGCTCTGGTCCGGGCTTTTTCGGGGTGGTCGTGAGATTTTATCTAAAGCTCCACGCGCGACCAAAATTCGTCGGCCTGAAAATTCAAGTATTTCGTATCCAACACCTTGAAGCCGTTATGGCATGGGCGGACAGCGTTGGGCCTTCCGTGCCAGCTTTTGTTGAATTTCAACTTGTCTTTGATCGCAGGGCCATGGGGATATTTTCGCACGGCATTCAAGTTCTAGCGCCCGTAATGGCAAATAGTTGGCGCGAAGCCCAGGCGGCAGTGGACTTCATTGATAAGAGCCCAATCCGCAACCTTGCCAGCTTTACGCTCCCGTTATTGCCAGTCTCCCTCGAGATGATGATGAAAGGCGGGGAAAGCACGCTGTTCCTGCCCAATACCCGCTGGACCGCAGACAGCATGTGGATGAATACGCCGATCGATGCATTGTTACCTGCATTGCGGCGCATTGCCGATACACAGCCTGCGGCCCCCAGTCACGCCCTTTGGCTCAACTGGAACGGACCAGCGACACGTCCCGACATGGCCTTTTCGCTGGAGGGGCGGACGTATCTTGCACTCTACGGCGGCTTGCGCGGCAGCACGACAAATCCCGCCGATGAAAGCTGGGCAACCGATCATATGAAGGCCATGCAAACCCACAGCATTGGCATCCAGCTGGCTGATGAGAATCTAGGTCGTCGACCGGCCCACTTCATGGCTCCTGCAAACCTTGCAAGGCTCGACGCATTGCGGGCACGATTTGATCCTGACGGGATGTTCAATCCATACATGGGGCGCATCGCATGAAGAGTAGTAAACCAATTGCCGGACGTTACTTGGGCTATCGTGCCGAAGATCGTGCCGAGCCGTTTAGCAGTTTCTTCAATCCTGTTCTGGCCCCGCTTGCGCCACATGTCTGCGCCGCCCTCGACCGGGGCGGTGTGCCGGCTCAACTCTTGCCCGGGCTTGAGGATGCAGCGCAGAATCTCTTTGGCGGTGACCCCGTGCTGGAGGATGGCTTTGTCCTGATGCCCGATGGCGGGATGCGGGTCAGTGTACGCACAGTCATGCCGGGTGTTACCCCGGCTATGGTTGATTGGTGGTTTGGTTGGCACGGCGATACACCCGCCAAATACAAGCTCTGGCATCCCCAAGCCCATGTCCATGTCGGATGGCGGGAGACGCCACCTGCTGGCGCAAGTGGCCGTGCCCTCTATGTTGGGCAAACCTCGATTGTCGACGAGTACATCGGCAGCAACTTGATCCGGGGCGCGATACGTTTTGTGTCGCCGCGTTTGTTAGGTTTCGCGGATCGAAGCCTTGAAGACGATCGGCGAGCCACCATCGTTTGCGCGCGGATTGGTCTTGGTGATGCGCCAATTGATGTCGGCTATCTTGCGCACCATGTCCGAGCGGTGCCCGGGGGCAGCGAAATGCGCTCGCGCTTCTGGATGGGGGGTCGCCATATCAGCGGTCGTAACCTCATAGGAGACCTTGGCGCATCGCTAGCAAAGCGCTTGCTTCACCTTAATGAGGCTGATGCCCGCTCGCTACTGGTTCATTGCGGTGAGGAAATGCCGCACCTTGCGAGCTTTCTCCCCGCGTTGCATGCAGAGTTTTCAGCCGGTGACCAAGCGGTTCACAGCAAATCTAACGTAAAGGGTTGAGGGCAAGACATGCGCATCCTATCTCTCCTAGGTCTTGGACTGCTGCTGGTTGTAGCTGTACTAGCGCTGATCGGGTCTCAGCCACAGGCCGTCCGTGTACCACTGCGGCCTGCCCCGCTTGCGCCGCTACAAGCGACAATTGCCATAGCACCTCTAGACCAAGCCCTAACTTTTGCGAGACTAGGTGAAGGTGCCGCCGCTAAGACTTTTGTGGTCAGCCGCTATCAAGATGGTGTGGTGACCGGGGTCGATCTATCACCGCTCATAAAGTCAGGTGAAGATGCCATCGCAGCTTATAACCGCCTTGGATATGAGCCAATAGCCGCTTTCGTTAGCGCCGCAAAAGCTAATGTCAGTCATGAAGCGTCGAAGCTGGCTTTGCCCATTGATTTGCGGGCCGTACATGCGGCCGCTGCGACGAATTATCCCGAGCACGCGGATGAAGCCAAAGTCAAAGACGGCCCATTCATCTTCGCCAAGATCGCCCAGCCAACATCAGCGCGCGCTGATATCCCTGCAAGCAAGGGCTTGCTCGATTATGAAGTTGAGCTTTGCTTAGTCACGCTTAATCCTTTGCCAGCGTCCGGCGGCGCTAAGGGCGGCTTAATCCTATGCAATGATGTCACCGATCGAGCTGCTCTGTTGCGCGGGGCTGACATAGATGACGTTGCATCTGGCAAGGGCTTCACCGATGGCAAAAGCGGTATTGGCTTTCTGCCCGTCGGCGACCTATTCATTATACCCCGTGACCTGAAGGCTTTTGTTGAACCATTAGAGCTACGCCTGTCAGTTAATGGCGAAGAACGCCAGCGTAGCCGGGTGACCGAATGGATATGGGATCTTGACCGCTTGCTCCTCGAAACGGCAAAGCGTGATGGTGTGCGCTGGAGCTGGCGTGAAGGCACAGCGCAATTGCCAGTTAGCCGCGAAGGCGTGCTGCCGGACCGAACGCTGGTTCTGGCAGGCACGCCGGCCGGTACAGTTTTCAAGGGTCCAGGCCCTGCGACGATTGTGCGTGGCGGCTTTGATTGGCTAGCAGGTTTTGGCAGGGGTGATATTGTCAAAACGGTGATCGAGCGAGCGATCACGGATGACATCGCCTCCGGCGGCTACCTGCAGCAAGGGGACGTTGTGACCATACAAGCTGATAAACTGGGCACTCTGGAAAATCGTGTAAAATAGAGCCTCTAGGCAACTGCCCTATCGACAATGCGTTTAGGGCCTCGTGAAAATCAAAACGCCACCAATAGGTCCTTTAGGCGCTTGGTCGACCATTGGGCCTTCAGCCGTCGCCGAAATGCGGTTCTCGGCTACACCACGGCTGACAAGAATTTGGCGGACAATCGCTGCTCGTTCCTCCCGGTTTTTTACGCTGGACGGCGGACCATCATCGCCTGAGATCGACACCAGCATGATGCGCCGTTTGGGGCATTGGGCCAATTGATCTTGTACCCGCACCACAACTTGGGCCGCCAACGGGTTCAGCACGCTTTCACCATGCGGGAAATAAATGCGAGTGGCTTCGCCTGCGCAAACATCTTCACCCAGAACAATTGCTTCAGGGGCTTTTGGTGTCGTCGCACAACTAGCAACCAAGAGGGAGAGCCCAACTATGCTAAAGCCCATACTCGCTCTTAGATTCAGCTTTCCCATCGTCGCCCCCTTTTTGACCGCCCCCGGTCAGAACAGGATTCCAAGCTACGGGATGGTCGCAGCCTTGTCGAGGGTGAAGTTGATCCTGCAATCTGCCCGCCACCCCCTTAGTAAGTGGACTTCTGGATCGATTGACCTAGCTCTGATCCCACTGTCAACCGGGATGCTTCATGAAAACCTTGCGCTTTATCTTGGGGGATCAGCTCTCGCCGACATTATCAGCTCTAAGCGCCGCCGATCCCGTCAACGACATCATTTTGATGGTGGAAGCGCAGGCTGAAGCGGTTTCAGTTCGCCATCACAAAAAGAAAATCGTTTTCATTCTTGCCGCCATGCGGGCTTTTGCGGATGAGCTGCGCGCGACAGGTTTTCAAGTCGATTATGTGAAGATGGATGATCCCGACAATACGGGTAGTTTCGAAGGTGAGCTCAACCGAGCTATCCATCGCCACCAACCAGAGGCGCTGGTAATGACCCGGGCTTCAGAATGGCGTGTTCTGGAGATGCAGCGCCAATGGGCGGAAAGTCTCGACCTTGAAGTGTCGCTGCTCGAGGATAGTCGGTTCCTCTGTGAGGCAGCACAATTTCGCGCGTGGGCTGCAGGCCGCAAGAGCTTTGTGATGGAGCATTTCTATCGCGACATGCGCCGGAGAACTGGCCTTCTTATGGAAGGCGATCAGCCGGCCGGCGGCAAATGGAATTTCGACCATGACAATCGCAAACCCGCTAAGCCGGATTTGTTCATGCTGCCCCCGCGCCACTTTCCGCCTTCGCCACAGACGCAAGAGGTTATCGATTTGGTGGCCTTGCGCTTTGGCGATCATTTTGGCGATTTAGAGCCCTTTTGGTTTGCGACTAACGCCGCTGAAGCAGAGCTAGCCCGCGATCATTTCCTAACCCAACACCTGCCCCGCTTTGGCGAGACCCAAGATGCGATGCTAGAAGGCCAAGCCTTCCTGAACCATGCGGTATTGTCACTTTATCTCAATGTTGGATTGCTTGAACCGCTCGATTTATGTCGACGCGCAGAGCGAGAATGGCAGGCTGGACGTGCACCCTTGGCAGCTGTTGAAGGCTTTATCCGTCAGATTATTGGCTGGCGCGAGTATGTGCGCGGCATCTATTGGCTGCACGCACAGGAGTATCCAAGCTTCAATCATCTCGAGGCGAAACGCCCCCTACCCGCACTTTACTGGACGGGGCAAACCAAAATGGCCTGTATGCGCGCCGCCATTGGTCAAACCAAACGCGAAGCTTATGCCCACCATATTCAGCGCTTGATGGTCACGGGCAATTTTGCGTTGCTGGCAGGGTTAGATCCCCGCGAAGTGCATGAATGGTATCTAAGTGTCTATGCTGACGCGTTTGAGTGGGTTGAAGTGCCCAACACCATCGGCATGGCACTTTATGCCGATGGTGGCATCATGGCTTCCAAACCCTATGCGGCCAGTGGCGCGTATATCAACAAGATGAGCGATTATTGCGCGAACTGCGTATATGATCCTGCCGTGAAAGCGGGACCTAAAGCCTGCCCTTTCAATCCGCTTTATTGGGATTTCATTGGCCGCAATGAAGATAAGCTTGGCACCAATCCCCGTATGGGCCCAGTCTACGCGACTTGGCGGAAAATGGGGCCAGCGCGCCGCGATGAGATCAAAGCCGATTCAACGAAAATCTTGGAGGCCTTAGACAATGGCCATCTCTGAACCTTTAGATGAAGCGGGCATTAGCGAAGTGATCGCCATGGCCTTGAGCGACCATGTCAGCTTTGACCATATCCGTAGCCTCTTTGGGCTTAGCCCGGACCAAGTCAAAGAACTCATGCGGGCCAACCTCCGGCCTGGTAGTTATCGTGCTTGGCGTAAGCGTGTGCGTGACTTCTCGGATCGCCGCGCGCATTATAAATCCGCCAAGACCTTAACTTAAGCGCACGCTTCGTACTTAGAACGTCTTGTCATCGGCAGCGGACAGGGCTTGGCCAACTGGCCCGATCGATGCAGAGTGATGCGGAGTTGAGGCATCTTAGCAGGGTTGAATTGGTAGACATGCAACATCAGCTTAAACTCGTGATCTTTGATTGTGATGGCGTGTTGGTCGATTCAGAGTCTATTGCCAATGAAGTAGGGGCGGAGTGGATTACGGCGCTCGGTTGGTCGATGGACGCGGCTGAAGCGCGGGCGCGTTTTTTGGGACTGTCTGACGCCGCGATGTTCGCTCTCATCGAACAAAAGATCGGCCGTGCAATCACAGCCAAAGAAATCGCTCAGAACCATGAACGGATCACCGCACGCTTTGAAGCAGAGTTAAAAGCAATTCCAGGCGTTGTGGCGGTCCTAGAAGACTTAGCGGCGCGATCGATTCCATTGGCCGTCGCTTCGAGCGGCGAGCGCGCAAAAATTCTGACCAATTTGGCCAAAGTGGGATTGCTGAACTACTTTGGCGACCAGATTAGTTCGGCGACCGAAGTTGCGGAAGCCAAGCCTGCCCCGGACGTTTATCTGCTTGCCGCGCGAAGGGCGGGGTTTGTGCCAAGCGAGTGTCTTGCTATTGAAGACAGTCCAAACGGTGTTCTCGCGGCAGTACGCGCGGGAATGCAAGTGATCGGCTTTGCGCGCGAGACGCCAGCATCAGATTTGACCACGGCTGGCGCCCGTCAGGTTTTCGAAACCATGGTAGAGGTTCATGCGCACTTAGAACAAGTCCTCTGACGACTTAAGACTATGGTTGGTTGGCCAGCAGCTCTGCCGCATCCGCTTCATCAAGCGCGACCATTTCTTCACTTTTGGCGGCCAAGTCTGCATCGAGGGTTTCAACCAGTCGGAACTTCTCCCACCACAAAATCATGTTTGGCCTGAAGCTTCCCTCTTTCTCAAAGAACGCCTGATGGACAATGCGCCAATAGGCTAAACTACGATCCCCCTCGCCTTCTTCAAAGGCAAAATTCGCGCCAATCTCTTCGAAGCGACATTGGCCGACAGACAGGGTCTCAATAACTGCTACGGGGCGGGCATTGGCGGTAACAACCCACTGCATGCCTGGCTTGGTTGGATTGTCCTCTTGCCCGCTCCAAACGGTCGCGCGCTTACGCCCGGCTATGATCAATCCCGCAAGGCGTTCCTCCAAATGGGTTGATCCAAAGCTAGTGGTGGGCAGGCTACGCCACCATTCTGAGGACTGAGACATCAAATGAGTTCTCTCTTTCCGGTCTCTCTGCACGCGGGAGCGTGGTTCAGGATTTGGTGTGGTGAATTTCGCAGCGGACAGTCGGACGATAGCGCGTACGATTTGGCGCTATCAAGAAGGGTCGTTCAAAGAAGTCACTGAGCCTTCAAAAAGCACCGCTGACATCTCGGGCTGAAACAAGGGCGCGCCCATTGGCTAACACCTCTCCGCTTTCACTTTGAACTTGCGTGCTGAGATCAACTAAAGCCTTTTCGGGCCGCAATCGGGTGATGACTACCCGCGTATGCACGCGTTGGCCCGGCTCGACGGTGCCCAGCCACTGGGTCTCCTGTTTCAGATAATTGGTGCCTTGCCCCGGCAATTCCATGCCAAGTAGGGTGGAAATTAGGCCCAACATGAAGGCTTGCCCCGCGAAGACTTCAGCGACTTCTCTAGTGAAGTCTGTTTTGTCAGCGCGAGCCAGTAAGGCTTTCAGGGCGGTCAGCTCCCCAACCTCATGTAAGGTTTCGCTAGAGGCTGTCATGCCAATTGCGAGCGGTACATCTGCGGCGCCAGACATCGCGGCATCGTTTTCCTGAGCTAGTGCAGCGTTAATCAGCAGTCGACAAACGACGACGCCATCATGTTGGCGCGCAAGTTGCCACGCGTCACCTTCACGGGCGACCTCTAAGGCTTCACCCGCAAAGGCCGGGGCTGGAAACATGGCGGAGGTTGTTTGGGGTGGGGCAGAGAGACCTGCAGCGCGCACAAGCCAAGCTGTTAACATCGCCCCATGCGCAACTGTGCGCCCAAATCCGCTACGTGCAGCAAAGTCTGGATCGACGTGAATAGGATTGGCATCGCCGGATAGCTTTGCAAACAGGTCGAGATCGTCTTGCGTAGGTATTAGGATCATGGTCGTGGTATCAAATGCTTTTGGATTTTGCCTGCTGGCGTGCGGGGAAATTCGTCGAGCACTGTGACATATTTGGGCACTTTGTAGGGGGCCAAATGGTCGCGACACCAATTCTGTAAGGCCGAAGGGTCTGGCGCGCTCTGATTGGGGCGAACAAGAATGAAAGCGTGACCCACTTCGCCCCAGCGCGCGTCCTCAACACCGATGACTGCGGCTTCGAGCACGGCGGGGTGCAGGGCGAGCACATTTTCGACTTCAGCCGGGTAGACATTTTCCGCACCCGAAATGAACATCTCTTTGAGGCGGCCAACAATGTAGAAGCAGCCGTCGGCATCCTTGCGGGCGAGGTCGCCTGTCTTTAGCCAACCATCAGGCGTGATGCTTGCTGCAGTCGCTTGCGGATTACCCCAATAGCCCGGGGTGATGCCCGGGCCGCTCAGCCACAGCTCGCCAGTTTCACCTGCCGGAACTTCAATACCATCATTGCCGACAATGCGGGCCTCACAGAGGATTTGCGGTTTGCCGACAGAACCAATCTTTTGCGTGGCTGTTTCAGGGTCTGCCAAAAAGACGGTTGGCCCGGTCTCTGTCATCCCCATGCCATTGGCGACCCTGGCACCCCGACGCGCAAAGGCGTGAACCAAGGTATCAGCCAGAGGTGCGCCGCCGCAGCCCCAATGTCGGACCTTGTCGAGCGCAATATTTCCAAATTCTGGGTGGAGACTGAGAGCCTGATAAACAGCGGGAACGCCAAAGAAAGTTGAGATGGTGCCTTTGGCCAAAAGCTCCATCACCCGATCGGCCTCAAATCCGGGCAAGATCAAGACGTGTCCGCCTGCGAACAAGGTTGGCAAAGTATGCAGGTTGATCCCGGCCGTGTGAAACAAGGGCAGGAAATTCAAGGTGACATCTTGGCTGCTCAGATCAATCGCCTGACCTACGTTGACGGCGTTCACATGCGCCATGCCATAGGTCTGGATCACCGCTTTGGGCTGACCTGTCGTGCCAGAGGTGTAGAGAAGGTACCATATGTCTTCAAACGCCCAATGGCGACGCGCTTCAGCCACTGGCGATCGCGCCAATTGGGCTTCATAGCCTTCATCAGTCGGATCATCGAAATTGATCAGCTTTGCGTTTGATGCCAACGCCAACTCTTTTGCGACCTGCAAATCTTCCTGCCCGCAAAGGATCAGAACGGGTTCGGCTTGACTGACCAATGGGGCCAGTTCTGGCAGTGGCGCTCGCCAATTCAAGGGCGTGACAATTGCGCCGGTATTTGCAGCTGCAAACAGGACTTCGAAAAAGCCAATGCGATTGCGGCAAAGCACCGCGACCCTTGCACCATCGTGCGCCATATGAGCGAGGAACACATTGGCAAGGCGCAGAACACGGTCATGGAATCCCTGATAGGTCCAAGTTTGACCGCTGACCAAGTCCGTCATGGCGGGTCGGCTTGGTGTTAATTCTGCCCGACGCGCTAAAAGGTTGGTCATATGTTTCATGACTTGGTTCCCAGCGAAAGACCGCGCTCAATCATATCAAGAGCTGCATCAACCACAGGCTCTAAATCCGACTGATCATCCCAGATGGCGTAACGCATGCCCAAGAATACCGACGACCCAATCAATGACCAAGCCCGAATGTCGGCATCGCCAGGTCGAATCTCGCCCCGGTCAACCGCGGTTTGCAGGTTGCGGCGATAGCCTTCGGCAAACGTATCATAATAGGCGCGATAACTGTCCTCGGCAACGAATTGGGACTCCATAACGATCCTGTAGAGATTGCGATGTGCACGGGCGAATTCAAAGAACGCGCGCATCCCGATGCGCTCTGCGCTCAATCGATCTGAAGCTTGTTCAACTTGTCGGGCAATATAGGCACGCGTTTCGTGTCCCATGTGGGTCACAAGGGCGCGGAACACCGCCTCCTTTGATTCGAAATAGACATAGAATGTGCCCAGCCCGACACCTGCACGGCGGGTAATTTCGACAATAGAGCCATCATGATAGCCCCGCTCCCCAAACTCGGCCTCGGCAGCTTCAAGCAGTTTTGCCTGTGTCGCCAATCCCTTGCGGGTCTTTGGTGTCTTTGGTGCCGGTTTGACGGATGTTGATTTCAAAATTGAATGTTGATTCATATTTCAACTTATGCCACGAGTTAGCGAAAGAACAAGTCCCGATTTGATCCGGGCAGACTAGGTGATCTATCACCAGCTGAGGGGAGGCACGAGCCATTGGAGATGCAAACCGCCTTCGCCCAAGCATGGGAAGCCCGCAACGGGCGTCATGATGCCATGACTTTGGGCGGTGAAGCCATAATGGTTCATCGCGCTGGCGCGGGCCGCCCTCTGGTTTGCATTCATGGTTGGGCCATGGGCGGTCTATCTTTCGCCCCACAATTGGCTTTGATTGACCAAGGTTTTGAAATCATCGCCCCGGACCTCCCTGGATTTGGTGACAGTTCAATAGCGCAAGCCCATCCCACCATCGCCACGATGGCGAACTTAGTGCGCAACCTGATCACCGACTTGGATTTGTCGGAGGTGACTTTAGTTGGTTGGTCGATGGGGGCCAGTGTTGCTTGGCAGCTGGCGGCGACCAGCTCAGCGAGGTTGAAGGCGCTTGTCAGCATCGACATGTCCCCCCGCGTTTCGCCAGAAGATGGCTGGGATTATGCGCTATCTTCTAGCATGACACGTGAGACCATTGAGCTGGCCGTTCAAGCGATGCGTAACGATTGGACAGGCTATTGTGACTTGTTTCTTGATCGCATCCTTGCAGAACCAAAGGCCGAGATCAGGACAGCAATGGCAGCCCTTGCGGCGCTAGCTGACCCAATAAATGCTTCGCAGGCTTGGCTCTCGCTTGTGCAATTTGATGCCCGCGCGCAGCTTGCGCAAATTCAAGTCCCGGCGCTTGCCATACATGGTGGGCGCAGCGCGCTATACCCTCAAGCGGTCGGTCATGAGATCGCCCGTCTGATGCCACAGTGTCGGGCCATTGTGCTCGATGATGTTGGCCATGCGCCTCACCTTGAGGCCCCCGAAGCGTTCAATGCCCACCTAAGTAACCTAGCTAAGCGGGGCCCACCGGCCCCGACGCTTTGCGAGCACCTTTCTACCCAATAAAAACCCTGGAGGAACTGACCATGAAGAATACAGCTATCAAGACCTTTTCCAGCCTATTGTTAAGTGCCAGCGCGCTGACCAGCGTGGGCTTTATCAGCCCAGCGCTTGCTCAAACAACCACAGCTACCCCGAGCGAAGAAGCGACGGACGTTGTTATCGTCACCGCCCGCCGGCGCGATGAAGCTTTGCAAGATGTCCCCATTTCTGTGACCTCCCTCAGTGCCGCAGCTCTAGAAGCGACGGGCGCACCTGACATCACAGTGCTGCAGCAATCAGCCCCGAACGCGACTGTGCAAGTTGCGCGCGGTTCCAACTCAACCCTCATTGCTTTTATCCGTGGTGTTGGTCAGCAAGACCCGTTGTGGGGCTTTGAACCCGGCGTTGGCCTCTATGTCGACGATGTTTACATCGCTCGCCCGCAAGGTGCCGTGTTGGACATTTTCGACATTAGCCGGATCGAAGTTTTGCGCGGTCCACAGGGCACGCTTTACGGCCGCAATACCATTGGTGGCGCGATAAAATATGTGACGCGCAAGCTTGCCTCAGAACCAGCTTTGAATGCCCGCTTGAATATGGGTAGCTATGGCCAGATTGATGCCATCGTCAGCGGCTCAACACCCTTATCTGACACGTTCCGGGTAGGTGGTGCCTTGGCGCGCTATCAACGCGACGGTTATGGCAAGAACATCACAACCGGTGCAGAGCATTATAACAAGGACGTCACCGCAGGCCGCGTAAGTGCAGAGTGGGAACCCAGCGAAAGCCTCTATTTCCGCTTCGCTTATGATAAGGTCGTTGACGATTCAAACGCCAAACATGGTCACCGCGAAGCAGCAGGGGCTGGTCTGACGACGGGTGCAGCGATCTTGCCAAACGTCTACGACACCGATGCCGGTATTGGCAGCGCCAACTCGGTTGAGACCTCAGGCTGGTCGTTGACGGGTGAATGGAAAATCAATGACCGCCTCACTGTGAAATCCATCACCGCAAGCCGCGAAGGCGCAAGCAATAGCTTGATTGACTTTGATACCAACCAAGTCAAAGCCCTCGATGTTCCGGCCCTCTATGACGACAAACAATTCAGCCAGGAAGTGCAATTGCTGGTCTCCGGTGAGCGCATGAACGGCGTGTTTGGCCTCTATTATCTCGATGCAGAAGCCTCTGGTGCCTTTGACACCATTGTCGGCATCGCCAATCTGACCATTGCAACGTCGGGCAAAGTCAATACTGAAAGCTTTGCGGCCTATGGTGATTTCTCGTTTGATATTACGGATGCTTTGTCGGTATCGGTTGGTGGGCGTTACACCGAGGATTCGCGCACCGGCAAAGTCTATCGGCAAAACTTCACAGGGCTTGGCTCGCCCTTGTTTGGCAACACGGCAGCCATCGCTGGCCTGTTACGGTCCAATTATACCAACTCAAAAGACTTCAACGACTTTAGCCCGCGCGTCAGCGTATCCTATGAATTCAGTGATGCGCTCACCGCTTATGCGGCCTATTCGGAAGGGTTCAAGTCTGGCGGCTTTGATATGCGCGGTGACGCCGTTCTCACGCCAAAGACAGTTGAGGGCTACAAGCCTGAATATGTGAACTCGTATGAAGTGGGCCTAAAAGGCAGCCTGTTTGATGGTCGCGCCAATTTTGCCGCTGCCGTCTTCCGGGCCGAATATGAAGGCCAGCAAATCACACGCCAAGAACCAACATTGGCCGCTGGTATCGCAAGCTTTGTTGACAATGCCGGTTCTTCAACCATTCAGGGCTTTGAACTTGAAGGTGGCGCGCGCTTCACCGACAATTTGTCGATGACGTTTGGGCTCGGCTATACCGATGCGGAGTTCAATGAGTTCCGCAGCTTCACCTTGGTTGGAGGCGTTCTGACGCCGATCAATTTGGCCCCGACCGCTGTGTTCCAAAACACGCCAGAGTGGAATGGCAATGTCGCGTTCAAATACACGCGTGACCTTGGCACAATGGGTTCACTGGATGCGACTTTGTCGGGCTCCTACCGCAGCGAATACAGCATGTTTGAGTTCGTCAATCCTTTGGTGGACCAATTAGACCCTGTGACCTTGGTTGATGCGGGTATCGGCTGGAACAGCGAAGACGGTGTGTTCCGTTTGGCGCTGACAGGTCGCAACTTGACCGATGAACGCTACAAGGTTGGTGGCTACTCCTTTGCTGGGGCAACATTCGGCAACGTGCAAAACAGTTTCTATGGTCCGCCAAAGACGGTGACCTTGAGCCTATCTGCTAAATTCTAATCATCCCCAAGCCCTTAGTGCCCCCGGCGAAGTCCGGGGGCATTTCCATTTCTAGATAGAGGTGACCATGCAACCCGCACAGGCCAATGAGCCAAGCCCAGCCTATCGCACGCTTGTTCTGACCCTTTTGGTCATCGTCTATACTTTCAACTTTCTCGACCGCCAGATCATCGGGATTTTGTCGATCCCAATTCAGAAAGAACTTGGATTAAGTGACACCCAACTAGGCCTCATGCGCGGCCTGTCCTTTGCGTTATTCTATGCGACCTTGGGTGTACCCATTGCTTTGTTGGCGGACCGGTTTAACCGGACGTGGATCATGACCATTGCGCTGACACTATGGAGCGCCATGACCGCGCTATGTGGTCTTGCACAGAATTTTTGGCAATTATTCACCGCTCGTCTGATGGTTGGTGTGGGTGAAGCGGGCGGCGTTGCGCCTGCCTATTCCCTGTTGTCAGATTATTATCCCCCAGATCGGCGTGGGCGAGCCATGGCGGCTTATTCGTTCGGGATTCCGATTGGCTCAGCTGTAGGCATTATTTTTGGAGGTGTGATTGCCACGGTTTTGGACTGGCGATGGGCCTTTATCATTGTTGGCCTGATGGGCGTTTTGTTCGCCCCGATTTTTAAGATCCTTATGAAGGAGCCCGTCCGCGGTCGCTATGATCCACCAGGGGCCAAAGTCGCGCCAGCTAAATTGCGTGAAGTTATGTCTGTCTTGGTCAAAAAGCCAAGCTTCTGGACCATTTCCTTGGGAGCCGCATCTTCTTCGATGATGGGCTATGGCCTGTTTGCGTGGCTACCAGCTTTCTTCGTGCGCTCTTGGGGTGAGGACTTAGGCAAAGCCATGTCTTGGCTGCCGGATTGGATGATCCCCGCTGGGGCAGGCCCCCTACTCTATGCAGGTTATTTTTACGGCACGATTGTGCTGGTTGGTGGCCTGATTGGGATCTGGCTGGGTGGTCAATTGGGAGATCGCTTTGGGGCGAAAAATAAAAGCGCATATGCCCTTGTTCCTGCGCTGGCTTTTGTTGCCACAACACCCTTCTTCGCGTTTGGTATTTTGTCTGACTCCATTTGGGTGTCGTTCTTCGTGTTTCTCATCCCGACAGCTTTAGGGCTCGCTTGGCTCGGACCTGTTCTGGCTGCATTTCAAGGCATCGTGCCACCCAATATGCGGGCAACCGCCTCGGCCCTCTTTCTCCTGATCAATAATCTCGTCGGCATTGGTCTGGGAGACTTGCTTTTGGGTGCCATGTCAGATGGATTAAGCGCCCAATTTGGCGAGGAGTCGCTGCGCTATTCCATCCTTTGCGGCAGTAGCTTTTACCTTATCGCGGCCGCCTTGTTATTTGCGTCCTCCAAGTTACTGGAACGGGATTGGATCTATGTAGATACTGACCTGAAGTAAATCACTGAAACTTGATAGACTTTCTGGGCGCCTGCTGGGGCCTGGCTTGTTTGCCTTTTCATACAGGGCACGTCTCAAGAAATTGGTTTTTCTGCTGAGTCTTGCCGACCGAGGCGGCTTTGGGCTTTGTCTTGACCCTGTGTGGGCATCAATGCCGCTTGTCTTGTATGGGTGGTCCACCTCTGGCAGAAGCGAGGCCGAAAGTCGCATCAGACTTGGAGAAATCGGCCTTTATGACCCCGCAGGACTTAAGTATTGCCTTTTTTGCCCAATTGGCCCTGATCCTTTTGGCGTGTCGGGTTTTTGGCTGGATTGGCAAACGCTTTCTGGGTCAGCCCCAAGTCGTGGGAGAGATGATCGCGGGGGTATGCCTTGGACCGTCTCTGTTTGGACTAATCGCGCCTGAACTTCAAAGCCTGATTTTTCCGCCAGAGTCGAAGCCAATTTTGTTTGTCGGCGCGCAACTGGCCGTCGGTCTTTACATGTTCATTGTGGGTCTGACGTTTGATACTTCTCATTTTGCATCTCGGGCTAAGAGTGCTGCGGCTGTTTCGATTTCAGGCATCGCCGTCCCCTTTGTTTGTGCGTTTCTCATTACGCCTTGGCTGATGCAGACCCCCGGATTGTTCAATGACAAACTGGCCACGTGGGAAGCCCAGCTCTTTATGGGAGCGTGCATCGCCATTACCGCCTTTCCGATGCTGGCGCGGATTATTCATGAAAAGGGCTTGAGCAAATCGCCTCTTGGAACCCTCGCGCTTTCGGCAGGCGCAATTGATGATGCTGGTGCTTGGTGTGTGTTGGCCATTGTGCTCGCCAGCTTTGGCGGCGGTCCTATGGTAGCCATTGTTGCGATTGGCGGCGCGTTTGCCTTTGCAAGCTTCATGGCTTTGTTTGGCCGGAAGCTCACGGCTCCCTTGGCCAAGATGATGGAGCGCGACGGCGGTATTAGCGAGATTAGCCTTGCCTATGTCCTGATCGCCTTTGCACTGTGTGCCTTCACGATGGATATTGCAGGCATTCATGCGGTCTTTGGCGGTTTTGTTTTGGGCGCTGTCATGCCGAAGGGAAAATTCTCAGAAACCCTGCGAGAGAAGCTCGAACCCGTCACCGCCGTGATGCTGCTGCCGCTCTTCTTCACCTATTCTGGCTTGCATACCCAATTGACCCTTGTGAACACGTGGCATCTCTTCTTTATCGCTCTGGTCATCTTGGTGATTTCTATCGCGGCCAAAGGCCTTGCCTGCTATGCGGCGGCACGGGCAACGGGGGAAGACAATCGCACGGCGATGGGCATTGGGGCTTTGATGAATGCCCGTGGCTTGATGGAATTGATCATCCTCAATATTGGCCTGCAACGCGGCATAATTGAGCCGGCGCTATTCTCCATTATGGTCGTGATGGCGATTGTGACCACCCTCATGGCAGGACCCTTGTTCGAACTGGTTTATGGTCGCCATGCGCGAGCTAGTGGGGTACTTCCCGCTACGGACACGCGGGCATAATCGGCCGTGTACCTTTTAAGGTTCAGGTGAAAAAGGCACGACAAACAAGCACGGCTCGCGGTATTTTTCGGCAAACTTTGGACATGCTGCCTTAATGCTCTCTTGGGTAGGCTTTTGTCCTGTGTCGATCCACTTCATCAACGCACTAAAAATGGTTGGATAGGCTGGCACGCTTAGGCGGCTATGCTCCGCTTCGTCGGTAAAGCTCTGCACTAACAGGTCACCACGACCAGCCCCTTCAATGGTGCGTCGATAGGCAGTTTCATGGGAGACAGGTGCGACCGGATCATGAATGCCATGAACGGTGATGACCGGCGCGACGATTAAGCCACTCAAGTCACTATCATAGGCGAGTTCTGCGACAGCGATCGGATCTGCCGCAAAGCGTTCCACACCCGCATTCAAAGCTCGATCATTGTCAGAACCCTTGTAAATTATGCCTTGGTTTGAAAATGGATTGCGTCCATTCAGGCGACCAATCATGTCCTGAAATGTATTGGTTGCCCAAGCCAGATTGGAAAGAATTTGATCTTCCTTGATCGAGAGAACCTGAGTGATATTTTGAAGTCTGGCCTTTTGCGCCGCAGTTCGCTCTGCTGCCGGTGTCCCAACACCCGTACATTCGCGCACGCGCTCCGCCAACTCGGCACGTGTCATCGTGGTACCGACGGGCAAGCCCTGCCAGAGCGGGTATTGGACCTCACTCGGTCTTGGGTGATTGCGACAATAATATTGATAGACCGCCCGCAAGTCGGACCGTAACCGATACGCCTTCGTGCCCCCAGCCAAGACCCCACTGGTCAGGACCACGCCATCAAAATTGCGCTTGCCTTCAAGATCCATCGCATAAAGCTCGGCCGCTTTTGCCGCCACATTCCCACCCCAGGATTGCCCATGCAGAATGGTACGTCTTGGCCTTCCAAAGTGCTGCCATGTAAGTGCGCGCAGCTGGTCCATGTCCTCGGCGGCAGACCGCACACCATAGCCACCCCGGCGATAGGTGGTGCCTGCCCACGCATAGCCTTCCGACACCATTACTTGAAAGCGCTCCAAGTCCTCAATTGTCTCCGCCAATTTCGGTGCCCCAAGGCGGGGACCGCCATGGGCAAACAGGATCAGATTCTGGTTCCAATCCTTTGGCATGGCGATGAAAAAGGGCGCACCAGCGCTAGACTTACCCGTGAAGCATTGGGTCGGCTTCGGCAAAAACGCCGGGCAAGGGGTTGGCGTCGGTTGGTTTCTAGCTGTTGCAGCGGCGGCCGGCCGAACTACACAACATAGTAGCGCCAGCGTTAATAGCAGTCTGAAGAAACTGCCTAGATCAGCTTTACCTTGCCCCATCTCACTCTATCGTCCTGCTGCATTAACAAGGTCCGGCAAGGGGAAAAGGCGCGCTGCAGCGAAGCTGGCCATCCCGCCATTATTGTGATCAATGCCCGGCGCATAATCGATAGTCCAGCCAAAGGGGAGACCCATTTTAGCTGCGACGGCTCGACCTGTTGAATAAAAATTGACCCCACGAGCCAATCGATGCGCACCCTGACTTTTGTGTGGCGGGTCATTATTGAGGCTACGATGGTTTGGGTCTGTATCCATCGTGCCCAAAAGAATTGTGAGGTCTGAAGCGAGCCACGTTTTAAGTGTCTCTTCGCCGCCCGGAGCGCCCTCCAGCCCAAATGGCCAAGCGCCGTCTGGGTCTGGCAATGTGTACCAACCCGCATTGGCAGCAATCACGCGGCGTAAGGAAGGTGGAGAAGCAAACGCTGAAAACCGATGCGCGAACTGGCCGCCCGCCGAATGGCCGAACAAATCAAAAGTCTTGGCTGTCAATCGCTCTTGGGCCACAAACCAATCAAACAATGGACCAATGGAGGAATAACTCCAAAGTTGCCGCGGCCGAGGTTTGCCATCACGATCTAAAACCCCACCAAGATTATAGTTCAAAGCACCGGGGAACGAGGCTTGGCTAAACTCAGGGCAAATGGCGATGAAACGATATTTGTCGGCAACACCCTGCCATTCGCTCAGATAGCGATCTGCGTCCCTGCCCACACCATGCATGATAAACAAGACAGGCGCATCCGCGCTCAGCCCGTCTGGTCGGTGACTCCACACTGGGATTGGCGGCCCTGCCCATTCAACAAAGGTCCGCTTAATGGGGGGCTTCTGCAGCGTTGGTTCAGCGGGAGCAGTTTGTTCTGCGTGAACTAAACTGGCTTTTGCTGTGGCAGCAAAAAAGGCACCAGAGGAAAGCGCCAATATCGCGCGGCGAGATGCTAATGTCATGGCCTTACTGCTCCAGTCTGCGCGGGACCTTATCATTGGATATGGGTAAGGCTAATAAGAAATTGCTTGGGAAGCGCCTTTACGCTTCCCAAGCTCGCCTATAGCGACCGCTTCTTAAAAGGTCGCCCGGACTTGAAGGAAGATTTCTCGGCCTTTGAGCCAGTGGAATTCTGGCGAATAGCCGAGTGAATCATCGACCAGAGGCGGCAACTCATCGGTTAGGTTGTTGACGCCCAGCCGAACGCGATAAGGGCGACCTTCTCCGCCAAGCCTTAACTCACCATAGGCATTGATCCGTGTCGCGCTTTCAACCGTCCAAAAGTCTAGCACGCCATCGCCATTCAGGTCTGGATCTGCGCCAGTATCTAGAAAGTCTGAAATCTGACGCGCAGAAACACCGAGAGCAACAGGTCCATTGGTCCAAGTGACGGATAGATTTGTACGCCATTGCGGATTTCCGTCCAGACGAATGCGATCGGTTTGAAGTTCTGAGAACACACCGGCAAAGGATGGATCATTCGCAAGCGCTGCCAATAGGTCGTTTCGAACTACATTCAGGCTGTTGAGATAGGTTACATCAAGGTCAAAGTCCAAGGTTCCAAAGCCACCCTTTGGACGCATGGTGAAATTGACACCCAAGTCAAAGCCGTCAGCGTCCTGGCTATCCAAATTGATGTATGGATCGACAACGAATTGGACCAAGCCAGCAGCTTGGCGTTGGTCATTTGGATTGCGGGCATTCCAAGCCGCATAGGCTGCCCGATCCGCGTCGGTTACTGCCGCTCGCACGACGTTGGGATTGGATGAGCCTGTACGGCGTAGCAAGAAGTCTAGCGCAAGCGCTTCTTGATCCCCAAAGGCACCCACGACATCTGTCTGCTTAAAGCTCCAATAGTCCAAGCTTATGCGGAAATCGCGGATCCAAGACTGCCCGAACGCCTTTTTGAGGTCTGCGATTGTGCCGAGGACCACGGTCTCTGTATCCTCATTTTTTAAACCTGGATTGGCCTGCCGGACGGACGCAACATAAGCATCCCCATTCGACTGTGCATCAAGGGTTACAGGTGCGCGCCAGAAGTCATCGACGCCCAGGTTCAAGCGCGAGATATCGCCGCGATTAAGTTGGACCAAATTTGGAACCCGGAATCCTTGGCTCCAAGCACCGCGTACATTCAGCCACGAGATCGGGAACCAGGAAAGCGCCACTTTTGGCTTGATCGCACCGTCCTCGAGATCATCGAAATACTCGCCGCGCGCGGCCAACTGAAGGGTTAGGCTATTGGGGAACAGTCCCTCACCTTCTAGCAATGGGATAAACATTTCGCCGAAGGCCGAATAAACATTTCGCTTGCCTGTCGAGTCATTCGTCGGGCTAACCCCAACAACGTCCGAGCGTCCTGACACATTGGCGTTATTGAAAATGATCGTTCCATCAAGACGAGGATCGCGATCTTCAACATATTTTTCATAGCGCCATTCTGCCCCAAAGGCTGCCCCAATTGGACCCGCCCAGCCTTTGAAGAGTTCGTCTGTGCTGACACGGAAGTCGCCGGTTGCAAGGACGGTCTCGCCTACATTGATGCTGGTAATGCGAACCCGGTCCCATTGTGCGGATGTGTTGGCATTCGCACCACCAAATGGATTGATTGCATCGGCTGTAGAACGCGCGAGTTCAGCTTGTAAAAGTGTCTTGGAAATTCGGTTGTTTTCGCTGTCCGTTGTCTTGTTGCTGGAATAGCCGAAGGCCCCTTCCCAGTCCCAATCATTCCAATTCCCTTTAAGACCAGCCACAGCGCGCCAAGTAGTCGTCTCGGTAGCAATGTTGCGCAGGCCCAGCTCAATCGGCCGCCACTGCTGGATCAGAACATCAAGGCCAGCGGTTGGTACATCTGTTGTGTTAAGCCCTGCGATCCGGTTTGGTGATCCTACCGCACCAAACGGGTTCCAGAAATTGGTTTTAGGGACAATCAGGAATGCCAATCCTGAATCCATTGGCTGGGTTGCACGCGAACCAGCTGTCTCAGCGGTGTAATAGAGGGCTTCAGCAAACCCCTCCATCGTATCTGAGAAGTCATGCTTTACTAAGCCGTATAGGTTGATCCGATCGATTTCGGTCAAGAGTTGGCGACCCAAGGCTTGCTCAGAATTGAGCACGAGATTCACCCCCTCATTGCGGGCGTTGTTTGGCTGGAGCGCATTGAAGTCGTACCGTAAGCCAACGTCTAAAGTGCTATCGTCTAGGCCAACGCACCCTTGTCCGCCGCGATTACCAAATTCCTGTAAGGTGCCTGCAAATCCGCAAGGTTGGATATGGAACACGCCACCTGTGTTGGTCAGGTTTGTGGTGCCGCGACGCACGCGGCGCGACAGAAACTGTGTGCCATCTGCGTTAAATGCACCGGCGACAAATTCGCCAAACGGGGAAGCAGATGAGGTATTTCGGAAATCGGTGTTTGCGGTTGCATAGGGGCTTGAGCCCAAGAATGCGCGCTTATCGACACTTTGAAACTGGCCACCCAATTGTGACGAGTAGAGCGGGTCTCTATGATACCAAGACCCAATTGCGAGCACCCGGGTCTTGTCGCCATTAAAGCCGAATCCGTGCGCGATATCGGCACTGAATTCGCCATGATCAGCGGTCCCCAATTTTGAAGTTCTGAAACTGACACGGGTTTCGTCAAAGTCGGTTGTGAGCAGCGTGTTGACCACACCGGCTGTCGCATCTGAACCATAGAGCGCTGAGGCGCCGTCACGTAGCACTTCGATCCGGTCAATACCGGCTGAGGGAAATGCATTCACGTTGGTCACTTGGCGGGGCGTCGAGCCGATATCCTGGTTGACTGCGTGGGCTGCAATCCGGCGACCATTGAGGAGGATTAGTGTGTTGCCTGTTCCTAACCCGCGCAAATTCACGGTTGCAATATCTCCGCGCGCATCATTTGGACCGTCCGCCGCCCCGTTGATCTCGAAAGATCCAGCCTGGGCTAAATTCTCCATAAGCTCACCCGTGGACGCCTGACCTAAAGCCTCGATCTGGTCACGGCTGATTGTCGTGACCGCAACCGCACCACTATCGGAAGCCGCCTTAATGCGCGTGCCGGTAACAATGATTGTTTCGGCAGCTTTTTCAGGCGCAGCCTGAGGCGCCTGACCTTGTGGGGTTTGTGCAAATGCCTGACCAAATAATGCCGTGAATAAGGCCGTGGTTCCTAAAAGTCCTGGAAGTTTTCTCATTTTAGCTCTCCCCCTGTTTTGTCATTTTTCAGTTTAGTCGACATCAATTGTCGCCGGATTTATGCTGTTTACTGTAGCGGTGCTTTGCAAGCTCGGCTGTGAATTACTTGTTGAAGATAGCGCTTGCTTTAGCTGGGCTTCATCCAAAGCGCCTTCCCAACGCGATACCACAATGGTTGCAACCGCGTTGCCCATCAAGTTCGTCAAAGCGCGGCACTCACTCATGAAGCGGTCGATGCCAAGGATGAGTGCCATGCCAGCTACCGGAACCGACGGTACAACCGACAAGGTCGCTGCCAAAATCACAAAACCGGCACCCGTGACGCCTGCTGCCCCTTTGGAACTGATCGCCGCGACGCCGATCAGAAGAAGCTGGTCATGCAGCGAAAGCTCAATGCCAACCGCTTGGGCAATGAAGGTCGCCGCCAAGGTCATATAGATGTTGGTTCCGTCCAGATTGAACGAATAGCCCGTTGGCAAAACAATGCCGACGACTTCCTTTCTGCACCCTGCCCGTTCGAGCTTTTCCATCAACGTCGGTAACGCGGCCTCAGAGGAAGATGTACCGAGCACAAGCAAAAGCTCGTCCTTGATGTAGCGGACGAGTTTGAAAATGGAGAAGCCGGCCAATTTCGAAATCAACCCTAGCACGACGATGACGAACAACAGCGAAGTGACGTAGAACGTCATGATGAGCGAGCCGAGGCTGATAAGGCTGGCCACGCCGAACTTGCCAATTGTGAAGGCCATGGCACCAAAGGCACCAATGGGTGCCAGTTTCATCAACATATGAACGAGTTTGAAAACGACTTGGTTCGCAGCCTCCAAAACATTCAACAGCGGTCTGGCGGGCTCGCCGACAGCGGCGATGGCGATCCCTGTAAGCACAGCGATCAATAGCACTTGCAAGATTTCGCCTTCGGCCAGAGCACTGATCGGCGTCTTTGGAATGATGTTCATAACAAAGCCCAAGAGGCTCTGCTCGTGCGCACGTTGGGTGTAATTCTCAACCAGCTTCCCATCGAGTGTCGCGGGGTCGATATTCATGCCTGCGCCTGGTTGGACCAAATTGCCAACAATCAGACCAATGACGAGCGCAAAGGTAGAGACGGCCAAGAAATAGGCCAGAGCTTTACCAAATACACTGCCGATCTTGTTGACTTGCGACATGCCGCCTAGGCCCGTCACAACGGTCAGAAAAATGACAGGGGCAATGATCATCTTCACCAGATTGATGAAGGCATCACCGAGGGGCTTTAAGCTTGCGCCGAAACTTGGGAAAATCGCTCCAATGGCTATGCCAAGGACAACAGCAATCACTACTTGGGTATAGAGTTGCTGATACCAAGCCACTGGCTTCGACGTGGAGGCATTAGACCCGCTCGCAACTGGTTGGCTGATGGCCAAGGCATTCCCCCATAGGCTTATCGAGTGACTTAGTGTCGTTGTTATTGGGAGAAATTTAGCCACATTTTTAAGGGACGTAAAATTCAATCCATAGAAAATTAAATGCATTTAAATCATTAGTTTAGTTAGTAGACGCCAATGATTTGTGCGATTTTCCGCACTATCGCGTTGCCAATTGTGTGATTTTCCGCCACCACGGATGAAACGCCGGTGCGGGCTTGGGGAACGCGCGAATGAGAAAACCGACTTCGAGGCTGGTTGTTGCTGCAACCCTTGTGGCTGGTCTCATACTGATTGCGGCAAGCTTTGTGTTCTCCGATAACATTGCCCGCAATCGTGCTGTAGCGGAGGCGGGCAAGCGCGGCGACGTTTCCGCTGAGCTCCTCGCTTCGGCCTTAGAGCGGGAACACGAGCGTTTTCGCTTGGCAACGCTGGTGCTCGCCCAAGATGCCGATGCACGTGCGGTCCTCGCGGGCGATGATGGTGAAAGGCTTGGCGCTTTCAACAAGAAACTCGAAGCGCTCAGTCGCGACATGGGGGCTGCAGCCATCTATCTTCTTGACCTAAAGGGACTCACGCTGGCTTCGAGCAATTATACCAGACCTGAGACTTTCGTTGGACAGAATTACGGCTTTAGACCCTATTTCCGGGAAGCACTCCGCACCGGGCATTTCGAACAATTCGCCTTAGGAACGGTTTCCCGACGTCCGGGCCTTTATATTGCGCGCCAATTGCAAGCAGGTGGAAAGCCTATCGGCGTCATTGTCTCAAAAGTGGAATTTGACAATCTAGAAGCCGAATGGCGCAAAGCAGGGGTGACGGTGTTTGCGACCAATGCCAACGGCGTCATTCTAATTACTAGCAACCGCGATTGGCGGTTCAAAACGGTCCAACCCTTAAGCAAAGCAACTCAGAACAAAATGTTGCGTGATCTCGACTATGGGGTCAATCCGCTCGAGGTGCTGCCGATTTATCAACAAGGTCAAGTTGGTACCTTCAAGGATGCAGACATCGCGTCAAAAAAATATGCTGAGGCTGTCAAACAGCTCACCAATGACTGGCAATTGCATGTGCTGACGGAGACCCAAGAAAGCATTCGAGTCGCCGTGGCATCTAGTCGGATCAGTGTGCTTGCTAGCTTGCTCGCCTTGTTCGCGCTGGGTCTTGCGATGATGTATTTACGTCGTAGTGCCGCCTTTAGGGCGGAGCGCAATCTCGCGATCCAACAACGCGACATGAGCGAGCGATTGGTTCAGCTCAATAAACTTGCGGCTCTAGGTCAAATTGCTGCAGGTGTTGGCCACGAGATTAACCAGCCTCTGGCTGCCATATCCGCCTATACCAGTAATGCCGTGACCTTCTTGGATCGTGGTCAGACCGATGATGTTCGCGACAATCTGAACCGTGTGATCGGCTTAGCCTCCCGCATTGGTGCTATCACAGCTGAACTCTTAGGGTTTGCCCGCAAAGCAACAGGGACCATCACGGCTGTCAGCCTCAATAAAGTGATCGAAGGTGCCCTGCTCTTACTGCGCGATCGGATCGCAACTTTGAATGCTGTCGTGCATCAACCGAAGGATGATGCCCTCGTCCAAGCTGAGGCGGTGCGCCTGGAACAAGTTTTGGTCAATCTGATGGCCAATGCCTTAGACGCAGGACAAAATGGCGTCGAAATCACCCTTTCGATTGAGCTGAAAGATGGGTTTGTTGAGTTGAAGGTGGCCGACAACGGCCCAGGCCTTTCGATAGAGATGCGTGAATCCTTGTTCCAGCCCTTCTCAACAACCAAGCGCGATGGGCTCGGCCTTGGCCTGGTGATCTCGCGGGACATTATGGCAGACTTTGGCGGCGAACTGGTTGCTGCCACCCCAGAAACAGGCGCAGCCTTTGTCATGCGCTTAAGGCTTGCCGCATGACATCTATAAGAACAGATTCCATTCTTCTGATCGATGACGAAACCGACGTGTTGAGCGCGCATGGGCAAAGCTTAGAACTGGCCGGGTTGAAAGTGCTCGCGTTCAGCTCTGCCGAGGCAGGTTTGGCCGCTTTCTCAGACAGCTTTGATGGCATAGTCGTCTGCGACTTACGTATGCCGGGCATGGATGGGCTTGAGCTCTTTCGTCGCGTCAAAGAAATTGATCCCGACGTGCCGGTCATCTTGGTCTCCGGCCACGCCGACATTGCCACAGCGGTCAATGCCGTCCGCCAAGGTGCCTATGACTTTCTGTCTAAGCCGTTTTTGCCGGAACAATTGGTGTTGACCGCCCAACGGGCATTGGAACGCAGAGCATTGACGTTGGAGGTCAGGCAGCTGCGCGACTCCCGTTCTGATGCCGTCGAGGGCGGCCCCCTATATGGAAATTCGAGTGCCATTACCGCTCTGCGTCGAACCATCGCCCAAGTTGCTGAGATTGATGTCGACGTGTTGATTGAAGGCGAAACCGGCACGGGCAAAAGCCTTGTTGCGGCCATGCTGCATGCACAAAGCAATCGTAGCCGAAGACAGATGGTCACCATCGATTGCGGTGCGATCCCCGACGCGCTGCTCGATGAGGAGTTGTTTGGCGTTGCCCAAGGTGCCTATCCGGCAGCTTATAAGACACGCATTGGGCGTCTTGAATTGGCGAATAAGAGTACACTGTTCTTGGACGCCATTGATGCCGCACCGATGAAGGTGCAGCAGAAGCTGCACCGCGCTTTGGAAGTGCGGGAAGTAACACCCCTTGGGGCCAATCAATCCCGGCCCTTTGATGCTCGCATTGTGGCCGCCAGTTCCACCCAACTAACCGAGCGTGTGCAGGAAGGCAGCTTCTTCCCAACCCTGCTTTTCCGCCTCAATAGTCTAACGCTGAAGATACCGCCCTTACGCCAAAGGCGGGAGGATATCCCCCTCCTCTATGGCTTGTTCCTCGATCAAGCTGCCAAGCGCTTCGGGCGCAAACCTTCAGCCCTTACGCCAGAGGTTTACCGCTATTTGAGAAGTTACGACTGGCCCGGAAATGTGCGAGAGCTGCAGAACTTTGCCGAGCAGAATGTCTTGGGTCTATGGGATGGAAGATTAGCCTCGCCGCGCGCCGAGCCAGTCCCAGCCTCTGATAGCCTAAAGGCGCGAGTAGCCGAGTTTGAAAAGGCCTTTATCGAGCAGACCTTGCAGGAGGTTGGAGGCGATATTCAAACGGCGATTGCCTCCTTAGGCCTCCCCCGCAAGACCTTTTACGACAAAGTGAAGCGGCTGAATATCGCCCTGAATGACTTCAGGTCGCGCCCATAGCCCCGCGTGGAAAGCCACCGGGGGTGCACCTTATTGCCCGAAGGCAGAGGGGCCGGGGCGCGTGGTGTGCGCCAGATGAGGTGGGCCAGATTAACGGACTGGCCCGGAATACGACGCAAACCGTGCGC